>Ga0194133_10004936_pt1 | contig 17349 bp, 15 predicted proteins | sample TA2KigOf40mmetaG_FD_155448 | JGI IMG/M metagenome (GOLD analysis project Ga0194133, IMG submission 155448) | Freshwater microbial communities from Lake Tanganyika, Tanzania - TA2015055 Kigoma Offshore 40m | ecosystem: Environmental > Aquatic > Freshwater > Lake | place: Tanzania: Lake... | reverse complement strand
CATCCAAAGGGATTTTTAGAAAAAAATTTAATCATTTAGATATTGCAAAAGAATATATAGATAATGGTGCGTGTTGTTTATCTGTTATTACTGAAAAAAAATTTTTTCTTGGAAATAAAAAATTTATTACTGATATTAGAAATAAATTTAATATTCCAATTTTAGCCAAAGATTTTTTTGTTGATATTTACCAAGTATACGAAGCAAAATACCTTGGTGCTGATTGTATTTTAATAATTTTAAATTCTGTAAATGATATATTGCTTAATGATTTATACAGCGCTGCAAAAGAGTGTAAGATGGATGTCATATTAGAAGTCCACAATGAAACTGAGCTTAAAAGAGCACTTAAATACAAAAGCTGTATAGTTGGAATAAATAATAGAAACCTTAAAACTTTTAAAACAAATATAAATACATCAATCAATTTATCAAAAAAAATTAACCTAAGTAAAACGCTGGTTATCGCTGAAAGTGGCATTAACAGTAAAAAATCTTTGGAAAAAATTTACAAAAAATCTGGCATTAAAAGTTTCTTGATCGGCGAATCTTTGATAAAATCTCGTGATATAGGACAAAAATTAAGAGATTTTTTATAAAATATACATATATTTCAATAATTTATTAATATTGATAAGTTGAAGAACTTTAATAGAACACATCTGTTTAAGTTTTGTTCTATGCTCACAAAAAAACAAAAAAATCTACTTTTGTTTGTCAACGAAAAGTTGAAACAAACAGGTATATCTCCATCTTATGATGAGATGCGATCTGCATTAAATCTTAAATCAAAGTCTGGAATTCATAGACTGATTTCTGCTTTAGAAGAAAGAGGATTTATAAAAAGATTGCCCCATAAGGCTAGAGCACTAGAAGTTGTTAAACTTCCTGAAAACGCTGCAACAAAAGATTTATACAATAGTTTTTCTCCAAAAGTTATTAGAGGAGGTCTTGATGAAGCTGAAAATGATAAAGCAGAACAATTTATTCAGGTAATAGGAAAGATTGCTGCTGGAAATCCTATCGAAGCAATTGAAAATCAAAATGAAAAAGTTCCTGTTTCAATAAGTTTTTTGTCATCAGGAGAATATTTTGCTCTTAAGGTAAATGGAGACTCTATGATTGGTGAGGGAATTCATACTGGAGACTATGTTATAATTAAAAAATCAAATAGTGCGGATAATGGTCAAATTGTAGTTGCTTTAATTGATGACCATGAAGCAACGCTAAAAAAACTTAGAAAAAAAAGCAATACTATTGCATTGGAGTCGGCTAATCCTGAATTTGAAACTCAGATTTACAGTCAGGAAAGAGTAAAAATTCAAGGAATTCTTGTTTCTCTTTATAGAAAATTCAATTAATTTATCTATTAAAAATAATATTTATCTAGTAAACCGAGCATATGGTAATTACTAGGTTCGCACCATCTCCTACTGGAAATCTCCATATTGGTGGTGCAAGGACAGCATTATTTAATTTTTTATTTTCAAAAAATCAAAATGGTAAATTTTATTTAAGAATTGAAGATACTGATTATGAAAGATCAAAAGAAGAGTTTTTAATCCAGATAAAATCAACGCTTAAGTGGTTAAATATAGGTTGGGATGGTGAACCATTTATTCAATCAAAATCATTGAATAGGCACATTGATGTAGCAAATGAATTACTAAGCAAAGGTCACGCTTATAGGTGTTATTGCACTGAACATGAATTAGAAGAAGAAAGGAAAAAAGCTTTAGAAAAAAAAATACCCTATATTTATAATAGAAAGTGGCGAGACAGAAAAGACGGAAATCCATCAGATACCCATGTCATACGCTTTAAGTCTAAGCTTGAAGGAAAATTGTCCTTTGATGATCTAGTTCAGGGAAAAACTGAAGTTAATAGTTCAGCGGTTGAAGATTTTATCATTTTGAGAAAAGACAAAAAACCAACTTACAATCTTTCCGCAGCAGTTGATGATTACGATATGAAGGTAACCCACGTAATAAGAGGTGATGATCACAAAATTAATACTTTCAAACAAATTCAAATTTTTAACTCACTCAAATGGAAAATTCCTCTTTATGCACATATACCTCTTATTCATTCTGAAGAAGGAAAAAAACTTTCAAAAAGAGATTATGCATCTACAGTTGATGACTATAAAAAAATTGGAATTTTGCCTGAATCTTTAAGAAATTATCTTTTAAGATTGGGATGGTCATATAAAGATAAGGAAATTTTTTCTCTAAAGGAGAGCATTGATCTATTTAATATTAAGCAGATTGGAAAATCACCCTCAAAATTAGATTTGCAAAGAATTAAATCTTTAAACGAATATTATATTAAACACTTGTCTGATGATGAGATAGCAAAAAATCTCTTTGATTACGCCAAAAACTTTAAACTTGAAATCTTAAATGACTTAAAAAAAAATATAGAAAAATCTATTTCATTCCTAAAAAATAAAGCAAAAACTTTAGAGGATATATATAATAACTCTTCCTATATTCATTCTTTTAAACCCGATACAAATTTAAACCAAAAAATTGAACCAAATATAAAGGAAATTCTAATTAAAGTTCTAAGTTTTATTGAGAAAAATATTTATAATAGGGAAAGTTATGATGTTTTTTTTAAAAAAATTACAGAAGATAATAAAATCAACTTTAAAGATATTGGAAAACCATTAAGAATTATGATGACAGGATCGGAGTTTGGACCATCAATTCATAATATTTTAGAGTCGCTTGGTAAAACTGAGTGTGTTAATAGACTTAAAAAAATTTTATAAAGTTTAAAATTATGTCAGACGAATGTACTTTACATATTGGTGGTAAAAAATTTAAATTACCGATTAGAAAAGGCACTGTTGGACCCAGTGTTATTGATGTTACCGAACTTTTTAAAAATACAGGTTACTTTACTTTTGATCCTGGATTTACATCTACTGCTAGCTGTAAATCAGACATTTGCTTTATAGATGGGGATAAAGGAATTTTGCTTTACCGAGGTTATCCAATTGAACAGATAGCTGATAAAAGTAATTTTATAGAAACAGCTTACCTGTTAATTAACGGAGAATTGCCAAATAGAGAACAATTTCAAGAATTTTCTGGAGCGATAAAAAATCACACAATGGTGCACGAACAAATACGATCCTTTTATAACGGATTTAGACGTGGTGCACACCCGATGGCAATTATGTTGTCGGTAGTTGGTGCTTTATCAGCATTTTATGCTGACTCAGCAAATGTAAATGACGCAAATGAAAGAGAAATATCACAACGAAGAATGATTGCAAAAGTTCCAACTCTTGCAGCTATGGCTTATAAATATTCAATAGGTCAGCCCTTTGTTTATCCAGATAATGAATTAGATTATATCGAAAATTTTCTTAACATGTGTTTTTCGGTGCCAGCAGGCAAGTATAAAATTAACCAAACACTTTCGCATGCACTCGAAAAGATTTTTATATTACACGCTGATCATGAACAAAACGCATCAACATCTACAGTAAGACTTTCTGCATCATCAGCTGTTAATCCTTTTGCATCTATATCGTCCGGATTTTCATCTTTGTGGGGACCATTGCATGGAGGCGCAAATGAAGCAGCATTAAAGATGCTTAAAACAATAGGCAATGTTAAAAACATTCCTGAATTTATAAAAAGAGCAAAAGACCCAAAAGATAATTTTAGACTCATGGGTTTTGGTCATAGAGTTTATAAAAGCTACGATCCTAGAGCTAAGATTATGCAAAAAGCTTGTCATGAAGTTTTGGAAGTTTCTGGTAAAAAAAATGATGATCTACTAAAAATTGCGCTTGAACTTGAAAAAATTGCTTTAAATGATGATTATTTTGTAAATAAAAAACTTTACCCAAACATAGATTTTTACTCAGGTATTACACTTAATGCCATGGGCTTCCCAACAGAAATGTTTGCTGTTTTATTTGCAGTAGCAAGAACTGTAGGATGGATTGCTCATTGGGGCGAAATGTATTCAGACCCTGAAAACAAACTAAACAGACCTAGACAACTTTATATCGGAAAAGATAGGAGAGATTTTGTCGATATTTCAAGGAGATAATCTAAATTTCTAATTTTTGAATTAATTTATCTAATCCATCACTCAAAATTAAGTTTTGATTGATTACTTCGATATAGCTTTTGATATTGTCTAATCTAAGTTTATCATTTTCTAAAAAATTTAACGTTAAATTGTATAATTTTTCCAAATTACAATCTGACTGGATAAGTTCAGGAACTACCATTTTATCTTTAATAATATTTATTATATTGCCAAATTTAACTTTAACTAATGGTTTTATTAAAAAATAATTTAACCAGGAGGTTTTATAAATCACTATCAGAGGTGAGTAATTTTTCATTATATCAAGTGCTATAGTACCAGATTTTGCAATACTCAAAACTGAATGTCTAAAATAATAATTTTTTTCATCTTCATAAGTTGTAATTTTAAAATCTTTGACTTGATTTAATAAAAAAAAATTTTCAATAAATTTTATTTTTTCAGAAGTTGTGGGTATATGAAATTTATAATTAAACTGAACTTTAATTTTTTGCACCAAGCTTATGAATAAAGGCATAAAAGTTTTTATTTCTGTCAATCTTGAACCTGGACAAATAGATATATAATTCAAATTATTTGTTTCACGGTTAACATTTAACTTATTTAAAAAAAAAGGATGTCCAATAAATGTATTATCTATAAATCCATCAAAATATTTCTTTTCAAATGGAAAAAGCAAAAACAAATGATCGATAAATTGATTTAAAGATTTTTTTCTATTCTCTCTCCATGCCCAAACTTGGGGAGCAACTACATGAAAAGTTTTTATTTTAGGATTAACGATTTTAATTTTTTTTAAAATTCTAAAACTAAAATCTGGAGAATCTACAGAAAGAATAATGTCAGGATTAAATTTTAATATTTCTTTAACCGTTAAATCAAATTTTTTTTTAATATATAAAAAATTTTTTACGACATCAACAATCCCCATAAATGCAATTTCACCTATGTCAAAAATACAATTTATATTTTGTTTTTTTAAATTTGCTCCTCCAATAGCTTTAAATATTATATTTTTATTATATTCTTGTAGCTTAGATACAACTATAGAGGCTATCTTATCTCCAGAAGCCTCTCCGGTAATTATAAATATTTTTTTCAAATAGTTTTTAATAAAAAATTATTTTTATTTATTAACTTTATAATTTTATTTTTCTCTAAAATTATTGTCTTTTTTTTTTTTAAAATAATTCCCCCTATATTATTATTTATACATAATTTAATAGTTTGAAGTCCAATTACAGGCAAGTCGACTCTTAAGTCCTGCCTTTGTTTTGGAACTTTAATCATTATCGATTTATTTCTGAAATTATATTTCTTAGATATTTTTCCTGCCCTTTTAATAGTTTCATTTGTTCCCTCTGGGCCTTCTATGGCTATTACATAACCATTATTTAAAATAATTGTCTGTCCAACATCAAATGGGCTTAAGTTTTTTAAAATTTTTAAACCTTTTTTTTCATTTATACTTACATCCTTGTCTTTATTTGAACTCTTAGTTCTTAAACTTTCACTTAAAATAAGTTCAGGTGAATAATGCATACTAGATAAAACAGTAATATTATTTTTTTTAAAAATTTTTATTATCTCAGAAAGCAAATAACCGTCGCCTTTTTTAAAGACTTTTAACAAACTAGGTAAATATAATAGCAGCTGAGGATTAAAGATTATTTGAGATATATTAGGTCTTATGACTTTTCCGATTAATAAAATTCTTTTACATTTTTTTTTTTTTAGAAAAGATATAGCTTTAGCTAGCTGAGTTATATCAAATGGATGGCTGTTATTATACTTTTTATATTTTTTGTTTTTAGTTAAATCTAATATTAAAAATTCTTTCTTTATTTTTTTAAGATTAGTAATTACAAATCTCGGTAAATTTCCTTCTCCTACAATTAATCCAACCATTACACTCTTGGTCTACAAATTGGTCTTTTTTCACTTTGTTCTAAAAAACTTAAAACCTCTGAAACACTTTTAAATTTACTATATTTTTTTGAATCCTCTATTCCCTCTTTTATATTTTTTTTTGAAAAAATATTTTTAACAACATCATTCAGTATATTTATTTCTTCGTTTGAAATTCCGAATCTCCGCATTCCTATTAAATTTATGCCCTCTAAATAACATCTATTACCAATTGCAAGTCCATAGGGTATTACATCCTTTTCAACACCTGTCATGCCCCCAATCATCGCGTGTTTACCAATTCTTGTATACTGTTGAACCGCTGAGTTTCCTCCAATTATTACATTATCATCAATTATAACATGACCTGCTAAAGCAACACTATTTGCAATAATAACATTATTTCCAATTTTACAATCATGAGCAACATGTGATGACACCATAAACAAACAATTATCACCTATTTTTGTAACTCCCCCGCCACCCTCTGTTCCTGGATTAATAGTTACATGTTCTCTTATGATATTATTCTTTCCAATAATAAGTTTTGTTTTTTCACCTTTATATTTTAGATCTTGAGGAATATTTCCGATACTTGCAAAAGAAAAAATATTACAACCTTCGCCAATATAAGTATCTCCTTTAACTACTACGTGTGAATGAATTTTAGTATTTTTTTCAATTATAACATCTTCTCCAATTTCGGAATAAGCTCCAATCTCAACAGCTTTATCAATATTTGTTTTTTTATGAATAATTGATGAATTATGAATCATTTTTATCTACTATAGTTGCCATCCATACAGCCTCTGCCATAACATCATTTTTAATCATGGCTGTCCCTTCATATTTCCAAACCTTGCCTAATGCTTTTACAGCTTTTACTTTCAATTCTAATTTGTTTGGAGGAAACACGGGTTTTCTAAACTTTGCATCCTTTACAGTCATCAAGTATACAAGTTTATTTTTTACAATTTCAGAATCAACACTAAATGCTGTAAGAGCGGCAGCAGTTTGACCAAAAGCTTCAACTATTAAAACTCCAGGCATTACCGCTTGATCTGGAAAATGCCCCTGGAAAAAGAAATCACTTTTTTTAATATTCATTATTCCAGTAGCTGAAATCATAGGAACTATATCAACCAAACTATCAATAAGTAAAAGTGGTTTTCTGTGAGGTATGAGTTTTTCTATTTCTGATAAATTAATTTCTATTTTTTTCATAACTATTTCTCATTTTAGCAAATTCTCTTATACTAACTGCTGGATAACCCATTACACTTGCATCATCTTCAAGATTAGATGTAACACCACTTTTGCCACCAATCTTAACGTTATTACCTATTTTTAAATGTCCAGAAATTCCAGATTGTCCTCCAATTAAAACTTTATTTCCAATTATCGTGCTTCCTGCAATTCCACATTGAGCTGCAATCATACAGTAATTTCCAATCTTTACATTATGTGCAATTTGGATCTGATTATCTAAAGATGAAAATTCTCCAATAACAGTATCCCCGAGTGAACCTCGATCAATTGTGCAATAGGATCCTATTTGAACCGAGTTTTCTATGACAACTCTTCCAAGGTGAGGAAATCGAAATCTTTCTCGGTTTATAAATTTAAAACCAAAACCAATCTGTCCTATTAAGGTTCCAGACTTTATTAAAACATTGTCGCCTATAAGGGCGTTTTCTATTATTACATTTGAACCAATTATACAATTTTTTCCTATATTTACGTTTTTTTTAATAATAACATTATTCCCAATTTTTGTTTTGTCACCAACTCTTGATCTATAATCTATTAAACAATTTTTTCCTTCGTAAATATTTTTATTTTTTTTTTTATCAAATATATTTTCATCGTCGAAAGACGCATCTGGATAAAATTTATTAACAATTTTATAAAAGTTCATTAAAGGAATATTTGATAACAATGGAATAGTTGTGCTTGGTAATACTTCGCTTAAATTATCACTTGTAATACAAGCTAGAGCTTTGGTTTTTTTTGCTTGATTAATATATTTTGAGTCTGAATAAAAAGTTAAATCATTTTCTGTTGCTTCATGTAAATTTTTTGTGTCAAATATTTTTTTATCTTTATATTTGTTGTCAAGTTTTATCGCACATATATCTGAAATTTCTTTTAGTTTGAAAAAATTTATTTCTTTTTTAAAAAAAGACACAAAACTAAAATGTTGATCCAATGTTAAAAGTGAAATTTTGAACTTTATCTGATGGAGCTTTTGAAATTATATTAGAAAATGAAAAACTTAGTGGACCTAAAGGTGAAACTATATCTATTCCAATTCCAAGAGATGATCTAATTTTATTACTTTCATTGATTCTATCTGAGTAATCTACTCCCCAAACGTTAGCGGTATCTAAAAATAAAAAAGTAGTTGGTCTTACTATTTCGGGCAAAGGATTTGGAAAGGTACTTTTTAAGCTCAAAGAAACTAAATAATTTCCCCCTACATGATCACCACCATCTACAGGGCCTACTCCTCTGCTTTGAAAACCGCGTAAATCTTTTGGAGTTATAAAAATTCTATCCGAGAGCTTTATATCCTTTTCAGCTATTCCTACGCTACTATCCAACTTTAGTTTTGCAGATCCAATAAACTCAGGATTAAAAAGTTCACTAAAGAGGGTTATACCTGCTCCTGTTTGCAAAGTTGGCACATCACTAAGTAAAGTTGCTAGGTTTTGATCAAAATAAGTAATAAATCCCTCAGTTGTTTTAAACTTTAAATTCCTTTTGTCCAAAATTAATCCATACCCCAGTGATGTAGTTAAATAATCACCAGCTCTAGACCTAAATAAAGTAGATGAAGATCGACCTGCTGAAATGCTGTCATGTTGGATTACAAAATTTGGTCTAATAAAAACATCTTCATAAATTTCATAATTAGTAGAATTTACTGTACCAATTTTTTTATTTTCAAAACCAGTATTTTTAAATTCGTCTTTTTCAGAGAAAAGTGAAATATTTGCATTTCTATTACTATTTAAAAAATTTGGTGTAGAATAACCTATTGCTCCTGAAATTTGTTGAGTCGATAATCTTCCAGTAACGTTTAAATTTATACCTTCTCCTAAAAAATTAGCCTCATTTATGGATCCTTCAACAACCCCACCTTGAGTTCCATATCCTGCTCCAGCAGAAATACTACCTGTCGGCTGTTCTTTAACTTTTATATCAATTCCTTTAAGCTTATTTGACTTGTCTTCTCTAATTTCTAAATCAACTTTTGAAAAAAAACCTACAGCTTTTAAATTGTCTATAGATTTACTTACTTCATTAGAATTATATAAATCACCTTCGGAGAATTTCAATCTGTCTCTAATTGTTGCCTCCTTAGTAATGCTATTTCCACTTATAATTATCTTATTAATGAAAAAATTATCAACTTTGCTAATATTTATAACTAAATCAATTTTTTCATTATCAACTTTTTTTTCTGATGTAGTTACATTTAAATTTGGAATTTTTTTAGAATCAAAAAAGTTTTTAATTTTTTTTTCTACTAATGATACTTTTAAATAAGAGTAATCATTTTTAACTATTTCTTTAGTTACAATATTTTTTATACTAGCTAAATTATCTGACGTAAGCTCTTTGCTTTCATCCTCAAGATTTAAAGTACCAAACGTATATTTTTTTCCAGAATTTATTGAAAAAATTATGTTAAAATCATTATTTTCTTGGGTTGCAAATGAAGATTCAATTGCAATATCATAAAATCCTTTAGATCTATAAAAATTTTTTAACAACTGCGAGTCATACTCTAATCTTTCTTCACTAAAGTAATTTGATGAGAAAAGTTTCCACCATCCATATTCTGAGGTAGACACTACATCAATTAAATCAGAGCTTTTAAAATGTTTGTTGCCTATAAAATAAATAGTTTTTACTTTGGATTTAAACTTTTTATCTATATTTAAAATTAAATTAATTTGATTATTCTGAACTTTAATTATCTCAGGTTCAATTACTGGAAAATGATATCCGGTTTGTCTTAAATATTTCTTTATGTTCTCAATATCTTGTTTTAACTTTAAGGGCGTAAATATCGATCCTTCTTTAATGTTCATCAGCTTATTAATTTCATCTAAATCTGAGCCTTCTATACCTTTGATAAAGAAAAAATTTACTGCAGCATTTTCATTTACAACTATACTCAAAACATTATTCAAATAGGAAATTTTTACATCTGAAAAAAGTTCGGTTGCGTAGAGTTTTTTTGTTAAATCATCTATATATTTTATATCAATTAAATCCTTTTTTTCGACAAAAGATGTAATTAAACTTTCTGAAACTCTTGTATTTCCCTGAACTTTAATTTGGTCAATTTTAGAAAAGGAAATTGAAGGTAAAAAAAATATTAAAAAAAAAACTTTTTTCATTTTAAGTTTAATTTAATAAAAGTATGAAATTTTAAAATATTATTTAAACTATTGAGTTTAATATACTTTATTTGTTTTTTTATATTTTTTCTATTCAAATTAATAATTATTTTATTAACAATTTCGGGAAATTTGATTTTTTTATTAATGAATTTATTAACTAATATTTCATTAATTAGGTTAATCGCAATATAAGCGTTTTGTTTGTATAAATAAGCAAATTTAAGTATTTTTTTTAAATAATTATATTTATTTTCGAGTTTATAAAAACTAAATTCTATTTTTTTTGAATTATTTAAAAAATATTTTTTTTTATCATAAAGTTTAAAATTTTTTTTAAAAAAAAAATTTTTTAGTACTACTTTCATATCTGGTTTATAATAACTCATTATGCTTGTTTCATTTTTAAAAGTAATAGCTGAATGTACATTAGACTCTGGATGAATAAATATATAAAATTTTTTAATTGAGATATTAAAAATTAATGAGGCTTCTATAATTTCCAAAACTTTATTAATAAGGTTTGCAGAATCAATTGAGTTTTTTTTACCCATTCGCCAAATAGGGTGTTTGATTACTTGATTAACTTTTACTTTATTTAAATTTATTTTTTTTTTGAAAAAAGGCCCTCCAGAAGCTGGTATATAGATGCTGCAAATTTCGTCTCTATTCTGATTATTTAACAGTTTCGCTAAGGCAAAATGTTCAGAGTCAAGGGGATAAAATTTGCAATTATATTTTTTTAGTTCTTTATTAATTAAACTCCATCCACATATAATACTTTCTTTATTAACTATTCCTATTTCTTTTGTATTTTTAATAATATCCAAGGTTGGCTTAAGTCCATTAATTCCAGATATGGCATTGACAGTAATATCAATTTTAAATGTAAAATATTTTAAATCTTTGACAATTATAATTTTTTTTTTTTTACAAATTGATAAGATTTTTTTTTCTAAAATAGAATTTGTTAAATAAATGTATTTTGGAGAAAATTTTTTTATTTGTTGAATTAATAACTTATAATTATTATTTCCACTTAAAACTATTACTTTAAATAAATTTTTTTTTTTTGAAATAACTTCAAGACATAATTTTCCAATTTTACCGGTAGAGCCTAAAATACAAACTTTTTTTTTCATTTTTATAATAAAATATTGGCTACAACCATAACCCATATCAAACCATCAATTCGATCTAAAATACCTCCGTGTCCAGGTAATAATTTAGAGCTATCTTTTACTTGGTTTAATCTTTTACTGTAGGACATTATTAAATCTCCAACTTGTGCAATAACAGATAACCAAAATTGAATTAAGAATGGTTTTAAATTTATCTCTAGTGTTGAGTCGAAAAAGAAAACTACAACTGCAAATTGACTTAAAACTATTGAACCAAAAGCTCCTGACCAGGTCTTATTAGGGCTAACTCTCGATATTTTTTTTCCGCCAAATAACTTTCCAAAAATATAGCCACCAATATCACTTAGCCAAACTATTAACAAAACCCACAAAAATAGTAAATTATGGCTATTTTTAAAATAAAAAACAATTGTTGAATACGTTGCAAAAAATAAGAAAAATAAACCTATTACAAATAAGAATTTTTTTTTTTTATTTATTTTATACCATTCGTAAAAAGATATTAAAAAAGTAATATAAATAATAATACTAAAAAAAAATTTTTTGTAGATTAATAAATAAATTAAAGGAAAAGCAAAAAGAGATATTATAAATCTCTTTTGAAAATTATTCAGAAATACCTCCAAAATTTCTTCTAATTAAATAATATTGATAAAGAATTTTATCTAAGTCTCTTGTATTAAACTCTGGCCAAGTTTTTTTTAAAAAGAATAACTCTGAATATGATAATTGCCACAATAAAAAATTACTTAAACGTTGATATCCTCCTGTTCTAATCAGTAAATCTGGATCTGGAACTTCTTTTGTGTATAATAAGCTTGAAAACAATTTTTCATCAATTTTTGATTTAATTAGATATTTTTTATTAAAAGCGTTAATAATTTCTTGTCTTGAGCCATAGTTAAGCGCAAAACAAATTTGCATTCCTTTATTATTTTTTGTTTTATTCTCAACAATTTTAATTATTTTTTTAATATCTTTAGGAAGATTATTACGAGATCCAATAAATTTTATTACCGCATTCATTTTGTTGAGAAGATGAAATTTTTTAACATAAAAATGGCGGAATAATTTAAATAAACTATCAATTTCCTTTTTAGGACGTAACCAATTTTCGTTTGAGAATGTGTAAAGAGTTAAAAAATTTATTTTAATTTTAATACAATATTCAATTATCTTAAAAGTATTTAATAAACCTTTGTGATGACCTTTATTTCTATTGTTAAATTTTTTTATACCATATCTACCATTACCATCCATTATGATGGCTACATGGATCGGTTGCTTCATATTTTTAGAATTTCATTTTCTTTATCAGTTATTTTTTTATCTATCTCTGAAATTTTGAAATCTGTTATTTTTTGAATATTATTTGTATTCTTTTTTACATCATCCTCACTAAAACCTTGGCTTTTTTGATTTTTTTTTAAATCTTCAATAGCATCACGTCTAATATTTCTAATAGAAATTTTTGCTTTTTCAGACATTGATTTTAAAACTTTTATTAGCTCTTTTCTTCTTTCTTCGTTAAGTTTTGGAATAGAAATTCTTAGTAACTGACCATCAATCATCGGATTTAGATTAAGGTCAGATGTTCTGATTGATTGATCAATAAGATTAACATTTGATTTATCCCAAACTTGAACCGTTATCATTTGTGGCTCTGGTACAGAAATTGTTGCAAGCTGACTTATTGGCATTTTTTGTCCATACACGTCCACCCTCAAACTATCTAACATCTTGGGATTTGCTCTGCCAGTACGTATTGATGAAATTTCATTTACAAAGGCTTGCAATGACAAATTCATTTTTTGTTCTAATTTTGGATCGTTCATCTAAACAGTGCCTGCTAATGATTTAACTTCTTCATCAAATGATTTTTTTTTAAGATCAACACCTTCACCAACCTTAAACCTTATAAAACTTTGCAAAGAAATATTATCTCCGGTTTCTTTTTCATATTCTTTTAAAGCTTGTAAAACACTTTTTTGATTATCATAAATCCATTTTTGACCTAACAAAGTATTATCATCAACTACCTTTTTCAGTTTTCCAATCATAATTTTATTTATCATATTATCCTTTTTTCCTTCATTTTTAAGTTCTTCAATTAGAATCTCCTTTTCTTTATTCAAGAATTCTTTATCTAAATCATTTTCCGACAAGGCAATTGGTGCCATTGCTGCTATATGCATTCCAATCTTTTTAGTAAAATCAAATGCTTTTGTATCTTTTTTTTTTGAATTCGAGGAAACCAAAACACCAATTTTTCCTAAATTTGATGTAACTGGATTATGAATATATTTTTCAACTAAAAAATTATCTTTGTTTAAATAGTCTATTCTTCTAATTTTAATGTTTTCTCCTATTTGTGAAACTAGTTCTACAAGCTGATCTTTAATAAAAATGTTGTTGTTTTTTTCATTTAATAATCCATTTAAAGTAAAAACTTTTTTTAAAGCCACTTTTAAAACTTCATTACAAAATTTTAAAAATTTATCATTTTTAGCAACAAAATCTGTCTCAGAATTAATTTCTATAATACACGCTAGTTTATCATTATCTGAAATACATATTAAACCTTCGGCAGCATCTCTTGAAGATTTTTTTGCAGCCTTTGAAATTCCTTTTTTTCTTAAATACTCTATAGACTTTTCAATATCATATCCATTTTCAGAAAGAGCGATTTTACAATCTTGGATACCGGCACCTGTTCTATCGCGAAGTTCTTTAACTTTGCCTAAAATATCATCAGACATTTATTTTTTGTCTTATTTATTTTCTTTACTTTCTTTTTCCTTTTTAGGTGCTTTGCCTTCTTTTTTTATTTCAGCTTGAAAATCAAAAATACTTACCGAAATGTTTTTTTTTGCATCTAAAATAGTTTTTTTTGCTAAATCGCAGTAAAGATTTATTGATCTTCTAGCATCATCATTTCCAGGTATTGGATAATCAATATCTTCAGGATTTGAATTACTATCAACCACTGCAATGATAGGAATTTTTAGTTTTTTTGCTTCCTTTATTGCAATTGACTCAATGTTTGTATCAATTACAAATAATAAGTTAGGTAATCCCTTCATGTCTGCAATACCACCAAGAGATCTATTAAGCTTATCTCTTTCCAATCCCATCTTGATAAGTTCTTTTTTAGTGTAACCCTTATTTTCTTTATTTAATTCATCAGTAAGTTTTTTAAGCCTTTTAATTGAGTTACTTATAGTCTTCCAATTCGTAAGCATTCCACCAGGCCATCTATGATTTACAAAAAACTGATTAGTTTCTTTTGCAACTTGTGAAATTAATTCACTTGCCTGTTTTTTGGTTGATACGAATAAAACTTTTCCACCATTTGCTATACATTTATGCATTTGCAATAAAGCTTCGTTTAAAAGCTTAACAGTTTGCATGAGATCGATAATATGAATTGAATTTTTTTCCCCAAAAATGAATTTTTTCATTTTTGGATTCCATCTAAAAGTTTTATGTCCTAAATGAACGCCAGCTTCTAAAAGCTCTTTTATTGACGCAGAAGGTATTTCCATTTTTTTTCCGGTTACATCCACCATAGAAACTGCCTTTTAATTTAAGGACCGGGAGCATTGCTGCTTTATTCTATGTGCGAATTTTTAAAGTCTTATAATTAATTTTTTTTTAAATACAAGCTAATTAATCTTATAATTCAAATTAATTTCTTTAAACTTATTAATTAAATTCATATCGACAAACTTGTAATCCTTAACGTCTAAATTTAACAATTTTTCATTAGCCTTTAGTTTAAACACTACTTTAGTTCTTCCGTTTTTTTTTAAAATTGAATTAATAATCTCTATTTCTTTTAAACTATTTAGAAAAAACTCTATAGAATTAATTTTTGCCTCTTTTAAAGCATTTAGATCAGTTATTTTTCTAACAATTAACCTTTGTGTCCCATTTGTTAACTTTTCTTTAACAATATTAATCAAAAAAGAATTTCCTAATTTTAATTTTTCTCTGCTTATTAAGAGTAATTCTGAAAAAACAAAAATTTCATACATTCTGCTTAAATCACTTAGTTTTAAAATAGCAAAAGGTTGGCCTTTTGTGGTTTTTTTTTCTTGCAATGACATTAAAGTACCACCAATGATAATTTCCTTACCGTTATCTAATTCGTTTATTTTACCGTAGGAAACTGCATTATAAGATTTTAAAATACTTTCGTAATCAGTTAAAGGATGTTTGCTCATAAAAAAACCAATTGAGTCAAACTCATTTTTCATTTTTTCGTTATTTTCCCAGATGGAATAATTATTTATTTTTAAAAAATCTAAAAAAACCTTCTGACTTTCACCAAAAAGGTTATTTTGTTCAGAATTACTGTCTTTAAAATTTTTTGATATTTTTATAATCTCTGGAACATTATCATGCAGTAGTTTTCTATTTTTATTAAAACAATCAAAAGCCCCAGATTTAATTAATCCCTCTAATTGAAGTTTATTAATATATTTTGAGTGAATTTTAATAACAAAATCCTCTAAACTTTTAAATGTTCCTATTTTATTTCTTATTTTTACTATTTCGTTTATTGAGTCATAGCCTACAGCTTTAATTGCAGATAGAGCATAATAAATTTTATTTTCTTTTACTTCAAAGCCGGCATAGCTATCATTAATAGATGGGGGTACTACTTTTATGTCCAATCTTTTAAGTTCTTCATAAAACTCATTAAGTTTATCTGTATTACTTAGCTCCATATTCATAGACGCTGAAAAAAAAAATAATGGATAATGAGTTTTCAAATATGCAGTTTGATATGCAACTAATCCATAGGCTGCAGCGTGGCTTTTATTAAAACCGTACTGAGCAAATTTTTCAACAAGTTGAAAAATAAATATTGACTGTTCTTTTGGTATCCCGTTTACAACAGCTCCCTCAATAAAATCTTTTTTTTGTCTCTCCATCTCTGCAGATTTTTTTTTACCCATTGCTTTTCTTAAAATATCCGCTTTTGATGCTGAAAAACTTGATAATACTTGAGCAATTTGCATTACTTGTTCTTGATAAATTATAACCCCATAGGTTTCCCTTAATATGGGTTCTAGTTTTGGATGAATATAGTTTGGCTGCTCAATTCCATTTTTACAGTTATTATATTTTGAAATATTTTGCATAGGACCAGGTCTATAAAGTGCAACTAAAGCTATAATGTCTTCAAATTTATCTGGCTTCATTTGTCTTAAAACTTCTTGCATACCAGAACTTTCCAATTGAAATATTCCTGTCGTTTCACCAGTAGATAATAGATCAAATGTTTTTTTGTCGTCCAAAGGAATAGAACTTATATCCAGTTTAATTCCATTTTTATTCAGCTCGATAAGTGTTTTTTTAATAATTGTTAAAGTTTTAAGACCGAGAAAATCAAATTTCACAAGACCCGCGGCTTCAGACCAATGCATATCAAACTGAGTAACTGGAATATCTAGTTCGGACTCAAAATCTTTATATAAAGGAATTATTTCATTTATGTTTTTATCTGCAATAATAATACCCGCAGCGTGAGTAGCTATATTTCGGTATAAACCCTCTAGCTTTAAGGAAAGATCACAAAGTTTTCTAATTCTAGAGTCTTGTTTTTGTGCTTCTTGAATTCTTGGCTCAATTGAAATTGCTTCTTTTAAAGAAAGAGGTCTAGCTGGGTCAAAAGGTATCATTTTTGACAGTCCATCTACAACGGAATATGGAAGACCAATAACTCTACCAATATCGCGCAAAGCCATTCTGGCTTGTAATTTTCCAAAAGTAATTATCTGTGCAACTTTACCTTTATATTT
>Ga0194133_10004934_pt1 | contig 17360 bp, 15 predicted proteins | sample TA2KigOf40mmetaG_FD_155448 | JGI IMG/M metagenome (GOLD analysis project Ga0194133, IMG submission 155448) | Freshwater microbial communities from Lake Tanganyika, Tanzania - TA2015055 Kigoma Offshore 40m | ecosystem: Environmental > Aquatic > Freshwater > Lake | place: Tanzania: Lake... | reverse complement strand
CCTAACCTAACCTAATCTAACCTAACCTAACCTAACCTAACCTAACCTAACCTAACCTAACCTAACCTAACCTAACCTAACCTAACCTAACCTAACCTAACCTACTAATCTAACCTAACCTAACCCAACCTAACTGAACTAATAAACTACAAAAGGTTTGGTTCGGTTAGGGTTGTTTGTCCATTTGATGAGTTTGTTCATTCGACGAGTTCATCCATCGAAGAGTTTGGATTTGACGAGTTCGGATTTGATGAGTTCTTGTTTTCCCTTGTAAGGAGGCATCTTTATAGCTACTGTCTGAGAATGAAAGTAGTTCGCAGCCAAGTAGTGGCCTTAAGCTTTACAGATTATTCATTTTTGGCCTATTTTATAAAAGTACAGTATGAGGGTAAGCATAGTAGGTTTTCAATTGCTTTCCAATCCTTCTCCCTGCATCCCTTTGCCTCTAGGTTTAGAACTTTTTGTATAAAATCTGGTCCAACACTTTTATTAAAGGCACTGTTGGAGATTGAATCTGCAACCTTATTTACTAGTTCTTGGTAGGGAACTTTTGGCCTTATAGCAACTCCATACAAACAGAGTTGTGGATGATGGCTCCATTCCACCATACCTTTGAAATGTTCAACCAATCACTGAAAAGTCATTGCATACTTTTTTCTCTGAGGGGCTAAAATCTCCAAATTTACAAACTATCATTTGAACTAAAGTTGGCCTATGGAATAGTTTCACTGAATGTTGCCATGACCTCAATTCAAAAATTTTACATCAAGTTCGCTTAACCTGGCCTTGGATCAGGTTTTCCAGATCCGCAAGGGGGTACATCGTAGCTGAATTCCAAGCCAAAGCGAAGTATTCCACAAGCAAAGCCTCCCATGAGACCCCAAAATGCACCCTGTAAATTAGTTTCTTTTCTTTATTCCTAATAAAAGTTGAAAAAAATGTACCTTTTCAGTTGTTCTGTGCCAGAAAATGGCCAAGAGAAATGTGGCTGCAACCTGGGGGGTGAGGAAGCTGGAAATGGATTGAATGTAGACAAAAAGTTGGGCATTGCTAAAGGAGGTGATTATGGGTATCCAGGCAATAGAGAGAAGGACGAGGACAACAACAAAAAGTCTAAAATGAGTAGATTCTTTAGGAGTTCCAATCATTAAGTGTTTAGTTACAACCTTCCCACAATGATGAGCTCAACATCAGTGGCATTTCTACGAACCAGTTTCCAGACATCCAAGGTAAAAAGGGTGGATGAAGAGTTGAAAATGGATGTTAATGAGGACATCAAGGCAGCCAACATAACAGCAAGCATCAGGCCACGCAATCCTAAAAAATAATGTGCTCTTTAGGACCTAGGAGATAAAAGTTGAGGGTCTAGGCAGATTAAAATTCAGAAATAAGCTGCAGTGTTGAACTTTTCCACAATCCAAGGTGGAAAAACTGCAGTCATGGTTTGGACCTGAACCCCTGGGGCTATCTTTAAGGCATTAGGTTCATGCTTTACAAAGTATGGATGGCCTGAACCCATCACTGATACTTTATTGATCCTGATCTTAATTGATCCCAGCCATGCTGCCAGCAATTTTCAACCCCAGATTGCAAAAAAAATCAACAAGGCACCCTCAATCAGGCTATCATTCAATGTTTATTGCAGAATTCTTATTATGGTGTTTATTAACTCATCAGCCTTATTTCCTTAGTCTGTACTACACCAGATTACTATTATTAAGTTAAAAACTACATCTAAAGTTAACTTGAGAGCTAAAAAAAACTTCTAACCCCCCATTAACTCACTGCTGTTTTGAGATAAAAATTCTTGAGAAATAGCTACCTTGAGGCATCAATTTCAAAACCAAGAAGACATATGCCACATTGGAACATCCTTTCTCTGATCCACAAATTTCTTGACACTTTATTGGGTCAGAACAAGCAACCTTGATAAAAGAAACCTTCTCTGATTTTTGAACTGAGATGGTTGAAACAGATCTCACTTGATCCTTGAACAAAATTCTTGCAGCCATCCCAGGAAAGACCAGAAGAAACATGGGCAGAATTTTCAACCCTCCTGCCAGCAATGTCCCTCCCTTAAAAAAAGTTTGAGTTTCAACATAGTTTCAAAATAATACCCCTATTTCTTTAAGCCTTACCTTAGCATGAGTGAAATTTTTTGCTGCTAAAAGTCTTTGAACTATTACCTTCAGGATGGTAGAGTACATTTTTCAATTAGAAAAATTTGAGGGGGGAGGGAATGATTGTTCTACCTACCTGGTCAGTACACCAATAGTAAATTGAGGCAATAAACATGCCCGAGAGAACCCCCGTCCAGGGTAAAAAGGTGTCGTCTGCAGAGTGAAAAAAGTGCATGTAGTCTGGCCGAACAGAGCTACATGATCTGAAAAGAGCAAACTGATCAAAAAGTTTCACTTTAAAGTCCATCAACACCTATTTACTTATTTGTATTTGTGTCTGGATCCCATTCAAAAGCAGAGTAGAGAGGGTCAGGCTCTGCTTCAGCATATTGGTCAATAATAGCTTGGTAGCCACCCACTTCCACATAAGCTAGGGTTATGTTAATAAGAGTGATCAAACTCATACTTCAAAAGCTTCCTCTATTTGTCTTACTTATTCCCATAAGAATGAAAGCACCAATAACCATCAATATTGTTTGGATAAAGTCTGTCCAAATGACTGCAGTCAACCCCCCAGCAATGCAAAAGAATCCAGAAATAATTAGAAGTATCTGAAAAATAATAAGAAGAATTATCAGTTATCCTCCATAGTTACAGTTAGTTTAAGTAAATATTTCATCCTGGCTGGGAGTCATTTAATAATTGTGATGATTGTAATAAAAGGTCTGATGCCCAGCCAGAGTGCCTTAGGGAACAAACCAAGATTGAAATGTAAAGGCCTTCTTGGCCTGCAAATCCCATGGAGTATTTGATGAAGAGTGCTCCAGCATAAAGGTCAGCCTTTTGAAAGAAAAAAAAATTACAATAGTTAGGACATTTGGCATTTTTTCCTTTTTCAATTTGTACCGAAATTTTTGTGAAGATGTAGAACAATAGGGCAAGGATGGAGAGAAAAATTCTTATTCTGTCTCTTCCAAATCTCTTCACTAAATATTCAGGCATCGTGTAGACACCAGCAGACTTGTAAACAGGCACAAAGAACCATCCAAGAAGCATTAAAATTATAATTGCCTATGTTTATCAATCTTTAGTTGTTCAATCGTCACGAGAATTCAAAATGAGACTCACGTTTACTTCGAAGGTTGCAATGGCTATTCCTGTGGCGGCCGCAGATCCTGCCAACCCAACAAAGTGTTCAGATCCAATGTTGCTAGCGAAAAGGGACGCACCTACCTGAACTTTGGGGTTAGTTTAGCTAGCCTATATCGCTTAAGGGTTAAAAGATTTTTCTCACTGGAATCCAAGGTATACTTTCAGATGCCAGAAAAAAGCTCGAGATTCTGGAATCATTTCCTAGATTTTCCTCGTCGGGAGGAGTTTTCGAGCAAAATGACTTTTCCATTGTGCAAAACTATTATTATAAAAAGATCACGCATGGTTATGACAAGTAAGAATTACCATGAGATGAGAGAGACAACGATCTGTTGGCTTGAAAGTCGAGGTTTTTGCAGGATTTCTGCATAGTTTGCCTTTGTAAGAACTCTAGATGACGAAACTGAAAAAGTCAAGTGAACAACCGAATTTAAAAGGCGATTTTCTTACTAAAATCCCAACAATTATAACGCTCAGAAAGTAGATGGCGACTATAACAAAATCCCATGCTTCCAGCTGAGAAGATTTGTAATCAAACTCATTGTTGGACACCATTTTATGAACAAGATCTGACACCTTTTGAAGATGAATCTCATTCGAAATAGTTAATTCAGGACAGAATTGATTAGATCTGAATTTCAAAGACACGCGTTCCCCTTACTTGGAAATTCGTTTTTCCTTCTTTTTTTGTGAAATGATTATACATCATTCAAGCGTAACAAAAGGTTTGACTCATTACCCATTCAACAGGAAAAAAAACATCCACATGTTTGGTTATGTAACCAAGACACGTGTGAAGTGCATACAAAGCAGTACAATATGGATAATTTAAAGTGGAAGGCCGTTTTCCTCCAACGAATTAGAGGAAGTCGTTTTGGTAAAAAATAACCCACTTTAGTGTGTTTCAAGACAGATCTAGATTGACAATTCAAGTCTGGCAGGAAACAATAAAAATCCACTCTTGAAATAATCAAGATTGTCAACTTTTTGCTCAGTTAAACTTATAAATATAAGATGCTGGGGATCGTAGAGAAGTTAAGTTAGTCTTAAAAAATGAGGTTCCAGGTAAGGTCTTACTTTTCAATTTTTGACCATTTGTTTTACATTTCCTTAACCAAGAATTTAACCTGTTTAGTTAGCACTCCTTTTGATTGTTTCCATCTTGATTTCGATGGTCTTTGGAATGCCCGAAGGACAAAGGTCGAGAGGTGTCCTGATCAATGGACACCGGGTACAGTTGCCAAATAATGGAGGGATCAGAGGATTCAACGGATTCCAAGGCCTCAACGGACAACGGGTCTCAGGATAATATGAACCCTTAAAATGGAAAGCAACAGTCATCCGTTTTAAATTCTTATTCAATTAAAATTCTTTTTCATATGAAAATTTTAATCATCCTACGAAATTGTAACAAAGTGTCACAAAAATCATCGGGGAAAATAAACAACCGAAAAGTTAATTGGGGAAAAAAAAGATGGAGACAATAAACAAGTAGTATTTACAAAGTAAATTATAACTAAGCTTCTTAATACATGGTGGTCAGAAGCTTTGCAGCGAAAATATATTAAAAGACTGACGACGCATGGATAGGACTGCATTTCTAAATACTTTTTTTTCGACCTAACAACACAAAATTATCGAAACAATCAATAACAATCAAAATCTAATCCTTTTTTTTACGAATAACGCATCTACAAATTTTCATCTCGTTCGCTTCTCAATTGATCTGGTTTTTCGTCTGTTGTTGAATTAATTCGTTTCAAACATTTTCATTTAAAAAATCATCGAACAGAGACCACTTTGAAAACACTGAAAGTGAGTTAAAACTTTTTATGTAATAATTTGATTAATAAGTTTAGTTTGAATAGATTAAGCCTGTTTAAAATGGCGCAGCTGGGTGAAGCCACAGCCTAAAAGTCACATTGGACATTTTTCTTCTTTGTCTTTTGAAACTAATTAATTGGCTAAATTTCACGAGAGGTCTGCCTGTACTTACGCTCTGACTTAAGAATGGATAAAAGGAAGCGAAATACGTAGTTAGATTAATGGGTTATAGCTTAAGTACAGCATGCAGTCTCCCACCGCTAGGTACGTTTCGTTGATGTTGATGTCGTCTCGTTGTTAGTGTTGTGGTTGTTGTTGCTACAGAAATATTAGTCAGCCTTCTAATGGTTGGCTTGTTGGTTGTGTTCCTTTTAAGACTCAGCTGACTGGAAGCCTGCGTATCCAGCGTAGCCTTGGTAAGCTGGCGAAGGCAGAGGTTGTCCGCTTGGATAGTAACCTCCAGTTGGGAATTGGGCAGTCGGATCAGAATAAGTGTGTGGAGGGCCCCCATTCTGTTGAAATTGAACACGTGACAACTGGTTTTATATTACTTATAAAAAGAAACCATTTACCTTTTTCATTTGGGCTTCAATTGCATTTGCCTCTTCATATTTACCCAAACGTCTATAATAGTCTACCCACTGAGCCGAGTAATCAGGTTGACCGTTCGTCGCACCGTTGGAGGCAGGTGCACTCGGAATGTGACTTCCAGACCGTATGGCCTAATAAATATTCGAGAAAACTTGTGTGCTTGAATTCAACTGGAAAACGATCTATTCAAACCATATGGTCAACTATAATTTTTCTTTTATCTACTTTTAAGTCAGATGACCACCATCTGACTCTTGTAAATATTATTTTCTTTCATTGTTATTGAATTTGTCTGTTTCAGACAAATTGATGAATTACAATTAGGAAATACACAAGTTCAATCCTAAACACGGATTTTATCAAAAAAAATAATGAGCTTTCATCACCAAAATAAGGGATTGTCTCTTTTAAAACCGATAGTCAAAATGATTTTTTTAGATAGGGGTGAAATTAAAATGTTTGCTTACTAAGCTTCCGAATTGGCCGACTTCCGCTGAGTTTGAAAGAACCACCTTGTTTTGTTCGATTGCATCGGCCTCTTTTGGATAACCCATCTGACGGTAGTAGCTAATCCACTGTTCAGTGAAATCTTGACCTACTTGTTGGCCAATGGTTGCCATGGCTGGTAGGGTTTTTTTCAAATCATTAATTGATTATAAAAATTGAACAAAATAGTTTGATGGCTTCACCTTGCTCTGGATGGTACCCTGGCTGTGTTTGAAATGGAGCACCCCATGTGCCGTGAAAACCACCTGAAGGCTGAGTAGCATATCCCGCACCTGAAAGCAAGAAAATTTTTCAAGTTCTCACAGGGAACTTTGACGAAAATTCTTGGAAAATTACCTGCTTGAGGAGCAGGAAGCCCAGCTTTTTCCAAAATCAATTGTTTAGCTCTTTCAATAGCATCCGGATGCCCACGAATTATGAAATGCTTCTCTGGAGCGTCGCTAAGGGCATTCTTGTCCACTTCACAATGAGCTCCAGTGGTCTAGGAGGGAGGGGAAAATTAAAAAAAATGATTCAATATTAAGCAACGTCAATTTAAGGGATATAAATTTCAGACCTGATTAATATTTTTGATGGTTTCGCCTCCTTTTCCTATTACCAAACCACATTTGTTGGTCGGTATTGCAAGGTACTCCTGTAGCAGAAAAAATACTCTTTAGTGGCGAAACTTGTCTCATCAAAATAAATAATACAATATTACTTGGAGAAATCCCACATCTGCAGACATAGAGCTAGGCGCTCCGGGACTGTTCCATTGATTACCCCCGCCTCTGTCAAATACTCCACCCCGACCTCTTCCTCTTGGGGCAAAGCCCCCGCCTCCGATGGCTCCTCTCAGCATGCCACCGCGACCGCGTCCACCACGCCCACGGACTCCAAATGTCTGTTGATCACGATCCTAGAATTCAACATTTTGTTGTTACACTTTAGGATCAAAAGCAGAAATGACTCGGACTTGAAAAAATTTTTTGATTACATCATTTTGGCTGAGGATTTCGGAAACCATTGCTTTTGCACGGTCAACACTTTCTTGCGAACCGGTGATGCGCAGAGGCTTTTCATTTGCCATTTCGGCACTCTCCTGTCAAACACGGAAGAAGTTTTGGCCACCTCTGTGTTGCTCGACGTCCACCAAATATGCATTAAATACCTGTACGATCACAACTCTTGCACCAGTGGATTCCTGTAAGTTCTTTATGGTTTCGCCACCTTTTCCGATGATGAGACCCACCTTGTGTCCAGGAACCATCATTTGAAAATACCCTGCGTTTCCTCCTCCGATAACTTGATTCATAGGCATTCCTGCGCTATGGCAGACTTGGCGGCTCTGAAAAACCAGTTTCATGCAGCTGGCAGAACATGGGAAACTATTTAAAGAGGCTGCCAAGACTTGGTCAAAACTCAGAAAAATATCTGAAAGGATTGAGCGCCAGCCGGGCGAGCTTCAAACTTGACTTACGCGATTGCCTGCGGCGAGCCTCGAATGGTACACTGCCTGTCTAGCATGCCTTGGCTATCCGGAGCCATTTGAATTTTGCAACCCGACTCCATCTTTGAAAAAAGAAAGGAAGGAACGTTAACATGGCTCATTCCTTTCAAAAGTTGAAGGGCTCACTTGTAAACGGGTTATTTGCTCCCCGCCGCGGCCGATGATGAGCCCCACCATTTTGTCAGGCACCGCGATGGTTTCCGTGCTCATGTGTGCCATCGCCACGTCGGCGTCGCCTTGCATCATGCCACTCATTTTCCAACTTCCTTAATCAAAAGAGTTGGGTAAAAAGAGGGCGACCCTTGAACATTTTTGGAACTGCTACCTTATTGTTCGCCTCTAGTTGAAACTTCCCTAATCTGTCTCTATTCCAATCGTTTTCGTTTTCTCAATCTAAAATGCAAAAGAATGAAAGCGGGGAACGAACGCTATTTGGGTCCAGCGTGAACGCGGACTCACGGGTCGGTCGTCGTCGTCGATCTTGTACCGCGTTCACAGTTCTTTCCGACGGAGACGAAAGGGTCTGTCTCATCATTCAAGCATTGCTCTCTTCCGATCTCCTTTGGGGCTTGAAAAACGTCCAGATCTACCTAGTTTGAAGCGAGCGAATCGGATTTTGGGACGCGGTGCGAGAGGCGGAAGTGTTTGGCCAGCAGTAGAGGGCACTTGGAAAATTTGCACTATGTTGTGACTATTAATTTTTCACTATTCCAACGAATGCTGAAACAAAAACAAACAAAACTAAAAAGAATCAACTAAAGAAAGTGATGTAAAAGTGTATATAATTTCTAGCTAGGCTAATCTGTCTGCTGAGCCGAGAAGAGCAAGTTGAGCAACGTTGCTCGACTTCACTGCCACATGCGGTGTACGGTTTGTAGTTTGTACGGAGCTGGAGCTCGTGTCGTGTAGTCGTGTACAGTAGACAGTCGTCAGCAACTCAGCACTGCAGAAGAAGTTGCAAGTAGCCTGACCAAGTGGCCCGGCGAGATCGCCGTGCAGCACCCATGCAGCGATCCACGAGTGCAGGGATGCACGGACGGAGGAGATCGGTGGGCAGGCCCGGACCCCTTGACGGCGATTCGAGCTCTATTTTTAAAGGCACTAGGCAGCCACACTGTCACAGAAAACTTAAGTGGCACCTCAGTCAGTCTGCCTGTGCAGTCGCAGAAATGATCCAAATCGGGATTCGGGAACACTGGAACAGTTCCCACTTCGGGAAAGGTTGGGATAGACGAGGCAGAGATTGTAAGTAAAGCGCTGGCACAGTGGCCAAGCCTTGACAGCAACCCCATAGCAGCAAATCTGCTGAAGAATTTTCAAAAAGCTTTCTCTTTAGACAAACTCTATTATCCAAATGAAATTGGCAAATTGCAATTGATAAAGTAAACAAATCCCGTGACGTCATCACCGACCTAAGATGCTTTGCGGAATTGGTTCGGTCGTAAAAATGGCCTATGGAAGACGCACGACGTCGCACTTAAACGTTTGTTTGTATCGGCGAATCAATGTGCCTGGCTTGAACACGTGCTTTTCTTTCGGTGCAACGTTGTCAATTTTTAAATAATCATTTGAATATATGAAAAAAGAAAAAGTGTCCACTACAATGGCAGTGGCCTCAATGCCACTTGCCAGGGCTGGGAAACTTTGACAGCGGCGGCCGTGCCCGACTTCCCTCGAATCGTTATTTTTTTGCCAGCGAAAAGGTGGCGTTTGGATCGCGCTTGGACCGAGCTAGCTGCGTGCATGGACAGGCACTAGACAGCCGGTACGCTATAGGCACACACCCGTCACCCCACACTCTGCAGATTTCTGCGTTTCCTCTTCCTCTTTCAAAAAAGTGACTGCTGGGTGCAACACCGTGGTCGGGAAAGTAAGACTGATATTCTCATCCACCACCCAGATCTAATAAAATAATTTATCTTCAGATATAGTCATTTGCATCAGGAAACATGCCACCAAAGTTTGACCCCAATGAAATCAAGGTAAAAATAAAGATGAAAGAAATTTGGTCTCAGTTTGTTTGGCACTTTTCTGTAGCTTGCCTTCTTGATGACATAATTTGCGTCTGAGCCCTGTCAGGTGACATCGTGCCTAGATGTTGTAAGCTTGGCAGGGTAGATGGGGCAAACTTTTACCCTGAAGCTCTTTATAAAGTGCTTCTGTTTAGTTTACCACTTGTTCAGTCCAAACATTGAAGAACTTTTATTGTTACAGATCGTGTGCCTTAGGGCAGTAGGCGGCGAGGTTGCCGCCACATCTGCGCTCGCCCCAAAAGTTGGTCCACTTGGTTTGTCGCCAAAGAAAATTGGCGACGACATTGCAAAGGCCACCCAGGTTATTACTCAACTCTGCACCAAACTCTTATTGAATTGATGAAATAATTTGCGTCTGAGCTTTGTCCGGTGACATTTATGCCTAGATGTCAAAAGCTGCTCAAAGTAGATGTTGTGAAATTGTATCTGAAAGATTTACTAGGACCCACTTTCTAGAATTGTTAAGAGTCAAATGCTTATGTTCAATACATCTTTTTCAGGATTGGAAAGGTCTCAAGGTCACTGTCAAGCTGACCATTCAGAATCGTCAAGCCACAGTTGATGTTGTACCCTCGGCTGCGGCCCTAATCATAAAAGCGCTCAAGGAACCGCCCCGCGATCGTAAGAAAGTCAAGAACATCAAGCACAGCGGAAATATCACAATGGATGACATCATCAATGCTGCTCGAATTATGAGGCCAAGGTTTGTTTGTCTCGAATGAACCCGTAAAAATGCTAAGCTCACTCTAAGAAAATCTTGTAGGTCCATGTCTAAGACTATTGGAGGTGTCATGAAGGAGATCTTGGGCACTGCCCAGTCTGTCGGCTGCACTGTCGATGGTGAGCAGACCTTATTTGTTGGTTAAATCTGTTCCCTTGATTGAACACCTATATTTTTCAGGTATGGCACCCCATGATGTCATCGATGGTATTAATGACGGCTCCATTGATGTTCCATCTGATTAAATGTTTCATTGTTTGCAAACATCAGAAATAATATGTCTGAACGGTACTTATTTTTCTTGGGAGGGTTTATTTTAAATTTTCAAAACTCGCTCTAGGTATGCAATGTGAAAAGTAATTTGATATTTGAAATTGCTGATAAAATTCCCTTGAAGTGAGCCAATTTGATATTGTGTGATCCGGAAGTGGCTTTGGAGGAAGATTTACCTAAAGGCAGTGGGGTTTCGTCAGAACGAACACATTTTCACTTGGGTGGTTAATTTAATCAATTACCTTTTTCCAAAGCATGGTGCAAAACTAAAGCAGCCATGTGGAAATCCTTGCCTGGAGTAGTGATGTGGCCCATAGGTCTGCGGTTTGGGTATCCGGTGAACACCAGACCAGGCTCGAGGTTGTCGTCTGCCCTCCCTTTTCAAGTCAATTCATTTTATTAAGTTTCAAAGAGACTACTAAAAAACTTACAATCTGCTGTGTATTGTTTCTTCCCGATCCTGAAGAACCATGGCTGATGTTGAGGTGGAAAAAGCCATCCAGAGAATAGTAGAAAGAACCAAGAGCTAAAAATTTCAATATTTTCTTTCAAATGAACTGTGGTTGTATACGAATGGTATATGATTCTTCCTATCAGACTGTCCAGTGTCTCCATTCATTTGGAACATATGAAATAATATTTCCTACCTGCACAACCTTCATCTTCGACCTCGAGTTAACTACAAAGAGTTAATTTAGTGGATCTGTTCACTATCGACAGGTTATTGCTAAACCCCCTTTAGAGGTAAAGGAATGTTAATCACCTCTGAGAATGTCTCCAACAGCTTAAATACCGACCCACTGGCAGACAATGTCTGGCAAAGTAGGATAATTAAATTAAATTAAATGTCTGGAAAAGTGAGTTTGTCTCTTCTCCGTTTAATTGGGTATTAATTATGCACAATTACGAATTAAAGTAGGCAAGCATTTTTTGCTACGGGGAAAAATGCCAAACACAACTCACGAGCGACCGAGATTACAAACAATATAAAAGTTCAGTCAGCTAAAAAACGCCGTTTGCGTTTTGCAGTAGCTGACTAAAAAGCATTAATAATATCAGCCAGCTAAAAACATTTGGCGAAAATATAATTTTTTTAGCTTGTATAGAAACCCCCCTCATATATCGTATATATTCAAAATTCGCACGTGGTTAGATTTAGTTGTCTTCAAAATTAAAAGTTCAATAAATTGGTTCTTTTTACTTAAGGATATAATTAAAGTTGAAATAACAAACATGATTTACAAACAGAATTCAAGTTAGAAATGAAATTTGAGGGAATGCTCTGCACAATCGCTCGATTGCTAAATTATCACGAGAAATGGGTGTATCTTTCAAATGGACCTCTTTTAGATGAGAGCGTGGCATTTCGTGTCCAAAGCTTTCAATTGGGTTGCCGTCGAGAATCAATTTCTCACACTTTAGCAAATAGGGTAGAAGTGTGTCGATCGTTTTAAGCTTGTTATTTCCAAGATTGATGGTCTTTGAAGTGCAAAATCGTTCTTTGAAGTAGATACAACTCAAACCATGTCCAGAAAGATCTAAAGTAGGGGAAGGTGCCTTCAAAAGTGTTTGAAGAATAAACTTGCTCTTCATGTCCAAGTAATATGTTGACCGCATCGGATCAAGCCTGGACAAAGTTCCAAATTCAGTGGTAATATCTTGGTAGTGCTTCTCCTAAATAAGTATTTTGTTTTAATGCATTAAAAAAAATTAAAATAGTTTTTAGTAGTCAGAAACTCAGCAGTTCGTACCATGTCCAAGGTTTTCATGATAAGAATTTTTGCATATCGACACCACTTAGAATCAGGCTCCAATTCCAAGAGCTGATTGCAATTTGACAACTCTTCTTCCAAAAGTTGTGCCGTTTTTTCTTCTGGTCTGCTATCAAAGCATTAGTTAGACAAGCCAAAAAATATGCACCTTGAAATGAATATGAAATCAACTGATTACCTTATCACAGCTTTAAAGTTAGAAGTTTCAGTGGACTTTTCTTTTGTTACAAGTATTTTGTCGTTCGTCCCGTTTACTTCGACACTCACTGAGTTCGCCTCTAATAACTTGGTATTCCCAGTCACTGTCCACAGGGTACTGGGCACATCTTGACTGGCCGAGGGTTGCCAATTCAAACTTTGGGGATCAACCATGACGTCATCACAAACCTAAAAATGGTCAGCAAGTGATGTAACAAATCAAGAAAAAAATTGAGTAAACTGCTTTACAATTTTACAAAATTCCGAAGCAACGACAAGATTAGAAAAAGCCAGAGACAGAATTTTATTTTCGTAGTCCATAGAAACCATGGTCAGCTCAGTTCCGCTTTCAGCTTTACCCCCGAGCAAGAGCCATTTATGGTAATACCAAGCCGAGGAATCTTCAGGATCAGTAAATGCAGCATTTTGAACGAGTTCAAGTTCTTCGCGACGAGTCTCTTCTTCCATTATACCTTTAATTTGATCAAATTTAAATTTAAAATTAAGAGTTTCACAATAAAACTCAATCACTTTTGCCTTAATTTTTAATTAAATCCATGATTTAGTCATATATTTGTGAAAAATAATTTTTACCTGAAGATGGCTCACCATTAGGAGGAAAAACCTTCATTAAAAAAAGTACTTTATTTTTGAGAAAATCTTATTTCAACTTATTTTCAAAAACCTTGGGTAAAAGTTTAGACCGGTAATGCCAGGCAGAATAATTGGAAAAGTTTACGTTGATTCTCTCCGTTGAGTAGGCAAGCTCGTCCTTTAACAAACAAAGAAAATTCTAGATTTTTATTTAAACAAGACTCTGAGCTCCTCACCATATCACTGATTTCAGACTTCATCGTGACGAACCTTCGGTGGTCCCAACAGTGAAAATTTCGCTCGTCCATTGCAAGGTACCTGTTGCACAAAAAAAGTTCGTTCTGCCAATTGGGTTCCGATATCTGGAAATAACCATGAATTGAATAGCATTTAGATCGTAAATATTTTTCAGAGTTATCATGAAAGAAGTTTGGATTGCCTTTTCTAAGCACCAGGCTCTATGATGCCACGATCCATAAGACTTGGGATTCGAAAGTAAACATTCCTGACTTAAGTCTATTTCATGTCGCAAAATATCTTCCTTTTTTTTCTCGTCACTGAAAGAGATTTAGGAAATGTTTTTACAAAAATGCGTACGTCATTAATATGGTTATTCTCTCTTATCTTACCAATCTTTGAGGATCTGTAGAACAGCCTCTTTTCGTATGTTCCAAAGTGTTGTAATGTCCGGGTTTGCCAACAGTAACCCCGAGGTCATTTTCAATTGTAAATCATCGTAGGCCTCGCGTCGACTGAGGATTGTTGCAATTGCACCCTAAAGTTCCAGTTCAAAAAATATATTTATATGTTTTCATTTTCAACCCCTCCATCGATCACAACCACCTACTTTGTAAATTTTCAGCTTTTCCGCTCTTGCAGCTTTTTTCTCGGCATCTTGTTGAGCTGTGGTTTTTACTTTAAGACGGCCATGCATTTTGGTAGATGGAACACTGTTCTTGAACAAAGTCTTTTATAAAATGGGTAAAAGTCTAAAAGAATCTAGAGTGTCGCAGGCTTTTGAATTAAGTCATGAGTTTCGTGTTGTCAAATGTAAACACTTGCCCCTTTTGTTTTGTTTGTTTGACTTTCGTAGAGATCAATGGGAACAATTCTCAACATTTTGGCAGAAAAATGAGAAAATTCAAATTTTTATTAAGTGTTTGTCCCGCCCACATCTAGTACACACTGACAGCTGACACACACAGACGACAGACAGACTTAGTTGCAACTTGCAACCATTTTTCTAATTTCCAATTTCCATTCATTTCCACCAACGCAGCTATATAGTACTAATGCTCAGCAGTAAGTTAATGCTTATACTTGGACTACTGAAGTGATTTGAAATTGAACCAAAACAGGTAAAGTCAAAACTGATCCGTCGAAACGTAGATTTCCATCATGTCTCAAGCTCAACACAAACTGCAAGGGAAAAGAACCAGAGGCAGGCCAAAGAAAACGTGGCTGAAGATTTTCGCTTGGCAGTGACAATGGCCATCAACAGGTTCCTCTCTAGTGATGAAGCGGGTAATGCAATGAGGCATTTTTTTGGGTTCCCCCGATGCAATAAAAGGTGTTCATCAGAAATAAGCTTTCCGAGCTCTTTTACCTCTATGGAGCGACTTTACATTCACAGACAAGCAGCTGGAGTCTAAAAGCCCGGGATCTGGGGTAAATAGATTCCTGACGGTATCAAAGAGCTATTTTTGAGATACAAAAACCAAGTGTTTGATAATAAATCTTGAGAGGGAGATTTTATTTTGTAGGAGATTTGATGATGGTAACAATTGTGGATCTGAAATTTCGCTGGCTCACGCATCACTTCAATGTCTTATAAAATTCACATTCACAGATGGGAAATCAATTGATAGATCTTCCATTGGAGCCACAGTATTCTGAAGTGTTCCTCGAATTAGTAGGACATGTCTCAAATATTTATATATTACAGACTAGGGGAGATGTTACTTTGTTCAATCATGCTCAAGTGCTTAGATCCTGTTCTCACAACTTTATGCTGCCTGTCCTTTAGGTAAATTCTTCAAAAATAGTACCTCAAATTGGCGTAAAAATAAAGTAAAATCTTTTAGAGACCCATTTTGTCTCACAATTCAACTCAATAAAAGAGGATTGGTACTTGAAAGTCAAAAAAAGTTTGATGTCTGATCAAATGGTTCTCCTTGGAGCTTTTCAGGGTATTTGAGCTTTGATTAAACCACACAAGTCTTTTTAGTTTTGAACTGAATTTAGCAAAAATGGTTGTTGAAATTGTCTATTCATTCAAGGCTGGCAAGCGTCTGTTGCTGAAGGGATGAACCATCATTTTTGTTTAACTAACCAGGCACATTCTTTAAAATTTTTTATCTCTGTTACTATAAGGATTTGTCCATCCTTTTTGTCTGTCTGTTTTTTGGAGATATCATCAGCAACGATGGAAATGATAACAACACCTTGGATCAACTAAGGCAGGGTTGTTTGGCATTGGTCAACAGCCAAGGCTTTTACCAACAGAACCAAAATGTAAAGGATGTTTTTCTCTGTAGGCTTTTTAAGGGTCTTTATAATATTTCCTCTTTCAGACTTTCGTTCACCTCCAATTATTTCCAGTTCTCTGACTATTGCCAGACTTTTCCTAAAGTATTTTCAATTAGAAGGAGAGGGTGAGTCTTTCTTTACTCAACAACTAGTTTACTAATATTCATGGTTAGTATTAAGTTCAAGTAATAACCTATTTTTGCTTGCCTTTTTCTCTTGAAAAATAAAAAAAGCTGATTTTTAGAACCAAGAAGAATTTTACTTCTCAAATAAAATATTTTAGAGGTAAAACACATAAAAGAAAAACTTCCTTTTTATAGTAAAAATGATTTTTGATCCATTCTCTTCGAAAATTAGGTTACATCCAATGTGCAGCTGAAGACATTTGATGCCTGTCAAGGAATCTGTACTTTTACTTTGCCTGAGAAACTGTCGTTGAAATTTTCCAAATGATTGCTATAAACTGCTGACTTTGTTTGTCCAATCTGATTCGTAAAAAGGCTACAAATGAAAAGTTGAAGTTTTCCGCTCACCCAGAATGTTGGTTGCAACCATACTTGCATTTCTCCTAAAATACTCTGGTAGTCCTTCAGAAACTCTTGTTGGACAAACTCTTCCAATCCTTCTGGTGAGCCGTAAAAAGATTCTCCATCACTCTCGATCATAGCACTCGGGGACGTCTCCCTGTAGTGAGGTTTAAACAGGCTAAAAACAAGATCATCAAGTTATACCTAGAAAAGCAGCCATACTTTTCCGAAGGAGAGACATTGTAAGGATTGTCTGGAAAAGAATGTCTTTTATATCTTAAGCATTATTAACATAAAAATTTAATTTAGATACCGGAATCTTCAATCCCAAGACATTTGTTTCTGCTTTCAAAATCGTGCATGATAAACTGAGTCGTATTGAAGGGAGCCCTTTTGAGACCAGAAAGATTGAAAGCAGGAGTCTGAGAACACATTCAAGGGAAACACTTGGGCGAATTTCCAAAGGGGATAAATTACCACATCTGCTTTTTGTCCACACCTTTTTCTCTTAGCAGTCTTGTGAAATCTTGGGCGGGAATTTTTTGCTAGTGCTTTCAAAGTAAAAGACATCCTTGTCCGGAAAAGTTAAACTATGTTAATTTTTAAGAAAAATTTTGCTAACATCTCAAGACCTCGAAGTTGATTTGAGTTGAATTTTGGGGTCAGATGAACCAGAAGAATTTTGGGGCCAGATGAACGAGAAGTGGGTGCCTGAGAATACAAAAAGTGAAATAATTGGTTATAATATTCGATTCAACTCAATTACCACAGCTACTTTTAAGTCTAATTCTAAAGCTTTGCTTGAATTTCACTCTTTTTTATTATAAAAGCTTTTTTTTTGACCTGGTTTTGCTTATTGGTGGAAATGAATGTCGAAGAAAATTTTTGATTTGAGGTTTTTTTCTTTTTTCAATCAGAAGGTCAATTGGTTCACTTGTTTTTTTGGCAAAAAATTGAAAAAATATTAAATGATTTAGGTGAAAAAGTGATTGTGACACTGAACAAATGGTTAAGTGATTCCTCTCCTGGA
>Ga0194133_10004933_pt1 | contig 17361 bp, 15 predicted proteins | sample TA2KigOf40mmetaG_FD_155448 | JGI IMG/M metagenome (GOLD analysis project Ga0194133, IMG submission 155448) | Freshwater microbial communities from Lake Tanganyika, Tanzania - TA2015055 Kigoma Offshore 40m | ecosystem: Environmental > Aquatic > Freshwater > Lake | place: Tanzania: Lake... | reverse complement strand
TTTTTTAAATATTAACTCATAGATTCCAAAATGTTTATTCAAGATTAACATGTATTCACACTATTTTCAAAAAACATTACAGAAATTTAAAGTTTTGATGAATCCAACGGTAGTTTGATTTAATCCTGGAGAGATGGGCATTGAGAATCAATCTTTGTTGCATTAAGTCAATTCACTTTATGATTTGTACTGTAAAGTACTGAATTTAGAAAGTTCATTGTCTTTTGAATAAAACTAAGGGTCTCTGCATCAAATTAAATCAAAGCTTATCATCCACAAATATTTGTATTTGGTTTCACATTCACTTGAGTTTTATTGATTCGCAATTGTGAAATAATTCTGATCAAGTTTCTACACAACAATTAATCTTGACTGAGATAATCATCATTATGTGGAGATGACAAATAAAACTATTGATTTACTTGCCAATTTAAATTCTTGAATTAAAGATGTTTCCTTTTGAACAGGTTTATTATGTTAAAACCAACAAAAGAATGCGGAGATCCAACCTAAATTAATACATTTTAAAGCTGTGGGTTTTGGGGTGATCAAAAATGTAGTTTAATTGCGTTATTTGCTGGCTGTTGATTCACACTTTAGTACCCAAATTCCAAAGCCCACCAGCATTTGGTCAAAACATCTATGGCCAAAACTATAGTTTGAAAGGAATATCTTATACTAATTTTTATATAAGTGTATTTTTATATTTTGTGTTCAGACTCCAACAACGAGTAAAATTTAAAGACATATTATTTTAAGACTTGGGACTTTACTTTTATGAAGCTAAAAATCTTTCTGATTTGATACACATAATCATATGTGGATTGAAATACAGGTGATGCCAACTTTTTAAAATTCGCTTTTGAAAATGTTGAAAACTGTCTTATAAAGAAATGTATTTAATAACTACTATCAATGCACATAAAAAGTAAGTTATTGCTATTTTCTTTCAAAAATGCTTCATTGTATTTTTGTATAGAAAAATTAGCCACAAAACAAGCTTAATAAATAAATATATTTTTCTTTTAGTTTTTTACCCAATAGCAGTTTCCTAAATTTGATTCAAAAAGTAAAAATAGAAATATTTTTAGTCAAGTTTCTTCAAAACGCAATCAATCCTGACTGAGCTATATTTATGTAATCATCTAAAGTAAGTGGCTGATTATTAAAATCCTTGGGCGAAAGATTTTGGCCAGAACCTCAGTCTCCCAATTCATTGTAAGTTACCATAACCAATCAGTCACAGACACCCCCCTTTTGACTTGTATTTATGTAAAGAAGCTGACCATCCTAGAATCAGATTAACAGTTAGGCCAGATTGTATCTTTTAAACTGACTAACTTATAAGTTCCAAAAGTTTGGAAGAAATTGTACTTCTCTAGATATGTATAAGTAATATCTGGACTAAAGCAATTCGATGAAAAAGCATAAATCTATGGGGCCAAAAAATCTGGAGCTTATCATTACAAATTTGAGTCCAAAGAATGACACTGTTATCTCTTTACCAACTGATCAGACTATAACAAGATATTTTAGAAAGTTGTTTTTCACTTGTTTGTTGTTCTAGGTCAGCCTTATAATCAAGACAATTGATGCCAAATAAAGACTGATTGGCTTAGACTGAAAAACACCACTCTTGAAAGGTCAACATTCAAACCCACACAAGATGTAGATAGAGATTATTTAGGGACTTGGATATACGAACGAAATCTTGATCTTGGTAACAAGAAAATTCAAGCTTTGGTTTTCTTAACAATGTAGAGAGATTTCTTATAGACATTTAGATTATAGAAAGAATGAATGGTCTATTCAAAAGGAAAGATTTGGCAGAATAGATTTCAAATCAAGATGATGTCAAAGGCACTCAAAATTTTCCATGTGTTCATTTTCTTTTTCCAAGCTTGAAATCATTCCTCTTCCAACAAGTTTCTTTCTTTGCATGATATAACTTTTTTTATTTGATGAAAATACAAATATATTGGCTAAAAAAAGACAGATAGATTGATTTTTTTATTTGAAGTAAATTGGCTGACTGCATCGTGTTCGTTATTCCCACTTGAAAAAAAAGGAGGCCAAACCATGCTTGTAAGTCCTTTGGCTTTCTCTTCCAGCTCTCCTTTTCCAGCCCACAACTGAAAGCTCCATGCAGACAAGGCGTCACAAGACCAGAAACAGTTTCCTTCCTTCAATATCATTGCCAGTTACAAAAAGAGCTTCTCCAATAATCAAAGACTTGAGGTAAAGTAAAATTTCTAGAACTTCTCTCTTTAATATTCATAAACTTTTTCTCTATATATTTGTTTGACCAAGGATAACTATGAACGTGAGTCACAAAGCTCTGAAGTTATAATTCTAAACATAATTTGGAATAAATTTCTCTCCAAGCATCTCATTTTCTAAAAAAGAAAGCTCGTCTTGCCCAATGACTCCGAAATTTTGATATTATTGCAGACTTATTTTGAAGACACTCTTAAAAGACGTCATCAGCTAGTTTTGAGTTTGGATGATGGAGTTGCTGACTTGCCAAAATTACTAATATTAGAAAATAAATTCTCTTGAGAGATTCTTTGAATCTTGATTCGGAGCATTAATTTGGTCAAGCTCTTTCTGATTCAAAGGAAAGAAAAAAACAATCTTTAACCAATTTAAAACATCATAGAAAAGAGTGTGCAAATAATCTGACAGCAAATATTGTGAAAATCTTACTTTCAAACTTCTATTTAAACACAAGCACCCATTTTGAATTAGGTCAAACTTAAACCTCATATGGGAATAAGTTTAAGGTTTTCAAATGACAAATACCTACAGGTACATTAAATTTACATTCACAAACAAAGGACATTTTACTCAGAAGGCTTCCATTCCTCCCTTGGCAATAGAAAAGAAAATGGGAAATGGAATTGGAGAAGCCAACAAAGAAGCTTTACTTGTTTGCATGCTTCATTTAGTTTCAAATTTATCTCAAAAATCTTAGGACAAATTTCTTTTCATTATCAGCCCATCTCAAATTATTTACCAGCTTCAATCAAAAGGTGGAGTTTCTCACTTTCAATTTCTGATTAATCATTTATAGGGAGGGGTTTTTCTGATTCAAAATGATTAAAAAACTATAGAGTTAATTGCTGGCTGAGTGATTGAATTGGCATAAATTTAACACTTCTCACATGAACAATTGATTGAAATCATCATCATCTTCCACAAATTTACTTGAGTTTTGAGACACATCTAAAGACATGTGGTATCTTTAAACCTCGACATTGAGAACTTGGGGCTGCATCTTGAAAATAGCAGAAAGCATAGTTGTTTATGTCGAAAACTTGAATAATCACAAACTTTAAAAATGTGGGAAAAACTGTAGAGTGAACCTCAACTGCTCTAAAATATAATCAAGCATAAATTTTTACTTTTTGTGGGGTTTCAAATTGCATTAATTCTTACTCAACCGAAGGAATTTTATTCAACACCTGAGAACATTTTCATGTTCAGGGGTTTATTCATTAGTCAATTTGAATCAAGGTCAGGTGTCTGGAATGTCATTTTTTTCTTCTAATTGCATGGTACATAAAGTAAGCTGACATTTTCATTCCAACTAATTTGATTTCTTCAAGAAAAAAATCAAATGAAAATGTCAGCAAAACAATTTGTTTTCAAAAAATCATATCATCAAAAGTATTTTATTTTTACTTTTACTTGTCTGGAATGTTGGCATCTTCAATTCTCATTCATCCATTTATCAATATATTTGATTGTTTTTGAAATTTTTTCACAGCTGCACTTGCTCTATAAAAAGCAATCCGAAAATTGCCATTTGCTACTACTTTAAGCATGTCTGAGGGAGGTGCACCAGCTACAGGACCAGATGGTCGACCCCTCGGTCCAGACGGAAAGCCCCTGCCTGGGCCACAGCAAATGCAACAGGTTATGGCCCAGAGGAGGATGGCACAGCAACAAGCCCAAGTGGATGAGGTTGTCGGCATCATGCGAAGCAACGTTGAGAAGGTCCTTGAGCGAGATGCAAAGTTATCAGAACTTGATGAACGCGCAGATGCATTGCAAGATGGGGCCTCACAGTTTGAGAAGCAAGCAGGAAAGCTCAAAAACAAGTTCTGGCTGCAGAATATGAAATTCATTATTGCTGGAGGCATAGTTGGCCTCATCTTACTCATCATGCTTTACTTCAAATTTTCTGGCGACAACCAACAACCAATGTATTATCCCCCACCACCACAACAAATGCCAGTCCCAGCTCCAGGTCCGGAACACCAAGGAGGATCGGAGTAGTCACCAACCGAAAATCTAGAAATTTTGAATTTAGCAACCCCTCCCTGGCCTTTCTCACCTATGAAAATGAACCAAACCTTTCTTTGTAGCTTTTAAATTAACAATTTACCCAAGAAAGGTCTTGCATGAGCAACTATAGACGAATGTCATAAGGTTATAAAAATAAATTAATAATTAAATGCCAATATGATCGATATGTAATAAGTGTTACAGTTTTATTTCATTTCAACAGTTAAGAAAAGAACATTTATTCTTGTGTAAAATAAGAGTAAAGTTAAGATATACCAATCGCATTTACTAAAATTTAGCTACGATTTGGGTCAATCTATGGAGCATGAAATGACCATTCAAGTTTCCAAATGAAATGATTGGACAAATTTAGTGAAGTAAATGAAGCAAAGTTATGAACATTAGTTGCTTTTATGATTTAATTTAGAATATTTTACTTTATTCGATGTTGAATGAATTTTAATTCATATGTATATAATTTGGAGAATCAGCAAACATATTCAATCTAACAATTAGATATTTAGGATAAAAATTGTTATAGTTGTTTCTTTTTCTTTCTGTTTGAGAATAAAGCTTATTCATTTTCTTAATTAAATCTTTATTTGAAATGATTCATTGTTACATTGGAAATACAACAAACTTTTGAATCATTAAGAAGGTGATTGTATGACAAAAAGGGGTACCCATAAGCGGAATTGTATTCAGCATACTAGAGATGGGCCCTGGCCCGACCCGAGCATACCTTTGACCCGCAGTAAATAAGAGGCCGACCAGTCTTTGACCTGACCCGAAGGGAAATAAATTGGAAAATTTGGGCTTTTTAGGGAAATTTCCCAAACCCAAACCAAAGATGGCTGACCTGACCTGGGTCAAAAAATTTTGATCCGGACCCATCACTACAGCACACCCTTAAAGCTCAATTTTTTTGCTGATAGTTTTACCCTTGCTTCTTTCTTCCTGGCTCTTTTTCCCAATAGAGGTAAATGGAAATTTTCTCAATTATAATTTTATAAAGGCTCTTCAGACCTTTTGTTCGGGCTGTTCTAGGTTGAACTCTTGCCTGGGTCTATTTCATTAGCATAAAACAGAAAAAAGGAACCACAATGAAGTTTATTCATTGTTGTAAAATTAAATTCTTGTCAAATCTTACTCATGTTGAGCCTGAGTCAAAGTAAGGTAGATAAATATAGACCTAAAATGGTTTCAGTGACGGTTACCAATGTTTGCTCAAGAACAATGAAAAAGGACCCTTAAGAATAACAATACAAAGGTGATTATAAATTGCCATGACCCAAATGCTATGGCAACATCTGTCCGGTAAGCCAAAAATACTTAGTTTGCTTACATTATTCTTTTTCCAAGCCTCACAAAATGATAGTAAGGTTGAATCTAATTTAGAGGAGGTAAGCATTAAGACATTTTTTGATGAAAATATATTTTTAACTCTTTGAATAGCATTTATAAAACTATGGTCGTGTATGAAAAATTGCAAAATTACTTAACCTCTTAATCCATCTGTTCTTTACCTTGACATTCCACTCTCAAAAATTTACCTGTCTAAAAGGAAAGCCAAATGGTTATGTAGAATGATATGAAAAGCCAAAACAAAAAGCAGTACCTGAACTTTGAAATTCTTTTAGAAAGGTTGGAGATATTTTTTGTTAAGATTTTATTTAACTATGAATCCATCTGATGAAGCACCTGAATCTTACACAAATGGTCAGACAAATCAAGTGAGACCACAGTCATCTTTGCAGCCAGCAAAACCAAAAGCAAGACCGAAAAAAGGTTTTTGCAAAAGCTTTATCTTGTTAATTATTTCCTAAAAATTGCAACATTCGTTTTACAGCACCTGAACTGCCGACCCTTGAACGCCGAAATTGGTTAATTCATACCCATTATGTTAGAAGAGAATTCGAAATGTGTAAAGCAATAATTCGGTAAATTAATATTTTTTCTGTGAGTAAAATTATTCCATTACTTTCACTTCATATAAGATCTCAACTTGAGGAAACTCATGGCATGTGTGAATATGCTAACCATGTCCAAGGCTTAATCCTGCGCCAGGAGGGTAAAATCCAAGAATCATTGGAGATGTTCCAAATTTGCAACATCCTAAATCCCAATAGTGCAGAATACATCAAACAGATGGCGAGATCTTTGTAAGATTATTTGAGATCTTTAACATTTGTGTTTGAAAATAATACTTTATCAATACTGTAATTATTCTAGGTTTTTGCTTGGACGGCACAAACTTGCCATTGAGGCTTATAAGCAAGCAGAAGCAAGGTCACAAAAGACTGATTGGGAAATAAGTCACAATATGGGTGAATATATTCTACCTCTAAAGTTAAAATGAATCATAAAATCAGCTTTGTTATTGTCAACCTATACAGGAATTTGCCTCATGTACTTGAAAGATTTTGAAGAAGCAAAGTCTGAAATCACCAGAGCTCTAAGTTACCACAAAAATGATCAATCTTTTATTGCACTGGGAAAGATTGCAATTTTACAAGGTGACCTCCCAAGGGCCATTGAAATATTCAAGCAAGGAATTGTGTAAGTAAAACATCTTTCAAGTTTGGAAACATCAAAAACTAAAAAATTTAGTTATAAGATGATCAGCTAGATTGTTACAAACCAACATAATGTTCAATACTTTATTACATCACTAAAGGTTTTGTAGCCAATCTTATAGGCTTATAAGCCTCATGCCTCATTCGAATACTAACATAGATGATTGCTTTGGATTTTAGGTACTCACCTGAGAATCCAGAGCTTTGCACAACTTTAGGACTTATATTCATGCAGATCAGCCAGCATCAACTGGCCTTTGAACAATTGGGAACAGCAATGGCCTTTGACCCTAACTATACCAAAGCAATTTTGGCAGCAGGTTCTATGATGCAATCCCATCATGATTACGACGTGGCATTGGTAATAGACATATCATCTTGAATTTAAGACTGAATAACTAAAAACAGTTGAAATATTTTCTCCAATCTTAAAAGGCAAAATATCGATCTGCAGCAAATGGAGAACTTGCAGAGTCACCCCAATTATGGAATAACATTGGAATGTGCTTCTTCAGCAAAAAGAAATTCGTTGCCAGGTTGTTAAAAGCCGATTTCCCTTAAACTTTTTGCAAAACAAAATAGAAATTCTATTTTTTTGTAGTATTTCTTGTTTGAAGCGTGCCAGCTATTTGGCACCATTTGATTGGAAAATTTTATACAATCTGGTAATTAATAGCAGATTAAGATAATAGAGGGTAGAAAAAAATGTTTTTATACACAGGGTATGGTTCACTTGACAATGCAGCAATTTGCCTCTGCATTTCACTTCTTGTCTGCAGCCATCAACTTAAGACCAACAAGAGGCCAAACTTTTATGCTTTTAGCAATTGCATTAACCCACCTCTCAGACCCTGAGAATGCTAAGGTGGCCTATGACCAGGTGAAAAATTTTCTTTCATAAATCCTTCAATATATCTTCAAGATGAATTATCTGAAATGTTTTGTAAGTCATAGAAATATTCTTTTTTAAATCTTTATAACTTACAGTATCAAACTTTAAGGACAAACAAAATAGAAATCTGCCAAGGAAAATTGTACAAAACTAATGGACCTTTTTACTTTTGTTTGGTAAAATTAATCCGTTTGCAACCTTTACATAGGCCATGCATCTGGACATTAAAGATCCTGCCATTCCCTTAAACTATGGTGTCTTCATGCACAACAGAAAGTTGAGTGAGGAAGCCTCTAAGCAGCTGGCCAATTTTGAGATAAGGGTCAAGAAACTCAGACAGACACCTGGGCTAGATGCAGATCCTGATGTATGAAAATCATTTAAGTATTAGGTTTATGGAACTTTGACCAAAGAAATTACGTTCTACAGATTTTATCAGCAGCTGTTGCTCTGTCATCAGAGGTTGGATATACCCTCAACTTATCGATAGTTGATGATTCAGTCACGAGAAGAGGAGCCTCTGGAGGATCTGGCCAGCAACCAAGAGGGTCAGCCTCAGTGAGGTAAACAACATACTTTTATAATGGTTGAGATTTTTCATAAGATTTTTCAATTCTAGGAGTGCTAGGGCAAGTGCAAGGGCCCAACTCAAAGCTGAAGGTAGAAAAATAATTGATGATGAGGTTCCAATACTGGAAGTTCAAAGATCTGAAGAACCTTGAATTCCTTTAAATATATTTTAACTTTATTATAATCTTGGGTAGATCACTCTTTATTCTAATTTTCAATCAACCAATAAAAAAATCTAAAAATCTTGCAAAGTATTTCAAGTTTTTAAAGACTTGTAAAAAATGAACTATATCTAGGGGAGATTTTGATTGATATTTTCTTGTATCCTTTAAAAGTATTATTTCAATCAAGTTTTTGAAAGTTAGTCATTTATTATGGTGCTTTCAAGGGAAAATTTTACATTTCTCAAGTTTTTGGAAAAAAAGTTTGAAAGGTTGTCATGTGCCTTGAAATCTTTCTAAATAATTTCTGTTCATTCAACCCATAAAGTTGTCAGTTTAATGCTTGAAAATGAAGATTTTTTAAACTCAGTTGAGCAAAGATGAAATATGCCCTCCTTATTTGTTTCAACACATGCTCAATATCAAAAGTCTCACACACTAGTATTAGTCATAAACAGAACAGTCCCAGCTTCACTTCAAAATTCTCACTCAAGAAGGGCTAGATTGAACAAACTAAATCTGGCCCTAAAATGCCAAAATTTGGATCAAAAAAGAAAGGTAACTTAAACTTCTGATTTAGATCTTCAATGAAAAAAAGTCTGAAAATAAAATTTACTGTTGAAAAAAAATTGTTGTGGCTAATGATTTTTAAAGAATTTTTGAATATTTTTACTTTTAAAAAGATTTAAATATGATAATCCAGCCAAGTACAAACATTGGTGGGCTTATTTGACTTAATCGAGAGATTTTTGACAGTTTAAATGTTTCAAGACAATCTGTGGAAATATTTTTCAGTAATCCAGCCAAAAATTTTACTTTACTGCTCAACTTTTCTCCTCTTTAATAATTTTTTATGTAGAAATTAAGTGGGAGGGGAAAAATGCCAAACCCTCCTGAGCAACCCTTCCACCCTTATCCTGATTAACAATATTTTTTAAGGGATCAACCTAACTACCTGGTTTACTATTTAACTTTAAACTTAAATATCTTAGCTTCTAGGCAAAATATAAAAAAATGTAATCAATAACTTTGGAGCCATCCATGTAGGGATTATGCATTCCAAATTTCAGGCCTTTAGCATCACTGGTATGTGAGGATAATGATGAAACAGATGCACGGGTGACATCACGCTTGATCATTATACAAAATTTCTAAACTCCCCCATTCGCTTTGGGAGGGATTAGACCCAATTAAAGATATACCAGCAGAGATTAATCACTATGATATTATTTATTAGTTGATCCAACCCAGGAGTCAGAGATTTGCCTATAGTCAGGATAATCTATCGAGAGACTCAATTTATTTTGGATAAATTTCGCAATCCTTCACATTTCTCATAGTTTAGATGAAATGTAATGTCAGTATCCAGAATAAAAGGAAATTGCAAAAAGTATAGTTCAAAGCAAAGGAACCAATCCAAGCAAATAACTCTTTATAAGTTTTATCCAAAACCATCAAGGTGATTATCAAATTTTGTGACTTTGATCTTTAAATACATACATATGTGCAATGCACGTTGTTTGGTAATTAAAGCAGTTAGGATAAAATATTAACTCTTAAACACAAAAATATTGGATATTGCTCATCTATAACTGAAATATAATTTTTTTTAATAATCTCTAAACCTGATTTAGTTTGCAGGACCTGTTTTTCACTGAATAAATCCATGGCCTTTATAAAGTGTCAAGAGTTTTGACTCATAATTTCAAATTTATCTTATAAGGTGACATCTGATGATTGAAGGCAACCCATCTGGATGAAATATCCATCAATTTTGACATTTTGTCAAAAAAGATGAAAACTGTCAATTTTTTATCGAAATTCAAAAATATTGAGTGGGTAGAGTTGAATTTACACACCATAGAGTAAATTCAAACAGTTTTTTTATGTGTGAAAGCCTAGTTATTCCAAATCACATTTCAAGATGTGATACATTCAAAAACAATGCTTGAAAAGAATAAATTATCTTCACCCTCTTTATTCCTGAGTCAAATTTATGCAGTTTTTTCTGACTTTGTAAGTTGAATTACCATTTTTACCTGGGGTTAAGTAGAATAAAATTGAATCTGTGAAATTATAGTCATCTAAGCCTGACGATCATGACATCTGATTGGGAGTCAGTAAATCTTAGGTTTTAACCCAATTTTTCAAATTGAAACAAAGTCAGTGTAATATATATGCATTCTATGTTTATTTTGTTTGAGGTGCCTTTCAAGCCAAAAATAAAGTCGCCATGGCTGAGAGGTCATATGCAACTGACTGAGAACTAAGATCTTAGATTGCGGGTTCAATTCCCCGCAGCCCATGCAAGCAATTTTTTGACCACAGATTGCAAAAAAATCAACTAGGCGCCCTCAGTCAGGGTAATAGTAATCTAGAGTGACCATAGACTTCTATGGCGGGACTTTTATAAAGGTGTTGATCACTCATCAACATTGTGTGAGGCTATACTGCACAAGATTATTATTATTCTAACTTTTCAAAACTGCAGATGGCTAAAGTTTATTTCCTTTTCCAAAAGGTGCAAACCTGAATGAGTTGAAACAAGAGTTGGAACTCGATGTTCATCGGGTAGACATTTCAGAGCTTTGCAAGCGCTTTGGTACCCACCTTGACAGAGGCTTGACAAAGTCCAAAGCTGATGAGTTGAGGAAAATACATGGACCTAATGCACTGACACCACCCCCAACCACCCCAGGTTTTGAAATACCTTTTCTTTAGATAAAGTAAAAACTATTATTTAAGCCATTTAGAATTTAACTCACTCTTACAGAATGGGTGAAGTTTTGCCAAAACCTATTTGGAGGTTTTGCACTGTTGCTCTGGTTTGGAGCCATCCTTTGTTTCATTGCTTATTCTATTCAGGCATGTTGCAAAACAATGACAATTCTTTTGGTAGATATTAACTTGAGAAATTTTTGGACTTTTTCAGGCTTCTGCATATGAAGAACCCCCAGATGATAACTTGTATTTGGGAATTGTGCTTTCAGTTGTGGTTATTGTGACTGGAATCTTCTCATACTATCAGGAAAACAAATCCTCTAGAATTATGGAATCTTTCAAAAACATGGTTCCTCAGTTTGCTTTGTGTATCCGCGATGGGGAGAAATTAACCATTAAGGCTGAAGAATTAACATTGGGCGACATCATTGAAGTGAAATTTGGTGATCGTGTTCCTGCTGACATCAGAGTGCTTGAGGCCAAAGGTACATTTGAAGGATACTATCACTTTTTTCTAAAGCAAATTGGTCATAACTTTTTTCCATCAGCATTCAAAGTTGACAATTCCTCTCTGACTGGTGAATCTGAACCTCAAGCAAGAAGCAATGAATTCACTCATGAAAATCCACTAGAGACAAAGTAATGAAGTTTTTGTTTCACATTGAAAATATATTTGAAAATAGTTCAAATGAAAGATATTATTTAGGAATTTGGCTTTCTTTTCAACAAACGCTGTTGAGGGTACTGCCAAGGGTATGGTAGTTAATATTGGTGACAAAACAGTGATGGGAAGAATTGCAGGTACATGATGGTGATAATCGTGAAATAAATAAAATGATTGCCAGAGAATGTCAAAATTATCTCATAATAGCAACTTCTAAAAAATTTAGGCCTTGCATCTGGATTAGAATCAGGAGAAACGCCTATTGCCAAAGAAATTGCTCATTTTATTCATCTTATTACTGGAGTTGCTGTTTTCTTGGGAGTTTCTTTCTTCATTATAGCCTTCATCCTTGGATATCACTGGCTTGATGCTGTTATTTTCCTAATTGGAATCATTGTTGCAAATGTTCCAGAAGGTAATTATGATAAAAGTTATTTTTAAAATCTACAAATAAGTGAAAAAGTTGTTATTTCTCAGGGTTGCTTGCCACTGTAACTGTATGTCTCACATTGACTGCTAAACGGATGGCATCCAAAAATTGTTTGGTGAAGAACCTGGAAGCTGTTGAAACACTCGGTTCAACATCAACCATATGTTCTGATAAAACTGGAACACTAACCCAAAATAGAATGACAGTTGCCCACATGTGGTTTGATAACCAGGTTTGCCACATACTTTACAATGGCACCACTTTTTATGAAAGTTAAGGTTTATGTTTGTTATATTTCAGATTCATGATGCTGACACCTCAGAAGACCAATCTGGAACCTCAAATTATAAAAACTTGCAGGGTTCGATTGAAATTTTTTGTAGTAAAGTTCTCACCTGAATGAAAATAATAATATATTTTCTTTAAGGATGGAAAACACTTGAGAGATGTGCAGCTCTATGCAACCGAGCAGAATTCAAGCCTGGTCAATCAGGCATACCAGTCCTTAAGCGAGACGTCAATGGTGATGCATCAGAAGCTGCATTATTAAAGTGTGTGGAACTCTCATTGGGAGATACCATGGCATTCAGATCTAAAAACAGGTACCTAAGAGGATTTGAATAGAACATATTCTTGGTGCTATTTCTATCAATTTATGGTAGGAAAATAACTGAAATTCCATTCAACTCTACAAATAAATATCAAGTTTCCATTCATGAAAATGATGAGAGGAATGGATACTTGTTGGTCATGAAAGGAGCACCTGAAAGAATTCTGGATCGATGTTCTTCCATTTTAATAAACGGACAAGAAATTCCTCTAAATGAAAATTGGAAAGAAAAATTTAACAATGCTTACATGGAGCTTGGTGGCTTGGGAGAAAGAGTTTTAGGATTTTGTGATCTGGTGCTTCCAACTGATAGCTTTCCACCTGGATTTAATTTTAACAATGAGGATGTTAACTTTCCACTTGAATGTCTAAGGTTCTTGGGGTTAATGTCAATGATTGATCCCCCAAGAGCAGCTGTTCCTGATGCTGTTGCCAAGTGCAGATCAGCAGGGATCAAAGTAATCATGGTAACAGGGGACCACCCTATCACTGCCAAGGCAATTGCAAAATCAGTTGGAATCATCTCAGAGGGCAATCGCACAATAGAAGATCTTTCAGAAGAGCTAGGTCTCCCAATTCATAAAGTAAATCCCAGAGATGCCAAGGCAGCTGTTGTTCATGGAGCAGATCTCAAAGACATAACTGAAGCTCAACTAGATGAGATATTAATGTACCACACAGAAATTGTATTTGCTAGGACCTCTCCTCAACAAAAATTGATTATAGTGGAGGGTTGTCAAAGAATGGGAGCAATTGTTGCCGTAACTGGAGATGGTGTCAATGATTCACCTGCGCTGAAGAAGGCTGACATTGGTGTTGCCATGGGGATTGCTGGATCTGATGTTTCAAAGCAAGCAGCTGACATGATACTCCTGGATGATAACTTTGCCTCAATTGTAACTGGTGTAGAAGAGGGCCGCCTCATATTTGACAATCTCAAAAAGTCAATTGCCTACACGCTGACTTCTAACATTCCTGAAATCTCCCCATTCCTCTTTTTCATTTTGGCAGATGTACCTTTACCACTCGGTACAGTGACCATTCTCTGCATTGATTTGGGAACAGACATGGTGCCTGCCATTTCAATGGCTTATGAAGGTCCTGAATCTGACATTATGAAAAGACAACCAAGAAACCCATTCACTGACAAACTTGTCAATGAGAGACTTATTTCTATGGCATATGGTCAAATAGGTATGATCCAAGCCTCAGCAGGATTCTTCTCATACTTTGTCATCATGGCAGAGAATGGATTTCTCCCTTCAAGGCTTTTTGGCTTGAGAAGGTAAGCTGATATTTAATTTTAAACATTTTATTGGGGTTTTCACAGAACATTTTTTAATTCCAAAAGGTCATGGGATTCTCTTGGAATCAATGATGTTGAAGATTCATTTGGTCAAGAATGGACATATGCTGAGAGGAAAAAGCTGGAGTACACTTGCCATACAGCATTCTTTGTTTCAATTGTCATTGTTCAGGTTTTTAATTTAAAATTAGGCCCCTCTGAGTTTCCTGAAACTTTGTAGTAAGATTGATAATCTCTAACTTTTAGTGGACTGACCTCATCATCTGTAAAACTCGGCGTTTGTCAGTTGTTCAACAAGGAATGAAAAACTGGTTCTTAAACTTTGGCCTGGTGTTTGAAACCTGCTTGGCTGCAACTCTTTCCTACACTCCTGGGATGGATAAGGGCCTTAGAATGTACCCACTTAAATTTACTTGGTGGTTGCCTGCCTTACCCTTTTCGGCACTCATCCTTTGCTATGATGAGACCAGAAAGTTTATTCTGAGGTCCCTTCCTCCTGGAAGCTGGATTGAAAGGGAAACTTATTACTAATTTTCACAATCATGTTTTGTCTCTTGAAAGCTTAATTATAATTTGCTGTATAATGCCAGGTTCTTGCATGCTTTTCTAAAGCAATTTCTCCTGTAGTTCAGACAAAGTAGTTTTCAAAATTGATCTTGAACAGAGACAGATGTGAAAATTAATGAAATGTAGTGTTCAAAGAAATAAAATTTTATCTCTAGGTTTTTGAAATCTTTTAAAGTACTCCTAGTGAATTTAACTATTAAAGGGAATATTTATTGTTTTAATTATTGCTTTTATAGTTGAGACTGCTTTGGGCTTAAAATTAAAATTAATCAATCAAATACTTAATGATTACACACAGCATGTAGTTGGGCCAAAGTTAAAATTAAGCCTCTCTGATAATTGATTGGGTCTTTTCCCTCTTTGACTGGACCCAGGCATTACCGCATTTTAAGGGTCGCAACCCATGTTTGACTGAGGTTTTTCTTGATTGAACTAACCTTGTGGGTTTTGCTCGACTTTTCCATATGAAGTTTGATCATTTGTTTAATTTAGGTGAATATCCAAATTCACTAGAACAATGTCTCACTTGTTACATTCCAATTTTTTTGGGTTGTGCTTGTGAGTTTTTGTATTGTTTGAAATCCTAGCAGAATAGAATCACTAGATCTCAAATGATGTAACAATTTGGCCATAGAGTGATAAATATTATAAAGGATGTTTAAAACCAGCATTTTACAAAAGAGGAGCTCTTTTTTTAGATAGCCAATTTGTTAATGCAAACAAGGTGGCTTTTTTCAGGCCAATTTGTAAATGCAAACAAGGTGGCTTTTTTTAATCAAGATGCCAATTTTTATTTTATTATCAAAAGCTGTCTAAATATTGTTATTGGTTAGGAAAAATAATAGACAGACCAAGTTGCACATCTGTTAGGATCTATAAAAGGTAACAAGAAGAGCTCAGATAATCAGTTCAACTTCAATTTTGAGAATGAACACATTATCAATTGGTATTCTACTGACTGTTCTGACTTTTAGCCATGGAAGTGGTGTTCCCACTTTTTCATGGCTCCAGAAGCCTGTGCCAGTTTTGCAGATAACCTATCCAAACGGTTTGTCTGACTCTGTAATCCTCAAGAGTTTCAATCCTATCCCAGCTCAAAGCTTTGAAAGACAGGAGGACATCGATACATGTATTTATGATGGGTATTTGACGACTGAAAAGGATGTTTATGTGACAGTAACTGGCTGTGCTCATACTGACACATTCAATGTGAGTAAATATTATATTGTAGAACAATGAGCATTTTGGGATCAAAACTCAATCTTTCAAACAAAATTCAAGAGTATTTTGAGACAGCCGTTTAGAAAGCCTGTTAGTGTAAAGACACCCAAATTTTAATTTTACTTATTTCCTGTTCTTCAGATTCAGTTTAGAAGCCAACATTTGAAGCACTACATGTTCACTGTTGTCGATGGAAATGTTGAGGGTGTTGAGTCAGTCTTCAGCCAAAAGGCAATGAACAAAGACGGTGAGATGGAGGAAGTAAAAGATGCCAGCATCTATGTACCCCTACAAGCTGAACCACTTTCCAAAGCAAATGAAAGAGCCCTCAACCCAAGAGGTTATGTTGCTCAGGTCAAGATCCGTTATGATGAAAACTTCAAGGACAAGTTTGGCAGTGATGCGGTCAATGTCATCAGAAGAGTTGTTGCTCAGGCTCAAAACATCTGGAAGTGGCCATCTCTGACAACATCAGTTACCTTCCAGTTTGATCCTAATGTTGAAGCTGTTCGTGGAAGGTTTGTTGCTGACACAGACATTGACAAGGCAGGAGTTTACTCCACCGTCAAAGCCAATGTCAACCTTGTGATGGCCTTCCGAAACAACCAGCCAGGAACTGTTGGGATTGCATACCGAGGCACCGTCTGTTATCCAGGAGATTATGCTAGACTCAGGGTTGCTCTCTGTGAATATTTCACCAATGATTTGAAATCTGCTGAAGTTGTTGCTCATGAAATTGGCCATAATATGAACATGAAGCATGATTTCTTAGACAAGCCCGGAGTAGTCAGAAGAGATTCAAAGGGAAAGTCTTGCACAAAAATTGGGGGAGTCATGGATTACTATGGAGTTGTTGATAAATGGTCAACTTGCAGTATTGAAGACTTCACTGAGTTGGTTAACAAACCGGAATTCTGCTTTAAATCAAACTAAATGTTGAAACTGATTTGAAATAAGTTTTGAATAATAAAGCAAAGAAATATATCAAAAGCCCTTATTTATTTTGGTATCAAAAATGTATTAATACTTACCTTTCCTAACCCAACCTTCGGGGCCTAATCCTAGGGGGCATATTATCTGGGTCTAACCCTGAAGGGCATATTACTCAGGCCCACTGGGGCCTATGACATCTGAACCCATCTTCCAGGCCCGAAAGGTTAAAGTGCCAGTCGACAAATCATAAATTTGTAGTCAATATTTTGAATACGCGAATATTCAATTAATTTTTGATACAATAAAAGCAATAATTTCAAGCGAAGCAGCAATTTCAGTACCTTGTTAGAAAAAGCTTTTTGAAGACGCACTGTAAAGAAAATTTGAATATATAGGCAAAGCAGCAATTTCAGTACCCTG
>Ga0194133_10004932_pt1 | contig 17362 bp, 8 predicted proteins | sample TA2KigOf40mmetaG_FD_155448 | JGI IMG/M metagenome (GOLD analysis project Ga0194133, IMG submission 155448) | Freshwater microbial communities from Lake Tanganyika, Tanzania - TA2015055 Kigoma Offshore 40m | ecosystem: Environmental > Aquatic > Freshwater > Lake | place: Tanzania: Lake Tanganyika... | reverse complement strand
GCGCGCCGCCGGCTACGCGCTCTTTGTGATGGACGCCGACGGGGTCCTCTACGTCACCTTTGAGGCGGAGCGCGACCGCGTCCACCACTCCTCGCTGCTCGCCGGCGCGCCGGTCGCCTGCGCTGGGGAGCTGCTGGTCTTTGACGGGCGCCTCCTCCTCATCACCAACCAGAGCGGTCACTACCGCCCGCCCCCGCGCGCCCTCGCGCAGGCCCTCGACGCCCTCCGGCGCGCCGGCGCCGACCTCTCGCGCGCCCGCGTCGTCTCCCTCGGCGTGGACATCTAGGCTGAGGCGCGCCGCGCCGCTAGAGCCCGCACAGGGGCTCGAGCGGGCAACGCGCGCACACCTCCTCCACCCGCCGCCCTCGGCAGTCGCCGCTGATGCCGAGGTGCGCGAGGGCGAAGTCGTAGCGGAGCGGGTCGCTCGGGCTCAGGGCGGCGAGGCGCTCGGTCACCTCGCGTGCCGCCGCCCAGCTCGGCGCGGGGCGGCGCGTGAGCCCGAGGGCGCGCGCGGCGCGAAAGACGTGCGCGTCGAGGGGCATGGTGAGCCGCGCGGCGCCCAGGTCCGCCCACAGCCCCAGGTCCACCTCGTCGGGGCCGCGCACGAGCCAGCGCGTGAGCATGTTGAGGCGCTTGAGCGCGCTCCCCCCGCGCGGGTTGGACCACAGGTGCGCCAGCCCCGCCCCCCCCTCCACCCGCACCCGCGCCGCCGCGCTGAGCCCCTCAAGGCGGCGGGCGCCGCCGGTGAGCACCTCGTCGTGCAGGCGCGTGAGGTGCGGCAGCAGGTGCGGCGATTCGGCGCCGCCCTCGCGCTCATAGGCGCGCAGCGCGCCCCCGAGGCCGCCGTGGGCGCGCGCCACCTCCCCGAGCCCCAGCCACACGCGCGCGAGGTCGGGGCCGCGCGTGAAGCGGTACACGAAGCCCTCAAACCGCGCCCCCGCCTCCTCGGGGCCGTCGGCGCGCAGGGCGGCCCCTGGGGCGTCGCCGAGGCGGGCCGTCACCCACGCCGCCGCCGCCCCGATGGCGCTCACCCGCCCGTAGGCGAGCAGCGCGGCGAGGACCGCCACCGCCTCTCGGTCGTCGCCTCGGGTGAAGGCGCGCGGGAAGCGAATCGGGTCCACGGCGAGCGCCTGTGCCGAGTCGCGCTGCGCGCACAGCATGTCTAAGCGCTCTTTTAATTGGTCGTGGTTTGGGGTATGTAGACGCGACAATTTTAGACGCTCCTGTTCCGCGAAACCCGCGGGCGCGCCTCATCCTAGGGGCCGCCGCGCCTAGGGTCAACGCGCCGCGCGCCTCAACGCCACCTCGATGGAGAGCCCCTATGAGCGACCCCACCTCCGCTGCCTCTGAGGCCGCTGCGACGCCCGCGACGCCCGCGACGCCCGCGACGCCCGCGACGCCCGCGCGCCCGAGCGGCCCGCCCTGCGAGCGCGCCTCGGGGCTGCGCGTAGAGGTCCTCAACCTCGGCGGCGAGCCGGCGGGGTGGTGGGCGGAGCTGGCGGTCCATGCGCAGGTGGAGGACGGCGGGGTCCTAGAGGTGGCCGTGTACCTCGAGGCGGAGCGCGTGGCGCTCGGCTACCTCGACGAGTGGGGGGACCTGCGTCTCCACCTCGCCGGCCTGCGCGAGCCACAGCGCCGCGGCCTCGTGAGCTTTGAGGTGGTGGCGCGCCCCGTGCGCCTCCGCGCCGAGAGCCAGATGGTGGAGCCGCCCCTCTCGCACGCGCGCCTCCGCGACGCCGTGGAGCGCGAGCGCCGCTGGCCGCGCGAGCGCTCCCTGCGCGGCGCGCAGCTCGACGGCGCCACCCTCAGCCAGGCGGACCTCGAGGGGGTGGATCTGCGCGAGGCGAGTCTGCGCGACGCCAAGCTGTGGGGCGCGCGCCTGCGGGGGGCGCTGATGCACCGCGCGCAGCTGCAGCGCGCCAACCTCCTCGACGCCGACCTCAGCAACGCCGACCTCGAGGGCGCGGACCTCAGCGGCGCCCGCCTCGACCGCGCCCGCCTCGAGGCCGCCGACCTCAGCGGCGCCCGCCTCGAGGGCGCGAGCTTTGAGGGCGCCACCCTCACCCACGTCCGCCTCGAGGGCGCCTCGCTCAACGCCGTGGACCTCCGCGGCGCGCGCCTCGAGAACGTGGACCTCACGCGCTCCGCGCTGCAGGGCGCCAAGCTCCCCGAGGCGAGCTTCGTGGGCGTCCGCCTGCGCGGCGTGGACCTCACCGGCGCCGAGCTCGCCGGGGGCGCCTTCTCGGGCGCCGACCTCGCCGGCGCGCTCCTCGACGACGCCGTCCTCGCCCGCGCGCGCCTCGACGGCGCCAACCTCCGCGACGTCAGCGCCCTCCGCGCCGACCTCCGCGCCGCCGACCTCACCGGCGCCGACCTGCGCGGCGCGCGCCTCGACGGCGCCCTCCTCGATCAGGCCACCCTCTCGCGCGCGCAGCTCGAGGGCGCCGTCTTTGGGGCGATGGACTGGCGACGCGTGGGCGCGCGCGAGGGGCTGTCATGGGCGCGCGCCTCCTCGCGCGGGGGGCGCTTCGCCGAGATGACCCTCGCCGACGTGGACCTCTCGGGGGCGGACCTCGCCGGCGCTGAGCTCATGGGCGCCGACCTCGCCGGCGCGCGGCTGAGTCAGGCGCTCCTGCAGGGCGCGCACCTCGACGGCGCCTCCCTGCGCGGCGCCTGGCTCGAGCGCGCCACCCTCGAGGGCGCGCGCCTGCGCGGCGCGCAGCTCGCCGACGCGCGCCTCGACGGCGCCAACCTGCGCGGCGCCGACCTGCGCGACGCCGACCTCACCGGCGCCTCCCTCCTCGACGCCGACCTCGAGGGCGCCGACCTCAGCGGCGTGCAGATGGACGGCGCGCGCTTCAGCGGCGCCTCTCTCGCGCGCGTGGCGGGCTCCGCGCTGCGCTGGGCCGGCGCCGTCCTGCGCGACGCGCGCCTCACGGGCGCCGACCTGCGCGGCGCCGACCTGCGCGGCCTCTCGCTGCAGGGCGCCGACCTCACCGGCGCAGACCTCACCGGCGCTGACCTCACCGGCGCCACTCTCGCGCAGGCGCGTCTCTCGGGAGCGCGCCTGCGCGACGCGCGCCTCGCCGGCGCCGAGCTGCCCGGCGCGCAGCTCGATGGCGCCGACCTGCGCGGGGTCGCCCTGCGCGACGTCAACCTCGCCGGCGCCGACCTCACCGGCGCGCAGGTGGAGCTGGTGTCGTGGGGCGGCGCCCGCCTCACCGGCGCCACCCTCACGCGCCTCGACCTCACGGGCGCTGACCTCACCGGCGCCGCCCTCTCGCGCGCCTCCTTTGAGGGCTCGTCCCTCGACCGCGCTCGCCTCTTTGGGTGCGCCCTCGACCACGCCCGCTTCCAGGGCGCGCGCCTCGAGGGCGCCGACCTCGGGGAGGCCAACCTCACGAGCGCCGACCTCACCGGCGCCCACCTGCGCGGCGCCACCCTCACGCTCGCCCGCCTCGTGGAGGCCACGCTCGAGGGCGCCACCCTCGACGGCGCCACCCTCGACGGCGCGCGCCTCGACGGCGCGCGCCTGGCGGGCGCCGACCTCTCGCGCGCCTCGCTCAAGGGCGCCCACCTCGCCGACGCCGACCTCGAGCGCGCGCGCCTTGTGGAGGCGGACCTCACGGGCGCGCGCGCCGCGCAGTCCAATCTCAACCGCGCTGACCTCACGCGCGCGGTGGTGGCGGGCGCCACGCTCGCCCGCGCGCAGCTCACCAAGTGCGACCTGCGCGGCGTGGAGCTCGGCGGCGTGGTGCTCGCCGGCGCCAACCTCAACGGCGCGCAGCTCGCCGGCGTGGCGCTGCGCGACATCTCGCTCGAGGGCGCGCAGCTCAAGGGGGCGCGCCTCGACCACGCGCAGCTCTACGGCTGCGCGCTCAAGGGCGCCAACCTCGACTACGCCACCCTCAAGGGCGCCACCCTCGACGGCTGCTCCCTCGCGGGCGCCAGCCTCGCCCACGCCGACCTCAGCGACGCCACGCTCCGGGGCGTGGAGGCGGACGGCGCGCTCTTTGAGGCGGCGAATCTGGAGGGCGCGCGGGTGGAGGGCGGCGCGTGGGCGGGGGCGGCGCTGCCCCGCGCCAACCTCAAGCGCCTCGCGGCGGCGGGGGCGGCGTGGCGCGGCGTGACCCTCGAGGGCGCAGACCTCCGCGGCGCCCTCCTCGCCGGCGCGCTCCTGCAGGAGACGGCGCTCGGCGGCGCGCTCTTGGGCGAGGTGGACCTCGAGGGCGCCAACCTCGAGGGCGCCGACCTCGGCGCCACCGACCTCGAGCGCGCCGACCTGCGCGGCGCGCAGCTCACGGGCGCCGTCCTGCGCGGCGCGCGTCTGGTGGGCGCGGACCTCGACGGCGCCACGCTCACCGACGTGGACCTCGAGGGCGCCACGCTCTCTGGCGTCAAGCTCGCCGCCCTCGGCGCCCGCGGCGTTCGCCTCGCCGGCGCCCGCCTCGACTCGGTCTCGCTCACCGCCTTCAGCCTCGCCGGCGCCGACCTGCGGGGCGTCACCGCCGTGGAGGTGGACCTCTCGGGGGTGAATCTGGTGGGCGCGGTGGTGGCGGGCGGCGTGTGGCGCGGGGTCAAGCTCGCCGGCGCAGACCTCAGCGAGGCGCGCCTCAGCGACCTCGAGGGCATCGCGCTCGACCTCTCCCACGCCAAGCTCGCCCGCGCGCAGCTTGAGCGCGTGCGTTTCGAGGACGCCCTCCTCGAGGGCGCCGACCTGCGCGGCGCGCGCCTCGTGGAGTGCTCGTTGGTGGAGGCGCGGGCGCAGGGCGCCCGCCTCGGCGGCGCGGAGCTGCGTTTCGTGACGCTCCGCGGCGCGCAGCTCGCCAAGGTGGACCTCCTCGGCGCCACCCTCGAGGGCGTCACCTTCACCCGCGCCCGCCTCCCCGAGGCCAAGCTCGACGGGCTGCACCTGGCCGGCGCGGACCTCAGCTACGCTCAGTGCGCGCGCATGAGCCTCGCCGGCGCCCAGCTCATGGGCGCCAAGCTCATGGGCGCCAACCTCTTCGGCGCCCTCCTCACGAGCGCCGACCTCAGCGGCGCAGACGCCGCCGAGGCCAACCTCGGCGAGGCCGACCTCAAGGGCGCCGTCCTCGAGAACGCCTCGCTCAAGGGCTGCCGCCTCGACAAGGCCTCGCTCGCCAACGCCCGCCTCTCCCTCGCCGACCTCGGCGGCGCCACCCTCGACGGGGCGAATCTAGCGGACGCGGTGGGGCGCGGGGTCCATTTCGCCCGCGCCACCCTCGTGGGCGCCTCCCTGCGCGGCACGCGCCTCGAGGGCTGCCAGTGGGAGGGCGCCGACCTCTCGCGCGCCGACATCAGCCACGCGGTGGTGGAGGGCGGCACGTGGGTGGACGCGCGCCTCACCGGCGTGCGCCTCGTGGAGGCGACGGTGACCGACGCCGACTGGTCGCGCGCCGCCCTCGCGCGCGTCGAGGGGCACTCCGCCACCCTCACCCGCGTGCAGCTCGCCGGCGCCGACCTCAAGGGCGCGCGCCTCGTGGGCGCCCACCTCGCCGCCTGCGCTCTCGCCAAGGTGGACCTCACGGAGGCCGACCTCACCGGCGCCACCCTCGAGCGCGTGGACCTCACCAACGCGCTGCTCACGCAGGCCACCCTCAACGACCTGCGCCTCGTGGAGACCAGCCTCACGCAGGCGCTCCTCAAGGGCGCCCGCCTGCGCGGGGCGCGCCTCGAGGGCGCCCTGCTCGCCGACAAGGACCTCAGCGGCGCTGACCTCAGCGGCGCGCACCTCGCGGGGGCGCAGCTCGGCGGCGCGCGCCTCGCCGGCGCCACCCTCGTGGGCGCGCGCCTCGCCGGCGCCGCCCTCGCCCTCGCCGACCTCAGCGGCGCCGACCTCAGCGCCGCCGACCTGCGCGACGCGCGCCTCGCCGGCGCCTCGCTCGAGGGCGCCGACCTAGAGGGCGCGCAGCTCATCGGCGCCGACCTCACGGGCGTCAACGCGGTGCGCGCGCGGCTCTGCGGCGCGCAGCTCGAGGGCGTGGACCTCACCACCCTCACCCTCGCGGGCGCCTCCTTTGAGCGCGCGCAGCTCGGCGGCGCCCTCCTCAGCGGCCTCGACCTCGCTGGCGTGAGCTTTGAGGGCGCGTCCCTCACGGGGGCCTCGCTGGTAGACTCCGTCCTCAGCGGCGCCGACTTCACGCGCGCGCACCTCGTCAACGCGCAGCTCACCGGCGCGCGCCTCAGCGGGACGCGCTTCACGAGCGCGGTGCTCGGCGGCGTGCGCCTCGAGCGCGTGTCGCTGGCGGGCGCCTCGCTGCGCCACGTCAACCTCGCCGGCGCGAGCTTTGAGGGCGCCGACCTCAGCGGCGCCGACCTCGCCCACGCCTCCCTCGCCGGCGCCAACCTGCGCGGGGTCGACCTCAGCGGCGCCGACCTCAGCGGCGCCGACCTCAGCGGCGCCGACCTCCACGGCGCCCGCCTCGAGCGCGCCGACCTCCACGACGCCAACCTCAGCGGCGCCGCCCTCGTGAGCGTGTCGCTCGAGGGCGCCGACCTCACCGGCGCGCGCTGGGACGACGCCGACTTTAGGCCCACCTCGCTCAAGGGCGCCAAGGCGCCCGCCGCGCCCCTCGGCGCGCTGCAGGCCGCCACCTGCGCCCTCGAGGGCGCCGACCTCAGCGGCGCTCACCTCGCCGAGGCGCGCCTCAAGGGGCTCACCCTCGAGGCGCTCACCCTCGTGGGGGCCTCGGCGCGGGGGGTGGACCTCTCGGGGCTCGCCGTGGCGCGCCTGCGCGCCAGCGGGCTCGACCTCGTCGGCGCCGACCTCAGCGGCGTCCGCTGGCCGGGCGCCGACCTCACCAGCGCCGACCTCACCGACGCGGAGGGCGCCGGCGCCCTGCTGACGGGGGCGCTCCTCATGGGGGCGCGGCTCGTGAAGGCGCAGCTCCCGGAGGCCGACCTCAGCGGCGCCGACCTCAGCCGCGCGCGCCTCGCTAGCGCCATGCTCGCGGGCGCGCAGATGGCCGGCGTGCGCCTCGTGGACGCCGACGCCGAGTACGTGGACCTCACGGGCGCCGCCCTCGCCGGCGCTGACCTCAGCGGCGCGGCGCTCCTCAAGGCGCGCCTCCGCGGCGCCGACCTCAGCGACGCCAAGCTCATCCGCGCGGGGCTCGAGGGCGCGCAGCTCGATGAGTGCGTGCTCACGGGCGCCTCCCTCGCCGAGGCCGCCCTCGCCGACGCGCAGCTGACGCGCTCGTCCGCGCGCGGCGCCTCCCTCGCCGGCGCCCGCGCCGCGCGCCTCGACCTCACCGGCTCCGACTTCGCCGGCGCCGACCTGCGCGACCTCGACGCCCCCTCCGCGCGCCTCTTTGAGACTCACCTCGAGGGGGCCAACCTCAAGGGGGCCAAGCTCACCCACGGGGTGCTCACGGGCGTGTACCTGCGCGACGCGCGCCTCGATGGCGCCGACCTGCGCGAGGCGCACCTGCAGCGCGCCCGCCTCAGCGGCGCCCTCCTCGCCGGCGCCGACCTCAGCGGCGCCGACCTCAGCGGCGCCGACCTCAGCGGCGTGGACCTGCGCGCCGTGGGGCTGCAGCGCGCGCGCCTGGCGGGCTGCGACCTCACCGACGCCGACCTCAGCGGCGTGGACCTCACCGCCCTCTCGCTCTCGCCCACCTCGCTGCAGGGGGCGCGCCTCGTGGGCTGCGACCTGCGTGGCGTGGACCTCGAGCCGCTCATGACGTCGGCGGGCTGGGCGCGGTTTGACGCAACGCGCGCTCAGCTCCCGCCCCTCCGCTGCGAGGGCGCCGACCTCGCCGGCCTCACCCTCGCTGGGGCGTCGTGGCCCCGCGCGGCGCTCCGCGGCGCCCTCGCGGCGGGGGCGCGCTGGGCGGGGGTGGACCTCCGCGGCGCGGAGCTCGTGGACGTGAATCTCAGCGGCGCCGACCTCAGCGGCGCCGACCTCAGCGACGCCGACCTCACCGGCGCCGACCTCACCGGCGCCGACCTCAGCGGCGCGCGCCTCGAGCGCGCCACGGTGGTGGGGGCGCGCCTCGCGAGCGCCAACCTCGCCGGCGCGCAGCTGCGGGGGGCGCGCCTGGCGCGCTGCGACCTCAAGGGCGCCGACCTCGCCGGCGCCTCCCTCGCGCAGGCCACCGTCGCCGAGTGCGACCTCGACGGAACGCGGGGGGCGGGGCTCTCGGTGGAGGGGGCGCAGCTCAAGGCCACCCGCCTCGCCCGCGCCGCGCTCGCCGGCCTCAAGGCGCAGGGTAGCGCCTGGCGCGAGTGCACGCTCGACGGCGCCGACCTCACCGGCGCCGACCTCCGCGAGGCGCTCTGGATGGAGAGCGTGTGCGCGAACGCCACCCTGAGCGACGCGGACTTCACCGACGCGCGCGTGATGCTGAGCAGCCTCAACGGGGTGACGGCGGCGCGCGCCTCCTTCTCGCGGGCGGCGGAGTGGGTGCGCGTCTCGCTGCGCGGCGCGCAGCTCACCCGCTGCGACCTCAGCGGCCTGCCGCTCACCGAGGCGCACCTCTCCGACGCGCGCCTCACCGCGTGCAACCTCGCCAACGCGCAGCTCACCCGCGCCCACCTCAAGGGCGCCACCCTCGCCGGCTGCGACCTCACCGGCGCCGACCTCGAAGGCGCCGACCTCAGCGGCGCGCGCGTGTCGGGCGGGGAGTGGGGCGCCACGCGCTTGGTGGGCGCCAAGCTCATCGGCGCGCAGCTCGAGCAGGTGAGCCTGCGGGCGGTGGACGCCGCGCGCGGCGACTGGACGGGGCTGATGGCGGTGGAGCTGCTCGCTGACGAGGCCAACCTCTCGCGCGTCAAGCTCGCCGGCGCGAGCCTGCGCCAGAGCGCGCTCCTCAAGGTGAATCTGTCGGGCGCCGAGCTCCTGCAGGCCGACCTCAGCCACAGCGCCCTCAACGGCGCCGACCTCAGCGGCGCGCACCTCGACGGCGCGCAGCTGAGCCACTGCAAGCTCGACGGCGCGTCCCTAGAGGGGGCGGCGGGGGTGGACGTCAACCTCACGCAGTCGAGCGCGCAGCGCGTCAACCTGCAGGGCGCCCTCCTCCGCGGCGCGCGCTGGGAGGGCGCCAACCTCAAGGGCGCCTCCTATGTGAGCGACGCGCTGCTCTTGGACGCCGCGCGCGGCGGGGCGCAGCTGAGTCTTGAGCTGCAGGGGCGCCTCGAGGGCCTCGCCGAGGAGGAGCGCGCGCGCGCCGCCGCCCGCGCCGCCGAGGAGGCCGCCGCCGCCCGCGACCGCCGCCGCGCCGCCGCCGCGGCCCTGCTCCCGCGGTTCGTGGACGTGGCGCCCGCCTCGTTCGTGATGGGCGCGCGCGGCGGCGAGGGGCACCCTGACGAGCGCCCGCCGCACACCGTCAAGCTCACGCGCCCCTTCTCCATCGCCGCCGTCCCTGTCACGCAGGGCCTCTACCGGGCGGTGACGGGGGAGAACCCGAGCCACTTTAGGTCCCGCGACGGCGAGGGCCCCGGCGGGCGCGACCTCCACCCCGCCGAGCGCCTGAGCTGGGTGGACGCCGCGCGCTTCTGCAACGCCCTCTCCGAGCTCTTTGACCTCACCCCCGCCTACGCGCTCCGCGAGGACGAGTCGCCCTCGGGCTGGCGCGTCTCGTGGGACCGCGACGCCACCGGCTACCGCCTGCCCACGGAGGCGGAGTGGGAGCTGGCGGCGGGGGCGCAGGAGGGCCACCGCTTCGCCGGCTCGCCCGACGTGGACGCGGTGGCGTGGCACGGCGAGAACGCCGACGGCGCCACGCGCCCCGTGGGGCAGAAGGCGCCCAACGCCTGGGGGCTCTACGACTGCTCGGGGAACGTGTGGGAGTGGGTCTATGACTCCTGGGCGCCCAAGGTCTACGCGGAGCGCGAGCGGGTGGGGGTGGCGGTGGACCCGGTGAGCGAGCCGGGCGGTCAGGGCCCCGACGAGCGCGCCGCGCGCGGCGGGAGCTGGTTTGGCGAGCACGACGGCTGCCGCGTGTCGTACCGCGCCTCCTTTGAGCTCAACTACCGCGTGGGCAACCTCGGCCTGCGCCTCGCGCGCCCCGCCACCGCCCCCGTCCCCGCCCTCGCCCCCGCCCCTGAGGGGCGCGGGCGGTGAGGCCAGCCCTGCGCCTCTGGGGCGCCCTCGACGTGCTCTACGGGGCCCTCATCGCCTGGCTCGCCCTCTCGTTCATCCCCAAGGACCCCCTGCTCCCCCCCGCGCTCGCCGCCTATGGGGCGCTCAGCGCCCTCGGGGGGGTGGGGCTGTGGCGCGGGGCGCGGTGGGGCTGGCGGCTCTCGGTGGGCGTGGGGGCGGCGGGGCTCGCCCTCGGGGTGGCGCTCATCAGCCTCACGCTCATGGCGGGCCTCTACTGGCGCGGCGTCTTTGGGGTGCTCGGGTGGGGGGTCCTGATCTCCTCGGTCCTCCTCATCAGCGGCCTCGCGCAGCTCCTCGCCCTCTACCCCGCCCTCCGCCTGCGCCGGCTCCTGTCGAGGGAGGTGCGCGGTTTTTTTTCCCACGCGGGGGGGGGGGCGCCCTCCCCCGCTGAGCCGGCGCCCCGCGCCCGCGCCCGCGCCCTGCCCGCCGCGCTCGCCCTGCTCGCCCTCGCCCCCCCCCTCCTCGGCGCCTACTGGGGCCACACCCCCGCCCTCCCCCCGCTCACCCACGCCCAGCGCGCCCTCGTGGTGTCGTACCTCCGCGCCGAGCTCGAGGGCGACAAGCAGGCGCTCCCCACCCTCGCCCACACCGCCAGCCTCGCCGCGCGGCGCGACGAGGCGCTCGCGCCGCTGAGGGGCGTGGCGCTCGGCCCCGCGCCGCTCACGGTGACGCTGTGGGCGGAGGGGCGGCGCCTCGCGCGCGCCACGGGGCGCGGCGACGACCTCGCGGGCGCCGTGCGCGACGCCGCGGAGTCGCTGACGAGCCACCCCGCCCTCAGCGGGCGCCGCCTCAAGGGCGGGCGCCTCGTGGTGGACCGCGCGGTGGCGCTCAAGGCGCTCCCCACCGCCCTCGCCCCCGCCCTCTCGCTGTCGGTGGACCCGGGCGTGGACGGCCTCGTCAGCGTGGTGGGGGGGCGCACGCGCACCCTCTTGCCCTCCGACCTCCTCGAGCAGCAGCGCTTTGGGGTGGCGCCCATCGTCCCCGGCGTCCCTGAGCTGCGCGTGGGCCTCGACGCCGCCTGGGCGCTCGAGCGCCTCGGCGCCGAGGGCCTCCACCGCCTCCGCACGGAGCAGTGGGCGGAGGTGGAGGAGCGCGCCCCCCCCCCGCCGGGGGCGCCCGCCGCCGAGGAGGGGCCCGCGCCGCGCGTGGCGCGCGTCCTCCGCGGCAACCTCGCCCCCGAGGCGGACCCGCGCGTCGCCGCCGTCGCCCCCCTGCCGGCCCACGAGCGCCTGCGCGCCCGCGCGGATGACTTTGCGCGCGCCGCGCACCTCGCCGGCCTCTACCTCACGCGCCACATCAACCCCGACGGGCGCTTTGACTACCAGTACTTCCCCTACACCGACGCGGTGACGCAGCCCAACGGCAGCGCCTACAGCCTCCCGCGGCACGCCGGCGCCCTCTACGGCCTCGCGCTGCTCTACGAGGACGACCCGCGCCCCGCCTACCGCGACGCGGCGGAGCGGGCGGCGGGGTGGCTGCGCGCGCAGGCGAGCCCCGGCTGCGGCGGCTGGCTGCCCGGGGCGCTCTGCCTCCCCCTCGCCGGGCAGCAGGAGGCCACGCTCGGCAACAGCGCCCTCAGCGCCCTCGCGCTGCTCACCTACGCCCGCGCCACGGGCGAGGAGCGCCACGTCGGTTTCGCGCGCGCGCTGCTCTCGTTCCTCGCGCACATGCAGCGCGCCGACGGGGATTTCTTCCACGGCTACCTGCTCGCCGACGGCTCCTACATGCCCGAGGAGCGCGCGATGTTCGCCTCCGAGCAGGCGGCGCTCGCCTTCGCCCTCGCCGCCCGCCGCTGGCCCGCGGAGGGGTGGGGCGCGCGCGCCGAGCGGGCCCTCGACGCCCTCACCGACCTCAAGTACCGCCGCGATTTCCTCAGCCGCTTCTTCTACGGCGCCGACCACTGGACCTGCCTCGCCGCCGACGCCGCCTGGCCGCTGCTCACGCACCGCCGCTACCTCGACTTCTGCCTCGGCTACAGCCGCTTCCTGCAGCGCCTGCAGTACCGCGCCGCGCGCGGTGAGGGCGACGAGAGCTTTGATGGGCACTACGGCTTTGGCTTCTTCTCGCCGCCGCAGGCGCCCGCCACCGGCGGCTTTGGGGAGGGCGTGATGGCCACGCTGTCTCTGGCGCGCGCGCATGGCGCGCGACCAGAGGAGGTCGAGGACATCTATGCGCAAGCCCACGCCGGTCTCGAGGCGCTCGCGCGCGACCAAGTGCGCGCCGAGAATCGTTGGCCCTTCCCCAACGCCGCCCGCGCCGAGGGCGCCATCCGCCGCTCGCTCGCCGAGTCGGAGGTGCGCGTGGACTTCGTGCAGCACTCCGCCTGCGCGCTCTTGATGTCCCGCGCGCTCACGCGCAGCCCCGCCCCCAAGAACGAAAAAAGTGAAATTCGGTAGATTTTCGGTTAAAAGACACGCTCTCCCCCCTCCCCTCGGCGCGCCGCTGAGGGACTCCATAGACCCAGCATAAGGAGCACTATGGGCCAACCACATGTGATCAAGAAGGGCATCGATCTACCCATTAAGGGTCAGCCCACGCAGTCGATTCGCGACGGCGCGCCTGTGCGCCAGGTCGCCTTGGTCGCCGACGACTACCCGTTCATGAAGCCAAAAATGCTCGTGTCGGTCGGCGATCAGGTCAGGAGAGGCCAGCCCCTCTTCGAGGACCGCAAGAATCCGGGCGTCACCTTCACATCCCCCGGGGCGGGCGTGGTGAGCGCCGTGCACCGCGGCGACCTGCGCCGCCTGCTCTCCGTCGTCGTCACCCTCTCTGAGGGCGAGCGGGCGGGCGCCCTGCGCGCCGACGAGCACGTGGCGCTCGAGACCTACGCGGCGGTGCGCGAGCGCGGCGCCAAGGGCGCGGCGCCGGAGCAGGTGCGCGCCCTCCTCATCGAGTCGGGCCTGTGGACCGCGCTCCGCCGCCGCCCCTTCGGCACCGTCCCCGCCGCCACCGGCGACTGCGGCGCGCTCTTCATCACCGCTATCGACACCGCCCCCCTCGCGGCGGACGTCAAGGTGGTCCTCGAGGGCAAGCGCGACGACTTCAAGGAGGGCGTCATCGCCCTCGCCAAGCTCACCCATGGCCCCGTTTTCGTGTGCCAGGGCGAGGGCATCGACCTGTCGGCGGAGGCGAGCGAGGCCAAGAACGCCCGCGTTGAGACGTTCGTGGGCGCGCACCCCGCCGGCCTGGTAGGCACGCACATCCACGCGCTCTACCCCGTCAACCGCGAGCGCGAGGCGTGGCACATCGGCTACCAGGACGTGGTGGCGGTGGGGCGCCTGTTCAAGACGGGCGCGGTGGACGTGGAGCGCGTGGTGTCGCTAGCCGGCCCCGCCGTCCTCGACCCGCACCTCGCGCGCACGCGCCTCGGCGCTGAGGTCGCCCCGCTCGTGGCGGGCCAGGTCTCCCTCGCCGAGACGCGCCTCATCGACGGCTCCGTCTTCTACGGGCGCAGCCTCAGCGCGCACCCCGAGACCGAGGGCTTCCTCGGGCGCTATCGCGCGCAGGTCACGGCGCTGCTCGAGGGCCGCGACCGCGAGTTCCTCGGCTGGCTGCAGCCGGGCGGTGAGAAGTTCTCCGTCACCCGCGCCTTCTTCTCGTCGCTGATGAGCGGGCAGTACGGCGCGCGCCGCCTCTTTGACTTCACCACCAGCACCAACGGCTCGCACCGCGCCATGGTGCCGATCGGGCTCTTTGAGAAGGTGATGCCCCTCGACATCATGCCCACCTTCTTGCTCCGCGCCCTCCTGCAGGACGACCTCGAGCGCGCCGAGGCGCTCGGCTGCCTCGAGCTCGACGAGGAGGACCTGTCCCTCTGTACGTTCGCGTGCCCCGGCAAGGAAGACTACGGCGTGGCGCTCCGCCGCGCCCTCACCACTATCTGGAAAGAAGGCTAAGGCGATGAAGCTCATCCGCGACCTCCTCGACAAGCAGGCGCCCCTCTTCCACAAGGGCGGCCCCCTCGAGAAGCTCTACCCCATCTACGAGGCCAACGACACGCTGCTCTTCACCCCCGGCGAGGTGACCAAGGGCAACACGCACGTCCGCGACTCCCTCGACCTCAAGCGCCTCATGATCACCGTCGTGATCGCGCTGGTCCCCTGCCTGCTGATGGCCCTCTACAACACCGGCTACCAGGCCAACAACGCCATCAGCCTCGGCCACGCCGCCCCCATAGAGGGCTGGCGCACCGCCCTCTACACGCTGCTCTTCGGCAGCGACTTCACCCCCAACTTCATCCATAACGTGTTTCACGGCGCGCTGTGGTTCGTCCCCGTCATCCTCACGACCTTCGTGATCGGCGGGCACGTGGAGGTGCTGTTCGCCGTGCTCCGCAAGCACGAGATCAACGAGGGCTTCCTGGTCACGGGGTTCCTGTTCCCGCTCACGCTGCCCCCCACGATCCCCCTGTGGGAGGTGGCGCTCGGCATCATCTTTGGCGTGGTGCTCGCCAAGGAGGTGTTCGGCGGCACGGGCATGAACTTCCTCAACGTGGCGCTCACGGCGCGCGCGTTCTTGTTTTTCGCCTACCCCGCTGAGATCTCCGGCGACAAGGTGTGGATCGCCGCCAACATGCTCGACGGCTACAGCGGCGCCACCTGGCTCGCCGCCGCCGCCAGCGACGGCATGACGGGCCTCAGCGCCGTGTCGTGGTGGGACGCGTTCGTGGGGCTGATCCCCGGCTCCATGGGAGAGACGTCCGCCCTCGCGGCGCTGCTCGGCGCGCTGCTGCTGTCGCTCACGGGCATCGGCTCCTGGCGCATCATGCTCGGCGTGGCGCTCGGCACCGCCGCCACCGTGGGCCTCTTTAACGCCGTGGGCTCCGACACCAACCCCTTCTTCCACGTGCCCTTCTACTGGCACTACGTGCTCGGCGGCTGGGCCTTCGGGACCGTCTTTATGGCCACCGACCCCGTCACCGCCTCCTTCACCGACAAGGGGCGCTGGGTGTACGGCTTTGGAATCGGCGTGATGGTCTCTCTGGTGCGCGTGGTGAATCCCGCCTACCCCGAGGGCATGATGTTGGCGATCCTGTTCATGAACATGTTCGCGCCCTTCATCGACTATTTCGTCGTCCAGGCGAACATCAAGCGCCGCCAGGCGGGCTACGGCCGCCTGCAGGCGCAGGGCTAAGGGGGGACCGACCATGGAGTTCACAACCAACAAGACGATCACCTTCGCCGCCGTAGTGTGCCTCGTGTGCGGCGTGTTCGTGGCGGGCGCCGCCGTGGGGCTCAAGGAGCGCCAGGTGGAGAACGAGATTCTCGACCGTCAGCGCAACGTGCTCGAGGTGGCGGGCATCCAGACCGCCACCCCCGAGGAGCTCAAGGCCGCCTACGCCGCGCGCATCCAGATCGCCGAGGTGCCCCTCGTGCCCGGCGGCTGTGAGGGCGACAAGAAGGGCGGCAGGTCCCCCGCCCCCGCCGAGAACAAGGCCAAGGTGCAGCTGCTTCCCAACTGCGGCGAGGTCTTCTTGGTCAAGGACGCCAAGGACGCTCAGCGCGTGGAGACCATCATCGTGCCCGTGGAGGGCAAGGGGCTGTGGTCCACGCTCTTTGGCTTCCTCGCCCTCGACCCCAACGGCGTCGACATCAAGGGCCTCACGTTCTACAAGCACGGCGAGACGCCCGGCCTCGGCGGCGAGGTGGATAACCCCCGCTGGAAAGCCAAGTGGGTGGGCAAGAAGGCCTTTAAGCCCGGTGACGCCGCCCCCGCCCTCTTTGTGCAGAAGGGCAGCGCGCGCGACGAGTACAGCGTGGATGGCCTCTCCGGCGCCACCCTCACCTGCAACGGCGTCACCCACCTCCTGCGGTTCTGGCTTGAGCCAGAGCGTTTCGGCAGCTACCTCAAGAGCTTTAAGGGCTAAGGTGCACTCATGAGCGAGCCTACTAGCAGAGACGTCCTCCTCGACCCCCTCTTTAACCAAAACCCCATCGCCCTGCAGGTGCTCGGTATCTGCTCGGCGCTCGCGGTGACCACCAAGCTCGAGACGGCGCTGGTGATGTCGCTGGCGGTGACGGTGGTGACCGCCTTCTCCAACCTCGCCATCAGCCTCATCCGCAACCTCATCCCCCCGAGCATCCGCATCATCGTCCAGCTCACGGTGATCGCGTCGCTGGTGATCGTCACGGACCAGTTCCTCAAGGCCTTCCTCTTTGACGTCAGCAAGCAGCTCTCGGTGTTCGTGGGCCTCATCATCACCAACTGCATCGTGATGGGCCGCGCCGAGGCGTTCGCCATGAGCAAGCCCCCCGTCCTCAGCTTCATCGACGGCCTCGGCAACGGCGCCGGCTACAGCGTGGTGCTGATCAGCGTGGCGCTCGTGCGCGAGCTGTTCGGCAGCGGCAAGATCCTCGGCATGTCGCTCCTCCCCCTCACTAGCGAGGGCGGCTGGTACACCGCCAACGGCCTCCTCCTCCTCTCCCCGGGGGCCTTCTTCCTCATCGCCATCTTCATCTGGGTCCTCCGCACGCTCAAGCCTGAGCAGGTGGAGGCAGAGTAAGCGCTATGGAACACCTCATCAGCCTCGCGGTGAAGTCCATCTTCATCGAGAACATGGCCCTCGCGTTCTTCCTCGGCATGTGCTCCTTCATCGCCGTCTCCAAGAAGGTCGAGACCGCCATTGGCCTCGGCGCCGCCGTGGTCTTTGTGCTCGGCATCACCACGCCGCTCAACTGGGCGCTCTACAACCTCGTCCTGCGCGAGGGCGCCCTCGCCTGGGCCGGCGTGCCCGACAGCGACCTCAACTTCCTCACCTTCATGTCGCTCATCGCCACCATCGCGGCGAGCGTGCAGGTGGTGGAGATGGCGCTCGACAAGTACGCCCCGAGCCTCTACGCCTCCCTCGGCATCTTCCTCCCCCTCATCGCCGTCAACTGCGCCATCCTCGGCGCGGCGCTCTTTATGGTGGAGCGCGACTATGGCTTTGCGGAGAGCACGGTCTTTGGCTTTGGCTCCGGCCTCGGCTGGATGCTGGCCATCGTGGCGCTCGCCTCGGTGCGCGAGAAGCTGCGCTACAGTAACGTGCCGGCCCCCCTGCGCGGGCTCGGTATCACCTTTATCATCGCGGGCCTGATGGCGATCAGCTTTATGGCGTTCGCCGGTATTCAGCTCTAAGCCCGCTCACCAGGAGATCAAGAACATGGACGCAACATCGACGATCGTCTTAGGAGTCGCGGTCTTCATCCTGATGATCGTGGTCATGGTGGTCTTGCTGATGATCGCGCGCTCTAAGCTCGT
>Ga0194133_10004931_pt1 | contig 17362 bp, 16 predicted proteins | sample TA2KigOf40mmetaG_FD_155448 | JGI IMG/M metagenome (GOLD analysis project Ga0194133, IMG submission 155448) | Freshwater microbial communities from Lake Tanganyika, Tanzania - TA2015055 Kigoma Offshore 40m | ecosystem: Environmental > Aquatic > Freshwater > Lake | place: Tanzania: Lake... | reverse complement strand
TAAACTTGAGAAGAAAGGTAAGTTTGATAATCATCTATAATCTTAACTCTGTAAGATAAAGAATTGGCTGTTTTTAAACCAGAATCATTATGTCCAGTAGAACTTATAGAAGTTGTCCCAGGACCAATAGAAACAGGAGAACCAATACTAATATAAGAGCCACCGCCATCCAACTGATATTGCCATTGATAACTTGTTAAATTTACATTAGCACTATTTCTTGTTACCGTTCCTTCTAATGTTGAATTAATATGTCCTTTTTCTCGTTTTGAATTAGACTCTGGACTAACTAAACTAACCCCAAGAACAGACAAGGCAGCGGTTGGGGCTGAATAAGCAGCTGGGGTTATAGCTAGAGAAGAACTTCCTGTTGAACCAGCAGTATCAGTTACTGTATATTTATAATAAAAACCAGAAGTATTATAATTCGAATCAGTTAAAGAATGAGTATGAGATCCCGGAGTGCCAGTTCCGCTAGCAAGCGTTGCCCAAGAACCAACGTTTCCTCTTCTATATTCAAGCAAAGCTCCTGAAATAGAAGCTCCTAAAGTATTTATTTGATAACTGAAATCGAGAATGTTACTTATAGCAGTTTGATTAAATGCTATTGTTGTAGAAGAAGTAAGAGAAGTTGTAACAGAAAGATTTTCTCTCAAAGCCATTTCTATTACTTGCTGAGGTGTTTTTCCAGAAGCAGGAATAGTGTCTCCATTTATGTACTTACCAAATGTTTTTCCAGAGGCAATAGAAACAGTTAAGTCTCCAGTAAAAATAGAAGACCCAGTAGTTCCAGAAAAAGGATTTATTTGTAGCCAAGCGCCATCAACTTTTACATATTCTAAAACACTATCTGTGGCTATAAAATGAGCCCCATCCATTACTTGCAAAAGTAAAGTATTTTTCTCTATCTCTAGCCCTACAAATCTATCTCCTGCATATCTAGTTATTGCCATACCTTAATCCTTCATTTCCAATATTACACTCTTTTGTTTTGAAAAAGCTCCAATTACAGATGGAGTTTGAGAAATATATCTATACAAAAAAGAATTGTAATTTTTAATTACTTGATAATCTGTTAGTTTCTGAGAGTATATTGCTATTCTATAAATATAACCTTCGAAATGATTCAAACTTAAAGTAGAAATAGGATAATTTCCAAACGAAACTTTAGCATTTGGATCATCATTTAAAGAAGTAACGTTCTCATTATAATTATAATTATATTTTGGAAATAGTTTTGGAAATCCGGGTCTGAGTTGAAAATTTTCATCTGTATATTCTAAAATATTCTTGCTATTAATATCAGCTAACAAAGAAGAATTTCCGAATACAGCAGAACTAGATCTATAAATATAATAACCAATAGCACTAGGAACAGTAGACCAAAATAACCTTATTGATTTTTTAAATGGGTCCGCAGCTGCAGATATTATTGATGAAGCTTTTGATTCTCCGTTTCCATCGTAAGAAGATATACAATAAAAATTAGCATTTGTATTTTGAAAACCAACGCTATTGATATTTCCTATGTTGGCAACTGAAGACTGTACATTAGAAAAAGATAAATTACTTGGTGCATTCAAAAATGAAATAATATAAACTGTAACTTTTATTCCATTTACATAAATATCCGCTTTAGAACCAATGCTTAAGTTAGTATTGATAGAAATAGTTACGTTATATAAACTATTTGTTTCTATTAATGGGTCGGTACATCCTGCGAAAGACTCACCATTTGGAGAAGTAAAATTGAAATGAATTTTTTTATCTTGTATGTAAATCAATTGAGGATAACCTTGATTTTCCACAAAGTAATCTCCTTCTATAGCATTTGATCTAGCAAATAAAAAAGCTTTAGAATAAGAAGACCTAACTTGAGTAAACCAAAAATCATAAGTTTGCGTAGAAGAATCACCAATTAAAAATGTTTTTGATTTATTATACTTTAAATTAATATCAGCAACTCCACCGTCGTTTAAATTATTTCTATTATCAAAAATTAAATAAGAGTCTGAGCTGTACATTGCGTTTACTAAATTAGAATTTCCGCCCTTTCCTGTTAAATCAAGAAGAGCTGAATATGGGCTTCTGGAAGATGAAGTAAATTTAGTAGCATGAAGAACGCCCTTGAACATGGGTTTATTTTGTTCAACTTGCATATTTTTATAAAGAATATATCCGCCATTTAAATTAGACCCAGTAAGCTCCCCTCTAGTGGGATCAAAACAAACTTGATAAGATTCAGAAATACTTTTTGAACCTGTGTTACCGCCATTTCCACCATTTCCACCATTTCCACCATTACCAGTATTTCCAACGTTACCAGAGTTATAAGCTCCTAATATATTAATTTTTCCTCCAACATAAGAAGAGGATGTTTTTTTAGAATTATAATATACTATAGCAGGAGCATTATATGGGACATTAAAAACTGCATAACCATCAAAACCTTCATTTCCATAATAAGAAAAACCAGCTTCATAAGCGCTTGAACCTCCTCCAGCATTTGGTGTTGTTGTTAAATATAATTCATCATTTATATTGCTGGAATTAGACTGCACAAAAACATAAGACGCACCTCTATACAAATATAAAGTTCTTCCTTCCACATTTCCAATTGAAAAACCACTTGCTGATCCAGAAGAGTAATAAGGATGTGAAGCTGTTTTAGGTTTTACAGTTACTTCAAAATATGTTGGAGTGACAATTGAATTCGTCGCCGCAACAGGCATAAAAATTTTTTCTTTTAAAGTTTGCCAAGTGCCTTTTTGAGAAAAATTATAAGAACCAGATAAGGTAGCAAAAGTACCAGTTAAATTTGGAGTTAAAGATAAAACAGTTGCTGTTCCTGTTCTAGGATGACCAGTAGAAACAAAAACGTCTACTGATGTAGTGTAAGTTTCTCCCCTATTTATTTTTATATTAAATCCGTGTTTATTACTTGTGGAATCTGTTTGAGAAGATGAAAAATTATATTTATAAATTGAATCTGTAGGTAAATAAAAATATCCAGAAGCGTTGTTTGAAAAAGTTCCTTGACTATTTAAATCTTGATAATAATCTAATTTATAAAACGCTCTTGATGTATCTATTGGTTTTATAGAGAAACCTGCGTTCCCTGTTGGTTGAGTAAATAAGTTTACAGTTGGCTCCCCTTGATAAGAACTACCAAATAAATCATACAATAAAACGCATGATTCAGCTGCTGAGTCTGTGGCTCCATATTCAATTTTCATTTTTTAATATGATCCAGTAAATATTATTGAAGATATTATGCATTCTATGTTATTTTGCTGCATGATTTTAGTCACAAATAAATCTCCAGTCACAATTCCATTTCCGCTTGCATTAAAAGAATAATCTTCAATCGTTTGAGTAAATAATATATGATTTTGTCCACCCGGATTAGAATAGTTTCCTGTAAAAGGGATTAAATCTAATTGTTTAAAATAAATTCTGTTGTTAAAAATTTTTGTTCCTTCAACCGTTTGGTTGTTAGAATTTAAATCAACAAAATTACTTCCTGTAGAACCAAAACTGCTTTCTAAACTAGAAACTCTAGAATTTAAATCTCCGCTAACGTTGCTTATTTTTGTATTTAAGACTCCACTAACACTGCTGATTGTAGAGTTAAGAGTAGATACCTCTCCGCTTAAAGCTCCACTAGCATCTATTTCTAAAGCTGCTACAGAATTAGATGCTGATATAGCAAGACCAGAAACTATTGTTACGTCAGAATCAAGAGAATTAACAACACCACTTAAAGAATTAATTTGATTACTTAAATTAATTCCTGTACTATTTATACTTGAACTTAAACTTGCACTAACAGAAGCTATACTAGAATTTAAAGTATAGCCTGTGGAAACTAAATTACCACTTAAAGAAAGAAATGCGCTATCAGAAGATACTGATGATATAAATCCAGAAGGATTATTCGCTTGATAATAATAGCCATCAGTAACATCTAGAACGTAACCAGATATTTCTGGCTGGTCTATCTGTTTTAACCTAATTAAATTTGGCATTTAAGAAAATTACACTGAATTATCGGCCCTCCGATAATATCCTCTGCACTTCTTTTGATATTTTATTTTTTTTAGGTTTATCATTCGGCGCAGAGTACGAACTAACATGTCTAAGAAATTCTCGCTCTAATCTTGCTATTAAAATCTCATGATTATCTGTAGGAAGAATTCCGATACTAACAGCGTGAGCTTGGATATCTGTTCTATTTAAACTCTTTAAATAAATTTGATATTCTTCAAAATTATTTGTTCCATATTTAGTCAAACCTGTATCTCCCCAGACTTGATCTAGAGTAGAGGGTTTAGATTTCTCTTCCTTAGCGTCTATTTGAGATAAGTTTTCTAATTTATTTTTCTTTTTACTCATAATAAATTATATTTTTAAATACGAACAAATCAAATAAAAAACCCGCTAGGTTTCCCTAGCGGGTCGTTGAAATTTTACAAATTAGACAATGATGCCTGAAAGAGCACGGGCATCAATACAGATGCGTCCTTCTTCCATGGATCCGTAGAAACCAGCCTTATCACTTCTTTGTAGGAATTGATCATCTGGTTGTACGTTGAATTGGCTACCTGTCTCAGAGTTTGTAGAAACTGGACGAATCAAAGCGCCCTTGGTGTTATCAACACCAACGAGGATTTGATAAGTAGAAGGATCGAATGCTACACCAAGAGTAGAAGTCTCAGAGATGTAAGAATCAAAGAGGATATTGTATTTCTTGGAAAGACCAAGTTCAATCAACTCGATGATATTAACTCCGTAGATCTCTTGCATACCAGCATTACGGTAAATCTCTTCTCTCATTCCATCTGGGAGAGCGATTCCGACGTTAGTATCAGTTGAGCCTGTAGCTCCCTTAGTTGTGTTAAGAGGGTTATAAGCAAAAGCACGGATCTTCTCTTTGATTTCAGGAGAAACATAAAGATCAGTCAATCCAGTGCTGTAGGGATCAGCAGGAGTACCACCAGCCCAAGATTCATTGATTCTCTTGACGCGAGTCATGAGCTTATTAAGATCGTCGAGCTTGAATTGTCCAGCGGTTCCAGCAGCAATATAGTGCTTAAGAGCAGATCCGCCAGCAGGAGTGGTTGAAGCCTCTCCAAGAGCCTTAAGAAGAACTGCCCAAGCATTACGCTCTTGCTTGATCAAAACTTCTTGAGACATACGCTCAACAAGTTTAGCAATGATATCTAAACGAGCTTGACGAGCATATCTCTTGTTAATGGAGACAGCGCTATCAAGACGATAAGTAGCGATTTTTACTTCTTGAATTGCAGAAACATCTTGGGAGCTAGGCAAACCACCAGCGAGAGTTTGAGACCAAACGCTAACATATCCGTTATTCAACTCATTGTAGTATAAGTCGAGAGGATAGCTAGGAGAGTCATTCTCATCGAATGGAGCGTCTGTATAGATTTGAGAAGCTGTTCCAGCTTGCAAAATCACTCTTTGAATTACTGGCCCGAGGAATGCAGCGAAAGCTTCAGAAGCTTCGGCTGAAACGAGCCTATTTTTTGAACCAAGAGCTTTGATTAGCTCTACTTGCTCAGGAGTATTTTTTAATTTAATTCTCATGTTAATCCTTTATATTAGAGAGCTAGTTTGACTAAGGTTTCACCATTTGTATCGGCAGCTCCTAAGAATTTACCGATAGCTACGTTAGCAACGCCAGCAGATCCGGTTGAAGCAGTGATTTGTCCTGTTCCACCAGCATATGCTGTTCCACCTGCGCTAGGAGTTCCGAGTACGCTTTGTACAAGGAAGACACCGCGAGTTACAACGGGAACTGCTTGCCCGGGAATTACTACTTGTAATTCAGCAGCCTTACGAGGCTTGTATTTGAGAAGCTCTCCGTTTTCATCAGCGTCTCTAACTCCGTAGAGTATCATGCCGACTGGGGTTTCTCCAGTAGTTGAAGCAACTACTTTAGCTGTTACACCATAGCGTTGAGAAACAACGTTGGTAGGTTGAAGTGTACCAGCTCCGCCGATGAACTCTAGTCCACCACCAAGCTCTACACCTGAATCGTAGTTTTTCCAACCAGTGGCAATCTTAACGAGGGTGCCTGCACCAACGTTGATTGAACCGGCGGTTAAACCAGTTGTGTCGTATGAGAACAGATTTAATACATCATGTTCATTATAATCTCTAAAAGGTCTTAGTTTATAAGCCATATTTTTCCTTTATTTGTTATTATTTATTTTTGACTACGAAGTTATCGTAATCGAAAGCGTTTTTGTATTTCTCGAAGAGAGAACTAGAAGAAGCTGAAATAGTATTAGAAATGCTGCTTTCTTCTTTTTGAGCATTTTCAGTTACTTCTTCTACGATTTGTTCAACGGAAGCTTTCATTTCTTTCTTATCTTCCTTAACTTCCTCCTTGGAAGCCTTCTCTCCCTTCTTTTTGTTCTTTAAGAAAATTGCCATCTTATTCTTGTAAGCGGCAAAAGAATCGTCATCCATACCAGCTATGTCTGAAGCAAGAACTTGTCTTGTATCGTCATCAAGATCATACTCTGAATCGAATCCACTCATTCTTTCATTAAATTGCTCTGTAGCAAGAATCTTTTGCTTCTCTGCTTCAACGTTAGAAAGAGCTTCTTTTAAAGAAGAGATTTCTTTTTGAAGATTTTCTTGATTTGCAATCAAAGAATCTAAATTTTCTTTAGTTGCTTTGAGTTGGCTTTCGACAGAAGCTTTTTCTGCCGCGAATTTTTCAGAAGCTGTTTTAAGCTCTTGCTCTATTAAATCGGAAATTTGGGAAGCTGACGCTTGTTTCAAATTCTCGTCAGTAATATCCTTAATACTGGTTATTTTCATAAAATTATTATTTATATTAGTATTTACATCTAAATTTTCTATTTTGGAAATATTTTCTTCAAGATTTTCTGTTTGAGCAGTGGATTGTTTTGGGGTTTCGACTTTTTCAACTGCTATGCCTTTGACATCAGCAGCAGGATTCTCAGTTAAGCCAATTCCTAATGGGACAACATTACCAACTACTTTTCTATAAACAGATTTATTTTTATCTATTTTACCCGATCCGCCAAAGGCTCTAAGATTTGGTTTAATAGCATCAAAATTTTCAGATCCGCTTACTATTTCAGATCCATCTTCTATGTTTTTGGATTCTCCTTCTATGACAACCATGTTGTAGTCGTTAAATCCTAGTTCCCAACTTGCGCTTATTTTTTGATAATTTAAACTAGTAGCGTCACTAGAATCTTCAATCATAGAAGCAAGATTGGGATTAGCAATTTTCCAAATAACACCGCCCAAAGTTATATTAAATGGACCTTTGAGCATTTTTACTTGCTCTTCTGTCAAAATTGTATCTGTGCCGAATTCACTAAATCCAGCAGTTAAAATAACACCAACTATTTTTTCTCTGTTGTGCTCTAAATTAATTGGTTTATTTATAAAACTCTTGAAAGAAACTATAGCTGTATCAGTATCAATTACATCGCCATTTCTATTGACTCTATTGACTACAGCTGCATTAAAAGCAACAGGCAAAAGATCTATGTTTTTTTCAGTATCAACCTCTGGAATAAAGTTCCCAACTTCTACTAAAGAAGCTAGAGCTAAATATTTATCCTTTTCTTCAGACACTAAAGGTTTTAATACAGAACTAAATGTGGTTGTATATTTGTAGTTCATAATTAAATTTCGTACCATTTTTCAGAAACCTCTTCCTCATCATCTAAGTAGAGTTCTTCTGCAGAATCAAAATCAAAGTCTCCTATAATTTGAAGATCCATTAATGCTTTTTCAATATCCTGTTCTTCTGGTTCCCAAGCATCAGAGATGTCAATTATATTAGAACCGCGAGCTACATCTTGGTCAGCTTTACGATAAGCATCTTTAACTTTTCCACCAGACATCATTCTTAAAAACATATTTACTCTGGCCATTGCCCATTGACCTCTTGTTTTTCCGGGTCTGTGTGAAGAGCTAAATGCTCCTGCTCCTCTGCGATATACTTTTTTAAGTTGAGATAAACTAACTTTTCTAGAATGTTTTGAATTATGCTCTTTTACTTTATTTTTAAGAGCTTCTATAACTTTAGTTGAGAAACTGATTGCATCAGCACTTTTTTCTCCAGCTGACCCAGGTTTATTTTTCTCAGATCCCTTCTTTTTCTCTGATGGTTTAGCTGGTGTTTGAGCTGAACTTTTAGGTCCAGGTCTTGCTGCTTCTATTTCCAATTCTAAACTATCCGCCTTTCTCCTCTCTTTATCTCCTCTGGTAATTACGTCTTCGTTTTTAATTAAACCAGAATTACTTTCGGAAAAATCAACGAAAAGCACGTTTTGCTTTTGAGGTTTATTTTCCTTTGACTCTGTTATCTCTAATTTCATTAAGATTATATGTTTATATTACACGAATTATCTAGAAAATTGACTTAAATTTAAAATAGCTGCTGAAAACAAATCTAAATTATGCTCTTCAGCTATAGAATTTAATTTATCTAATTTTTCAAGATCTCCTTGGGCTTTTCCTGAAATATAATTTTCTATTGAAGATGTCCAATTTTGTTTTTCTTGATCTATAAATATAGTTTTAGCCAAATCTTCTGCTACTATTTTTTGCTGGTCGTTCAGAGTTTTCTTTTTATGTTTCTTTTTCAAAAATTCCTCTACTTCTTTATTTAATTTTTCAAACTCTTCAAAAGCTTTACCCACTCCTTTTAAAGAATATGCAGCTATTGCGGGGGCGCTCTTTTGTCCTGCTGGTGCAGGTTTTTTATTTGGTTGGGGAGAGCTTGTTCCCGATGGTCTGCCTGAATTTATATTAGCTCCTCCTGCTGTTCCTACTACTGGAGCATAAAGACCTTCATCTTTGTAATTTCTAAATTTTCTCTGAGACTCTATAGACTCATCAGGTTGAGGCAATCTTCCCGTCTCTATTGCTTGCAAACCTTCTTCTGGAGTAAGAACACCAAGTTGAACTAATTGAGCTGCAACGCGGTTCCACACTGAAGCATCTCTTATATCTATCTCTTCGAAATGAGGAGTTGGGAAGTTTTTAAACCCTAGTTCTTTGCAAAGTCTCTTGATTTCTGGAGCTAAGAAATCGTTTAGGAAAGATTGTCTTCCTTGCTCTAATCTTTGCATAAAAATATTTACTTTTATACTAGTACTAGAAAACTTTTCATCTCCAATTAAAATATTATTTAATCCCTGCTGGATATCTGTATTTACTACTTCGTATTTTTTAGGATCAAGAATTCCTGCGATATCTGGAATAATAAATTCTGCCTTAGTTGTAAAATCAGAAACTAAAACTTTTCCTACTGATTGATTTTGGAAAAGTGTTTGCATGGCCTCTATATTTTTTTGATTTATATTTAAAGTACCATTCTTTAATTCATTACCCATGGTAATAAGAAGAACAGCTTGTTGCGTTGTTCTAGTTATAGCCATGTCCATTTTTTTCATCTCTTGTTTCCAGTTTATATCTTCAAGAACTGGAAAACCCATAGGAACAGAAAATGGCTCATAATCTTGTTTCTTATAAAATACAGCGTTGACTCTTTCTGTATCCAAAGGAATCATTATATACGCCCCAGCTCCAGATAAAACCTTCTTTTGCAATCTTAATTTATTTTGCTCATCTAAACTTCTTAAGACTTCTCTATCTTCATCAGTTGTTGGATTACGTAATCTTTGAAGCTCGTAATCAGTAAGAATTTTATAATAATTTCCCCCAACAAATGAAATATTTCCGCCATACTGAATGTCAGCTGGATTTAAAATCATGTATTTAGAAGGAAGTTTAATTGATGTAGCAGCTACAGCTTCATTTCCAAATACTTGAGTTATTTTATTTAAATCATCATTTGAAACTTTGTAATCAAATCTATAAATAAAAACATTACCAGAACGATAGTATTCTCTGAAAAATTTATCTACAAAGTTATCTATATTTATTTTTTTAAATAAAGCTTCTAGAAAATCTCTTGATTTTTTATTGCCACCAGTTAAATATAATTTACTACAAGAAAATTCTGTCATTAAGTCAATGACATTTCTAAAAGAAGAAAAATTATAATAAGCTTTCTGACAAAGAATAACTGCATCTCTTACATTAAGACTGCTTTTATTCTGAAGATTGTTAGAGTATTTAAAAGGAACAAGACCACAGTCGATATTATGAAATCTATCTGATCTTTCTATAGTTCCAGCTATATTTCGTCTGGCGCTAACAGAAAGAGCCTCTGATGCGGAGCTTGCATAAGAAGTCATCATGGGAACTATTTCTTGGTTTTTCTTTTTTCTCATTTTTTATCCTTACACGATTTTTAAAGTATTTCCGTCTCTATAAACTGTATTTGCTGGTAAACCAGCTGAAGATGTTGGTAAATTTGGCATAACTATATAACTATTGACACCACTTATAATTATTGCTTTTGTAGTAGACCTACCTAAAACTAAAGTATTATCATCAAAAAGCTCAATATTTGGAAGACCAGCGGAATCAGCCACTGAATATAAAGAATTGGAAATCCCAGTTTCTAAAAACGACACAAATGTTCCTCCATTTCCTACAATTGAAACAGATCCTGACGCAGCAACTAACCTTATTGACGTAGGAGTAGCTGATCCACTAATATTTAATCTTTGAATAGTTGTTGGAGAAGTGAATATTTTTGTGCCTGTAAAAGAAAAATTATTTCCACTAACTATATTATTTATAGTTGTTGCGTTAGATGCTGCTGTAATTTTAGTGTCTAAAACTCCAGATACAGAATTAGTATAATTTGTAGAATAGCCACTTAACGCATCTATTTTTGTATTTAAAACTCCACTAGTTGTATTTAGTTTAGAATCTAAAGTTCCTGTGGAAGAAATAACATATCCACTTAAAGAATTAATAGAGGAAGTCAAAGAACTACCAGAAGAATTTAATCTAGTAGATATATCTCCACTAACATTATTTGTATAAATATTTGCGTTTTGCCCAGTTGAAAGAATAGTCGCGTTTAGAGAATTCGATAAATTGGTTATTGTTGTGTTTATTACTCCAGTCGAAGAATCTAAAGTAGATTGATTAACGTAACTAGAAGGATTTGTCGCTACTGGGTAATAATTTTCATCACCAACTTCTACAAAAAAGCCAGAAAATTCTACAGCATCAACTTGCTTCTTTCTAATTAAATTAGGCATGATATATTAAAATTACACTAAAACATTACTGGAGTAAAAGTAAATGTATTAGTTTCTGTAGTTTGTCTCATTATATCGTTATAGCATTTAACTCCCCAATTAGCTAACATAAACGCTGAATAATTATCTTTTCTAGCTCTTGTTGTTGAAGAGCCTCTTCTTAAATGCTGAGGTAAATCAAAATTTTGCATGCCTCTTGAAGTTGTTGTGTATTCAACTAAAGCACATTGTTTTTTTGTCTGATAAATAAAGTCATCTTGGTTTTCTATAAAATCTAAATTTGTCCACTCTTGTTTATCTCCAATAAAAATTAATTCTCTTGGTAGTTTAGTTTCTATTATCTCTGAGAAAAACTTTTCATTGGCGCAAGTTCTAGAAGCAAATAAAACTTTTTTATAATCAATGCAAGCTTGGAGATATTCGTTTCCTTTTCTGATAAAGTTAGAAGAAAAAACTTGGCTAAACGCTATTCTTCTTTCACTTAAATTATATTGAAGTTTTGCGCTTCTTAACTCCGCTTCGTATTCACTACCTTCTGCTTCTGAAGTGAAGTCTATTGTTTTAATATTTATTTTATTATCTTTAAATACGTCAGATTGATTGCATGTATCAATAAAAATATCAGAGCCTGCATTATCTAATATTAGCATTACTACATCGAAATTAGTCATGATATAACTAAAATATTTAACGTGATTATTTAAATTACCTAATCCAGCATAAGTATGAACTAATATTCCTACTCCTGTTTCTTCATCTAATTCCATAACAGCGATAGCAAAATAATCTGCATTTGGGGAATCGCTCATGTTTGGATCTACTCCAACTATGTATTTTTTACCGGGAGTTCCTCTTATTAAAGTGTGAGGGTATTCATCTTTGAGAGTGCATTCTTCCATTTTCTTAGCACTAAAATAACTATCAGATCCGTCTGTGAATTGAGCGCAATACTCTCTTAAAAATGCAGAATGAGAAGTTCCTCCGCTTTGTGCTTCTTCAATAATTGTTTTATCAATCATCTCTGGCGGTAAAGCTTCAAATCCAAGTTGAGAAACAAAATAAGAAGACTCTCCTTTGTCTGCTGAAGTTATTTGATTTACCCACTCTTGATAAGTTTTATATAAATTTTCAAATGTATAGCTTGCTGAAGAAAGAGCGATCATTTTCGAGTTGTTGGTAAAAACCATTCTTTCTTCTTCTTTCATTTTGCCTTCTTTAATTAATAAGTCTTCCATTTCTCGAATATCTATACGCCTTTTCATGTCTTGAGGAGCTACTAGGAATGGCATTAAAACATTTTTAATTATCTCTTCTGGCAAAAGAAGAAACTCGTCGAGCACAAGAATATTTGCGCGGAAACCACGGATTTTTTCTCCGCTTAAAGGAATGGCTCTTATTGAACCACCATTTATTTCCCACTCATACAAATCATTGCGTTTGCTTTTTGTTCCGAAAGCTTGCATCAATAGCTCTGCGCCTTTACTATCTACTATTTTTTCAATATTACTAAAAATAGCTCTAGCTGTACGAAATGTAGGACCAGCAATAAGTATTTTGGTATTTGGCTCAAATATGCATTGAAGAACACAATATACACTAGCTATAAAAGATTTCGCGCAACCACGACCCCATACGCACATAGAGAAGTTTCTGTTAAACATCCCTTTAAGAGTTATTTCTTGATAAGGCGCAAGTTTAATTGCAGTCAATAAATAAGTAGTTAAATAAAGATTCTGCCTTAAAAACTTAGCCAAAGAAATTTTAGCTTCTTTATCATCAAGTTCTTCACTTAAAGACTTAAATATTTCGTTGTAATTTTCAGTCTGTTTTTTGTATTTAATTCCTTCGTGCCACATATTAGAGTAATTTTAAATCATACATTAATTGTAAATCATACTTTCTAAATTCTCCATTGCTAAAGAATATTTTTTTCATTACTTCAACGCACTCTTGCCTACCATCAACAAATAGAAATTGAACATTAGTATATTTTTGTATTAGCTCTCTGACGTTAAAAAAAATAAATTCAGGAGTCACTTTTATTTTTTTGGATACATAACTAAGATATTGAAAACTTAAGCATTCTTGCAATGGTCTCTCTATTAATACAATTAGATTAGCTTCTGCTGCTATTGATCTTTCTATTTCTCTACAGAATCTTTCGTATCCGCCGCTCATTGTCCCAATAAAATCAGATATAGATTTTCTTTCTATATAACATTTATTCTCTGGATCGTTTATAGCATAATCTCCAAATTTCAAACCTTTAGTTTCTGTAGGGTAATCAATTACCAGAGGCATTTGCTCTCTGCTATCTATAAATATTTTAAATCCTTCTTTTATTTCAAATGTTAATTTTTTTTCTGGGTATTGGTATTTATTTTTAAGGCCAATATCACAGCAAAGTTTATAATAATCAGAAAAAAGCTTATGATAATAAGGAACGGGAGGGCTAGTAATAGAGCGAAGCTCAACTTCAGTAGGCGCATAAATCAAATTGTGCTTTTCTTTTCTCTGAGTAAGAAATTTTTTTAAATATTGCTTTTGAGCTTCTTCTGCTTGCTGACCCAGCCATTTTTTCATGGAATTTTTATTATTGAAATCATTTGAGAAATAATAATCTTTGTTTTTAAAATTAATTATTTCTCCAGTCAATAAATCATAACGAGGCTCATATTTTTGATAATACTCCACCATTCTGAGTTTGTGACTCTTAAGATGAGTATGAAAATATTTTTCCGTTTCGAAATCTACATTGCAAATTTTACACTTAACCATCTAAAACTTCCTCCTCTGTTAAACCAAATATTCTAGCTTTAACATCATCCATGGAAGAAAGTCTTCCAATTTCAGATTTAAGAACTTCTCTTCTCATGTCTGCCATTTTAATCATTTCTTTTCTAGTCTCTTCGTCTTTCCACATTTGAACTAAGTTTAATATAGAAGCATTTTCTTTTACTTGATTAGAAAGCCTTTCACTGCGCTTTACTTTTAAATCATTAAGTAGCTTTTGTTGTCTTGTTACGCATTGATTATACTCTGTTCTTGCGGAAGTAACTGCTTCAACAAGAGTCATTGGAATCTTTTGCCCAGAATCAATTTCTATATCTATTTGCTGCTGGAGAGTTTGAATTGTTTCTTGGATATTTGAAGAGATAACAACTTCTGTGGCTAAAACAATATATTGATCAACTTCTTCTTGAGTTAGATCTGATTTATCATAGGTATATCTAATAAAACTACTCTCGAATAATTCTCTATCTATCAAATCAGTATAAGTATCTATTTGATGCAAGAATCTATAAGTATGCAAATAAGAAATGAGAGAAGTCATTTCTTTTTTTTGTTTTGTTGTTATTTTGTCTTTGTTAATTCCGTCTAGGACATATTTATTTACTCTAACTAAAGCTCTTTCTATATTCTTGGGTGGTTTATATCCTTCTGTTGTTTGAGTATTTTCATCTTCTTCTTTTTCGATGTTTCTGATTTGAACAGGCAGAGTATTTAAATAATCCTCTACGCTTCTAGCTTCAATAGAAAGATTAGTGAGAGAATAATTATTAAAAAGATGCTTTGCGATTTCTACAAAGCTCATTTTAGAAGCGCTATTAACAATAAAATCTTTTTGTTCTTGAGAGAATTCTATTCTGTCTTTTGGGGTATATTCACTTTTTGTTTTTACTTTTAAATCTCTCGAAGCTAAGAATTTTTTTACAGCCTTTCCGTACACGCTTCTGCCATCAATATTTGGAATTTCTGGAAATACTTTTTGAGTTAGATCTTGGAGACTAGGGGGATTGTCTTTGTTTTCGTTCCAAGTCGTGATGATAAGAAGTTTTTGCTCATCATTTAAATCTATTTCTTTCATAAGTCTATATCTCCATTACCAAGGCAGTTTCTAGCTTTTTTTATTATAGATTTTTGAATGTTCCGAAGCTGTTTATTGTAAGCTGTTTTACTTTTTTTATCATATTTAAAATTCAAAAGCTTGCATACTTGCTCTTCTGTTTTATGGTTGATATATAATAATTCATACACTTTCCATTCTATGGGGCGCAGTATTTGCTTCATTTTGACGTGTAAATTTTTAGCTGCCGTTTCTATGTTTATTTCGTTGTGAGATTGATTATTTATTTCGAAAGAATGATCTTCTATTGAAACTGCCATCTTAAGGTTGTAAGCATTCTTTTTTGTTTTATACCAGTTCTTGAACATAGGACAGCCTACGTCTTGAGTTCCATAGATACGACAACCATTGTCTCCTAAAGAAGCAGCGCATTTTAGACAAGGTCTAGCGTAATTACCGTAGTTATTTCTGATCAAGTTCTTTATTTGATTTGATATAATACGATTTATCCAAGGCAATATTGGTTTTTTGCTATCGTATAAACCCCATTTTTTAAATATATGAAATCTAATGATTTGAGAAACATCCTCAAAATCAATCCAATTAAGAGCAGAAAGAGTCCACTTGTTTTTTCTTTTGCTAATTTCAGCATTGATCAAGTGAATGAAGTTTTCGAATTTTTCTTTATTCCTCTTCTTCATTAATTGTATTTCTGGATGGATAAAATCCAGCTTCTTTTCTGAAAGATTCTAGCATCTCTTGTTTATTAAAAGTTAACTGTTCCTTGTTTTGATCCATTTGGTTGTCTCCTCTTGTTCCTGCCAAGTTTTGGATTGGCGTTCCTTTATTTGGTCTAGTGTCTATATCAACTTCTAGTTTTGATATGTTTGGCACTCTATCTACAGACTCCTCCTCTTCTTGATTAAGTGTAATCTTATTATAATTAACAGGTTTTGCAATTTTATTTACGACATGAATACTAGAAAAACTGCCCCCACAACTTGAACAAAATTTAGGTTTATTGAATGAATAATCTGTGCCTGACCCACATTTTTGACAATAAATCTTCATATCAATAATTATAATTCATATGTCCCGAAAAACTATTAAATGTTTCAAGTTTAAAACTGATAAAGGGGCGCAGTACATTGTATATAGGCAGAAGATCGATCAAAGGCACAAGGCGGAAGGACTCTGTGATTCTCCTGACCTTAAATCTCCTAAAATAATTATAGAGTCCTCCCTTCTGCCAAGAAGAGAAATGTCGGTTACCATTGAAGAGTTTGCTCATGCTTTTTTTTGGGAAAAAACAGAAAAAAATGTTCGTAAATTCTCTGCTGTATTAACTAAATATTTATACTCGCAAGGTTGGCGCAAGGTTTTTTAGTTTCTTTACTATAAATTTTACCAAGTCACTTCTCTTAATGTCTTCTTCTGAGAATTCGAAGCTATAGATTCCATTTTGTTTGCTTTCTTCGTCATTAAATATATTTTTTAATTTTTCAAATCCGCCACTCTTTCCAAGTGGAAGATCTGTCTGATCTGGATCTGCCAAGATAAAGCACTTACTGAACTCTCCTACTCTTGTCATTAGAGTTACTATTTCTTTAGTGGTGCAATTCTGGGCCTCATCCAGAATAATACCCTTGCAATTCCAGCTCATGCCTCTAACAAAAGAAAGGGGGTGTATTTTTATTCTTTCTTGGTTATTTAAAGATTCTATTTGGGGTTTAGATAATAATTCTTCTAATTTATCAGAGAATGGAAGATTATAGAACTGCAATTTCTCATCTACATCTCCGGGCAAGTATCCTATTTTACTATCTGAGCTTTCTACTGGAGATCTTATATATATAATTTCGCTGATCTTTTTGTCTTGCATCAAGTGCAGAGCGCAGTAGACGCTTAGCAAAGTTTTAGAAGTACCAGCGGGGCCGCTAATAAGTATAGTTTTAACATTTTTATCAAGAGCAAGTTTAATAAAGTCTTTTTGTTTCTCTGTCCAATTGAGATCTCTTATCTTAAGTTCTTCTTTAAATTTGTCTCTCTGATGGACCTTTGGTGATTTGTCTTGTTTTGCCATGTTTTGTTATTATATGAATAAATAAAAAAATCCCCAAGTTTTTCAACTTGAGGATTTTAGAACTACTTAGCTACATCATTTTAAGTTAGGCCAAGGAGCTGGATATATATGATTAATCTTAGAACTATTTGTCCATGTATAATCAGGCCAAATACGAGTTCTAAAGTTTTTAACTTTGTTTAAAATATTAACATCATCTCCAGTGTATCTTATGCCAGCTTCCCATTGATC
>Ga0194133_10004929_pt1 | contig 17365 bp, 15 predicted proteins | sample TA2KigOf40mmetaG_FD_155448 | JGI IMG/M metagenome (GOLD analysis project Ga0194133, IMG submission 155448) | Freshwater microbial communities from Lake Tanganyika, Tanzania - TA2015055 Kigoma Offshore 40m | ecosystem: Environmental > Aquatic > Freshwater > Lake | place: Tanzania: Lake... | reverse complement strand
TGATCTGTTTCAGTGTTATAAACATATAACTTTAGAGGCCTTCCTTCATGTGCTTCAATAAGAGAGAATAAGTCCTCTGACTCATGCAGAACTGAGTCAGCTCCAATTATGAAATCGCTAAACTGCCTGAGCCCAGCCTTTGAAAAAAAAGTTATCAGATTTCGGTCAGTTAATATAAAACACTACTAAACACACCTGCTCTGCTGGACTTGTTGGATGAACCTCTAGAATGTGCCACACATTTTCATTGGCACCATCGAAAGAGCAAAAACGAATGGATATTCCCAGAAGCCCTTGACCCCCCCACATCGTACTAGGTGTAATAAATATCTCACGTATCTAAAAACAAATAGTACTGTATTAAATGCTATGTGTCGAACGAAACTTTAGAGAGTCCTACCGTTCTGGTTTTACTACTATACACTGTCATGCTTATTTCACGCTCCAGATTGGCTTTGAGGAGATCTTTTAGGGTATCATTGTCCTGGTTCAGTCTTGTTCTCCCTATTGCAACTATAAAGTCAAAAAAAGCCTCTAGGCCAGCCTTTGATCCTGGGGAGTTTTCTTGGACTCGGAGAACGTGGTAGCCGTCAGTCCCACCACCAGGAATTTCAATACTCTGACTTCCACCCATGGCGCCTCTTCCACTTAACAAAGCTTAAGGTACTGGAATGAAAAATTGAATATGTTTCAAGCCAAAGTTTTTCTATCTTAAGGGTTACCTTTTTTACAACTCTAAAGGTAATGAATGCAATTTGAAGTCTGAATAACGTTGAAGTCAACCTCAACCAAGTCAAACTCAAATCATGTTTATTTACTATGTACCAAAAAATGACATAAATTAAGAAAACGTAGAAGTCTGTGGACTGCAAAAATTTCTTGATCCCTTGGTTGATTTTGTGGCACTTTATATTAAAGTTAGGCGATATTAAGATATCGAATCTAAGATATACTGAACTAGGGAGGTAACAAAATAGTGCATTTGGTAACAAATTCTCTGATTACTTAAAAAAGTAGGATCAACAGGTGTTTTTAAGGAAAAAAAGAGGATATTATTTTTGAAAGAATTTGAAATCAATTCTGTACAGAAGAATCGACTATCTCTAAAAAAATAACCCGCCACCAGAAGGCAAGATAACCAAAATAGAATCGAGTCACAGGTTTCAAAACAAAGCCTTCTCTGGGCGGTGCGATTCTGCAATTTATAAGTTGATAATTTTTATTGCGCTCAAACTGATTAGTTCGCTCCTCATTGCAAAAACTTGTTTACTTCACACAAGCCTTTATTTTCATTGGGTTTTTTTGACAATTAAGTCAAGTAATGGTTAGCACTACCTTCCTCCACAGTATCTGTAGTAAACTTGAAAGTGTTAAACTGCATGATGCCATACTCTGTGTTGGTGTTGAAAAGTCCAATTGCAAAAATATAAGGTGTTAAAGTTACTATGGAATTAGTGCCACAACCTGGACAGACCGGCAATCCTGTGATTTCTGTGACACCGTCCAAGCTAATTAAAAAGAGAAGAAGAGTTTCGTCGGTTTCAGTCTCAAGCTTAAGTACGTCTCCATCGTCCAAAGAGAATCAAACAGTTGCCTTCTCAGTGGCAAATAAACGCAAAAGAAAAGTCAGTGGCAATTTGCAAGGTGACTGATTTAAGGAGTTGTGGTTAAAAACACGTGTACTCTATTTTGATTTAACTTTCATTATTTTAGTTGGAATCCATTCAAGAAATTTTTTAACGTTCTATGTTTTGTTAGCTACAGGTGGAAGAACTATTTGGGGTTGGTCACCTGCTAAAGGGTGTTTCAAGCCAAAAGTAGAAGACAAGCTGAGTGGGAAAATGATAGACCCGCCAGATACGGAGGGTTTTGCGGCTAACTTCAAAAGCAAGTGGACACAGGCAAGTTGTTACCAGATAAATATAAAAAAATGAATGAAAACTTGTTCAAAGAACCTCTTGTCAAGTTCAGAAATCTTTAATGTTTCTTGATTTTTAACTACAGATGTCAGTACTATCTATTGGAGGAGGACTGTTCAATCAGGATTCTAATACTGGGTCTTACCACTCTACTGGAGACAGTGAACTGCCCTTTTTACCGGTTGCTCCACCAAGAGAATTTGATCCGAGTCCTGAAAAGCCATTAGGTTCAACAAGGTAAAAGCCTTCAAACTTCACCATCTGCAAGGGTTCAAAATGTTAATCGAAGAATGTTTTTTTTTAATTATTAAAGAACACCTAACAAGGACAGGAAGAGGAAAAAGAGAGTGGCTTCATCGGGAACTAATGCTTCAATTGACAATAACTTTCAGGCGACAAACGCTTTCGATCCGAATGCTAAAGGGGTGAAGAAAATTAATGACTACTTTTCAAAGAACAATCCTCAGTCACCATCAAGACAATCTGGGATGGTCACCAGTAGGAAAAAAAGCCCAGTGTTAGTGAAAGATAGCCCTGTTTCTTATGACCAATCCACGCACTTATTGCAAATCGGTTCGCCAAGTGTGATACAGCCTCACCAATTTGGTGATATTTCAACATACCAACAAACTGGTGTAATAAAATCTACTCAAACTGACTTGACAGCTCAGGCTGTTACTGAATTGGTGAGGGCAGCCAAAACTCATTTCAAATTAAAAATCAATCTCTCACAAATGAACATTTTAGGAGTCATGCAGTTCTACTCTCATCGAATCCAAGGAAAGCAGAATTGAAGAGCTGCAGGTAAGAATTATAGACTGTTGTTTAAGTTGAGCTCAATAAATTTTAGTACTTTGACACTCACAGGATTTTCATGATAAGCTCCAGCGGCAGTTATCGAAAGCTCAAAAAGAGGTCGAAAGCCAAAAATCTACCATTTCTAAATGTGTTAGCGTTGTCAAAGAACTGTTAATAGAAAAGTCAACAATTGAACGAAAAGAAGCAAGGTCCAAAGTTATGCATAACAGGCTGAGATTGGGCCAATTTGTTACTCAAAGGGTTGGTGCGACTTTCCAGGTAATTAAAAGCGTATTTTTTAATATCAATACCAGACTATCTCAGAACTTTGGAATAATTGTAAAATGATCTCTCATATTTGACTTCGTATTTATAATTAGGAAAATTGGACAGACGGCTATGGATTTCTAGAGTTGACCAAGCGCCAGGCAGATATTTCGAACGAGAGGGAGGAAATTGATCGACAAAAGAAACTTCTTGTAAAGAGAAAACCGATGGATGCAAGTGGGCAAACTCGAAAACGGCCATTGCTGACACCTGCAGGAGTAAGTGGCTATCATTGTGATTATTTTTTTTAGTTATCTACATCAAATGTTCTTTAACAGATTAGCTCTAGCAGTTCAATGACTGACCCTCTTGTGGACGGAGTTTTTAGCTCGAGTGGATGCAGCTCTGCCACAGGAGTTACATCAAATATAAGTCTAGACAGCCACAGCAGTAGTGGAGGCTTAATCTCTCCAGCACCCAATATTCACAACGGCTGCACTGATGAAACATTATTTACGAAACCTCCATCAAGAGATGGAATGACGGCTCAGGTAAATTTGCATACCCAAACTAATAAGATTAACCTAAATTGAATAAAAGTTTTTCTTATAAATTTCAATTCTAATCAAAGGAGTATTACGAAGCTGAGGAAATTCTTCGGCTAAGGCAAGCTACTTTGAAAAAAGAAGATGCTGAAATGCAGCTTGAGATGGAAAAGCTTGAACGTAGTAGAAACCTCCACATCCGAGAGCTTAAGAGAATTCATAATGAAGACCAATCAAGGTATTTTAAGTACTTGAATAAACGGAATGCAAGTTTGTATCTATAGATTCAAATTTTATCAAATAGCATAGAAAGCACAACACAAAGCAATATTAACGATAAAAAAAGCTCTTAAGTCTCACCGTTTTTTAGATATAATAATCACCCGGTGTTAAATGATCATTACCTTGTACTGATGCTTCTCGGCAAAGGTGGATTTTCAGAGGTTCACAAGGTTTGTTGGTTTAATCCTTACTAATATTTACGAATCGTGTTGAACTAATATTACTTTTCCAACAGGCATTTGATTTGAAAGAACAACGTTATGTTGCTTGTAAAATTCACCAACTGAGCAAAGAATGGAAAGACGACAAAAAAGCGAACTACATTAAGCATGCTTTGAGAGAATACAACATTCACAAGAACTTACATCACCCAAGGTATGGAATACAAAGGAATTTTTAAGCCTTATCCTCTGATTTACATAAATTAGCTCAGTATTAAGACATTTTTTGTTGAAGAATAAGATATTGGCCAACTTCAACTCTGGTGACTTACTTACTTTTGTTTTTCGGTATTTCAGAATAGTTCAACTTTATGATGTATTTGAAATCGATGCCAATTCTTTTTGTACTGTGCTTGAATATTGTGATGGGCACGATCTTGATTTCTACCTTAAACAGGTAAAAAAATTAGAAAATGTCCAAATTTTCAACCAGTTTTGAACTCTTATTTTTTAGCACAAGACAATGTCGGAGCGAGAAGCTCGGTCAATTGTGATGCAAGTTTCCTCAGCTCTCAAATATTTAAATGAAATTAAACCTCCAATCATACACTATGATCTCAAGCCAGGTAATTGTTGAGAAAATTTTACTTGTTCTAAATTTTAATTACTTTTCTTTGACTAAGGTAATATTTTGCTCACTGGAGGGAGTGTTGGTGATATCAAGATTACAGATTTTGGTTTGTCAAAAATTATGGATCCTGAGATCTACAATCCAGATCATGGCATGGATCTGACATCCCAAGGAGCTGGGACTTATTGGTACCTTCCACCTGAATGCTTTAGAGTGGGTAAGACTCCCCCAAAGATATCTTCCAAAGTTGACGTTTGGTCAGTGGGAGTAATTTTCTACCAATGCTTATATGGAAGGAAGGTAAAAAAATAAAGCTTCCCCAAACTCAATTTGCTCTCATTATTTATGAATGATCTTTTCAGCCATTTGGACACAATGCCTCACAAGCTACCATACTCGAAGAAAATATCATTCTTAAAGCCACTGAGGTGCACTTTCCTGCAAAGCCCCCAGTGACTGATGCGGCCAAGGCATTTATAAAAAAGTGTTTGGCATACAGAAAGGAAGATCGTATGGATGTTCACATGATGGTGAGAGCTCCCTATCTCTGCCCACCTCAGACCAAACACCAACGTGCCCAAGCAGCTGCAGCTGCCCATCATCAAACATCTATACATCAACAACAGCCCCCTTCGCTAAATTTTGTTGGGCAGTATTATGGCCAAAATTCAAGTGACTCTTAATGCCACTTTTAGTTCAGTGGCAGAACTTTTGATTATGCATTCAATTCAAAATGTTTACATTTATAACTTACAATGTCAGCTCTTTCCTTTGAAATCATTTGAGAAATTTCAATTAGAAAGAGAAGAAAATGATCTTAATGAGCAACGATCGCCTATTTTGTACAGGAAAAACTTAAAAGCGTTTGTTTGTCCCTTGACGCCATTGGGGAACCACTTCGATAATAATGTTCCTTCAAACCCTATTTTTAATTTCAGGTTTGTTGAAAGTAAATCCTAATAAAAATTACTTCTTAAGCGTATTTCCTGTCATAAAATTGTTCTGTCTTCGACAAACTTTGACCGATGATTCAACAAAACAATTTTGGTGATTGGTTACTTAAAAAACTAAAGTCAGAGAGTACCCTCTAGGACTTCAATTAAAAATGGCTGGAGGATGCATAGAATTTATTTTGCAAAGAAATTACAAAATAATTCGATGAAGATTACTTCTTCTTGGAGACACCAACGGTTCTGCCTCTGCGACCAGTGGTCTTGGTATGCTGTCCACGAACACGCACACCCCAATAGTGACGTAAACCACGGTGAGCCCTGAAAGAATGCTGTCCATTGGAAGTTGATCACTAAGGAGGTCAGGTTTAGTGTCAGCATACCTTATTTTCTTGAGACGTTCCAGATCCTCACGGAGCTTGTTATCGAGAAAATTGGCCATTACCTGGTTGGTTTTTCCTGTTCAAACAAAACAAAATTTTAGATATCTTTTTGAAGTATTAGTTGCTCCATTGGAATTAAGAGTTAGGTGTGTATCGCAATAGTAAGTATCATAAGTCAAAAATGCATGACCACAATTTTTCTTACAAAGCGTTAAAGTAATCTACTTCAACTGGACAACTAAATTAGGAACTGAAAAATCCGAAATAGTGCTTTGTTGAAGTTTGAATAGTGGGTGTGAATTACAATTTCCAGAAATTCGGTCACAAAATAGCTCTCTTCTCAAATAGTAGCAAAGTTCAGGTCAGAATCATCATATTTGGCTGGATGAAAATTTTAGAAGTGAACTTTTACGAACCGTCCTTGATGTCCTTTTGTCTGTTCAAAAACCAATCAGGGATTTTATATTGTCGAGGGTTCTGCATGATGGTCACAATCTTTTCAACCTCCTCCTCAGAGAGTTCTCCTGCACGCTTGTTCAAATCAATATCAGCCTATAAATAAGAGGCCTTTTTTGAATCATGTAAAAAGGTTGTTTGAATTTGATTTCTTCTTAAATCCAGCTTATCTTTGTAAGAGTTTGTTTCTTTACCTTCTTCAGGACAAGGTTGGCATACCGTCTACCGATACCTTTGATGGCAGTTATGGCAAACATAACATTACGTTTCCCATCGATGTTAGTGTTCATAACACGAAGAATATGTTGGAAGTTGGCGGGTAGAACCAAAGACATCTTGATGCCTATTAGAATAATAATAAAAATATATTTTAATATCCCAAAGTTTTGAAACCATCATGACAAAAGCAAACATTTAGCCATCAATTAAACATAGTAACGACTGATTGGATAGAGTTAAAAATAAGCTTTAGAAGACTAGGTGGCTTTATAGTGACTTTTTTCTCGTTTTTAATAAAAAAAATCCATCTGAATCAAATTTACCTTACAATCGTATTCTTCACGCCACGACAGAATAAACGAAAAGAACGAATTATGAATCAAAACAAATTTTCAAAGGAAATAAGGAAATCAACGTGAACCACAGATTTCAATAAATAGATTATTAAACCGAACAGAGAAATTTGGGACATGAAAATTAAATCACTTAAAGAAAATTTCTGCAAAAATACACTTATCTATTTAAAAACCTAAGATAAAGGGATTTTTATTTATTATTTAATAGTCAAGCTTTACTATGAAATGCATTCTAGACGTGAATATTTAGAAGTAAATACTTCGCTCGAACAGGTCACAGGTTTATACGTTTTTGTTATTATTTTCGTCCAACTTCTAAAATTTGAATGATTTTCTCAAGTCTTAATTACGGTTTGAAGATTAAGAAAAACTTTAAAATATTACAATAAAAAATCACATGAAAAGTATTGGTTTTTTCCATACACAAGTGAATATTAATATTTCTTCATTTCTTATTTTAAAATTGATTTTTTTTCGTGGTAAAATTTTAGTTGTTTGAAACATAACTGAAGGTCTCAACCATTGATCGACATCTCCATCTCTTGTCATGAAGAAAACCATACCAGCTTCTTGGTAAACTATAGTGTTGACATTACTAAAATCCGATAATTCTTATGGTCAGATTGTCTGTGCCCTCTTACATTCAAGAATTGATGAGTGATCAAATCTTGGGATTATCAGTGACCTGAGCAGCAATCAATCTTGACGAGATAATCACCTCGTGCGATGATTGTTTAAGATTGACCAAGGAATTGCAAGTTTGCACAAAAAAGGGGGTCAAACCTTAAACTAAAGATTTGCTGCCAGTTGCCCGTAGCAACCCTTTTACGTTCAAGAAAGCTAAAGTAACCATAACCTATTTTTTATTGTAAATTTTGGAAAAAGTAGTATTATATATAATGAAAGATTGATGTATCATCGTTTCTAATGGTATAATTTTTTCTTATCTTCTAAAATTATTTTTTGGTCTTTCTTGTTTAGAGAGCTCAAATGAAGTAATGGCTCATCAAATCGACAAGTGCAATGGTGGTATTTTATCAGATCTTGGAAGACCAACCAAACGAGGTGTCAGAAAATGTCCACAATGCGGTGCGAAATTTTCTTTTTAGCTGTTAATTGAAAATCGAAAATGATTGGAAAGCAAATGTCATTTAAATTGAAGGAGTTCTTAATGGAACTCGGGGGACAGCATGTAAAAACAGAGGGATCTGCAACTACGTTTTCAAAGAGGCTGTTCAATCGAGTCGGAAGCTTAAATTAGATGCGTGTAAACTGGTAAGCCATATTGGTGTTTTTTTTTGCAGGTTTTCCATATAGTAATTCTGAATGATTCTCCAGATCACAGAAGCATCCGATGTTGACATCTACTCTGTAAAAAGTCGTGATAGGGGAAGTCAAGAGTTCAGAGGATTTGTCAAAGTCCAAATATTAACCTGCGACTCAAACGTAAGTCTCACGATTCACCATAAAAGACTAAATATAAGTCTCACCTAAACTGTGGTAAAATTTTAAAATCTATGTCATTCAGACCTCTCAAACCACTGGAAATGTAATTGCAACAACTATTGTAGCTATTTGTCTTGTAAATGGATGCAAGAAGTATGAAAAGTCTCATCGGGTTTGTCTAACTGGGGATTTCAACCAATTAACGGTAGTACAATTGCTTACTATTTTCTTAAATTCTCTTCTTCAAAAACTTTCTCAACATAGTTTACCGATGACTGCGGAGGCTGCATCCATGTGATAAGCAGCATTAAGACTGGACGTGAAGCAGAACCATTTCCCATAAAGCATTCAGTTCTAAATGCCATGAGCATCAGTCCTGATTGGAAACAAGATATATGGCTAAAAGCTAGAAGTGATGGTCCCCTTGTCCAACGTGTTTCAAATTGTGCAGTAATGTTAATTCACGAAGAAAAAAAGACATTATATCCATTCTTTTATTTTTTCAAAGATGGTTGTGAAAGCTGATGATGACATTGGGTACTTGCACGTGTATTTTTATACGCCTGGACCATTGCCTTCATCCAGTGTTGATTTTCCCCAATTCGGTTGTGCCTGTAGCTTTTTAAATTATCCACTTTCACCAAAGAAAAAGTACTTTCCAGGTAAGTTTCTCTACAATATATTTTTTTATTGGTAAGGCAAATAATGAACAAAATTTGTAGCTGGAAAACTTCACGTTTCAAACTCCATCAGTGCTTTACGCTGCATTCACTTCTATTCGTGTTTAGCTGTATTTGCTGGCGATGAAAAGCTAAGATCAGAGTTCTCCTCTTTCATTGAGGATGATAATTTTTTAATTAGGTAAGAAAATTTATTCATTTCACAAAAGTGATGTGTTACTTTCTCGTACTAAAGATCAAAGAAATTTCTCTCCAGGCAAGAAATTCAAAATGACCTCAAATCAGCTTATACGGTTCGTTTAGATTTGCCATGAAAATTTTTCTTATACAATTTACAGGAAAATTAATTTCAGGATGGAAAACTTACAACCTCCTCTGTTCCTGTGAGCGATTCGGTAGATGTACAAATTGCCATGGAGGAGCCTGATGGAACTATAAGGTTAAACATTTTTCTCACTGTTGTTGAACATATATTAAAGTGTTTTTTATTTACACAGGACTATTTCTCTAACGCCAGGATCTCTAAGCTTGCTGACAAGCGAAGGCTTTTCTGATGCAGCTAACAAATTAGAGAATGAGGTAGAAATAAATTCTTTCAGCGACTCATCAGTTACAACTTCTGCCCTCGAGTGGTTGGCAGGAATTACAGAAATCATAAATGAGACAATGCATTATGGAGTGAGCAATTAAAAACATTCCATTTATTAAAATTACCTTTGTTTAATGGTTCTGAAACTGTTCAGCTTTCAGGAAAGCCTTTGCCACTAAAATTTTACGTTCCACACAATTTTTTCAACTTTTTGAGAGATCGAATATCTTGTGGTCATGGCAAAAAACGCCTGCCTGACCTTACTACGACTGTTGCAAGGACTGACAGTCCTCCTTTCGGACATTTTACGAAATATACATGGCAAGATCTGCTTGATTATCTTGAGATAAAAAAATACTTAACCAGCATATTCTTTATAGGCAAATAACCAACATTTTTCAACTGAAGCAAGTATTTGATACTCGGCACCTTTCCCTTGACGTAACGAGGAGGTTCATACTCAAAAGAGACAATACATACTCATTTGTTGAAAGGTGCAGCAACTTTTAATAATTTTTGTACACAACTGCACAATTTATTTTGCACTTTCACAGTTGGAAACCTGCAGTCAATGTCTCAAAGGAAGTAAAACCTGACGAAAAGTTTAAAACTTTCCTGAAAGTTGGTCAATTGACACCTGATCCTTGTGACTCCACGCCGTTTGTCATAGAATGGATACCAGACCTTTACCCTCGTTCGAAGCATGGTGAAATGCAAATTATTTTTCAGTATGGACACCAAAGAAATGGTGTACTGGACCCTAAATTTACGACATAATTTGTTCAAAAATTTTTGTTGTTTTTTTAGCCTAACCAAATCAAAATGATTTAAAGAGAAAATGTGATAAGTAAGGCTTGAGTAGTAAAATATCATATCTGCAAAGTCATGCATCTGAATGGGTAACTTTATAGATGGCAGATCAATTTGTTTCTGTTTAATAAAGGTCTTTTCGAGACAAGTTAAGACTACTCAAGCTATTTGTTGACGAGGAAGAATAGCACAATAAATAATTTTCTGAAACATGTCAGCTTCATTCTCAAAAGGTCTTCCTAAACCTACCAATAATACAATAATCATGAATCTTAACTAAAACGTCTTCAGTACCAAATGTCTTTCAGCATGACATTCTACAAAAAAAAACAAGTGAAATCAACACAGTATTATTTTTATTAGATAAACCATTAAATAGTCGAAAAAATCGAAACGACCGCAATAATCAAATTAAGATCAGCCACATTTTTCAACTTTCATATAGTTCAAAAGCATCCACTATTGGCTTTCAAGAGGGTCATAATTTAAAGATTTAATAACCTATGAACAAACTGGAACTTTAGCTACAGCCCATTTATTATAGCAAAATAATTTTTACCTGTAAGGAATTATTGGGCTAAAGAAAAATTTCTCAAAGTCTTCATTATTTTTACATATTTTTTTCAAATCAAGCTAATTTGGAACTTTTGAGATAGGAGAAAGTGAGCTTCAAAAATGACACTGTCAATATACCTAGAATTTTTTAAAATTTAAAAGGTTAAGTTTTCCAAATAACCGATAGCAAGAAAGATTTTTTTTACCTAATTTACAACTGTTTTAAGCAGTTTCAAATCCGCATGAAAGATGAAAACTTTATTCTTTATTACAAAATTGCATAATTGAAAATTCACAGCCTACGAGGGTAAGTGATGCAATATACCCCTAGAAGATTTAAAATGTTTAAACAGCTTTGTGGGTTTTTTTAAATCTAGCTCTGAATTACCCTTAACACCGTGTTTTTGTTGGCGATTTTGAGTCAGGATCATCGATAACCACTTCCTCCATAGCTAGAGCCCGATCCTCTCATCTGAGAGTTTCCGTGTGGAGGTATTGAGTGGGGAGGGATATTTCGAAACATAACGTGTGGTGGAGGTGGCCCAACACTCATCATGCCCATATGTTGAAAAGGGGGTGGACCCAACATTGTTGGCGGGTGCATCATACTCACAGGGGGCGAGGTTATTATCTGAAAATCATACTATACTTGTGAAAACATCGAAATCGTAACGAAAGAAAGGTTTAAAGTGTGTTTAGATTTTCTTACATGGTTAGATCCTCTTTTTGATATTGATGATGAGTATTTGGAAAACTTTGAGCGTCTTTCTTCCTGAAATATATTTTAGATTCAAGGTTATTTTTTCATCTCATTTTGAGGATTAAGGGAATGCTTTTTTTACCAATGAAATATCAATAGATGGATGAATAATTTTACTAGTGGCAGATGAAGTCACAATATATGAAGGTCCAACATGAGCAGAACTACGGAGAGAATGAGTGTTGTGACGATTAAAAATATCATTAGGTAACTTGGTTCCACAAATGAAGAAGAAAAACACTCACTCTGCATAAGCAGGAAACGTTGCAGGGGGCTCTGACGACGAGGGAAAGAGAGGAGGCATCCCGACTGAAGGAGAGCCATAAGCTGATATGGGAGGGGGGAGACTGTTGGGAGGAATTACCCCCGGGGGTAGTGCTCTGGGAGGAATCATACCAGGAGGCATGCCAACAGGCGGAATAGTTCCAGGAGGTGGTAAAGAATTAGATGGGATACCCCATGGAGGTGTTGGTCTACAAAAATTTAAAGAAAACAAACATGTTACTACTGTAAAAATCGATGATGATATTTTTGAAGGAGCAAATAAACCGCGACGAATGAGTGAATCATACCTAGGAATTCCAAAAGGTGGCGGGCCTAGGGGTAGTACTCCAGAAGGTCCTCCTATAGGTGGCATCGGAGGTAAGGAGGAAGGCATTATTTTACCACTTGAGGTGGTAGGAGAATCGTCATCATCATCATCGTTTGCACCTGATGCTAAATTTTAAAGCTTTTCTGTTTTAAAGTGACGAAGTCAAGTCAAAGAAAGTTCATTCTTTAAGGCAAGTCAAAGCAAAAAAACCTATTTGTAACAATTAATATGCACTTAAGTGTCCATTGAAAACAAGACTTTCTCGAAGAGTGATGATCTAATGATAGCTTTGATAGTGGACTTACATCCTTTTTGCCGTTCATGCTCTAAAAGGTCTTCTTTTGGGATTCCATCCATCCCATAAATGTCAATTTCGATGCTGCTTCTGTTTGGGAGTGCATTCGGTACTTTATCGATTGTTTCTTTGTGAACTTGCATACAATGTATAGAAAGGCCTGAAAAAATAGTTATCAAAAATAACCCTGCCATTTTCAAATAATAACGTAGTGAACATACCTTGACCGGTGTACAACTTTTTATAGCAGATATGACATTTGAAATGCTTAGCTTTCTAAAGTTGTAAATCAATCTGATTAGAACTGGCAAAAACGTGACCAACACCAAAACTTTTTAAACCTGATGCTGAATAAGAATTTTCTCGTCCTCGAATTCCCTGTTGCAGTACCTAAAAATGAAATAGCTTTCTAACTTCTTTGTCATGTTAAACGTCTAGCATAAAAAGAACTAAAGAATCTATAAACGTGAGCAAATAGGAGTTCTTACCAACACCAAGGCTTCGTCGCCTTCTTCTTTTTTCGACCCATTATGGATTTAAAATCATAAGGAAAACAACCAGACCTAAACTTCAAAAGTGACTCAGCCTAAACCGAAATCCCAGTTTCGTCTCAGGGACCTGGGATAAAAATCTGGGTTGCCTTAACTTTTGACTGTTTACTATAACCCTGTGCCAGGGTGCTCCCGTTAAACTTCTGCAGGATGCAGATCTTAATGTGGGTGCGTTGGATGGGTGGCTGAAACCTGAAAGCCTGGTAGGTCTACGGAACTAGAAACTTTAGAGTGTACCCTCTGTAAAAGCTATGTAGTCGCGTACACAGCTAGCGCAGGCTACATAGCAAAATAAGCGTACACCGCGCCCGCTTGGTTGTTTACATGTTTGACTGTTTTATAGCAAAGTCCACCAATCAAAAGCGATTGAAAAGTCTTGAATGAAAGCCAGTCTCTGCCAGGAGAGACAAGTTTTAAATTACTTGCTTGGTAAATATTTAAGACTCATGTTGATGATAGAAGAGACTCACACCTGATTTTCTTTATTGTATATAACCTAAGTTTTGTGGTGTGACTTAATTGGTCTTTGACGTATATAAAAGTCTCAATAAAAACCAGAATGGAGAAATATTCATTTACACTTTGGCATACGAGTATAACGAGAAGCTTTTTCATCTTAAGTTTGTAAGTTGATTCTCCCCCCTTAAAATGTTTCTCCTCCAGGCCGTTGGCCTTTGTTTAATTGTTAATTACATATCTCATCCAAGTCAATATTTGGTCTTCTATATTTATTCCAATTTTTTTCAGAATTATATGGGTCCATACCACTACAGAGATTAGGTCATCTGATCTTCAATACTCTGGATGATTTTGAAGGGAACATTCATGCTGTTGTCTTTCACAACAACAATGTCAAACTGTAAAACACCATTTGTGTAAAAAAAGGAAGGATTGTTTAACCCCCTTTCTCTAAGTATATTACCTCTTCCAGGTACTGCTTCTTACACTTCCTCACGTGAATGTTCAGGAACCCGATGCTAAGAGACGACGAAGCAAGAGGTAATTTGAAGTACCGGAAAAAAGTTGTTTGATCTCTTACGTCAAAACATTAGTTCTCCTGGGGAGACCTTTGCTCATTGACAAATCGCCTACCATGTCTCCCATCAAAATGCAGTTTGTTCGATCCCCAAGTTCACCCAAAAATTCAGCATCCTAATGAAAAGCAATTTTAGAAACTTGAGATTATTAAATGCTCGGCTACGAAGAAAAAGTTACACCTGTATGGAGCCATGATTTTTGTTGAAAACGTGGATGATATTTCCACCCTTGATTCCAGTTATACTTCCTTCACTGTCAAAGTCAAAAAAGTTAGAGACAACTTTGAGATTGCAGTGTTCAGTCATTCCCTTCTGATCAAGCAGTGCCTGAATCTAGAATTCAAAAGGACTGTCAAGAAAAGATCTCATTTTGAAAGTGCTGGCTGGACTGTAGCTCACTAGGTCTCCAACTCCTGCAGAAAGAATGAGAAAAGGAACGCCTTGTCCACAAAGGTGACGAAGAAGGTCATTTAGGCCGTCACGGAATTGCAAGTTTGTCTCAGACGCCATTTTAAAAACCAGGTCTCTGATTCAAAAGTGGATTTGAAACATTGTTTTTCTCTCGATTTTAATTACATTTACCTGGTGACTTTGCAATCCATGAGACACTCGATGGATTGCTTCGTCCAGTTGAGCATCTGCGGGGTCTTTTCTTTGACAGACAGGTCTGGATCTTGTTCGATCAGAGAATACTTGTCACGAAGTGCTTGGCAAGTCTCCTTGTAAAAGTGAAATCAGCTCGTCAGACCCAACAATTTGATTCAAAGTATAACACACTTAAACTACCAAAAATGTTTTTGGCATGTGGCTTGATCTTTCAAGAATTCCCCACGAGTCATCCAGGAAAGCTCCCTTCCGATTTCGCAGCTTCGTCAGTGTCGAATCAAAGTCGGTGATGACCTTAAAAAATCATTGCTAGAGACTAAACTTGTTAAACAGCCCTATATCCGGTGTACCTGAAGCTTATCATAACCTCCCTTTACAATCTTCTTCAATTTTCTTTCAACCTTTGCCTTGTTCCTGATTTGGACGTTCGAATGAGCGGCCTGGAAAAAATGCAAATTGATTTCAGAATGGATAATGCACTACGACGCTTCTTTGCCACAAGTACCAACCAGAATTTTATCTACAAGAGGTGTCTTGGGCTTAACCATGATGTTGAGAAAGTCAAAAGAATTTTAGGTGTCCACAAAAGCTAGACGCGAGCTGCCAGTATAATTATAATTAATAATTTCTCACTTTTCAATAATCTATCCTGACTTTTAGCGGATTTTAAACACTTATATTAAGGAATCAGTTGTTTTGCAAATACAACATTGTAATGTTTATGTAAGTAGATATAAAGGAGGTTTCATTTCCAATGAAAGGACATTGAGAGACTGAATAGTAATTCAGAAAAAGCAATCTCTTCTCGATGTTTTAACCCCATGAACCATTAATTCAATTCAGCACACTTAATTTTCTAATGAGAATGTGTGTGGAGCCTGATATGTAGACCAGGTGCTCAGCATTATGCGCTTTATTGGAGGGATAAAAATGATCCGAAACAAACAACCCAATAAGGGTCCCTTCTATTCTTGACTATACGTTTGCCAAACTAAACATCTCCCTTCTGATAAATGGAAGATATTTGAAATAGCCTCCCCATTTCTAAACATGTTCAACTCTAAAAGGCCTCAGACTTTGCTAGAAAGCAATATCTCCTAATATCTAAGGTAAGTCAAGCTGTTTGTTAGGAGTTTGATAACTCTAACCTGCAAATTGGAAAGCAAGAAAAACACAGACTTGAATTGGCACCACAGTTGTATCCATTGTCCAGCCTTGGACAGATGGGAACCTATATAAAGACTCTATTAGAAAACTCTTGTAGTAGACATTGGGTCAAATTCAAATCAATTCAATTTCAATCAAAAATGTTTGTTCTTGCATCATTTAACCCCTTCACCACTACTCAAAATAAAAAGAAAGGATTTGAGCCAAACATTTACAGAAACATTAAATATTAAGAAACAATTTAATATTATTTTTTAGCATTTTAGGAAACAATATTGAAGTAGATTCATTTGGCCGTCAGGTACGCCTGAAAGTAAAAACTTGATTGAGAATGAGCCAAAGAGTATACACAAAGGCTTGTGGCATTATTTGTGTCAAAAAAACAAGGCACCTGCTCTGATAACACTTGAAACGTTGAACTACAAGTACTCTTCCTCTATTTCCTTCTTCAACTGACTGCACTCTTCATTAAGAGAAATAATTTCCTCATCGCAATCGTTCAACTCGTGTTCCAGAGCGTCGAATTTGTCCTGCAGCTCTTTGTCACCCTGCCCTACCAGTCTCATACGAAAATTTCTCTAGAAATTGAACGTTTGAATACTCTAAGAGCAGATATGTTAGTAGTTTTACTTACTATTTTGGCAGCCTCGTTGCTTGAGCTTTTAAATTTCTCAATTTCAGCCTCAACTTTTCTCAACTGTAAAATTTAGTTTTTGAAAATATAAACAAAGAATCAAGTGAATGGTTGAGGGTCTTCATTACAGCCAAAGCAAGTTCATTTATTTCCAGGATGACGTCCATGTCAGTCTCGTCGTGGGTTGGCTTGAGACTGAGACGACTCACTGGAACAACAAGCTCGTCTGCCTCACCCACAATCTTGAAAGAATTATTGTTATTTACATGATAGAACATAATGTATTTTACTTTATTGGCACACACACTCACCTTGACTTTGGCCTTTCCATCCTGAAGGGCTTCTAATACCAAGACCAAACGCCCATCCAAGTGAAAAAGTGCTGACTCTTTGATACGTTTAGGATTCATGGATTCGTGCATCTTACCTAACTTTTAAAGAACTCGAGATTTCAAATCACGTATAATAGCATCCGGTTAGCCTCCGAGTTATTCGAGTTCGACCTTCACCCTTAAGTCCTAACCTATTGACGTAATCATTAGTATTAACTGCGTTTCCGTTTTTGTTATTACATAAATTTGAATGCTCATAGTTCATACCGCACTCAAACCTCAGCTGCGTCGAGTGCAGGCAGTCCGGCCGACAACGCAATCCGGGCTCCGGCCCGCCCGAACGA
>Ga0194133_10004928_pt1 | contig 17367 bp, 12 predicted proteins | sample TA2KigOf40mmetaG_FD_155448 | JGI IMG/M metagenome (GOLD analysis project Ga0194133, IMG submission 155448) | Freshwater microbial communities from Lake Tanganyika, Tanzania - TA2015055 Kigoma Offshore 40m | ecosystem: Environmental > Aquatic > Freshwater > Lake | place: Tanzania: Lake... | reverse complement strand
ACTTCGACGGCTACATGGCCGAGGTGCACTTCGTCGACGGCCAAGCCCTGACGCCCTCCAGCTTCGGCCAGACCGACAGCGCAACGGGCGTGTGGATGCCAAAGAAATACTCTAGTGCCTACGGAACCAACGGCTTCTATCTGAAGTTCGCGGATGCTTCTGCCGCGACCGCAGCAGCCATCGGCAAGGATAGCAGCGGAAACGGGAATAATTTTACGCCAAGCGGCATCAGCGTCACCGGCAGCACGACCGACCAGATGACGGACACGCCAACGCTGAACTATTGCACTTTGTCTCCAATATACACGAACGGCGCTGGTGCGATAAGCGGGGCCAATCTCAATTTCAATGGCCTCGGCGGCAACTACAACATCTCCAGCACTATCGGAGTCAGCAGCGGAAAATGGTATTGGGAATATACGGGTGCCGCAGGCCAGCTTGTTGGCGTGTTCCTGCATGGTGGGTTGATTTCATCCACCACGGGCGCTCTTTCTTATTTCTCTGATGGCAACAAATACACCGGCTCAACTCCATCTGCGTATGGCGCATCGTGGACGGGGTCTGATGTCATTGGCATCGCGCTTGATCTCGATGGCGGGACGCTGACGTTTTACAAGAACAACGTCTCGCAAGGCACAGCATTCAGTTCCGTGAGCGGACTTTATTTCCCTTGGGTGCGAACCTCTACGAGCGGAACGGGTGTCGTCAACTTCGGCCAGCGCGCCTTCGCCTACACGCCGCCCAGCGGGTTCAAGGCTCTGAACTCTACCAACCTCCCGACACCTAGCATTAAGAAGGGTTCGCTCTTTTGTGATGCAACAACACGCACTGGTACCGGCGCGTCTGCATCGGTGTCCTCGCTGAATTTCCAGCCGGACCTCGTGTGGATCAAGAGCCGCAGCGCCGCGACCGATCACGCTCTTTACGACAGCGCACGCGGCGTGCAAAAGCAGCTTGAGAGCAATCAAGCCGCAGCCGAGACGACTGAGACGACGGGCCTCACGGCTTTCAGCGGCAGCGGCTACACGGTCGGTACACTAGCGCAACTCAACACCAGCTCCGCGACCTATGTGGATTGGGCGTGGAAGGAAACTGCGACTGCTGGCTTCGATATTGTGCTTTACACTGGAGACAATACCAGTAACCGAAACATCAATCATGGATTAGGAGCCGTTCCACAGTTTGCAATCATCAAAGACAGGACCAATGCTCGTAATTGGCATTCGCACCATCGAAACTTGACGAGCGCCGCTCACTATTTAACTTTGAACCTGACAGACGCGCAATCTAACGTAAACTCACCGTTTGGAACCGGCAATTGGTCGTCTTCGCAGTTTATGGTGTCTAATGCAACAAACAATGCAAACGCCGCCAGCGCAAACTACGTCGCCTACCTCTGGTCTGAGGTCGATGGCTTCAGCAAGATCGGCAGCTACACCGGCAACGCCTCGGCGGATGGTCCATTTGTGTTCTGCAATTTCCGGCCAAAGGTCATAATTACTAAGCGTCTCAATGTTTCAGAGCATTGGTTTATGTATGATTCGTCGAGAAATCCATCAAACGTCACCAATTATTTGCTGCTTCCAAGTGCAGTCAACGCAGAGTTTTCATCTGACTACGACATCGACATATTGTCGAACGGATTCAAGCTTCGAACGATATTTGCGCCAAATACCGCTAGCGCTTACGTCTACATCGCTTTTGCCGAGAACCCATTCAAATACGCGAGGGCGCGATGACAATGGATGAGGGAACTAAGAGTGTTTTTGATGCAGTAAGTATTGCTACTGTAGTTGGTACTTTATCTGGAATTATTCCTGCCGTTGCTGCATTATTTACAATTGTATGGACTTCCATTAGAATATATGAAAGTGATACAATTCAAAGAATTCTTAATCGAAAAAGTAAAAAGAAATAAAGCTCTATCAAATAATGTTGACTATTTAAAAATGTAAAGTTAATATTTTATTTTTGATCGAGAAGAAATAAGATAGGGAAAGTGATTACATACAATGTGGATCTACAACGGAACTAGAAGAATCAACGAACAGTCCGCATGGACTGATGACAATGGAACCCAGCATCCAGCCAATTGGGGTCTATGGTCTGAGGAAGAAAAGCAGGCTATTGGTCTTGTCTGGATTCAACCGCAGCAGAGGCCTGATGAGCGGTTCTATCATATTACCGATTTGGCTGATGGAACATTCCTGAAGACTCCAAAAGATCTTCAAAAGTTAAAGGATGAATACATTCAGAGAGACAAACAGGCATGCAACAACATGCTAAAGGATACTGACTGGCAGGTAATTGCACAGATCGAGCGTGGTCGTGTTATTCCGGACAATGTAAAGCAATATCGAAGTTCAGTCATTGCTACGATGAACACTCGTGAGACTTCCTACGCACTTGCAGCTACTCTTGAAGACTTCATCGAAGTTGTAACCGATCAAACAAGACTTCCGGACTGGCCAAGACTTGATCAGGTGGTACAGGTAGATGCCCAGCAGCCAAGCTAAGCTAAGCACCCTGAAGTTTCTGGCAGGGTTCCATCGCGAATCGACCAAATATGCCGAAGAGGGCAAGTGGTACGATGGCGATAGAGTTCGCTTTCGCGAAGGAAAACCAGAGAATCTCAGAGGCTACCAGAAACTAATCAACGCGCAGATTGTTGGTACTGCTCGTGATCTAATTACTTGGGCAAACAACAATACCCAGAAGCTTTTGGCTGCTGGCACTGAGCAGCGTTTGAACATTGTACTAGGAGATACTCAGTATGACATCACTCCAATTGCATCTGTAGTCAGCATTGTTGCAGGAACTAATGGTAATTTCAATACAAGCGTTGGTTCTCCACTCATTGAAGTGAGCCTGACTAATCATAATACTTCGGTAGGTGATTGGATCTATTTTACCAGCACATCAGTAAAAGGTTTTGGTGCTGCAACCAATTTCGCTGCTTCTGCATTTGGTGGTCCAATCTTTGCCGTAGCTAGTGTCGGTGGTGTCAATCACTTCTACATCAGCGTAGCAAGCGTAGCTGCCAGCACCGAGACTAACATGGGTAATGGTGTTGCAAACTTCTACATCGCTACACAGCAGACAACAAACATTCAGGGTCTCGGATATGGTGCCGGTGTCTACAATGCAGGAGCTTCCACTACAGGTGCTCGTGCATGGAACAGGCCAGCCAATTCCTCCAACATCGTGTTCATGGCCAATCAGTGGTCTCTTGACAACTGGGGCGAAGACATGCTTGCTGTTCGTCGTGGTGGTCCTCTGTATCATTGGGATGCAGATGCAAGCACGGCTCCAGCAAGAGCTACTCTGGTATCTACTGCACCAGCAAAGATCAATTCAATTGTCGTTTCGCCAAATGATCGACATGCAATTGCATTGGGTACCTACGAGTATGGTACTAGCGTATTCAACCCACTGTTGATTCGTTGGAGCGATCAGGAGGACTTTACCAACTGGGTTCCATCGGTATCGTCCACATCCGGTGAAGTAAACCTGATCGATGGTACGATGCTTGTTGGTGGCATTCGTTCTCGCAACGTCATTCATGCTTGGACAGACAAGGCTCTGTATGGTCTTCAATATGTTGGTCCTCCATTCATCTTCAACATCCAGCAGTTGGGTACCAATTGTGGATTGATTGGTCCTCATGCAGCCATTGCAGTAGATGGTATTTCCTATTGGATGGGTGACAACAACTTCTACAGGTTCAGCGGTAGGGTTGAAAAGCTTAACTGCACTGTTCGTCGTTACCTCTACGATAGCTTCAACATGAGCCAAAAGGACAAGGTCTATGCTGGCTCAAATTCGGAGTTCAACGAGATCATCTGGCTATATCCATCAAAGGATGCCCTTGAGCCGGATAGCTATGTGATCTACAACACCCTTGAAGATCATTGGGTATATGGAACTAGCTTCTATACGACATTCCAAGACATGGACGTATTTGACAATACTGTTGCAACTGGAAAGACTTCAAATGGCAATCCGGTCTACTATTGGAACAACGAGCCAGTATCGGTATTCAGTGGAGATGACCAAGCCCTGACTTCATATCTGGAATCTTCTGACTTTGATATCGAAGACGGCAATCGAATCATGTTCATGGACAAGATCATACCGGATTATGATATAGAGAATGGTACCATTCAGTTCTCCATTAGACAAAGCTTTATCCAAATGGTTCTTATGTCGAGAAGGGTCCGTATACCATTGGTGCCAATACACAGAAGATCGATCTCAGGTCTCGTGGTCGTCAGGCAGCAATCCGTGTAAGCTCAAGTGACAAGGATATCGAATGGCGATGGGGCAGCGTAAGGCTTGCAATCCAGCCGGATGGTGATCGGTAATCAGGTATGTCCGTCTTTCTCTATCCTCAGCTACCAAGATACATCGATGTACGTCAGGTTGATGTACAGCGTGTCTACAGCGACCTTGAAAGCTATACCAACGAACTCAAGTTCCTGTTGGAGCAAAGGGACATTGCCGAGCAGCTAAGACCTGCAACACGGTTCTATCCTGCTACAAGCGTTAGCCAAATTCCAAGACCAAATGAAGGTGATATTGCATACTCAACTAGTAGTGGAAAGTTCTTGGGTTATGTAGATAGCATTGGCTGGCAGCCATTTAATTCCGGTATTGGTGGTGCCAGAGGTTACTATGGTTCCTTCTATACTGACGCACTACTTTCCGTCAGTGCAAATGACCAGCCAGTAACAGTGAGCCTAGCCTACACAAATGGCAGTTTTGGTGTTTCTCTTGTCGATGGTTCAAAGGTTACAGTACTTAATTCTGGAGTCTATAATATCCAGTTCAGTGCTCAGTTCCTGAATAACGATACAAAGCTGATTGATGCTAAGACATTTTTTAGGAGAAATGGATCGACGATTCCATTTTCTGCCAGATATGCAGCTATTCCAGAAAGACATGGTGGTAACGATGGAAAGGCTATCGTCTCATACAACATAATGGTTTCTCTATCGGCAAATGATTACATCCAGTTTCTTTTTACGGCAACCTCAGTAGGAATCTATATTGCAAATCTAAGTGCTACTACAACCATTCCTGACAGTCCCTCTCTTATACTTACCATCAATCAGGTATAGCAATGATTAACGACAGCAACAACAATAATTCTAATAAGGATACGATGAAGATCTTTGACATGATCCTGAATAGTACATTGATCGAGAATGTCAACAGGGGACTGGTCGTACAGACAAACTACTTCGGGGCAAAGACTGTTTCCGGAATGGCATACAATACAGGACCATTGTATAATAAGCCAAATACGGTATATGCAGACATGACAAAACCCCAGTCAAATGTCTTCAATTCAAGGAGCTAGGTAACAAACATGCCAATGATGGTAGACAGAAAGGCACCATATAGCGGGCTTTCAAGCATTATGGCCATGAAGGGTCGTATGGGTGATACCGAGCTTGTTCATATGTCAAGGCCGGAAATCAAGGCTTTGGAGAACCTCGGGCAGATGACTAGCAATCCAGCTACTGGTCTACCGGAAGCCTTCACTCTTCGTGATGCCATTCCAGCAGCGGCTGGTATTGCAGCATCTGTTCTAGCCCCCGGTGTAGGCACGGCTCTGTTTGGCATGAGTCCAATCTGGTCTACGGCTCTGGCTGGTGGTGTCGGTACTGGTCTCGGATCTCTGGCAACCGGAAGGGGCGCAGAGCAGTCCCTGTTCAATGCAGCAATCGGTTTTGGTCTCGGTGGTATTCTGGGTAACCTGACTGCTGGTGCTGATCCAACGCAAGGTGGAAAGCTTCTAAAGGAAGTAACTCCTGAGATGGCTAGTTTATCAGGTCAGGCAGCTAATGAAGGGCTGACTACAGGAGTTCGAGCTGGTCCTGTACTAAATGCTGGAGATTTTATTCCTCAGCAGACATTAACCCGTCCAGCAGCTTCTCAATTTGGTCAGATGTTTGGTGGTGCAACACAGCCAATGACTGTTCCGGCTGGTCAGGCAATCAGCCCAGAACAGGTTGCTCAGCTAACTGGTGGAAGAATGGGTGCTGGTCCAGTCTTTGGCACTGGTGAATCCATTGGTGCTGCTCTTCGTAGCCCAATGACCTATGCTCCTCTAGCTGGCGCAGCACTTACGTACCAAGGGGAAGAAGATCTACCTCCTATGGATGATATGGGGGCACCACAACAGCGCCGCTTTACCATCAGTGGTGGTGAGCCCCTGTCTCCTCCAGTAACCCAGCAGTCTGCTCTTGATGTTGCATTGGGCAGAGCACCTGCTCGCAGGTTTATTTCTCCATACACGACTACTCGCGCAATGGCTGAAGGTGGTGCGGTAGAGGAAGACGAAGAAGACCCCGACATTACGGACACAGAAAGGGATTCTCTTCGTCAGCTTAGGGACGCTCTTGACGAATCTCTTCGTAGATATGGAGATGGAGTAAATTCAAAGAGTTTGTCAGAAGAAGATCGTAGTATCTTCCGAAAACTAAAAAAATTTCCTAGAAGTTCTCCTGAAGAAATTGAGGACGCAATCAGGAGGCTTGAAGATGCTCTTAAAGATGTACCTGATTTCATTGAAAGAAGTGACATTCCTTCGGCCGCGAAGGGCGGCCAAATGCATGATGTAATTATGAGGGGTGGGGAAGAAGGGGGAAAATACTTCGAAGGTCGCGTCAATGGCAGGGGCGACGGTATGTCTGATGAGGTGGAATTTGAAGTAGAGGGTGAGAATCCGGATCTCGCACTTCTCAGCAGGGATGAGTATGTCCTTCCTGCTGATGTCGTTGCAATGCTCGGCAATGGTTCATCCAATGCTGGTGCGGATAGACTGGATAATTTCGTTAAGCAGATTCGCAAGCAGTCTTTTGGTACGGACAAGCAGCAAAAAGAACTGAAGGGTGGTGGTCTTTCAGGTCTAAAGGTAATGAATTCAAAGAGACTTCAAACAGGTGGTGAAGTTGGTTATGACGGAGAAGGTAGCGGATCTGCGACAGCAGGTGCTTTTTCCTCACTATCTCCAGATATGGGGTCGCCTGCCGGTGATACTCCAAATACTATAAATAGTAAAATCAATCCTGCCGATCTTGGACCTCCACAAGGTCCTACCTATGCTGGTGAACCTCTGTCAGAGTATTCGATTGGTAGGGGTCTTCAGTCTGTGCGTGATACTGCAATGATGGCTATGGAACCATCAACAATGAGAGGCTCCACTCTTGCTGGCTTTGTTGGTGGGCCTATTCTCGGTGGTCTTGCTCGGGTAATGGAAAACATCAATAATAAATACTATGATGGTAAGGCTCGCGCATTCTCTCCAGAAGATGAAGCAGCTATGGCATCAAGGACCGACAATAACTCACAGATGCAGGATCTTCTAAGAAGAAGAGTAGCATAAGCAAATGAAGATTCTTAGAATTGAGAGTAACCTAATTGAAGCAATTTGGAAATATGTAGAGGATCTTCTAGAGAAACCAGTAGAACTCAATCTTGGTGAATTCACTTTGGAGGACATCAAGGATCGACTTCTGAAGAACGACATGCAGCTTTGGATTGCTGCTTCCACTTCCGAGAAGATCCTAGCTGCTGGTGTATCCGAAGTTGTCGTATATCCGAGAGAGAAAAGACTTCGAATGGTACTGGTTGGGGCACGAGAGAACAGACTTGATGAGTGGATTGATACTTGCTTTGAACCAGAATCCCCACTTCTTGAATGGTGTAAGAAGAACAATATCAAGCGAATGGAGTCTACTGGCAGGGATGGTTGGACAAAGGTTCTAAGGGATTACGGCTTCAAGAAATACTACACTGTACTTATAAGGGATGTATGACCTTCAAATGAGGACAATGAGAATGACTAACAAACCAGATAAGTTCCACGATATCCTTGCTGGCTTGTCGATGAACGACAAGATCGAGCTATTTGATATCCTGCTTGTAGAGATTACTGGCAGAGGTGTCAGTGGAGATACGAAACTTGCCCACATCAATGATTATGAGGACAAGCTTCTAAGGTCTGTCGGTGGTGCTGGTTCGATCAATCCTCAGACTGGTCTTCGTCAATACTTCGGTGGTGGTAGCAAACCTTCGACCCCCACAACCCAGACAGTAACCCAGCAGGCTACGATCCCACCGGAGATTGCTCCCTACATTACCGACATTCTTGGTCGTGCACAGGCCATTCAAGAAAAGAGGGAAGCAGAAGGCTTTGTGCCATATACTGGCCAGCAGATTGCCGAGTTCTCGCCAGAACAGCAAAGGGCATTTGAAGGTATTGCGGGTCTGGTTGGTACAGGCCAGCAGTACTTCGCTCCAGCAGCAGCCCTTACGGCTTCTTCTGCAATGGCTCCTACAGCAGAGTCAGTTGGACAGTTCATGTCTCCATACATGCAGAACGTAGTGGACGTACAGCAGCGTGAGGCTCGCAGGGCAGCAGACGTAGCCCAGCAGCAGCTAGCGGCTGGTGCAGTAGGTGCTGGTGGCTTTGGTGGTAGCAGGCAGGCTATCCTTGAGGCTGAGCAGCAGCGTAACCTACAGCAGCAGTTGGGCGATATCCAAGCAAGAGGTCTGGCCTCTGCATATGAGGATGCTCAGCAGCGTCTTGCACAGCAGCGCGGCAGGGAACTTTCTGCTGGTGCCCAGTTTGCTGGTCTTGGTCAGGCCGCGCCCTCAGTGGCTCTACAGGAGCTTGGTGCCCTACAGCAGGTTGGTGGTGTAAGACAGGCACAGACACAGACTGCATTGGATCTGGCTCGCCAGCAGTTTGAGGCTGAGCGTACATATCCGGAGCAGCTACTACAGAGATACTCGTCCATCATTCGTGGTTACCAGATGGACCCAAACATCCTGCGGTCTTCCCAGACCTTTACTCCTGCTCCTTCCTATCTACAGCAGTTTACAGGTGCTGGCATTGGTGCTGGTGCACTCGGCAGGGCTTTTGGGTTTTTCAAGGAGGGTGGAAGGCTGAAGCCAAGTGCAAAGGGGCTGTCTTCAATTGTCATTCGTAGAAAAAGGGGTGGCAAGGTAATGAGGCTACAGGCTGGCGGTAATCTTCCGCTTGATCGGGAGGCTGCTGAAAAAGAAGCATCTGCTATTACAGAAATAGGTCTCAACATGCTCCGAACTGGAGTACCGTCTCCAGCACAGCAGGCTGCTGAGGTTGCTGAATTTCGTAGACTGGCAGAGAAGAGGGCTACCGGTAGACGGGGTATTGCAGATCAGCGGCAGGCTCTTGCAGATCGTATCGGTCAGGTATCTCCAGCAGAACAGGAACTTCTCAAGTACTACCAGCAGGAGAGAGAACAAGCCCCGCAGCGCAGAGAACAGATCAAGGCAGAGACAGAGGCTGAAAGGGAGGCTCTTAATCGAGCCAAGTTCTTCGAGCTTGCCAATGTCGGCTTCCGATTTGCAGAACCTCAAGGCGGTAGTGGTGGTGTCCTGTCTGATTTGGTTCGTTCTCTACAGCCTTCTGTCAGCGAGTTTGGAAGGATTTCAGCAGCAGAGTCTGGCCTGATCAAGCAGCAGAGAAAGGAGCTTCAGGCTCTCTCGGATAGAGAGCGTGAGCTTCTTGCAAAGGAAGCTGGAATCAGCCGTGATCAACTGGATCGTCAGCTAAAGGCTGAGGACATGAAGCTCAGGGTACAGGAAGAGACACTTGATCTTGATCTTGATCTACAGAAGCAGATCATGTCCATTGGTCGTGATGCTCGCAAGGAGAACAGGGAAGGCGCTCAGGTTGCTGCTCAGTATCTCAATGCAGTTACTGACTATGCTGCAAAGCTTGGCAAGGCTGCTGAAGTAAAGATAACTAGCAGTGACATCAATTCAATCAAGGCTAGCGTTGCAGATATTTACGGATATACATTTGATCCCGCGACAAATTCTGTCAGAATGGGTAGCACTGTTCTAAGGGCAAGTGATCCTAGACTTGTAGATATGGCTAAGGATGTCCGAGATGCTGTAAGGGAATTTACTGCGGCAAGGGGCGGAGCGGCTGGATATAATGCTGCACTTTCTTGGATTGCTAATAGAGCTTCAGAGCGTCAACGGCAAGCTGGTGCTGGTGCTCGGCCCCGACCGCAAGCTGGTGCTGGTGCTGGTGCTAGTGCTGGTGCTGGTGATGGTGGTGTTCCACCCTCTCCTGACAATCCTGCGGGGCTAAATATAAGAGGTAGATAAGTATGCCAACAAAGTTGGAGGAATTCAGAAAGCGGTATCCTGCTTATGACGATGTTCCAGACAAGGAACTGGCAGACGCTCTGTATGAGAAGTATTACTCTAGTGGTAGAAATAGACTAGAGAAAAATGATTTCTACGGACAGATTGGAATTTTTTCCAGACAAGTCCCTACAGATGCTGAAGTTAAAGAGCAGCAGCAGGAAGCAATGGCTGGTGCTTTCTACTCGAAGCCTCCTGAGATGACTGTGGAGCAGTACTTTGACGAGCAGTCAAAGGCGCTTCAACGAGCAGAGGCTCGTGCCGTAGAGGCAGAAAAGAAGAAGGAATCTCAGGCTAGGGCGGTGGCTGCTCGTGAGAAGGCCATTGGTCCTCAAGTAAACATGATCAAGGAGATGATGGCTGAGTACAAGGATCCTAATACGCCTTGGTACAAGAAAGCCATGCTGTTCTTTAATGTCGGTCAAATGGCTCAGGCCACTGGTGCTCCTACTGCTGCTGCTGTAGCAAGACGTACTTCTGTTGAGACAGTAGCTGCGCCAGTCGAGATGGCTGGTCTTGTACTTTCGTTAATGAGTCGGGATCTTGCAAACAAGGCATACGAGTCTGATATCGTAACAAAGCTTTCCGAAATAAAGAATAAACTTGCTGGTGATGTAACTCCTTCTGAAGAACTTGTTTCGAATATTGCCACTATCTTTACCGGTGCTGGCCTCGCAAAGAAAGGGACGCAAAAGGCACTCACTGCTTATACTGAAAGTGTGAACAAGCAGTTTGGAAGGGATATTGCCCAGAGAGTTGAGCGTCAGATCCTTGAAGCAACTGGCCAGAAAATGGTTGTAAAGCCAAAGGATATTCCACTTAGCACGGAACAGTTGAAAGGTATTTCAAGGGGTTCGAATATTGCTGCAACAGCTACTGGTGTTGCTATTGATGTTCAGCTTTCTGATCAAGAGCAGGTTGCTGTTGATCTTATGGCACAGGTACCAGCACTTGAACCAATCGCAGAAGCACTTCGAGTAAATCCCCAAGATACGGAAGCTCAGGAAAAGCTAAAGAGGCTTGCTGAGTCTTCTGCTATAACTGGCGCAGTTGCTGGAGTATTCAAAAGTGTTTCAGCATTTATATCTGCTGTAACATCTGCATCATCAAAGATGAAGGGTGTAGGACAGGCGGCAAACAATGGTGCCCTTACTGTTCCTCCGTCTACTCCAAACACTGTAGTCACACAATCATCGCTTGTCCAGACGCCTTCCGGTAATATTGAGCAGAGAAACGTGATTGTGGAAGCAATTGCGCGTATCAACACGGCATTCGGTAGAGCTTTCAAGTCTAGCGCAAATCTTCCAAAGGATATCTTTGAGGCCTATATTGAGAAATCAAATGCAGGTAGAGCCTATGAACTGGAACTAAAGAGAGTAGCAAGGTCTCTTACTTCTACCAAAAAGGAGTTCAAGGTATCTGATGCTGACTTTAATGCTTACATGAACAATGGTGTAGACAATGGTCTACCACAACAGTTGAAGTCACAGCTTGATGAATTTAGAAATATTGTCGAAAGTAATCAGGCAAGAATCAATCAGGATCTTGGTCTTACGGGAAGCAATGCCTTTGGTGTAGGATTCAAGGATGGTGAAATCTACATTACTCGGGCATTTGAATCCACCGACAATCCAGCTTATCTGAAAAAGATACGGAATGTTCTTCTGGGGCGTACAGAAAATACTCCAGTAGATGCCGCTTTTATTGACAAGGTGAAAAGAGCTAGGGGATATCTTCTTCAGCAAGTTACCGCTGATCCTTCTTCCCAGCAAGCAAAGAACTTCTTGGCTCTTAGTGGTGCAGAGCAGAAGGCCCAGCTTGATTATGCCATTGAAAAAATGGTAATGAACCTTTCTGGGGATAACAAGTCCTTTGTAAAGAACATAATGGATGGTTCTGTTCAGTCAAACAATAATCTTGTTCTAGGTTCTATGGTTAAAGTCCTGAAAGAAAGACAGGATCTTTCCAAGCCTATTCTTGATTTGCTTGGTGAAGTAAAGGACCCAGTCAGAAATGCTGTCGTCACCCTGCAAAATCAGAATAGACTTTTGTCTGAAATTGAGTATGTCTTGGCTGTAGAAAAGTTTGCAAATCAGAACTCAGACAAGGTCATTAACATTGGCGGTCTATTGAACTTCCTTCCATCAGTTAGAACAAAGTTTTCTTCAACGCCATTCGTCGGAGCCAAAAGCCTTGAAGAAGTAAGTCGTCAATCAATTGGAAAATTTGGTGGAGGCAGTCAGACTCTGGCTGATATCTTCACAACTCCACAGATGGCCGACTACATCGCAGGTGGAACTAATCTATGGAACTGGAACGGTAAGCTGGGCAGTGGTGTTGGTAATATATTTGCAAAGGTTGCCTCCGCTGGTCAGTCAACTCAGACAATCTATGATCTTCCAGCTTATATTCTAAATACAGTTGGTGCTTCTCAAACACTAGCAGCCAACGGGCATATCCTATCTTTGTCTGCGATGAAGAACGTACTTTCAAATGTAAAGACGCTCACGCAACAGCTACGAGCAAATGACAAGAATGCCATCCAATATCTACAGAAACTAAAGCAACAGGGTGTGCTTGATACCGATATTACTGCTGAAGTTCTGGTTAGAAATGCAAACATACTTGGAGATACACCATCAAATTTTCTGTCCAAGGGATACACAAAGCTAACTCAAAAACTTGGTGCACTTTATGGGCAGCCTGATAACTATATGAAACTTCTTGCTCATCAGTCAGAAATGGCTGCATTGAAGAATATGTTTCCAAATATGAGTGCTGATGAAATTTTTGAGGAAGCTTCGAGGAGAGTAAGAAATACCATGCCAACATATGGTGTCTCTGCTCCTTTTGCTAGGGAACTTTCAAAACTTCCATTTGGCGCATACCCATTGTACACAACCGAAATTTTCAGAACATCGAAAAACATTATTAAGTATGCCATTAGCGATATAACTAATGGATTTTCAAATGGTAACGGTGCTCAATTGCTATATGGTCTCAGGCGTCTTGCTGGAATTAGTACTGTTCTGGCTGGTCCAGCACTCTATACCAAGTTGAATAATCAAGAATTGGGTGTGACGGATGAGAATAAGAGGGCGGTTGATGCACTTTCTCCAGAATGGGGTAAGGGTAGTAACAAGTTTTTCCTTAATGGTTTTGTAGAAGGAGAGGATGGATCAATCAAGCCACGCTATGCATCATCAAATGCATATGAAGCATATGATCCACTTGTAACTTTAGTGAGACAGCTTACTGGCAAGGTCCTTGCTGGAAAGGAAGTAAAGCAATTTGAGATTGATGACGCACTAGAGGGAATTGCGTCTTCTATTTTGAACCCATACACCAGTCCAAAGTTTCTCACAGAGGCTCTTATCAATGTGGCAAGCGGGGTTGAGACAAGAACCGGAAAACCACTTTATGATCCTGCTGCCAAAACACCAATGTTGGACAACATAAAGGCTGCTGTTATTGAACTTGCAGGGGCATTTCAACCGGGTACTTTGCAAACAATTAGAGCCTATGTTGAATCTCTCGATTCAGAGAAACTTCGTGGTCTATATGAAGGTGTCAATGCTGCTGGATTCCCACTATCCTCAAGGGATATTGAAACATGGGCAAAGACTGGTATTCGTCCAACAACAATGAATCTGGACAAGGCTATTGGTTTCAACCTTTCAAAGGATATTAAAGCAATTAAGGAAGTCGAAAATTCATTTATTAATTTTGTAAAGAAAACTGTAGATCAACCTTATAGTCCGGATCTTGGTAAGAAAATTGTCGATGAGTACCGTAAGTATCAGGATCGTAAATTTGAAGCAATGCTTGATCTCAGGGACAAGGTCGAGCTTTTCAGTAGCATTACTTATAAAAACAAAGATAACGAGGTAGCAAATTACGACTATGATAGAATGGAGTCGGCAATAACGGACGGTGGGCTAGCCGGTGACGTACCTGTGGAATTTAAACAGGCTGTCGGTGGTGTATTTGTGCCTGATATTGTTGCTAACAAACAAGCAGTACGGGTACTAATTCTAGGAAAAGAATACCCAATATCTATTCTCGATGAAATTTCAGAGATAACGGCTGAGCTTTCTGGCAAGATGCTGGTGAGAGAGAAGAAGGAATAGGCAAAGAATGATGTCTTTCAATGGCAAGGCTCTAAGAATTGTTGACTCCGAGATCGACATACTGGCAAGAGAATTAGAGGTTGATCCAGCAGCATTCAGAGCTGTGATTGCAGTAGAAGCTGCTGGATCTGGCTTTGACAATGCTGGACGGCCAAAGGCTCTCTTTGAGCGTCACTGCTTTCATCGGCATCTACTGGGCAAGCCAGAACTGCTGGAGAGGGCTGTAGCTGCTGGACTAGCCTACAAGTCTTGGGGTACAAAGCCATACCCAAAGGGTTCTGATGCTGTCTACGACGAGATCAGAAGGGCTGTAGAGATCGATGAGACCGCTGCCCTACTGTCCACCTCTTGGGGGCTTGGCCAGATCATGGGCAGCAACTACAAACTTGCTGGATGCACTACGGTAAGGGAAATGGTAGAGCAAGCATGTGAGTCCGAAGTCAACCAACTAAGACACATGGGGTCTTTCCTCAGATCTACCAATCTACTGAAGCCCCTGCGATTCAAGGACTGGGCAGCCTTTGCAAAGGGATACAACGGTCCAGCATACGCTACTCACAGCTACGATGTGAAGCTAGCCAATGCCTATGCCAGATTTACTGAGCCAGTACTACAGGCAAAGAAGGAAGGATGAACAGACATGATGGACTTGGGCAAGATCGCTTCAGGCATTCTAGGCGCAGTCGCTCCAGTATTAGGCACAGCCATTGGCGGGCCTTTTGGTGGAATGGTTGCCTCAAAGCTGAGCGAGGTTCTGTTGGGAAGGCCAGATGCAGATCCCGCTGAACTTGCTCAGGCTATCGAGAAGGCCAGTCCAGAACAGCTAGTTCGCATCAAGGAACTGAACAACGAGTTCCTAGTAAAGATGAAAGAGCTGGATGTAGATATCGAAAGGCTTCATGCTGAAGACAGAAGCTCTGCTCGCAGCAGAGAAGTCCAGACAAGAGACTGGATGCCAAGAGCACTTGCCTTCCTTATTGTCTTTGGATTCATGGCCACCGTGTTCTCGGTGCTGTTAGGCTATGTGGACGGAATGAAGGATCCTCTTACAGCAACCACTGTAGGAACTCTGATTGGCTTTGTGAGCGCAAAGGCTGAGCAGGTGGTGTCCTACTACTTCGGATCCTCTTCCTCTTCTCAGGCGAAGACTGCGCTCATTGCAGAGCAACAGCAGAATAACAAGAAGTAAGCCTCTATATATTACGATGGCTTATCGTCGTTCTCTTATAGACCACCATCATTGATGTCATCTTCGCCATCATGATCCATAGCGACGACTTCATCATTGTTGTCCTCGTTGCCTTCGCTGTCTGCGTCGTCTTCGGAGTCAGCAGTAGCATCCTGTTCTTTTCCTCTTGACAGGAAACTGCAACGGACAAGGAGCTTCATCGTCCTTTCTTCGCCTAAGATCTCAAGGCTCTTGACGATATCCTCTTCAAGCTCCTTGATGGTCTTGGGATTCTCAACAGCAATACCACCCTTTACCTTAGACAGAAGTTCAAGAGCCTTTAGGGCGCTTTGAGTGTGGTTGTTGTTCTTTGCGTACTCGTACTGCTTCTCGATCTCAGCCATCACATCGATGTCTGAGATGCCATTCTTCTCAAGTTCGGCAATACGAGCAGCTACATCTGGACTATTTACTAGTCTATAACCCTGTGCCTGTGCTGTTCCTTCGGCATAGCCAGCAGCCCTTGCCGACTCTGTAGCATTGCGAGTGACGACATAGTGTCGCGCAAACTTCTCCTGTCGTTCATTGACCATAGCTGACTATCCGATCATTCCGCTGCTGCTGGTTGGCTGGAATGGAAGAACTGCGAGAAGTGCGGGACATTCTTGTAAGCGGAGTGATCATAGATCGTTCCAACAAGAGTGTTCTTTCCGTATACCTCGATTTGCATATCGACATCTTCCTTTTGGAAAAGACGCTCGCAGTCCTGTGCCATTGCCAGTAGTTCGCCGGTAGTCCAGTACTTCTGTCCAAAGGCTTCTACGTTGAAGTACTTCGGCTTGTTCTCGGTGGTCTCCTTCTTCATATCCTCAGTTACATCTGGAATTGAACCATCAAAGCCAAACAGATGGAACTTGCGGAAGCCTACAATATGAGCCATGCCGATTGCCCTCATGGCTGAACAGGTTCCACCAGTAACGAAGACAGTGTTTTCACCTAGGTCAATCTTGGCCTTTACAGTGAAGTTCTGTGGATTGGCTGCCTGTTGAACTGCTTCTGAATAGGCGTGCCAACCATAGACGGTAGCACTCTTTTCAAGCAGCAGCTTGGTCACGCTGGGATCGGTCATCGACGCAATGAAGAAGTTGGTCTCCTTGCGAATGTCCGTGAATAGGTCCTTTCGAACAACACCATGAGTAGACACACCATCTACAGGTCGTGGGTCAAGGATCACGCAGCCAAATGGAACGATGCCATTCTCGACCAGCTTTGGATAACTGTGCTTCACGCAGAAGACGTAGGAGTCCTTCATCTTGATGAACTCCTTCAGCATCCTGTAGTCTACTGAAGGTCCACCGGATACGATGATTGCATTGCTCTCATTGAACGGATACTTCTTGACGAAGGACCAGTTCTTGATGAGCTTCATGTTCTCGGAGATATTGTTGAGGATGTATTCCTTTGGAACGCTGTCTCTTGGGCGAACGATGATCGGAACCTTCATCAGATGTTCTGGAATCTTTGGAAGATCATCCGAGTTGAGCAGCGCAACAAGATGGGTAATGCCACCGCCCTTTACCTTGTCGGTAGAGGGAATGACCGTGATCTTCTTGCCTTCACCCTTCAGCTTGTCGAAGAGCCTGTTGGTCCCGAGATACTCATTACCAAGAATCTGACCATTCTCGTCCTTTGAGAAGTAGTCGTCAAAGACGATGACTGGTACATGCTTTAGATTCTCGTAGTCAGATAGGACAGTGATCTCGCTATGGCCACCATCGATGTATGCAAAGTCAACGGATGGAATGGTCTTGACTGCATTTGTAAGCGTAACTTTTGAGTCACCCTTGTGAAGCTCAC
>Ga0194133_10004927_pt1 | contig 17368 bp, 10 predicted proteins | sample TA2KigOf40mmetaG_FD_155448 | JGI IMG/M metagenome (GOLD analysis project Ga0194133, IMG submission 155448) | Freshwater microbial communities from Lake Tanganyika, Tanzania - TA2015055 Kigoma Offshore 40m | ecosystem: Environmental > Aquatic > Freshwater > Lake | place: Tanzania: Lake... | reverse complement strand
TCCTTTTAGAGTTTTGAAAGTAGGAATTTTTTAGGAAAGTACCTATTTTTGAATGAGCCTTAGATCTTGGATGGTGAGTTGCTATGGTTTGACCTGTACTAAATTGGATTCAAGTGTGGGAGGCCCTTTAGAATTGTAACTTCCTTTTTCCTCCATAGAATTCAAATTTAAAGACATGATTAGTCTTGAGATTTGGGCTATGAGCGTACAAGATAAAAACTTACCAAAATTTTGAATAAGTTCTGAATAGGTTTTTGAAAAAGATAATCATCACGAATTAATCATGTGTTTAAAATCAAAATATATCATCATGTGTTCTTTCTTCCATTCCTTTCTGTTATTTCACAAATCACAGAAACTTTATTTCAAATGCTCTTTTTTCATTAAAAAGTATATTGTATTGTATATGTTGTAAGATGAAGCCTATTAAGGTAAGAATACAAATACAAAATATAAGTACAAATTCACATTCACATTTACGAAAAGGTCATTTCAAGGTATGGGTCATCGTGTGACGAGCTATCTTTCATTTCCCACTTATTTCTGCACTTTAAAGACCCCCCATAATCATAAGAAGGGTAGCTAAAAGACAGCAATTCTCTTAGATGCTTCCTCACTTGTAGATATATTTGTAATGTAAAATAGGCCTAGAGATGGGCCCTGACCCGACCCGAGTTTACTTTTGACCTGCAGTAAATAAGAGGCTGACCCAGCCTTTGACCCGGATACTTTTTGACACGACACGAAGAGATTTCTTTTAACCCGAAGGGAAAAAAATAGAAAAATTTGACATTCTCAGGGAAAATTTTCATTGATGGTAAGCCAATATTTACTTCTCCTGTAGAGATGGGCCCTGACCCAACCCGAGCTTACTTTTGACCCGCAGTAAATAAGAGGCCGACCTGCCTTTGACCCGGGTACTTTCCCACCCAACCCAAAGAGATTTTTTTTGATCAGAAATGGAAAAAAATTGAAAAATTTGACATTTTTAGGGGAAATTTTCCAAATTCCAACCCAAACCATAAATGGCTGACCTGACCCGACCCGAGCCGCAAAAAATTGACCCGACCCAGACCCATCACTATTCTCCTGCACTTCCTTGCTATAGTTAAGAACAAATCTCACTCATTTTTTAAAAAGACAGGGCCAATGAGTTCCCATGTGCTGTTCAACCCCCACTAGAATTAGTCCTTTGTTGATCACACACTTTCAGTAAATAAGGCACATTAAGCCCAATTAAAAGATCTAGTTCTCAATCTTTGCTTGAAAAGGAAAGGCTCTCCATGAAATGAACTTCCCTCTGAGGCTTCATTAATATTAACACGACTTTAGAAGACTTTTGATGGTCTTTTGTGTGGAAATCATAAGAAATGTATTTTCGAAAATTCATCAAAAACTACAAAAAAAAATTAAATCTGAAATATAACACTAATAATGTGGATTTTAAGGTCTTATCAGAGCCCCTTTTGTGGCAATAAGAGGCAATTCATAACTGTGTTTAAGCTCTTTGCCATCATAAACTCGTCTTTACTTTGGTTTTACACTTAAACAAAACTGATAACTATTGCTTTAGTGTGTAAACGATCAAAAAACCATGGCAATGGGTTAGTGAGTGGTGATGAAATCTAATTTGTTCAATCATGACTATTGGAATCCTCTATGTAATAAACTCTTTTTCCAGCTCTTGAACTCAAGGAAGGTCTCTACAACTTAACATTAGAATCCAACCACTGCTTGACAATCTCTTTGTGCTTCTCAAGCCATTTGATATTGTTTGTCACATTCTCCAAGGCTTGCTTTCGAGCTCGAGCACCTTTTAAAAAAGTTTGGTTAATGATTATGATATTCTGGAAATAGATCTTACTGACAGTTTACCTGCACCAGCATTTGGGTTCTTTTCAAAAAACTCTTTCATTTCATTCAACAAAAACTGTGTGCTAAATTCTTTTGAAACTGTCTTCGGCAGTCTACCAAGGTATCGATCATTCAAACTGAACCGATTGACTAGGAATGTCCATTCTTCACGAATAAACCTCCAAACTATTGGATTTCCTGGAAAATATAGACAATATTAAATTAATACAATCCATTTGCAGCTTAGGAATAATCAATTATCAAACCTATCGGATTTTCACTAACATAAGCTAAGCAAGTGAAAAAGTCTTGTCCCCTAACAATACTTTCATTTTTGGCCAATTGTATGAATCTTTCCAGTATCCAAGGCTGATTACTCCAAGCTGTTTGAGAAAAGAAACAAGAAATTTTGTAACAAAAATTTGCCATCTTGAGAAGATTATTTATACCCAATCCGAACATAAGTTTCTTTTTTTCCTGTGCATTCTGTTCCAGTAAAAATCTTTCAAACATGGTCCACCATGAAGTCTCATCTCCTTTGGAAAGCATTCCATACCTAAAAAATGGGGTTATGTGTTCTCAAGCCTTAAATGTGTAATTGTATTTCTAATGGGGCTTTGTATTACAACAGCTGGCCTGCTACTAGACCGCCTTTTGCTGTTTTGAGTTGGCCTGCAGCCGCCCAGACACTCTCTCTCCCCTTCAGGTTGAGTGCCACGTCACACTGTTTCTGATTAGCCTCTGGATCCCCTTGAGAGTGATTATAGTCAAGTGATGGGTCCGGGTCAAAAATTTTTGACCCGGGTCGGGTCAGCCATTTATGGTTTGGGTTTGGGTTTGGAAAATTTCCCCTAAAAATGTCAAATTATTTTCTCTTTGGGTCAAAAAAATATCTTTGGGTCTGGTCAAAAAGTACCTGGGTCAAAGGCGGGTCGGCCTCTTATTTACAACGGGTCAAAAGTAAGCTTGGGTCGGGTCAGGGACCATCTCTAGATCATACCGCTTTGAGGCTGGCCTGCAACTGGTCAGATGCTCTCACTCCTTGGGGTGAGTGCTCGTATTTCTTAAGTTTTCAGGTTATGAGCCCACCCAGGCCCTGGGGTTGAGAAATAATGGTAATAATGCGGGGCACTTGGGGTCCAAACTTACCCCCAAACTGTTCTCTGAATAGGTTTCTAAGATATTTCTTTCAGCTTTTATGGTTTTTAGCCCCTCAGGACTAGGGTGTGGTGGGCTCGGGGTCCAAACTTACCCTAACTATCTTTGCATTTGTATGAATCTCCTTTAAAAGATTATGGCCCAAATGAGAAAATCTGGAAGTTAGAGTAGTAGCATTCATACTTGTAAACAATCTCTCTCAAGTCTGGAGGGATGTAAGCTGATGTATCCTTGATCCATGCGAGAAAAAGGTCCCCAGCCTCTGCCATGCACTCGTAGTTCCCATTCTGACAGGCTAAGGTAACTATGTCGATCCTGAACAACATAAAAATTAAATGTATTGATTCCAAAGCCCTTTATGAAAGCCTCCCATACCTGTTCAATCTTTCTGTATGATTCAGGTCATTTCTCCATCCCAAACTAAGATAATTCGAACGAACAATATTGGAGATGTGCTAAAATAAGTAAAGTCAATAACTTAGAACCATGCTCAGGATCAGAAAGCTTCAAATTGCTTTGGAAAACCAATTTGAGTGAGAAATAAGTAAGTAAGTGATTTCAATCTTTTTTTCTTGACTATAATACCTTTCTAAATTTGGAATACTCAGAAGTTTGCTTTAGAATAGCATCCATAAATTTGATCTTTTCAAAAGCTGTTGCCCAAGGGACATAATCCTTTTCTTTTTTGAGGTACAAGGTCATTGAAAGAGGTATTGAATATGGAATATGTCCAGATTCAGCCAAGGAAAATGCATCATTTATTAAGTTGGACCTATCGGTTGTACCTGAAAAAGAATGTTGAAATGAAAGTACCTTACATAAGTGTGCATTTAAACCTTCCAAATAGTTCAGAATCAGATAGAGTTAACATATTATACTTACTCAGTATTGTGTGATGATTGAGCAAAAGTTGTGAAAAGTTCTCCCATTCTTGCAAAGGATAATTAACCCTGTAAAATCCATACTGTCCCACATTGAATTTTACCCATTCAGTTCCTTAAATGAGAGAATCATATCAGCTTTATGTATTAAAGTGCTTTTTTGAAAAAGGTTACACCTTACCACTAGGAAAAGTGAGCTCAATATGAGGCTCATGAATTTTGAGCCAAGTTTTTGACACAGTCAGAGGATTACTGCTTGAAATGTAAGATATAGGTACATCCCACTTAAAATTGTAGGGAGAAGACTGATTGTCAGATTCCAGATCTGGATTTAAGAGGTAACGTGATTGCCTCAACCGAATCAAGTCAGGTTTCACTCTTTCAACCTTAAATTTTAAATTGAACTTTTATATAGGAGGATTGGTAAAGTTGGAGAGTATAAACTTTTTCTTACTGTTATTATGGGATAGCCCATTTGCCTTGTCCATGTGTCCATGATTGAAGTAATATTTAGCCTTTTGCTTGACACAGCTTCTAATACAGTCCAAAGGTCATTTGTTATTGCATTTCCATACTTGTACTTTTCGAGGAAGCGTTTTATCCCAAGCTTAAACTCATCCTCGCCCATGAAGTTTTCCAGCATTCTAAAATACAATAAAAACACACAACTTTCAACCCTCAAAGAATCACATTAAGTTGCTCAAAATAAGGTAGTTGCCCAAAGCAAGATTCAACTAATTATTTTAATAAATTGATGGTTCAAGAAAAATATTATTTACCTCAAAACAGATGCACCTTTGCTATAAGCTATGCTGTCAAAAATCTCAGTTATCTGATCTGGATGCTCAACTGTCTGAATTATTGGATGAGAGTTCAATGTTGCATCCAAGTCCATCACCTTAGAAAAACAATACAAAATTGGTTTTAAGGTGTATTTTATTTGGATTTTGATGTGATGACAGTATGAATTTGATTCACTCACAGGATGCATGTCAGAAATAAGAAACTGACTTTCTACATCCCAATCTGGATGATAATCGGCAACACCTTTGATTTCAACAAAGCTTGCAAACCCTTCATTTAGCCAGAGGTCATCCCACCAAGAAAGTGTCACTAGATTCCCAAACCATCTACGGAGATAAAATATGTTAAATAGAAAATAAGACTATTTTCAAATGCAAAGCATTACTGGTGTGCAAGCTCATGACTGATGATCAAAGCAACTTTCTGTTTGTTGGTCGAAGAGCTTTCACGATTATCATAGAGTAAGCTTGATTCACGATATCTATTAAGAAAAATTTATAGTCAAACAATTCATTTAAAATGATTTTTCATTAATTGTGAATGATAATAAGAGTTGGATTGGTTAAGAATCTAAGACTCAGAAAGAATGAGCCCATAATAACCTGATTTCTATCAATTCCATTCAGTTAAAAAAGATTTGTTCTCCCTAAGTTTACTTTCTGTTGGAGGAAACTAGGTGAGAACCAATAAAAAAGTAATGATAAAAATCATACTTATTGTGTGAGTCGATTTCAGCATATAGAAAACGGAACTTAGCAAGTCTCAAAAAAACTTTGACCTTGACAAAAATCACTTACGTAATCAATCCCCAATGCTCCATAGCCCCAGAGGAAAAGTCTGGAATTGCAATCATATCTTGCTTAGGTAATGGATAGTCCACCTATGAAGCAATTCCAACAAAATAAATTTTTTACCACTAATTAATAAGTCTGTCCTACAATTTACCTGATAGTAATTTTCTAAGAATTCTGTTATCTTAGTTCCAATATCCAGAGCATAACGTGTTCTATCCATTTGATTTTCTGAGGCATAAACCCTATTAATTAGATTCCTTTTTTATCTATTTCAGTTTGGAAAAAATGAAGAATTAAAAATCTCCTTTATTACAACAGTTTTTATGATTATAGCATTTCAGGATTGAATTAAAGCCATAACTTCATTATTCTTGTTTTAACTATTTAAGTACCTTATTGGTATCTCCATTCCAGCTGTTTTCTTCTCATCAAAGTCAAAATCACAAACAATAAAGCAAGTTAAATAGGTTACCATTTGCACAGACTTTTGGAACTGAAAAAAGAAGAGAGGTTGGATGGCTATAGGGTTCAAACTATTGATAGTGTACCAATCTTTAAGAGACTGAGAGTTGCTAAAACATAGTTTTGAACAGAGATATCTCACCTTGACTTCAGTGAGACCTTGACTTGGAGAATTATTTACTTCAGACTCAACTGGCATATTGCTTAGAGCCTTGTATCTCAATGTGGGCCTGACTAGAGTGACTGAAAATGTTGACTTGAAGCTTGGCTCATCCATGCATGGAAAAGCTCTCCTACAATTCAGTAAAAGAATATATTGATGTCATAAAGCTTGAAAAATACTGTTTAGAGACCTAGCATAGGTTGGTTGAAACTTTGAGGTAGCTATTGGAACTTTGACACCTCTTGAGTTTGTATAGGTACTTTTATAAAATCCAACAATACCACGTGTCAAATTGCCTCTGAATTCTAAAAAAAAGTTGAAGAAAGCTTGTTAAATGCTGGATTGAAGAAAAGCAATTTAAAAATTCTCACTCATAGACAAAGTATATCGTCCTGGTGGAACAGTTTCATTTGTCTTCAGCACTAGAAATTCATTTTTCTCATACAGAAAGGACGTTTCCAAGAATCCACCAATACTCTGGGATCCAATCCAACGTCTCACATCTGGCTCATCAATCTCAAGGTACTTGGAATGTAATAAGAAGTGGTCTCTTGGCTCTTGATTGTCCACAAGGATATCTACTGCCCCTGCAATACATTCAAGTTTTAATGGTAAAATATTGATAAAAATTTGTTTTGAATGGGATTCGTTTAGAGATGGGTCCGGGTCAAAAGATTTTGCCCTGGGTCGGGTTGGTCAGCCACCTCTAGTTTTGGAAAATTTTCCCCTAAAAATTCCAAATTGTTCAAATTTTGACCATTTGGGTCAAAAAATCTCATTGGGTCAGGTCAAAAAAATACCCTGGTCAAATACTGGTCGGCCTCTTATTTACTGCTGGTCAGAAGTATATTCAGTTTGGGCCAGGGCTCATCTCTAGATTTGTTTTCAAATCCTTGTATTTTGCAAGATAAATATAAGTAAGAACTAAAAGTTTTCATTTGAAACACTTTTTACAATTTAGATTAGCAGAATCCAAATATTTCTCTTCCATATAATGAAGTTTTTCTAAATCTCAAGTTTTCAAAAAAACCCAGATCCTTTGTTTAATCAGTAAATACTTTTACACTTCCCCTCTTGGACATAAATTTTGAAAAAAGTGTTGGATGTTTTTAAAGGGTTTAAATGTTTCCCTGGCAAAATTGTTAGCATTTAGACAATGTGAACTACACAAAGCATGTTTTACCCTTTTCGTAAAAAAGTCTCCAGTTACTCCCCATGTGTATTAAAATAAACTCAATAGGCAATCAAGTTACTTGCCTTTTAGGCAATAAAGTCTGCTCAACACTTGGAGTAAAATTGCCATAAAAGTTCAATATTCTAAGCACTAAAATTTTACCCTAAAAAAGGTAACAAATTAGATTTTAAAAAATGCTTTTCTGTGCTTCTGTTTCTTGATTAACTATAGTGAATATAGTTGGAATGTGAAATCCTTAAAGGCACGAAGTCTAAAAGTATACTCTCATGGGTATTCAGATCAACCAATACTTGACTTAAAGCCTCAAAAGTAAAATGTCAAACTTTTCTGCCCAAATTACATTTACAAAAGAAATGGAGTTCAGTTTTCCCATCTTTAAGAGAAAGCACATGGAAACATAAGAACTCTAGTCTCTATGCACAACTTATTTATGTTTTATGAAAATGTTGATGTGTGTGAAATGTTACTTTTTGCAAAGTCGTATTTGCCAAAAAAGTCTACTCTTTACAGAATTTTTAAAAGTTTTATAGTCTCACATCACAAAAAGTTACTAAAGGGGTAAGTTTTACTTTATTGCGCATATAACATTGTATACTTCAATTTTTTTAGACTTTTTGGGTTTTAATGCTTACCTCTTGCTGTTTTTAGCCAGCAAGGCCTTAGCTTCAGACCTGCGGTTTTTATGCCTTTAAGGTCCTGCTAATTAGCAGATAATGTGAAAAAATGACTCTCCTTCAAAAATCTTTTAAAGAAAAAAAACGATTGTTTAAACTTTGACCTGGAAATAGATTAATTGCCCATAAGTTTTTAATTATATAAAACCATAGTTATCTCATTTTTGCAAATCACAAAGCAAGTATCTGACTTGAAACACACTCAAATTCTTCAAAAAAAATCTAAATTGAAAATTAGAGCAATGCTGCACTCAAGCGACCAAATTTGACTTCAAAAATTTAGCCAGACAACCTTCGCATAACTTCTTTTTTGGCACAACACAGATGCTGGTCTAGTTTTAGAAAGACTAGACTAGTAAACAGATGGTGAAAGATACATTTCTGTTTTAACATGGTCAAAATCCTTGAACCCTTCCTTCTCCACCTTTTTTTTGACCCATATTTTTAGATACATTTAGTATTTTAATTAGATTCATTATTTTGCTCTTTGCTTTAGGTGAAAAAGTGTATTGCATTTGAATTTTTGTTTCAATTGTTTCTAGGGTACCTCTTCAAGTTGTGGAGCTACATACACATAAAAAATAGTTCATAAAAAATGAATATCTTGTGCAGCATTGACTCCTTCTTTTCTTACACATGATTTGACACATTTTAAAGAGTCATTACAAGGTAATTGTTTGCCTGATAATTTATGAAGTCAAACTGATAGATAGACTTAGTAAAACCAAAAATGAAATCTTTGAGCACATATCATTACCCTTGGAGTTTTTCAGTTTTCTGATTCTGAATTCTACACTTGATCAATAAACTTTCTGATTCTAGGGAACATTCACTTAGCAGTGAGTCAAAGTTGACAAAAGTTTGGTACTAACTGCATGACCAAAAGTCCTAAACCTCAGATAAAAAATGTCCAAGTAAATTCTCTTTTTGATTAATGAAGATTCTTTGAAGTTGTGTTTAGTACTCATATAGGTATCTCTCTTTCATGATATTTGAACCAGAATATTTATTTATCATCTCACTCACCTTGAAATAACCCAGCCTCCATGTCTGGATAAAGGTACAAATCATAGTGCAGAGGAATCACTGATTTTGGAAGCCTGACGTTCACCTCCCAGGGTTGATCATCACCTTTAGAGATACTTTCTGGAGTGTAGATTGGAGTGATTGTAGTTGGAACATATTCATGAGGAACTTCCTCCTCTGGATTTCCTTTTTAAAAAAAGAAAAAAATGAATGATTATTTCTATAAATGGGAAATGTATTTGAATTTTTACCTTTTTTATTTCCAGTGTAGTCTTTTGAAATTGTTGGCTCTACTTGTTCTTTGCTTCCTCCAATGAGGTCTGATGATGTTGGATCCAAGCTTGATTGATTGTTGAGCAATGTGATCAAGAGGCCAATGCTTGTCAAAGCCAATATAACCACAGCTGTGATCAAGCATAGCAAAGACTTCTTATTTTCCATCTTAGGGTTCATAGAGGGACAAACAGTTTCTCATTTTCCAAACCGCCGAAGACTACTGATATTCATGAGCAGATCTTGTGAAAAGAAAAGCAAAAACAATGATAGGAATTAATTCTTTGAAAGATTATAAATGTCATGTTTTGCATGTAAGAGTGAAAGAATTTATGTAAATCTTCTCTGTCTTTTATGAAAGGAATTAATATCAAGATTCTTTCTGAGAGCAGCAACAACTTATATTGCAACCCTATCCGTACAATGTCAGAGGTTAACAACATTTATTTTGTTCTTGAGGTTTTGAGCTACAGTAAATAAATAATAGTTTTGGATTTTCTTCTGTAACAAATTCAATGATGTTTCTTTTGAATGAAGATTTACAACACCAGTTCGAAAAGTCAATCTATTTGATTAAATGCAAGATCTACATGTATAAAACAGACTGTTTGTACCTACCCTTTTGTACCTGTGTCCCTCTTTCACGTGCAAACCGCCCAACCAATCTAAATTTTGCACAGACCTCCCCACCAACTCAAGGAAGGTTCTTAACACAAGTCGACCCCAACAGCCCAATCCCCTGACCTAGGGGTACTCCAAACTCCAAAACCTAAACAGATCACTAAACTTTGTGTGACGTAAAATGTTTGGATCGGTATCCTACAAAGTTTTAGTCCCGGGCAGCCCCGGGGCCCGATTGGCTAGCATGATATATTTGCAACCAAAAAGCTGATTTATTTTTTGATGAAGGCAACTGTTAAGGTGATAGTATGAAGCAACAAGATAAAAACACAATTGTTTAACTTCAAGAATTTTCATTTTGATTGTTGATTCAGGAGGAAGAAAACAGACTTATTTGGAAAGAAAAAGAAAATTTTATTTGGAAAAATCACTCATGACCAAACAACTTTGATATTTTTCGCAAAAATCTCTTTCATCTAAAAAAACCCTAACAAAAGGTCATTTTTGAAAGAGTCAATAAATACTTTCTTGATGTGTAAATGTGACATTTAAAGTCATCATTCGTTTATTAAGATTAAGATTGACTTTTGCCCACATGACTTATTTACAACTACTTAATATTTGTTTGTGTTTATCACAAAAGAGAAAATTCATTCTGATGTGATTGATCCTATTAGTAAATGAAACTTATCTTCATATAAGTGCATGAAAAGAGATGATTTTTTGGCTGAAGTAATCATTTTTAGTCCCTAGAGATTTAGCCTAAAGTTATTTTTGCCAATAACTAGTTCCTCACCCGAACAAATGTTGATCTTGTTTTGTTTGAATAAACAATTGCTTTCCTCCAGTCCAGTAAATAAGGGTCTGAACAAAAAGCCACTTTTATCAAGATATTTTGGGGGTAAAACATACTTTCACCCTTTTACATAGGTAGATCACTTTCCAGAAATTCAATACTCATTCAATATTTTTAAACTAGATAAACATCGATTGCCCCTTCACATTTTGTCTTAATTTGTTCAATAACTTTGTCTGTTTAACAAAAACTATCATTGATCTCCATCAAGAAGTATTTTTTACTTTAAGAACATCCAATGTGAATAAATCCAAAGCTTTTAATTTGAATAACATTTCAATAATGGTTGCACGCAATTTAATGTTTGTTTTGTTACCTAAATTTCAGTCTGGAAATCAAAAACGTTCTCTTTTTTCTTGCATACTCGAAGCATAAAAGTAGAAATTTAAATGAAAATATCTGTATCTGACATTTTCCAAAGGTTAGCCCAGGTCAGGTTTGAACCCTGAGCCACAAAGACATGGCAACGTGGCGCTAGTCAGAAAATTATGAGGATTTTTGTTGCCAAATAGTTGAATCCTGAACCCTGAGCCACAAAGACATGAATAAGTAGGCAGAAAATGATGAGGATTCTTGTTGCCAAAAAAAGTTGAAAGAGTAAGAAATTTTAGTTCGCCCAATCTAACTCATGGTTACAACAAAAATTATGTTTTAACCATGAAAGATGGTATAAAAGTATTATTTGAAAAGGTGACTGACATACTCGAAAGAGTTCAAGATACCTTTAATTTTAAGTTTTTCAATGACCAATTCTACCATCAAGAAACAAGTCCCTGATTTTTCTGAACTTTCCCACAACCCAAAATTTGATATATTTCTTAAAAGTGCTTCCATCACCAACCTTGAAATGGAACTGACCATGAAAGGTTGCATGATGAGTTTAAAACACAGAAAAACAAATTACAAAAGAACTGTTGACCTTAATAAATTGCTAAAAAAGCTGGAAATGAATGAATACAATATAGAAAAACAATCAAAAGTAAAAATAAAGGATTTCAATATCTTTAGTTATAAGCCTGTCCTGCATTATCCTTCCAGAAACTTTATTTCTCTTCCTAGTTTAGATTCAAAACTGGTAAACTTCATTAAGTTATTTTGTTTGATTCTTCATTCAATGATCACTGAAACAATTGACCACTAAAATAAAGGTTAATTCTTACCACAGGTTAACAAATTATTTCTATTTCGGTTGTTTGACGCAAACTCAATTCAAAAAATCTTGTAGAACTCAATCCAAGTGAAACTTTTTCTGCGTACTAAAACTTGAACTGCTCAGAACTGGCACCTATGAAGAGAAGGAGGACAAGCAGGAAGGTGGGAAACAAGCAGAGTAAGAAATACTCAAAAAAAAGGTTCAAACACACACTCACCATGCACAAAATGTAGAGTTTAGATGACAGGGACATTACTGAAAAATAGGAGTTTTCTATACTTAAGGTAACATATAAATTTGATTATCTTAAACCATTTTATTGAAGAAATTTACTCAAAAAATAAGATCTCCAAGAAGATGTAGAATGTCAAAGTTTTCATCATGTAAAAATTCTATCCTAGATTTTTCCATGCATCATTTGTAGTTTTTGTCTCTCTGTGTATGGGTATTCCAACCAAACAGGTTGATGTGTTGTAGACTTGAAGCCAAGCATGAATTTCTCATGAATAGTTTAAGCTAGTCATGGTTGACCTAGGCAAGCAAAATGGCAGAGTGTGAGATAGACAAGGGAAGCTTGGGGCTCCAACTTTTCTCACACAAAAAAAAGAAATGATTTTGAAATGAGCAACGGCAGTCAGAAAATTAACAAGAAGCAAAAGAAGGGAAAACAGATAATAATCTTGGCAGAAAAGTTTATCTTGTTTTGCAGACATTTAGAGAAAAAAAAATCTCCAATTCTGTATCAGCTGTAATAAAAGGGAGGAAAAAAAAGCTTCAAGCCTTACCTCGGGCAAATTTTTTTTGGACCTTAAGATTAAAGATTTACAAGTTTCTGCCAGGCATCATGAAGATCTTGTTTGTTTGTTTATTTGTATTTTTCTGTTTATTTCAAGAATGTATGTGGGGGGGATATCACTGTCACTTTTCAAAGACTGCCGATAAGGTTGAAAAGCTGAAGTAATGTGGGAAGGGAAAAGACAAAAAGGAGATTTGACCATGAGTCTAGGATCTTTGGATGTTGCTCTAGAACTATAAAAACTAGAAATTGCCTCTTGTGTCTCCTTGTAAAATGATAGTTTGTTGTTCCAAAAGTTGTAAATCACTTTAAACTGTGACTCTGTTTTGACAATCGGCTTAGAGTTAATGGTATAGCATAGAAAAAAGTTTTATTACCATAGGAGTTGAAAAGACTTAAAGAATCAAGGGATAGAAGGGGCTTCTGGAAAATGCCTTATTGGTAAAATTCATCCCTTTATAAGATTTTCGTATATTTATATAGTGATATGGCTAAGCTTTGGCAACAGATTAAGATGAAAAGTTTTGGGCCAATTCCAATCTTTACTCCAAATCTGGAAAGTTTTAGAATGTTGCTATTGATTGTATTGTGCAACTTTTTGGGCATTCATTAATAGATGCAATTAAAATCTGAAATAAAATGAAATTGACAATTCTCCAATCCTGACTTACAAGAGATACTTGCCAGCTAGTGTAAAGATTAATTGGAACATTTAAGTGTGTAAAGTGGGTGCTAAAAAGACAACATTGAGTGACAAATTTTTTTTTGACAAGTGAAAGATGTTTAGACTAAGGAAAACATGTTTATTATGAGAATTATGAGTCAGAAAACATATGGTAAAGAGATTTCAATAATTCTTAATGTAAAAGTGCAATCTTTAAATACAGGTTTTCAACTGATTTCAAATCAGAATTCGGTAGTTTTTAAAACTTTCCTATTGATGTTAAAGATTTTCAACTTAGGCAAAAACAAGATAAAAAATATTGTGATTTGTATTGTTTGTGCTACATTTACTCTTTTTCGGAATATTTTGAATATACACAATTAGCAAGCCAGATAATATCATGAATTTATATTCCAAAGAATATTTGTATTTCTTACAAGGCCTCATCTTACATATGCTTGAAGAAAGTCTTAAGATATACTTTAAAGAAAAATCATCTAGGAAAAAAGTGAACAATTTGTCATAGTAAAAGTTTCCACTTAAGTGTTTCAAAATTTGTAAATAAATCTATTGACGTAATTACAGAATTCCCAAATTGGGATACTATAAACATTTCAATAAAAAAATGCCTGCTACTTGAATTTTTTGCCTTGAGGTTTAGAAAAAATATTGGAGGTTGCGAGAACGATTTAAAATGTTGCGATGTAAGTTTATATACACAAAGGTTTTTAGACCAATCATATTGCCAATTTAGAAGTCATCATGAAAATATCAATTCCTATTATCTTTTCAAGTATTTAAATGTCTATTATTGAAATTCCCTTGATGGTCCTGAGTTAAGAGAGTTGTCTCAGACCTCAATCAACACCTTCTTTAAAAGCAAGTAACAGTATATAATGATTTATTGCATAATCCTGAGTCGATTAAGGACATCTTCTCCCACACTCTGCTACACAGTACCTGTAAGCTAGTGGTGGATCATATGGACATACATCAATGCATTCATCAATATCAATTCCTGGACAAGGTTTAGAACTTAATATTTGTTGAGGATATGAATCAAGAATGAGAGGCTGTTGTTTAGTGTGTCCAGGCAGGTCTTGATCTGGATAGTCTAGACTGATTTGATCTGGGACAAGCTCTTGTGAGTTGCTGGATTCTTCATCCACTCCAGGATGATCATATTCTACAAAATAGTTGGTTTTTTCACTCTGTCTGTCTGGACTTGCATTGTTGTAATCATCCTCTTCCTCTTCATAATCCTTTTGAGGACAGTCAGGTTTGCAAGTGAGAGGACTACCTTCGTCAGGAGAATTTTGAGAAATCTCAATGGCATTGGATTCAGGATTGCCATCTATGTCAACACTAAAAGGTGATGATTTAGGAGCACTCTGAAATCAAAACGTGAAAGTTAGGCTTTTAAATAAATAATTCTAATTTTTCTTCACAAAAAAGCCAGATGCTGTGGCAACTGCAAACATTTCAAAATATCTAACTTTGGTCTTTTTTACTAACTCTGTAACATCACAAGATATTTGGTAGTTCAGGTATTTTTTAAATTAACTGAAAGCCATAGGAATCTTTTTTATTCATGAGGATTGATTTTAGGGAAAAAGCATGTCATTTGAACTTGGAAATCTGTGGTGAAAGATTGATAATTGCTTGGGAATAGCTCAGCCGTCCAGCATTCTGACAAGGTAGTCTTTGTAGATTTTAGTACTGAAAATAATCGCTGGATTAACCAGAGCCTTAGAAAGCTCAAATTTTAAGATTACAGAAAGTGAATTCACATTCTTTTTTATAGAAACATTCTGTCAATTTACACATTTTCAGATAAGAATCAATCAACCGTGCATCACAAAAATTCTTGTGGTGATCCTTTTATCTGTTTGTATGAAATAAAAAATGTACCTGGCTTGCATGAATTGAGTTATTGATTGCTGATGTAATTTTCACATCCACAGGAGAATTATATGGAACATTTTGACTGACATGTATTTGGCACATTCTAGGAGAATCCATTTCAAGCTTAACAGGTGTATTGGCTGGATTCTGGAAACTGGAATGGATGGGGAAAAAATATTTCATATCAAAGCTATGATTGAGTAGGTGAATTATTTTTAGGTACCTCAGGTGAACTGTGGTGTTAAATGCTCTATCAACCTTGACTGTACACTCACTGTTTTTAGCTGTGTTGAAGCTGACGTGATACTGGCAGTTGACAGCACCACTTATGTCAACATTTACCTTACAGCCATCTCCAATGTTAAGGGAGATGTGAACTGTGGAGTTGTAAGCGTCAGTCTGCTTTAGGCTTATGTCACTATTTTTGGGGATGTTGTGAGCAACATGAATGGTATTGCTGTTTGGTGATTGCTGGTTGAAATCAATCAAATCAGAGAAGTAGAAGTGGGGTTCTAAGGGAAGGTAAATTGATAATTTAATTTATTTTGCACACCTGATCAATGTTTGTTTTTGCTCCATTTGGTTGGTCAAGGGAATCATCCACCTCCTCATAATTGGGTTCAATTGCCTTGGAAACGATAGCTGCTTCAACTAGTAAAACTAAGATGCCCAATCGAGTCAAGAACATTTTCTGGGGATGAAATAAAAGTTTTTAACAATCCAAAATGTTTATCAGCATCCTATTCAGTTTTTCCATTCTAGTTATAGGATGTTATTTTTGTTTTTTAATGAAACAATTGCTAATATTTTATTACTTGAATGTGAAAATTATCAACCCTGTGTCCATTGAGTCTCTTTCAGTTTGAGCAATATATCAAAACTTTTATATTAATTATCAGGGATCAAGAAAAGGTGCATGATTGTTGCTTCACATCTGAGCACAGAGCATTCCTACAAAACATCTTTGAATCTCCTGACCTTTAAACATATGGGTTGATTGAATGCATTTTTTCAACTATCACTTGATTTTATCTCCTTTATTTGTTGCAAGAATAAATTAGTTTTGATTATTATTTATGGATGTTTTACAAATGGATGAATATCAGGACTTTTTAAGAAGCCCTCAAAGAACACTGTTTATATCATTTTAACTATTTCTTAATTAGCTTTCAAAGTACTTTGAGTGAAATAGCAACAGAGTAAAATCCTTTTTTGCGAAACATCTTGGAACTGTGCAAAACTTTGCTAAACATTAATTCAAAATGTAAAACTTACCACTCTCCAACAATCAAGGAGATTTACAGTCTAAGGAGTGGCGTTGATGGGTCTGTTTGATAGCCCTGAACAAACTAAAGAGATGTCTTCAAAAAACAACCAACCTTCAAGTGGCTCAACACTGTTGAAAAAAATCACTTTGTCAAAAATATAGATTCTAATGTCAAAACTCAATTTGTGAAATAAAATTCATTTTCATTTCTTTTTTACAGTGTGAGCCATTACTGATGATGCTGGCATCTTCAAAACTTTTGATGGAAAATCCCAATTTTTTAAGTGTTTCAATCAGACATAGTTGTCCACTTTGCAAGACTTGATTGTGAGTTGTAGGTGGTCTGGCTGGCTGATCTTTTTTGACTCTCTTTCTGTGCACTCTTTTGACAAATTATGGTTGATTCTATTGATGAGATGATTCTAGGGCTACGACCTTGACATTTTGAGACAACACGGATAAAAAAAGAGATACAATGGTCTATAAGTAAGGTTGTTATTAATATTTTTGAATTGGCACGGTGAAGATTTTTGTTTTGTTCTGTTTGAGTCACTTAACTATTTATGATAGATGAAACGAAACCACAAAGCAAAAAAAGTCTTATGTAAGAGAGGGATGCATCTGTTGAATTTAAAAAGATATACAGAGAATTTTCGAAAAATGGTATTCTTCAATTGATGGTCAGATTGCTTTGATTGTAAGCTTTGAGATTTTGGGAAGATTTTGGGAAAAATCAAAAAAGTGCATGTTTAATTATCAAATATTTAATTTTAGTTGGTTATTGCCTATTCATTTGAGTTGAGTATCCTTTCAAGGGGTGGG
>Ga0194133_10004922_pt1 | contig 17386 bp, 15 predicted proteins | sample TA2KigOf40mmetaG_FD_155448 | JGI IMG/M metagenome (GOLD analysis project Ga0194133, IMG submission 155448) | Freshwater microbial communities from Lake Tanganyika, Tanzania - TA2015055 Kigoma Offshore 40m | ecosystem: Environmental > Aquatic > Freshwater > Lake | place: Tanzania: Lake... | reverse complement strand
GATTTGTGAAATTTACCCCCTTAAAATCACAGTTTAGGAATTTGTGAAATTTACCCCCTTAAAATCACAGTTTAGGAATTTGTGAAATTTACCCCTTAAAAATCACAGTTTAGGAATTTGTGAAATTTACCCCTTAAAAATCACAGTTTAGGAATTTATATACTATATATTTTCCGAATATGAAAGATGTAATAATTCAAATTAGGATGATGACATAAAGAGGCATTTAATGAGTGTGATTATTATCCCCTAAATTTCACAGTTTTTAGATTTAATAAATAATATTAGGATGATGACATAAAGAGCATATTATGATAAAACAAATAAATAGAATTCATGATTAAGTTGTATATTTTTCAATTTAGGAAAAATAAAAATATATAGAGTATTTTTAAATTACAAAAATTTATTTCTAAACTAAATATAAGTTGAAACAAAATCCTAATTTGTATTAAAAGAATTGGCCCATCTTTTACTATAAATCAAGGGTTTTGAGATGATTATAGTTGTAATGGTAGGCCACTAATACAGCAAATAATCGTCATAATAGCTTTTAATGCTCTCCAATCTGGCCCTTGTAGAGTTGTAAAAGCTATTAAGCTGTCATTTGGAACATCCCAAAAAGGGTTTTAATACTAGTCCTGAATTTCATTTTTGGTTTCCAAATGACAATTTTTTCAGCGTAAGCTATGCCAAAATTTTAAAAAACGACGCTAAGCAGGTTTTGATTGACTCGGGCGTTCGCCCGCAGATGTTGATAGAATATCAATATCTAGCCGATTACTGTAAATCAATCTTATAAAAATAATGACGCAAAACATGTTTTAACAGACTAAGCGTTTGCCCTGATGATCTTGATTTATTAAATCAAGATCAATCACCTTTAACTGTAAATCAATCTTATAAAAATAATGACGCTAAGCAAATCGCCCGACGATCCTAATTATATAATTAGGATCGATCACTTTAACTGTAAAACAACCTTATAAAAATTATACATACAATATTAATTCTCGGATTCTCTTCTTTTCTACATTTTATGATTTATTATAAAAATTAATATTAGGTTTAATCCTAAACTATACAATATTTATTAAACTATCTTTTGTTATATCATTAAATAATATTTTAATAATTTTTCCATCTTGATTTTTAATTTCATCAATATGAGAAATAATAATTCCTATTTCATATTCTTTTTTTATTACATCTAATAAATATGGTATTTTAAGTAAATTATTTTGATCTGAACTACTAAATCCTTCATCAATAATGATAAAATTGTTTTTGGTCATTACATTCATATTATTTAATGCTAATCTAAAACCTACATTAAATACAATTCTTTCATAACCACATAATTTTCTTACATTTAATAATTTATTTCCTATAATTTTATAGAATTTTACATTATTTTTATCAACTTCTATTTTAATTTCATAATTTGATAGATTTCTTATAATATTATTTATTTTACTTTCAAAAATATTTATTTTTTTTATTAAGATATATTCACGAAATCCACAATCATATAAATTTAATATATCTTTTAATGTTGATTTTATTTTATTATTTTTATCATAATCTTTAAATAATAATATTTCCTTTTCATTTTCATTATTTAATATATTTTTTTCTAATACTAAATTATCATATATTTTTTTGTATTTATTATAACATTCATCTATATCTTTTTTTATAATATACAATTCATTTAACCTATTTACATCTTCAATAAATATATGATTTTTTTCTATTATTTTTTTTAAGTTTTCATTATCATTATATAATATATTTATTTTTTCATTTATTGTGATATAATTTGATAAATTTTTATATTCTTGTTTATTTTCTTGTAATTCTTCTTGATGTTTTAATATTTTATTTTCATAAATTATATTATCTTTTTTTATTTCTATTTCTTTATTTATTTTTTCTAATAAAATATTTTCATATAAGATTTTTTCATTTATTATTTCTTCTTTATTATTTAATAATTCTAAATCATTTAATAATTCTTTTATTCTAATTAATTTTTGTAATATTTCTTTATATTCTTCTAATTCATTTTCATTGGCATTATTTTCTATTATTTTTTGTTTTAATAATGATATTTCATTATTATATCCTATTTTTTCATGTATTAGTTTATTATATTGACAGTCTTTACATTTATCATTGAATTTATGATTTAATAATAAATTATTTTTACTTTCTAAATTTTCTAATAATTTTATATTACTTTTTTTTGTTTCTAATTTACTTTTTATTTCATTTATTTCTAATTCTTTTTCTTTTATTTCTTCATCTATATTATTTTTATAATTTATTTCTTTCATTAATTCATTTTTTTCTTTTAATTTATTTTTTTCTTTTAATGTTATTTCTTTTAATTCATTTTGTAAATTTTTTATTTTTTCTAATTTTGTTTCAAGATCTTTTTCACATATATTTGTTTGAACTATTTTCATTGATAATAATTTTATTTCATTATTAATTTTTTCTGTTTTCCTAATAATTTTTTCTTTTTCATTAACAGGATTTATATTTTTATATTTACTGTATTGATTATTAATAACATCTCTCTTTTCTAATAATTCTTTTTCTATATCACTTTGTTTTTGTATAACATCTTCTATGTTTTCACATTTATTTAATTTTAAATTATTCTTTATTAAATATTCTTCATTACATGTATTTTCTTTTTCTTCTAATAAAGAATCTAAATCTTCTTTATAAAATATAATATCTTCTTCAATATCTTTTATTAGAGAGACATAATCCTTATTTGTTAATTCATTTTCTATATTTTTTAATACTACAGCTGATAAATTATAATATTCTTTCTTACATTTTGTATAAATATTATCATACACATTTAATCCTAATATATTTATTAATATATTTTTTTTTTCTTTATCGTCAATATCTATAAAATTACTTCCTACTTGTAATATTACTGATGTCATTATCATATCATCATATGAACCAAATAATTCTATTATTTTTTTATCTGTTCGTATTTTCCCATCTTCTGTTATATCTTTACCATTTTCTAATAATTTCACATATGAATTGTTATTATTTATATTTCGCTTTATTATATATTCAATATTATTTAATTCTAACTTTAAAATACTCTTCCCATGATCGTGTCTTATATTTAATGCTTCCTTACCTTCTCCTCTTGAAAATTTATTGTAAAGTGTGAATAATATTATATCTATTATTGATGATTTCCCTAAACCGTTATTTCCAATTATTATATTTAATCCTTCTAATTTTTCAAAATTTATTTTATTATTTTTTCCATATGTAAATAAATTTTCAAATTCTATTGATTTTATTTTTATTATTTTTTTTATTTTTTTCTCTTCAAACTCTTCTTCATCCAATAATTCTAATATTTTGGATTTCATTAATTTATTCTCTTCTAAATTATTCTTTTTTATAAATTCATTATATACATCTATTATATTCTTATTTAATATCTCACCTTCTGTATCGTTTTCTTTATCTACATCTTCAAATATCTCTTCGTTCGTTATTGATAATAAATTATAATTCTTTTTTATTATTGATTCATATTGTTTTATTTTCTCACGATCTTTTCCATAATATTTTAATCTCAATTTTACTATTTTTTTTTCTATTCCATTTATTTTATAATTTTCTATATCGTTTATTATATGTGTTTTAAATACATAATTATTTTTTATTTCTATAAATTCACTCCCTAATGTTTTTATATCCCATCTTAACATACCATGATTCCCCTCTTCTTCTCCAAAATTTTGTTGAATTAATGATGAAGCATATGCTATTGTCTTTTTCTTATTTAAATACTGATATTTATGTATATCTCCTAATAATGTTATATCATAATCTTTAAAATCACTCGCCTTTAATATCTTTTCATCTAAAAACTCATAATCATTATCCGTTTTACTTTTATATATCGTTCCGTGATATAAACCTATATATCTCTCTTCTTTATTTTTATTTTCTATTTTTGTCACTTCGTCGCTATACATCGTTGTTAAACCAAAATTTATACCCTTTATTTTATAAACTTTATTCTCTTTTAAATAATGGATCTTATTATTTATTTCTAATCTATTTATCATCGCTTCTATTGTTGATTTCCTATCATCATTATTTATATTTATATCATGATTACCATCTATTATTATTATCTCACCATATATACTTAAATTAAATATAAAGCTCTTTGCTAATATTAAGGTCTCTGGTTTTATCATCGTCTTATCGTGAAATAAATCTCCGCATATTACTATTAATTTCTCTTTAACCTCCTCTTTTAATTTCTTATATACTTCTTCAAATACTTCTTTATATTCTTCATGTCTTGATATATTATTCGGTATATGAATATCCGATATATGATATATTACTTCTACCATTTTATTTGTATATACTTTTATATTATATTAGTAGTTCAATTTTTATATTTTTTTATATTTTTGTCGCTAAACAGGTTTTCCTTTACTTGCCAATCGCCCTGACGATCCTAATTGTATAATTAGGATCTATCACTTTTACTCTAAATCTTTTTTATATAAATTACTATTAAAAAATATAATTATAGAAAGGTTGAATTTATTTTTTTAAAAAAGACATAAGCAATCGTTCCAAATTTGCCCAACTTATTATATATATATATATATTTTATACTGGGCAAATTTGGAACGATTGCTGTTATACTTTTTATTTTTACACTATTATTTTATTAAAGTAATATACAGTATTTCGTAATTTTATATTATTCCTTTCTATTGTTTTCTGTTTCATCGTTATCTCATATCCATCGTCTTTATATATATTTCGTAGTAATACTAATACATCCTTATTATCACGGGTATAATATGACCATGTACCACATTTATAATATCGTTTTATTTCATTCTTACTTAATTCTACTAATTTCTCTTTTAATATTTCATTATTCTCTAAATCATATAAAAATACACTATTCTGTTTCTCATCTATCCCTATTATCATATTCAATTTTTCTATCAATTCTTGTCGCTCTTTCGTATATCGTTGTTCTTTACTTGGTTTATTTCTTCGTTTTATTTCTTTATTTATAAATTTTTTGGAATTATTTTTATACCTTCATAATTTTTTTTATTCTTTCTGCATCAACTTTAGCAGATGAAGAAGGATCAAAAAGTTTAAATTGATTTGATGTATTTATTATCCATGGGTCTGATAAATTAATTTGTATAGAATCATTTTTATTTTTTATATATAACTTAAATATATGCTAACATATATATACCATTCTAATAATATTTATTATTAAATTTCGGTTTGCCTAATTTACTTTTCCTTTCTTCTTCTTCTTTTCTTTTCTTATTTTGCAATGCTTTCTGATAGTTCGGATTTTTTTTCATTATATCTTCAAGTAATGGTTTGTTTCGCCTTATGGTATCATCTATATTCTTATTCATACTATAGTTGATTTCTTTCATCGTTCTACATACATCATTTTTTATTAGTATGTAATTTATTGTGCTTTTGTACTCTTTGTCGTTGTCTATTAGACTGTCAAGACCCATTCTTTCTTTGATTTATTATATTATATTATTACTTCAATTTTTATATTTTTTTATATTTTTGACGCTAAGCAGATTTTCCTTTACTTGCCAATCGACCTGACGATCTATCACTTTTACTGTTAATCAATCTTATAAAAATAATGACGCTAAGCAGGTTTTCCTTTACTTGCCAATCGCCCTGACGATCTATCACTTTTACTGTTAATCTTTCTTATACATGCTTTCTTCATTTTAGGATTCTCTACAATTTCACACTCACGGATTCTCTACAATTTCACACTCTCGGATTCACTCCACTTTCTCTTCGTCTATTCTCTCTCTATTATTATATAAATCCATCTTCATCTTTTCCTTACATTGACTCCTTAGATATTCATGCCTCTCTTTCTCTTCTTCCTTTTCATAATCTTTCATTATCTGCAGTATCTTTAACTTATTCTCCATATACATTTTCTTCTTGTCTGTTATATTCTTATCCTCTTTTAGCTCTTCACATCGTTCCTCCATAAAATTTAAAATTTTGTCTAATAGCTTATCACTTATATTATGGTATCTATCTAATTTCCATTTTTTTCCGTCATGTACCATCGCTTTCCCTCTGTTTATGTCTGATATGTAAATGTTTTTATATTCTGGGTATTTATCATTAATGTGAATTTTTTCAAACATTTTTGCTGGTATTTTGTAACCCATTTGTGTCAATGCTTCAAAAAATTCCTTATTTTCTATTTTACTTAAATCTTCCTTTCCAAAAGCTACTATATTTATATTATTGATAGTTCCATTATTCTGATGTTTTATGTTCTTATTGTTTTGTGTATGATTACTTTTCTTGTCATTTTCTAATTTATCTATTCTTTTATTTAGTTCTTCTATTGTTGATAATAATTTATTTAATATTTCTTCTTTTTCTTCTATTTCTTGCTTTTTTACTTTACAAATTAATAAATGTTTTTTTAATACATTCGATCTACAATATGTTTTTAAACAATAATTACAACGATTATCAGCTTTTGGTGTAATTTGTTGTAATTTTGGTGTAAGATTGGTGTAATTTGGTGTAATTTCTTGTATTTTTTTAGTTAATTTAACACACGGTCTTATTCTGTTTAAATGATTAGTATAATGACATTTTTGTTTAAACTCCTTCTCGCATATATTACATTTATATAACATACTATTTTTATATATTACTCTTATATATTTTTTTATTTAAACTAATTAGTTATTTTAGTTAAATAATTAGTTATTATAAAACTTGAGAGAGAGTTTGATAAAAATTACAAAAAAGTTTTACTAAAAAAATATTTATTTGTATTCTTTTTGTTTTATTAAAAAATTTTTATAATATTTATTAAATTATATAATAAATATATATTTTTTACTAAATAATATAAAATATTTTTATAACTTTATTAGATTAGTTGCTATTTAGACTTTATAAAAGAATATACTTATACTAATTTATTTTATATATCATACGAACTTACCTAATATTTATTATTACCAAATTTTGGTTTGCCTAATATCCTTCTTTCTTCTTCTTCTTTCCTCTTCCTTTCTTCTTCTTTCTTCTTATTTTCCAATGCTTTCTGATAGTTCGGATTTTTTTTTCTTATATCTTCGTATAAAGTTTTTCCTTGTCTTTGGGCATCATCTATATTCTTATTCAAACTATAGTTGATTTCTTTCATCGTTCTACATACACCATTGTTTATTAGTATGTAATTGATTGTTCTTTTGTACTCTTCGTCCCTGTCTATTATACTGTCAAGACCCATTCTTTCTTTGATTACTATATATATATATAAATATATTCAATTTTTTTATTATAAAATATGTAAATACATTATTTTTCTCTTTTTTTGACGCTAAGCAGGTTTTTCCTTACTTGCAGAATCGCCCTGACGATCTATCACTTTTACTGTAAATCTTTTTTATACATGCTTTCTTCATTTCTGGATTCTCTCTTATTTCACACTTGCGGATTATATCTAAATTCACACTCACGGATTATATATCTTCTCCTACTTTCGGATTCTCTTCGTCTATTATAATAACACTATCGTGTTATTTCGCTAAAGCTCAGTTCGTTTTACTCACATATTTAAAATTGAATTATTGTAATTAAAATATTAACTATAATTATGTCAAATTAATTCTAAACGAATTGCTACGACACCAAATTCTGTTTCTTCTTCTTTTGTGAAATATTTAAAATATACACTTAAACCATGCTCTAAAGTTGGCATTCCTGGAAGACATTTATCAAGTCCTTCAGTTTCTAAATATTCTGCAAAAGTTTTGTATTCTGCTTTTCCTGTTATTCTTGTCAAAACTTGTCTCTTTAAGAAATTTTCATTTGTCCATTCAACAATATCACCAACACGCATTTCTTTAAATTTACCTTTGTTTTTTCGTCCTTCAACTGTTTTAAGTCCAAGACTTATTAAAGTAAACCAAGGTTCTGATAAATTTTCAATATAATCTATTTTGTTCATTTTATTATTTAATATATGTGATTTATTTTTAAATATTTTTTTCAATTTTTTTATAAATATAATATAAATGATAATTAGCAATTTTTTTATTATATAATAAAAAGATAGGTTATATATGTAAATTATCAAGAATTATCAAGTTTTGTGCTACTAGTAGCGGACCCAATTTTCCAATTTATATCCATCAATAGTTGTTTCATGAGAATAAACATATCCATATTTTAACAACAAATTTTTAGCAGTGGCTATTGAAGTTGAATTTAAAGTAGCAATAGGACCCCAATCAGCGCAAACACTACGGGTATATTCTATTTCAGGAAAATGGCAAACACTACTAATGGTATAATCATATCCAGTACAATTGGATAACAATTTATCTAATGTTTCTACTTGTCCATAAATGCGTGTGCTTTTTCCAAAAACAACACATACACATTCTGCTTCCATATTGAATTTAGTTCTTGATTCTTCTTTTTCTTTTAGAAGAGTATTTTCTTTCTCTAATGTATATATATATTCAATTTTTTATACTATTTTTAATTAATCTTTATTTTTATCTTTTTATGACTTTCTTTAACCATATTCTTATTATCATGTAACAATATTATTATCTTATAGTATACCATCTTTCTAAAATCTTTATTAGTATGTAATTTTTTAGGTATTTTATTGACGTTTCCAACTTCCTAATCCTGCATAAGTATAATTTTTTGCTAAACCATATTTATCAAAATAATCTGGACTACCACAAATATTTCCATAATTACCATTATAGAAATCATAAGCATATGCAAAATTAAACCTAGATCCGCCTGGTGTTCCAGTTGGATACCATGAACCTTTAGTTCCAAATGCACAATCATAATCTTGATGTATACAAGATACTCCTGTAACTTTTTCACAAACATCTTTAGCTTGACATTTATAATCACCTATGTTACAATTAGAAGGAATATCATTTTTACCATCAACCTTCAACATTAATTTTGCTTTATTATAAAAATGTAAAATAAAATGTACCAACACCTAAATAACGGTTTTGATTATCTAAATATATTATTCTAACATATCGTGCTGAGATATTTACTGGAAAAGTTATTGTCATTTCACCAGTATTTGATTGATTGATATTAGAAGTAATATTAGTCCAATTTGTTCTATCAATACTATACTGTAAGGTTGCTCCATTTAGATAAGACCAACCCCATCCTCCATATGCTGGACTTATTGGACCAACAATGATACTGCTTACATTCCTAACCATTCCAAAATCTGCCTCAATAAAATTACCTACAGTCGCAATTGAACCCCATACTGAATCTGCCCTATCCCATATACCATCTGATAAGCTTGTTTGTGTTGGAACACTTGTTCCAGCATATGGTCCTGTACTATATTTAAAAGTCCAATTTTTTGTTGTATTATTTGTATTATTTGTAGGCATCATGGTAGTTGTAGGCATCATGGTAGTTGTAGGCATCATGGTAGTTGTAGGCATCATAGTAGTTGTAGGCATCATGGTAGTTGTAGGCATCATAGTAGTTGTAGGCATCATGGTAGTTGTTGGACGCATAGTAGTTGTTGTAGGCATCATGGTAGTTGTAGGCATAGTTGTTGTAGGTTGTCCTGTAGATTGTCCTGTAGATTGTCCTGTAGATTGTGCAGTAGATTGTGTAGTGGGTGGTAGTTTTGTAGTTACTGCTACAAACGATTTTACATCACTTATAGTACCTGAAAATTTATTATTTGTACCACCACCTAAAGTTATACTACCTGTATTTGTTGGTATTGGTCCTGCCCTTATTACCATTGGTGCTGGATTTACTACATTAAAATTTTCTGCTGTCATATTAGTAGTTAAATTTTTAAGTGCAAATGAATAATTACCATTATTATATGATATATCAACTTGATATAATGTATTATCTTTTAATTCACCAAAATTATTAAGATCCCATGAGGAAGTACCAATTCTCCATTGTAATTTACGTTGAGGAGTTATCCATAAACCCCAACCATTACCTTGCATATTACCAATAAGAGATTGTAAAGTATTATTAAATCTATCTAAATTAAATTTAATAGACATATTCCAATTATCATTATTAGAACCAAAAAAGGTACTATTAGGGACAGCATCGTATTTACCACTTTTAATACCATCAGGATCAACAACATTACCAATTAATTTAGTAGGTGGTATAGTAGTAGTAAATGATCTATTTATAGGATTCATTGTTGTAGTTGTTGCGGATGTGCTACTTTTGGCAAAAAATACAAAATATCCAATTACAAATAAAACTACTGCTCCTATTAGTGATGATAAAATAATTACCCAATTCATTTTATATATAATATTAAAATAAATAAATTATAATTTATATATATTAAAAAAATAGTAAAAAGTCATCAAATTATAAACAGCCAAAAATTTATAATAATTATAAAAAATATTATAATATATATATATATATATATCATGTTTGATGATATAAATAGTATTATTCGTGCAGTATTTTTATTATTTATTGCTATTAGCGCTAATTTTTTAGGTAATACTTTAAGCTGCAATCTTCAATATAATTTCATATCTAATCCATATTTAAGACATTTTTTTCTATATCTTATTATTGTTTTTACAATTGATTTTACTTCAAAAAGTTCTAAAAGCATAATAGAAATTTTAACAAAATCCTTAATTATTTATATTTTTTATGTTATATTAAGTAAACAAAATTATATAACATTGTATATTGTCATAATTATGTTAATAGCTATATATTTTATATATATTCAAACTAATTATCTAAAAATTAATAATTTAGATACAATTTATTATGATAACTTAACATCAAATTTAATATATGGAGTTGGTATAATTTCATCAATTGGTTTTATATTGTATTTTAATAAACAATATAATGATCATTATGATGATTTTGATATTCTTAAATTTATTTTTGGAACAAATGTATGTAAAAAGTTAAAGTAAAAGTTATAATATTTTTTATTTTTATAATATAAATTTATTTATCAAAGATGAATAAACTAAGTAATTTTAATTAAAATGTATAGATACGTGTAATTCCTCTTCTATTAGAATAACCAGGAGCCCCAACTACAAGTCTAGAAATATATTTTGAAGTTATACTTACACTATATCCACATTCATCCATATTAGAATCAATAGTAATATCTGCACCTAATTGTGTCCATTGGTTTCCTAAAAATTCATATACACGAGTTCTTCCTATTGTTCCTAATAAACCACTAGGTGCACCAATAGCTATTAAATTGCCATCTTTTGATAAACTAACACTCCATCCACTTTTTTCTTGAGCATTTTTACCAAGAATATCATTACCTAATTGAGTCCAATTATCTGATGAAAATTTATATATTCGGGTTATTCCGCTGTTGTACAAGTTTGAACTATAATCATTGGGTGATCCTATCGCAATTATATTACCATTATTTGATAGACTTACACTTTTTCCACTAGATCCTCTACCAATAATATTATTACCTAATTGTGCCCATATATCATTAATAGGGTCATAAGAGAATATACGAGTTGTGTTAATTTCAGGAGCTCCTATTGCTATCTTAAAACCATCACTTGATAAATTAACACTCCGTCCACTATCTGCTTCTCCTATAATATCTCTTCCAAACTGTGTCCATCGTCCTGAGTCTGATAATAAATAAACACGAGTATTTCCTGATCTAGGACATCCAGCAGCAACTTTATTACCATCATTAGATATACTTACTGAATATCCACAATTATCGTTACTAGGAGCTCTGCCTAAAATATCTCTTCCAACCTGTGTCCATTGACCTCCTGAGAATTGATATACACGAACACAACCTATTACGGTTTGATTATAATCAAGCATATAGGGTGCTCCGATAGCTATTTTAAGACCATCATATGATAAACTTATACTAGTTCCACTTTCTTCATTTATTGTTAATCCAATTATATCCCCACCTAATTGTCTCCAACGACCTTCAAATAATTCATAAATACGTGTTATTCCTCTTTTACTAGAATATTTAGGTGCCCCTACCGCAATCTTATTTCCATCTGAAGATATAATTACACACGTACCGCTTTCTCCTTCTATCTTTCCTGATTGTCTTTCAATGTCTGTTAGTGCTATTCCTAAAATATCGTCACCTAACTTATTCCATGCCTTAGGAGGTATAGTTGTTGGACCTTGTGTAGTTGTCACTTGTCTAGTATTTGATGAAGTAGTTGTCTGTTCTCTTGACTCATATGCCGCTCTATTTTGCCAATCTATATATATTGGTGTAGTTGTTAAAGCAGGTGTAGTTGTTAAAGCAGGTGTAGTTGTTAAAGCAGGTGTAGTTGTTAAAGCAGGTGTAGTTGTTAAAGCAGGTGTAGTTGTTAAAGCAGGTGTAGTTGTTAAAGCAAGTGTAGTTGTTAAAGCAGGTGTAGTTGTTAAAGCAGGTGTAGTTGTTAAAGCAGGTGTAGTTGTTAAAGCAGGTGTAGTTGTTAAAGCAGGTGTAGTTGTTAAAGCAGGTGTAGTTGTTAAAGTAGATGTAGTTATTTTATATAATGTTGGTGATTGTATATAATTAATTAAAGTAGTATCTGGTTTAAATATTCTTGATGATTGGGTTGGTATTGGATTAGTAGATTCTGAATTATTTTGTAAAAAATATATTGCAATTACTGTTGTAACAATTATTAATCCTATTATAATTAATATTAAAATCATTATATAATTATAATATATAATGATTTTTATAATAAATATTATTTTTTAATAGCAAATAATTTATTATATTCCTCTGTATATTCTTTTTCATATATTTTAATTTTTTCTCCTAATTCTATTTTAATTTGTTCTTCAAGTTCTATTTTTAAATTATCTATTTTTTTTTCAATATCATCACGTTGTTGAATTATCCCCTCTATTTCATCTCTTCTTTCATTTCTTTTCTTTTCTTTTATTATTTCTAGTTCTTCATTAATTTTTATTTCATATTTTTTTTTTAATTCTAATTGTTTTAATTTATGTTGATGTACTTGTTGTGCATTTTCTGGCACTTGTTGTGCTTGTATTACGTTTTCTTGCACTTTTTGTGTTTGTTGTGCTTGTATTGCGTTTTCTTGCACGTGTTGTGCTTGTTGTGCTTGTTGTACTTGTTGTGCTTGTTGTGCTTGTTGTACTTGTTGTGCTTGTTGTACTTGTTGTACTTGTTGTGCTTGTTGTGCTTGTTGTGCTTGTTGATATGCATATTCTTGTGCTTGTTGTGCTTGTTGTGCTTGTTGATATGCATATTCTTGTGCTTGTATAAATTGTTGCTGTATAGGTTCACTTAATTGTTGTGATTGTTTAATTTGCTGATGTGTTAGTGCTGTAATAGTTTCCATTGGTAAAATATTATATTGTGATAAAACATTACTATTTGTATTTACTCCTGTATTTATATTTTGAATATTTCCAGAACCTAAAATATTATATTCAGATAATACATTTTTGGTTTCTACATTTCCAATTGCTAATTCTTTTTGATTATTTATTTCTTCTTTTTTTTTAACATATTTTTTTTTGTATTTCATATACTTTTCTTTAATTTTATCCATTATATTCTTATATGATATTTTATTTTATTTTATATATATAAAATAAAAATTGAAAATTTATATATCTTGAATGTATTACCACGATTAGGGTAACAATGGAAGAGCGACCACCATATTTTCTGACAGGAAATCCTGAAACCATGGAAGGATATGTCCAATTTATGACATATGGTTATGTTAAAACGAAACCTTTTCAAACAAAAGAAACAACTTTCGTCAACATTCGCAAAGATTTAGTGGTGCATTCCACTACACTGATGGAGATTGTTGACACACCACGAGCAAAGTCTTCACTAGTCATTCCACACCAAGAGATCCCTTATTTATCATCTCCTTGGAAAACAAATTTCAAAGCGCTATTGTGCGTTTTGGATTTTTTGGGACACTATCTGTCTTACATGAAAGATGCTCCATCAGATAATGTCCAGGGTATCCTGTATAAAATTTTTCTGCTGGATAAAGATAGCTTTTTGACCAGCGGTGCTTACGATGGTCATTTGGTCAGCCAAGGCTATCCTGCAAAACACGTGCCATTTGAGCAAGCAGTAGCTATTTTCAACTGTGTGAAATGGCTGAATCTTCATCCACTTCCATACGAAGTGAAACAAGACACAATGAAGTTGGAAGGTGATGAACGTTCACCAACTCTTCTTGATTATATGGACGGATATATCAAGGAGCGTTTAAAATTCCTGCAAGAATTGCTACAATAGCTGTTGTAAATCAGCAGTTATTATTTTTTTATTTATAAATGATTATTTTCAATATGTGACTGTAATAATGCTGTAGAACATTCTTTTTGAGATGATACAAAAGATTTTACTTCACATCTATCATTCTTTAATAATCCTGATATTCTTAAAACTAATTCATTAAATAAATCAAGTTCATCAATTGACATATTGTATGTTTCTTTTAATCTTCTAATTATTTCAACAACTCTTCTAAATTCACTAACAATACCTTTCTTTTCTTTCATATATACTGTATAAGTAGTTTGATATTTTTCTAACTTCTTTATTTCTTCTTCATATATGTGATTATTACCATTAATTCTATTTTTATATTTTTCTAAATGAACCAAAAAGGCATGAGATATATCCATAGTTGTGTATTTTGTAGAATTATGTAAATCAAAAATAATTCTCATTAATCCATTCTTATCTTCACCCTCAACTAATGTATCAGATATATAACTCCTTACTAATCCAATCTGTTGATTTACATTATCTAATGTCTTTAAAAATTTTGGCTTTAATAATAATAATTTCTTCAAATATTGTGCGTCTTCATGCATCTGTTTATAATGTTGATGTATTGATATATTTAATTTAATAATTTCTTCATGTAATGTTTTTAATTTAGTTATAACTACCGTTTTTTTATTTACTATTCTGTTTAGTGTATCTTTACTAATTCTAATATTATTTTGATTAATTCTAATATCTTCTTCATACTTTTCTAATGTTTCATGCAGCATTTTGGAAATTTTCTTTTCTAATTCTCTTAATTTTACATTGCTTTCATTATGATAATTTATTAAAGTATCTAATGATACTTCTGAACTATGCTCTAAACTATTTACATCTAATTTATTTTCTGTTTTAACCACTTTTGGTTTTTCTTGGTTTAATTGAATATTTAATTTAGTATTGTATTTATAACGACAATATATTTTATCCTGTTTCTTAATATTATTCGTCCATAACCATTCCGCCTGTTCTGCAATACTTGGTATTTTTTTTAATCCGTTATTAACACCATAACTAACCGCTTTGTGCCATAGTGTATCATTAAAATTTACATTATTCCAACCCTTTGGAACAGTTTTAGCAAAATATTCACAACGCCATAAAGTTGATAAAGTTTCTTTATCGCCAAAAGAGCCAATAAATCCACCCCTCTTATTATTACTTACCCCTTCAAAAGCAAATACGTTTTCTGATGGTGATAATTTAACATTATATGAATAAATTTGCTTTTCTGAATTACCTGACCCTACTTGTGCCCCATTGTGATATAACACAAAACTACCATTACATGCTATTTTGACAGGTAATGTATTAACTACAGCTATTGGAACTGTTAAACTAAGATGTAATAGCTGTAGTAATAAAAAAAAATTAACTAAATATTTCATGAATATATATAATATCTATATATATTTATTTAAGTCATTACAAAAAATTGAAAAATATATTATATAATTAAAATTATTAACAAATGGTAATAACTCGTTCAGGTGCTGGTGGTATTATACCTCCTTCCAAAGGAAAAACTCTCTCAAAAATTATTTCAAAGAAAGAATCTCCTAAAAAGAGACTTCTTTCTTTGAATGACTTTCATGAAGTCGTTCTAAATTTTGATAGTCCTAAACAACCTCCAAAAACATCAAAGATATGCGTGCTTCCAAAGTTCACATCAGAACTACAAAACCAACCCTCAGGACAGGCTTCCCCTTCATTCATACCGCTCAATACTATTGAGTCTCCTAGACAGTGCTGGACTCCTATACCCTATGAAGAACAAAAAATGTCTCTTTCTATACGGAAGATTGATGCTATCTTGAACTCTCTACAGCTGAATGTTCCGAAGGAACCTGCAGGAGTAAGAAGATATGAGCTTTTCCTCCAAGATGCTCCTATTGAAGCTACAGAGGAAGAAATACTCTGTAAATGGCTTGGAAAAGTTTTCAGCTCAGGCATGCCTTGGAATGGGGCTCTTTCACAACTTCCTATGTCTTTGAGAAATCAAGCAAGGAAGATCATGATTAGCAACCACGCCAGACTATATTTGTGAGTGTGTTGTTTGTTATTTTATAGAATCTAGACATTAAATATATATTATCTGCTAAAAAATGCAGAAAACCAACTTTTATTTTTTAAATGATCTACATGCCTTAATAAATCTTTGTTTTCTCTATTTACTAATTCTAACTGATTTACTAAATTTAACTTTTCATTTATTCTATTATTTATATCTTGCTTGTAATGCTCTATATCTTTATACAAATTATTTATTATTAATTTAAATTTATATACATTATCATTATTATTTTGTGTATTCTCATCGCTATTATTCATACCATTTTCATTTGATTCTTCATTTATATCTACACTTTCATATTCTACATCACTATCATTTGTTTGCTTATTTTCATTTATTTCTATTATTTCATTATCTTCTATAACATCATTTTCAATTATATCGTAATCATTATTAACTTTTTTATTTTTTAGTAATTCTTCTAATAATTTATTCTTTTCAATTAATTCATTATTTAGTGTTTCTAAACCTATAATTCGTTGTTCTTTTTCAATATTAATTTTCTGTTGTATAATTAATTCATTTTCTAATTTATTATATCTTATTAAAAAGTTATTCTTCATCTTTAAATAACATCTCCACCATCTCTGAATTAATATTATTGATTTCTTCTTTTCTATAACTCTTTTTCTTATTCTTTTAATTAAATAATTACTCTTTATTAAACCTGCACTATTCTTTGTATTAACATAATCATTATAATAACCTATACATCTAATCTTATTAATTATATATAATATCTTGCTTCTTTTCTCTCTTCTTCTTTTAAGAGCTATATTATACATAAAATTATTTATTATTTTAATTGAATAACATAGTTTATATTCTTTCTTTGCTCTGTATAATCTAAATTGAGA
>Ga0194133_10004921_pt1 | contig 17390 bp, 16 predicted proteins | sample TA2KigOf40mmetaG_FD_155448 | JGI IMG/M metagenome (GOLD analysis project Ga0194133, IMG submission 155448) | Freshwater microbial communities from Lake Tanganyika, Tanzania - TA2015055 Kigoma Offshore 40m | ecosystem: Environmental > Aquatic > Freshwater > Lake | place: Tanzania: Lake... | reverse complement strand
GCTTTTGCTTATTTTCCATTTATATTCAGCCCTTCAGATCTAGTCAATATAAATTTTGAAAAAGTACTTTTAATGTTAGAGTTTTAAAATGAAAAAAAGAACAAAGTTGTCAATCACTTGTAATACAATTGGTCAACAATATATATTTAAGATATATTTGAGTTCAAAAACAACCTTTATGTTAGAGATTTTATTTTGTAAGTTGATACTGTAAAACTGACCCTTATACCAAGGTCAAAAATAAGCATTCAATTTGCCAATTTGTTTTGTTTTTCAGGGTGAAGATGAATCTTGGAGCATGGGGGGTAGAGCAGGTGGAGGTGGGGGTCTCAGTGGGTCAACCAAGAGCCGCCAAGGACAGGTAAAATGGCTTAACAGATATATTATTAAAATTTGCTAACTATTGTGGTAATAGCCACCCTTTTCTTGTTTAAAAATATGACCAAAAAGACCTTCTTGATGTCTAAAATGCCCAAGAAATGGGGTACACAATTAAACAAAAATGATACCCAGAGCCTCACTATTAACCCTGTTTGTACTTTCAAAAGCCTAACATCTTGTACACCTTCTTGGTGGCTGGACATCCTCTATTGCCTTTACACACCTAGTTTTTTACTCAGGGGTTCAACCCATGTTTTGTGCTCAACATTGGCCCCTGGATTTGCCTTATAACTTAAATATTTTTGCAATTTTCATAGTATGCCTTGCTAGTCTTACTCATTTAATGCTCACTTTTGTGCTCAGTTTTTTCTGTGGTTTTCTTAGGTGGGGGTCAAACTCTGGTTGGGCCCACATGACCACACTGTCTCACATAATGAGTCTCAGTCAGGATTGATATTCATGCTGAACAAATTGTAGAAACAAAAACAGTAGTAAACAATCCTTGTAACAAGTTTTGAAATATTTTACATCAACTGAGTCATCATGAACTTCAGACTTTGTTCATTTTTTCAATCATTCATAAATTTAGCTTGAAAAACTGTTTTGTTTCAGACTGAAATAGAAGTTATTCGTGATTGGTTTGTCAATATATTTCAACCAGTGGAAAAAACTGCTGATCTCATTGTGACAGATTTCAAGTTTGAGCAATTAAATCACACAAAACAAAAGAAAGCCCAGAATGGGGGAGCATCTCCAAATGGAGCACAGGTCAATGGAAAGTCAAGTGACAGAAACGTGGCAGAAAATGTTGGGTCAGTAATTTGATCCTTACAAAAAAAACTGCTCTTCAGATTTTTTAACATTCTTTATATTTGGTTAAGGCCTCCATTCACTGTATTGAAAAAAGCAGAAGTTGACCTTCTGGTTGGTGGAAAAGCCAAATCTTATTCAGTTGTGATTAAAGTTTTGCCAACAGATGATCAAGAGAGACACTCTTCTAGGTGAGAAAGTCAAACCTCATTTAGTAATATTATTTTTAGGGGAGAAAATGTTTGTTTGCTTTAGACAAAAGTTCTGTGATCTACTGAAATTCAGCAAAGAAGTTCAGGTTTATTCTCAAATCATTCGCTGCATGGTTATATTTGATGAGAAACGTTATGCCAGTGCCTGTGTTGAACCACCTGTGCCAAAATGTTACCTTGGACAGTTAGATGCACAAAATGATGTCCTAGTGTTGGAAAATCTGGAACACTCTGGTTACAAAAAGTACACTCTGGGGAAATACTTTAGTGACTTTGACCACTGCAAAGTCATTCTGCGTCGGATTGCTCACTTCCATGCTTTTTCAACTCTCATACAAAGGGATGCTGATCAGAGTCTCTTTGACCTGTTCCCATTTGCTGTGGATGCAACAATTTTCAGGGAGAGCTTCCAGTCCAAAGTGGCAGTTGTGAGAACAGAAATATCAAAGTACCTTGTAAATAAGGCTCCCTATCCACTGAACAGAAATGAAAAGGGTGAAAAGTTGACAATTGAGGAGGCAGAAGAAAAGGTTGAGAGACACTTGCAAGAGCTATTTTGGAAACTGGTCTCACTTAGAGCTCAGCCTCAGAACCTGAGGATGAGTGTCCTAGTCCATGGCTCACTTGACATCAACAATGTGATGTTCCAGTATGATGAAAATAGTGGGAGACCCATTTGTGCTAAATTTTTGGACTTTTCCTCACTAACAGTGTCAAGTCCTGTCATAGATATAAGTTACTTTTTGCACAGTTCTGTGTTGCCTGAGGTTGCCAGTCATCATCATTCGGGACTTTTGCAATATTACCACAGAGCACACACAGAAGCCATCAAATCTTTTGGAATGCATGGATATGAAATGGACATGGAAGATTTGTTGAATGAATACCATGCCATACAAGTATTAATTTTTAGTTAGTCTTGTCAATCTAAAAGTGTAATTTTATTGTAATTCTTGTGTGCTTTTTTGTGAGGGAAAAGTGCTTAACAAAATCTTTGCTCTTGCATCAAATGAAAAAGTTTACAAAGCTAACATTTCCTTAAAGTTTTGTGTGCAAACTTTTTGATGGCAAAGATTTGTTTTCTTTAGGACTATGGTTCAATGACAGCTTGCCTGCTAAAGCCAGCACTTTATGTCTTACAATGCTTAAATGCTGAAAAAAGCAACAATGGGTTGCCATCAAAAAAGTCTGGAGACAGTAAGAATGGAAGCACTTGTGCCAACAATGGGACAGGTTAAGATTTCTTCATCCAAAATTTTGATATAAAAAGATATCCAAAACCTTGATATCTACTTAGAAAGAAATATTTGCTTTATAGAAACTGAAACAAGCAATGGCAAAGAGTTTGGATCCTTCCCTTATGGAGAAGGGCTTGAAGACATCCCAAACTTAAGAAGATTGTCTGCAGAGATTAGAGAATCAGCCCACACCCTAAAGATAGACAAAAATTTGGTAAAGTTGAAGAAGATTTTTAAGTAAAATATATTTGCTGTCTTCAAATAAGGCTGGTTAACTTAGGTTCCAGTTGACATCCGGCTACATGGTTATCTGTCAACCCTGGCCAAGTCATGCCCATGTCCTTGTTCTGTTGGAAGTAGGGAAATGACTATTTCAGAATTGAGTGCTGATTCATTAGAAGAGCTTCACATTGCTGCAAAGCAACAGGTTTGTATTAATGATTTCATCTATTTGTAAAACTCAACTCAGTTATCTTTTTCAAATTTCTATTTGAAAATTGATAGTTATATGTGAAAAAAGTGAAATCAGAATAAATATTTTGTTTGCTTAAAAGATTTTTTATGTTTTATAAGCTTTCTTTATTGCTTTGAAAACCAATTACATTTCCTTTAGACTTAGATTCAATATTGGAAGTCGGATCAAGACAAAAAATAATAATTTTTTTAAGTATCAAAAAATATTTACTTTCTTAACTTGCTAACAAAAAATAGGTTTAAAATGTACAGAGTTCAAAGCCTTTCATGCAATTTATCAATAGCCTCGCAGCTTGCAAATCGCAAGTTTGCTTGATAAAATTTAAACTGAAAAAGTTTTTTTCAAAAAGTGCAAAAAAGTGTATGTAGTAAAGTAAAAAAAAGTTTCCATTTTCTATTTAAGCATTAAAGTTTCATATTTCCTCCAAAATGATCTGATGAATCACTTAAGTTACTTTTTTATCATCTGTTAATAATATTGACATTCTGGCTTGAACAAATTTCCCCTTTTTTGGTATCATTGGATTAGGCACTCAATTCTTTCCCATTGATCAAATATTCTGACTCATGGCCCATGAGCAAGTAACTCTGACCATCTTGACTTTTACCTTAACGGGCCTAGTAATGGGTCCGGGTCAGCCATCTATGGTTTGGGTTCGGATTTGGAAAAATTTCCCCTAAAAAGGTCAAATTTTTCAATTTTTTGTCTTCGGATCAAAAAAAAAATCTCCTCGGGTCGGGTAAAAAAGTACCCAGGTCAAGGGCGGGTTTGCCTCTTATTTATTGCGGGTCAAAAGTATGCTCGGGCCGGGTCAGGGCCCATCTCTACGCTTAACCACCTCACCTGATCATCTTGACCATATGGTTGGCCAAACAAAATATACTGTTGTAATCCCAATCAGTGGTCCATGTTCATAAACTTGCTGCAATCTCAAATACACAGTTACTGTCTCACTTGTTTAGTTTTTGAACATTTATTTCTTTGTATACATTACACAGTCAGCACCGCAAACAGTACTGACTGAAATCACAAATGAATAACTATAAAACAGCAACCAGTATACTATTCTGGACGTATCAGATTTCACGAGCTGTAAGTGAAACTCAATCAGATGACTAAAACTTGGGGTTGAAAGGTCTTGTAGCATATTACACCAAACACAAAATTTGGTAAGGCACATATTTAGTTAGCCACCACATAAAAATTAGAATAGCTCCATAATAAAAAGAGTGGAGTTTGTAACAAATTTACAAAAAGTGTGCAGTTTTTGTATGTTGAAAAATGCAGAACCCTCCACGAGCAACACGATCCCCTCAAAATCTCAAGCACGTTGAGCGCAACAATTTTTTTACGAATTTTGCAATAAATTTCTGCAAACCTTGCCGGGCAGCATATGCTCGCTTGCTAGCCTAGAAGAATAGCTTACATATCTCAGCTACTAGACAAAAATTCAAAAATCTGGTTAGTAACTTTTGTTTAAAAAGGTATAGGCTGTCTGTCTGCAAAATTTCAACTCTCAAGCTTCAAAACTGAGGGAGGAGTTTGAGGTGACTGACACACCGACTGACGGACAACATTTTTTTCCTGCTGATCCCCTTTCGCCAACATTAGTAATTTTCTAACTCCCCCTGCTCCTTTGCTCTCTTGTGGGGATAATAATCTGAGATACGGATGTAAAATCTGAACACCTATTGGTGTTGAAGGATGTAAAATGATTTTGCCTAGGCCTGTAAAATATCAATTATCAAAAATTTAGATACACCAAGCCTATATTAGCTATAGAGGCTAATAATTGTACCAATTGACTATTAAACCACTCATTTTCTGATGGTTGGGTTTACTAAATGTATACTCTTTTTTCTTTACATTTTAGAAGTTTGAAGCTACAATAAAAGTTTTTTTGTTGAACATGTTAATTGCTTAACATGAACTTAAAAATAAAAAATGACCCTAACATCTTGAGAAAATATAACTGAAGATTCCAAATGAATGTTTTGACTGTCTTGTTTGAGATAGATTTCCATGGCAAGGATTTCAATTTAGTCATACAATTAAAATTGATTATATTTTATAGGGGATGAAAGGACTTGATTGCAATGGTGGGACAAAAACTTCTCTAAAAAAGTTCTTTTTTGGCTTCCGGAGCAACAGCAATTGTGACAAGCAAAACAACAGTGGCTCCAAAGACAGTGATCCACATCAATCAAGTGCTGCAACTCAATTAAAAAAGCATCAAAATGTAGAATAAAATTGCATAATTATTTAATGTATGTTTTTCCAATAAGCCTGTTTGTGAAAGAAAATGTTATTTTTTTGAAAAAATTAGAACCTTTGGGTGCTTTTTGAATAGATTTAAAAAAGGTCTGAAACACTTTTTTCAATTGGTTTAGTTTTCATAAAAATGACAAAATATAACTTAAATTAAAAAAATTCAATTTGGTGTTGTACATTTCTTATGTATTGTTAATATTCCTGTGATATAATGAGTTGATTTATAGTAAAATACAAACTTTCAAAATATGGACTTGAAAAAAAGTCTATTATTTACATCCTAAAGCAAAAAAAAATTCAGACTTTAATTGATGCTGAAAGTGTTTTCATCAACCAGACAATTTTTTGCATGTGAAACTGATCAAAAAATAAAATATTTGAACTTGAAAAGTGTGACTCTATCTTTTTGTTGGGGGGAGGGTTAGATTGCTTTCTAAATTTGGAAAGCCTTTTTTCCTGTAAAATTTACGATCTTAGTTTGATTTACTGCAGATTAGGTTTTGAGTGTGTCACTTTAAACGTCATCCCTCATCATAAAAACTGGTGCCTGACTCAAAAACGCCCTTTTTCACAGTCAAGTCACGAGAATGGAGGAGAAAGCTGTGAAAAATTTATCAATAATATGCAATAGCCTATTTCAAAATAAATAAAAAGCCTTTGGCATTACTTTTTTAATCCCTTTTTGAGAGGTTAATGATGCAAGTACATTTTCTTTATATTAACACTAGATGAGGGTACCCAGCCATTGCCCGGGTTAATTTTGAGGCTATGCAAATATTTTCTAAAAAATAGCAGGTACCTTGCTCTGCCTTGACAATTTAACTATGAATATTTTTGCCAGACTGCCTTAGGCTGTTTCTGGATGGCCTGTGGACGGCCAGACACTCCCGCCTTTTCTGGGTAAGAGCCACCTTGTGCTGTTTTGAGTTGACTGAAGGCCGGCCAGATGCTCTAATCCCTTCAGGGTGAGTGCTCCTATTCCTTCAGTTTTTTTGCTTTTTTCTTTCCTCTATTTTATGGTTTTAGCCCCCAGGACTAAGGGGGGTAGGGCAGTTTGGGTAGGATCAGGATCCAAACTACCATAACTATCTTTGCAACCATGCTGAACATCTTTTGTTTTGTAAACACTTTTCAAACATGTTTGTATTTTGAATTTTTTTTTCATAAGACTCATACATTCTTATAACAAAATGTTACATAGAACTTTTTTATCTGCACGGGTTGCAAGGCCCCTTGATGTATGCAGTGGCCTTCAGGTGACTTCATGCTTCCAAGGTGTTCACTTGTTGATGGAAAACTGGGCTTTGCTTTTAGCTTTTGCCCCTACCCAAGTGAAAAACCACCATTCCATGGTTGCAAGGCCAGGCTTGTTCCCACTCATTCAGTCTCATTCATACAGGCATCATCAAACATCATTGAACATCATCATCATCATTGTCAGCATTTGTCATATTTCCATCAGCTTTTAGGATTTCAGGGTTCCCAGGAAACTGCACCAAAATATTTCTTGGACAGATGGGGATATGCATTCAAGATTGGTGCAGGAGTTTGAATTTCCATTAGTATTCCACATACCAACAAGCAAACAGACAAACATCTGTATGCCCATTTTTATTTATATAGAAGATTTAAGTTTCTTTAATGCTATGAAGAGTATTGAATGGTGTTCAGAAAGCCTCAATTTAAAAAAAACCATTAATTTGATTCCTCTCCACACCATTAATGTTTTCAATAAAACTCAATTATATTTTGTTTTAATGAAAACTGAAAGTGCTTTGGGCCATTTTTCCTGAAAATTAGTGACAGTTGGATAAAAAATGGCAGGATTCAATTAGAGAAGATGGAAGTGTTGCTCTACACAAAGTGAAGAAGAAGCTCTGATACTAATTCCAGCTTCTATTAAAACATGTCTTTCCTTTTCAAAAAGATAAAAAGTTTGTGTTCTGTAACTCATGTTTCTTCCCATTGAAATTTTCTGAAAAGGATCAAAAGAATTATTTGACTTTCTTATTCATTCACAAAAGAAGGTATCATCAAAAATTACTGACAATCTTCCAACTTTAAAATTCCCTTATGTCAAATACTTTCATGAAAAAGAATATATCTTGGCAATATTTTGATAATTTACTTTACTTTTTTTCTGGAAAAGTAATAAAAGTTGTTGGAAATATTCCAAGAAAAATTTTGCTATCTTTTGACAACATCAAGAAAAATGGTTGCAAAAAGTAGAATTGAACAAAAGAAATTCATCAGTCAAGGACCCAAATGACATCATGGAATATATCAATAAATCAGCCATGAAAAGTTTCAATTAAGTATAAGGAAAAAATGAAATTTGTTCTTCTCAAATTTTTAACTCTTTCAATATAAAGGGTAAAAGTTGCTAGGAATGGAGTTGAACAAATTTGTACTCTAGATCAATTTTTACCTAAAAGGTCCTATAACACTTACCTTGTTTAAAGATCAAAATATCATGCATTGTTTATCACATTGATGGAGAACATGAAGTCATCAATTTAAGTTTAAAATTCTTAATTTTTTCCAAGAATATTTTAAAAATCTTGATGGTTACAGGCTAACTGATAAAAAGACCTTGGCAGTTTATACAGTACTGTAAAAATGCAAAAAAAGCAATTCATTTTATTTAGTGTTAAATTGAAAAATGATATATAGTAATGACTTCATCGCCTTTAAACTATATTATTGATTAAAGTTATATTCTCCTTTAAAATCTTTTTACGATCAATTCAGTTGATCAATAACTTTAATCTATACAGTAATTATCCTTAAATTATACTACCTACTATTCCCTTAGAATACAACCAACATTCCTTTCAATCCAACAGAGAATGTTGATACGAAGCTTGACTGCCTATTCTGACTGCCGGAACTTCAGGACCGCCAAAATTATTGATCCATGGTTGAAGTATATAAACAATCCCCTTCCTCAAATATACAGTTAGTATCCCATAGATTGACATTCAAATCTCCTCTTATCGTTTAACCATAATAATGATGATAATCAATTGAAGCCGCACTTATTCCGCAGGATAATTTATTTTAAGATAGTCACTGTAGATTATTTTACCCTGACTTAGGTTGCCTTGTTAGCTAATTCTGCTGTCCAAGAAGAAATGATATGACTAGCATGCCTGAAGATTAAACCCACAACATTAAATCAAAGTTCTCAGTAATGGTCTTTTTGAACACACAGCCAGGTTGTCACTCTCAGCATAAATGTTTGTTACTCTAATTTTTTTCATCATAAATCAAAAAAAAAGAAGAATTCTGTAACATATTCCAAAAATCTGCAAAAACAAATTACATTGTAGATAAAAAAGAAATATTTGTTTAACAAGTTAGTTTTCTTTTTGACATGATATACTTGTAAAAAAGGGATAGTTGAATGACCAAAAAAACATTGAAAAGATCTTGTTGATGTGGAAACAAGTGAACTCATTGTTAAACCAGACCAAAAACTCAAGATGTCAGTCCTACAAGAAGTCATCTTAAGTTAAAGCATGATAAAAAATGAAAGATTGTAACAAAAGTTTTTTTTCAATTTATTGCTATACTTAATTTATCTGAAAACAAAAAAAAATTATTCACAAATGTGTAAAAATGTGACTGCTGAAGAAAAAGTTTTGGAAGGGTTTTCTTCCCTCATGAGGTTTCAATAAATGCTGATAAAATTAAGAAAGAATTAAATTTCCATGGTTTTTGGCACACATTTCAAGTTAAAGGAAAATAGTCCTTTTTCTGTAAAATTTAAAGAACTGCTTTACCTTTCAGACATGTTTGATTGAGGGGTGTAAAACTTTTCAAACTAAATTTGCCAATTTCAACCTTTAATTGGTTGAGATATAAGCTTCTAAAAGCTCAATTTAATTAGAGTTGAAGAAATACCATTAAGGTGTTTTTAATCAAGAAAGCTTATTTTTGAAAAGCAGTTGATGACTTCAAGGTTGTTGTTTGACACAAGTTTTCTCATTTAAAGTGTTTCACATTGAAAATTCTTCAACCATTAAATGATTTTCACTTCATCCTCTCCTCTGCTTTTCCATTGAAACTAAAGGTACATAATTGCTTCTCCTTTGGAATATCTGTCAAGTAATTCAAACTAATTAGGCAGATAGAATGAAGTTAATCTCTTTTAGTGTAGTTAGATTGAAAATGGGGTTAAAAAGTTCTTAAGAACTGGCTTTTATCCATTTAAGGGGGTCATGGAAGATTGGTGAAAACAGACTGAGTGGTACCACTACTCGACTGCTTCCACTGTGATCAAAATCATGCGTACAAATGAGCCCAAAATCTTCCATCGATGGCTACTTAATACGCATTACACTGAAAAGCAAAGACCGGACCATTTTTAATTATATGACTCCTCTGCTCATTAGATTGGACGTGATGCACTCTACAACAGAATGTCAGAGATTTTCAATCGTTTAGACTTTGACTACAGTAACATCAATGACCATTCGCTCCAAATGATTTTATAAAAAATGCTTTTTTAAATGTTAACTGAATAATTTTTATCTTTTGACCATAGTATTGTGAGCTGATGATCAATATAAGAACTGCTGACAACAACGATGAGGATGAGGCATGAATGAGTATGGGTTGAATGATTGTGAACCGACCTGGCATTGTCACCACCTAGGAAGAGGTGGTTTTTCCCTTGGTTTAGGGCAACCAAAAGTTACAAGTGAAAGCCCTGTTTTCCACATCAAAAGCAAACACCTTGGAGGCATGAAGCCCCCTGAGGCTGCTGCACACATCATGGGGTCTTTCGACCCTTTAAAAGTTTTTGTAACATTTTGTTATGTTATAAGAATGTAATTAGTCTTATGAAAAATACAAAGTCTTGAGGAGGAGTAAATGAGGTGTCCAGTAGTGATGGGTCTGGGACAAAAATTTTTGACCCGGGTCGGGTCGGGTCAGCCATTTATGGTTTGGGTCTGAATTTGGAAAATTTCAATTTTTTTCCCTTCGGGTCAAAAAAAATCTCTTTGGGTCGGGTCAGAAAGTACCCGGGTCGAAGGCGGGTCAGCCTCTTATTTACTGCGGGTCAAAAGTAAGCTCGGGTCGGATCGGGTCAGGGCCCGTCTCTAGTGTTCGTTGGTGGATGCTTCTCAATCAAGAAAAGAATCACCACTGAACTAGACCCTCTATCTATACACACAACACAATTTTGGATAAGGAATAGCAAAGAGGTCGCCATGGCAGAGAGGTCATAGTTATCATAATGAGAACTAAGATCTAAAGTTGTGGGTTCAATCCCTGGCCATGCAAGAAAAATTTCAATTCCATTTTGCAAAAAAGTTAACAAGGCCGACCCAGTCGAGGTAATAACATTCAGCAGTCACCATGACATAATTATGCGGGACCCTCAAAAAGGTCTTGATCAAGCATTTACATCGGAAGGGTCTTACACTGCCCCAGATTATTATTGCATTGCATTAGTTGAGCCTGTGTCTTCTTGCAGCTGAATAAGTCCTGCATCAATTACTTGTCCAAAAACTTTATGGGCTGCTTTTCTCTTCCAAGCTATTACTAACCACTCTCATAAATTAGGCATTGTCCAATAAGTAATGTTTAACTTAACATAAACTTTTTTGATTTAGGACAACATGGCTCAATATTGGAAATAAAGGCACGTGGGATTTGCATAGTCGAACCACGTGGATCCATGTCAATCTGTGTTCCAACTCTGATGACAACCAGATGGTCAAGCAATCATTTTTAAGCATTATTAGGGTCCATTTATCGAAAATTGAACTTTGCTTTATTTCCCATAACAAATATTTCGTATTTGGCTTTCTGGGCAGGGCATTTTTCTTTTAAGCGTAATCCAAGTTGAGGATTTTTTGTTCTTAATGGTCGATTCCGAATCAAAGTGATTGGCTGCATCTAGAAAGGTCAAGAACAGGAAAAAGTCATTTGCATAGAAAAAAAGTTAATCCTACTTCTTTACTGAACCATGTGAAGTTTTGTTACAGGTCAAGATTGAAGCTTTTTTCAAGAATAAGTTTTCCTCTTGTTTAAGGTAAATTCTTGATATTTATCAATTTTTTAAGTTCGCCTTGCAACTCCGACAGTCATTAAAGGCACGCTAAGCAGTTTTTGATCTTTTTTTGTAGTTTTTGTACCTGGGAGGGAGTAGAACCCGGGTTGCTGGGATAGAATTCCAGCTTCTTACCACTTGACCACTCTGACTCACAAACAGTAATGTGAGATTGCTTGTACGGGTTGGGTTTAAACCGATAACAGTTATCCTTGACCTCTCGTCGATGATGGCTCTTGTACATATGTTACACCCTTGAGTTATCAGGATTCCCATGTCTGGGTTTCTCATCAGCATCTAGTTTCTTATCTGATGTCTGGTGGATCGCTAACGTTTACTATGTACCACAATCCTCATAAGGATGCCTGATAGTGTAGGGTACATAAGAGCTTGTGTGGAGAATCTTAATTTAAGTTGAATAAAGATTCAAATTGAGCAACGTTGTTTTCTTTCTACAGTCAAGTTCTGGCAAAAACAACCGTCTCTTAGACTTGTGCAGTTTTGATACACACTAACTCCTATTAGCAGTACTCTCACACTCAATAACTTCTTTATTTTGCTTTACGATATTTCAACTAAAATGCTCAACTATTTTCACAGTCCAAGACAGTTTCAAGACAGGTTCACACCTGATCTCTCATTCCCATGCCTTTTGATATTAAGATAGCACTTCAGCGCCAGATATACTTGATCCCCAATCAACAAGTACCACTGGCTAGTCACTTTGATTGGGTGCCACCTCTGATCTGGATGTTTACTATGAGTCTAGGATCTTTCCCCCAATTCAAGTTCGCCAATACTAGTTCGCCCAATGCAAGTTTGCCCAATGAGGTTAGGTTAGGTTAGTTTAGGTTGGCAAATTAGCTGAATTAGGAGAACTTGCTTTGGGCAAACTGGTATTGGCAAACGTGCAAGGGGGGAAAGATCATAGTTTCGTTGACTATAAAAAGGGCTACCGTTTTACTAATAAACAGTTCAGTATCGATTCTTTTCTTGAATGGGAAGGTCTTCACTGGGTTTGTACAGCGCATCATCCATTTGCCACTGTCTCTCACTACATATTACTTCCTTCGGTGCCTGTTTCTTTGACTTGTGGCCTCAAAAGGCTGCTGAATTCAGCATGGAAAGATTTATTTATTCATCACAGTTTTGAAACCTACTTTTAAACATTATTAAAATTAAGAAGACGTCAATTCTGTTGTTGTAATTGAAGAACATAGACTTTAGCTGTCCGGAATTTTTTTGTGCATTTTGTGGCAACCCAGAGTTCAAAGGTTGCCAGAGGTGTCAGGGTTCAACCCCGTCCGTATTTGACACCCCCAACCCTCCAATCTCCATCCAGATGCCACAGCAGCCCCTTTTGACCCACTCTTAGGGTAGGTAATTGATCAAGAGTTCAAAAACAGTTTATTTCTAATGATAAAAGTCACATTTTCTTACTAAATGAAATAAAAAATTGAGAAGTTGCTTTTTAAGGGGATACATATTTTTGGAGAAAGCCTCTCAAAATTTATTGCTTGAATTTCAAGTTCTTCCATTTAAATGAAATCTCTTTTATCTTCAGGGAATGAAATTATTGCTCAGTTTCGGCCATTTTCTTTACTATTTATAGGTTAATTAAGGATTTCATGCCAGACCAAAAAAGCCTTGTTTAATACATTACAGATGGAATACAGCTCCAATAAAAAACAGATAGCAAAGGTTGTTGGCACAAATCAGGTGGATCACAAAAAACGATTAGTTGGGGAAAAATAAATTAAAGAAAGAGAAATAATTGGGATTACTAGAGAAAGTCCTTCCAGTGACTTTCTTGGTTTCAGCCCAAAAACTTGCCTAGGTTTGGTGTAGAGATGGGCCCTGACCCTACCTGACTCAAGCATACTTTTGACCCGGGTACTTTTTTGACCCGACCCGATGATGTTTTTTTTATCTGAAGGGAAAAAATTGAGATTTTTAGGGGAAATTTTCCCAAACCCAAAACTAAAGATGGCTGACCTGACCCGACCTGAGCACCAAAAAATTGACCCAACCCAACTTGGGTCAAAAAAATTTGACCCGGACCCATCACTAGTTTAGGGGTTACGGCAACTAGGCTAGAAGCTCAGAGCTCAACCCTGGCTTTTGCTGACACATGGATTTAATCATTTTGAATGGATTTTGTGTGAATTTGAAGTGTTAAACATTTTTTATTCTGAGTGAGATGACTAACTGAAGACCCATTTTTTGGCAACACAGGTTCAGAAGTTGGGTTTGAACTTTTAAAGACCCTGGTCAGATGTCAGGTTCAAGTGAAGAGTTTTGTTGTAAAGTCAAGTTATTGTCATTTAGCTGATATTTTCGAAGCAAAAATTAATGTGAAAAGTTTTTACATAGTTAACAGGTCTGTTTGATATTGATTGCCTTTCTTTTACAGATTGGAATGAGATTTTAGAAGTTTGATTGTTCATAATGATGAAAAACCCAAATATAGAGTAAAAAAATATGTAGGTCTAGAAAACTATTTTTTACTAATTTTCACTTAAATATTTCTCTTTCTACAAAAAGTTCTTGATTCGAGGTTGCGTTTTTCATAACTCAGATTGCGATATAGTCTTGAAAAGAGTTTTTTTTGTTAATTTTTGTCCAATTTTATTTCAGTCAAAAAATTTTGAGAATAAAGGACTGTTTATTTGGAAGGGTGGTAGCCTTTTTTGCCATTGAACCTTTCTTGCTGGGTAACATTTTTTGTGTCATTTCAGACAACTTGTGATCTGTTTTCCAGGGTCCCTTGCTTTGAACTTAGGAAAACAAGAAACATAATTGTGTTTCCATTGAATTAGATACAAACTTATTAACATCATGGTTCAAGCTTAAATTTTCAACTAAAGATTAAATCACAATCTGGTGTTGAACAGACTAAGGCAATGTTAATGCAAGATCAACACCTTTAGCAGAGTCCTGCTGAAGACACTGCAGATTTCCATTACCCTGACTGAATATGCCTGGTTGATTTTTTTGTGATCCGTAGTTGAAAACTTTCTAGCATGGCCGGGGATTAAAATCATCCACATTTGATCTTAGATCTCAGTCAGGTGCCTATGACCTCCAAGCTGTGGCAACCCCTGATTGATTGATTGATTAGGAGCTTTTTCTTTTAGGAGCTCAAGAACTTTCTATGCAACTAGTGGTTCAAAGGCACATGATCACATTGGTGAATGAATCAATGCTTGCAGAGTTTTTTAAACTTTTAACATATATTTTGTAATTTTATTGGCTAGAATGAATTAAACTACAAATATTTTATATGATTACAACTATTTCAATCATATGATATTTTAATGATAGTGTCCAACTCTCAAGTCATTTCAAAACAGGCTGCTGCTCTGGTTTCTCATTCACACCTAATTAAAGTTACTTTGTAACATGCTGCCATTCTTGTTTCTCATTCCCGACTATTTTTGCTCTCTAGTGCCAATGGTTTACCCACTTCTCTTTAGCCCTCATTTTCACTTCTGCCATTTAGTGTATAAAGTGTTACCCTTCTATATCCATAAACAGTTCAGCATTGATTCTTTTCTCGATTGGGAAAGTCATCACTAGGTTTTCATCGCTCATCTTCAGACCACAGCATCAGACTCACTAGAATTAAATTCTTAAGCTTTCAAATGTGAAAATTTTCAAGATATGTCAAATTAATGATTGACATAGTTTTCACCACAAGCTGTCAAGGAATTAATGGAAAAAGCCTTTGAAAACCTTAACCTTCACAAATCAACCTAATTTTTTATTGTCTGTAAAAAATTAACCTTGACAGACATTCTTATGGACAAAAGAGCATGAAAACTTTTATATATCAATAAAGGTACATTTTAAAAACTCTGAAATAGTTTCTCTTGCTTATAGTCTTATAAACAATAATTTTTTCTCCTTAGATTTTAACTTTTTCTTTAGAGAAATTAATTTTTTTTTCATCACAATATAATTCATCATTTAAAAATTCCAGTTTCCATATGTTGTTGTCACTTTGTTTTAACAACTGCATGCAAAAACATGCAGCAAACCTTAAAAACAGCAAAGAATTTTTCTCTTGGGAAAATTTTCTTTGTGACTGAGTTCTTTTTTCTCAAAATGTTTCCTGGTTTTTTTTCAATCTTGCCACACCGGACACAATAACCGGGGTGGGCTTGACCCTGATTCCTGGCCCAACTGCATGTGAAAAAGCATTAAAAAAAGAGGATATTTTTGCATCCTAATAGATAGACAGACAGCAGAACACAATATAGGTCAAATTTATTCTTTACTTTTTTTTTTGTGATTTTTAAAGTACAAAAAACCCATGAGTTCCTTTCTTTTTTTTTAATTTAAAAACAAAAAGATTAAGAACTTTTCTTGTTCTGGCTATTGTTTGTTAAAAAATTGGGAACTAGACAACAGAAAGTTAATATTGCTCACTACGCAAAACCTTGCTTTAAAGCAAGACAAGCAAACAATATATGGACTCAGTTTCAATCAGTGCTGCACTGACAGAAAATGCTGTGAAAAAATATAAGAATAAGAAGATTTATTATATGATAGAGAAATTCAATCAACTTTAAAAGACATGAGAATTGCAAAAGATTTTTTTGTTTCCTCTACACAAAAGTCAACTTTGTTTGGAGATCTGGTGAAAGAATGCCAGGTAATTATTCAATTATTCATGAAAATGTGTGCTATCATAATATAGCCTAATGCAATATAAAGACTAAGGCGATGATCACTCATGGTAATCATCTTTAGCAGAGTCGCTGCAGGCTATTTTTAACCTGACAGAGAGCGGCTTGTTGATTTTGTTAGCAACGAAAGGGCTGAATAGTTAAGCATGCCTGCGGGTTGAGCCCGCAACCTTAATTCTTAGCTCTCGGTTAGGTGCCTTTGACCACTTAACCATGGCAGTCCCAAATAAAACATGTTTTTGAAAGAATCAAGCAGTGTAATTGTGATTACTGAACATCTCAACATAGCAACAGTTATACAAAAAAAGTCAAATCAAGAAAACTAAAGGGAATAAACAAAAGTATTGTGGTTAGCAACACATCTGTGGAATAGATAAGTGAGACATTAAATGGCATGTCAAATGAAGAATGGGTAATGGTAAAAGCAGAGTGAATAATGCAATAAATTGCATTTGAGTTGAAATGAGTCTTCAATTTGGAAATGTGAATTTTGAAATGATGATAATAATCTTGTACAGTATAGACTCAGGCAATGTTGATGCCCGACCAACACCTTTATAAGAGTCCTGCCATAGAAGTTTATGGTCACTGCAGATTACTATAACCCTGACTGAGAGTGCCTTGTTGATTTTTTTTGCAATCCGGGGTTGAAAAATTGCTGGCCTGGGTGGCCGCAGGGATTGAACGCATAACCTTAGATCTCAGTTCTCAGTCAGGTGCCTATGACCTCTCAGCCACGGCATCCCCTCAAAATGTCAAAATGATTTGTGTGTATGTTGAAATAAACTTACTGATTCACAGCTTTTTGTTATATAAAACTGACAATTCTAACACCCCATCAATTAAATAATGATAATTTATACTTATGAATAAGCTTTGTATGGTCAAGTTCTGCACAACAATCAATCCTGACTGTGATATTCATTTAAAGAAATGATCAATGAAGGCAAAGCTTGGAGGTCAAAGTTTTTGCCCAGACATGGGATTGAGCCCCAGTTTCCCAGCCCTCAGCTAATTGAAGTAACAATAAAAACCACTCACATATTGTGGCAAGTTACTATATTGGTGGTAAGGGGGATATCAGAGCAAGAACTTAAATTTGGGTGCTCCAAGTTTTCACGAATGATATTTTCCCAACTGCAGTTTTCCCACCAACATCTCCCCAAAATCATTTTTCCAAAAAAGTACAAAAATCATCAGTTTCAGGAGGAGGTGAGGTTAGAATAGAAAAGTATTTTTTTAATTTGG
>Ga0194133_10004920_pt1 | contig 17391 bp, 16 predicted proteins | sample TA2KigOf40mmetaG_FD_155448 | JGI IMG/M metagenome (GOLD analysis project Ga0194133, IMG submission 155448) | Freshwater microbial communities from Lake Tanganyika, Tanzania - TA2015055 Kigoma Offshore 40m | ecosystem: Environmental > Aquatic > Freshwater > Lake | place: Tanzania: Lake... | reverse complement strand
CAAAGCTCACAATTCCAACCTTACAGCATTATCCGAAGTTGGACTGTTTTCCATGAAATTGAATCTTTTAAGGTTTTTTTTTACCTGGTACCATTTGTTCTCCCTCTTGCAGACAAGTGGACCACCTGAGTCCCCATTGCAAGAAGTTTGTCCAGCTCCTCCGGCACATTGCATACTTGGTTGGATTTCAAACTCGGCTCCATCCAAATAGATTTTCTCACAAGTTGAATCATCAACCTTTAAATTTTCATTCAGATATCCACTTTAATTCCAATGATCATGAAATATAATTGAGTTTTTACCAGAGGCAATGTTGCCTGTCTTAATTCCCATGGTTGCCCATAGACATCACTTGGATGAAACTCTCCAGGAGATGTGCCCCACCCTTGAGAATCAAACCAGGACAAGTTGAACTATTTTCAAACTCTAAAAAGCATAAAATGATGAATTTGCCTGTCAAAATACATTCCATTCCTGGTTGAAAGTTGCTCTGATCACCAAAGTCGCCAAGATCAGGAAGACCTAAAATAAATTCCCTCATAAGAGTTTTCCAAAACGCTCAAACTGAAACTTACATGGTGGCATAACTGTGTCTGAAAACTTTGCTGGAGACTTAAGCTTTAGAAGAGCGATGTCAAAAGAACGTCTAGACTCAATCATTTTTTCATCTTAGAAACTAAGATATGTCAGAAAGAGCACACTTACGCAGGAAATCCTGGCTTTTCATAGTTTGGATGCTTGAAAATTTCCTCAATACGGATAACTTGTTTTCCATCTTCTTCCAGATCCCTGTTATGAACTCCAAGGGCAACCTAGATTTAAGAATAAAGTGTTGTTTCTTCTTCATGTTGTTTCAACCAACTAACCAACCTGATCGCTGTAATAGACACCGATAAAAATAAGTTTTGCACAGTGGGCAGCAGTAAGAACCCAGTTGGGAGATACAATTGAAGCCCCACAGTAATGTGGATCCATTTCACCCTCAATTGAAACCATCCAAGGAAAGGAGTGAGGTTTAGCTTCAGCTCCATTGATAATACGAGCACTTTAAGTTTAAATTTATGAAAGGTTGAAAGAAGATTCAAAATAGTAATCTTACTCTGGTGAAACAACTGGTTCCCCACATTTTTCAACTTGAAACCCTAGGCTGGGTAAAGCTAATAAACTAGCCAAAGGTAGGAAAAACTTCAACATTTTCAGAAGTTCGATCTCTTCTGCCTTGAATATTTAACAGAAGTAAAAAAGGTAGGTCATTTTTCTTATCAACTGGACATTGTTATAATCTTACAGATAAGAGATGCTGAACATCCAATTTATCAATTATCTATTGAAAAAACAATCCATTGACATTAAAAATAATCCAATGCTGGAATGTTTTAAGAGCACCAAAACTAAAATGGCTTTTTTGAAATAATATCAATTTCAGATTAGCTTTTAACTAAAATTTGAATGTTAGAAAAAGACACTGATCTAACTGAAGTTATATGCTATTTTGTATTGAAGCAGGACCTAAGAGTTTACCTTTATCTCTGGAATTTTCATTTTTTTGTCAGATTAGCAAGAAAGAAACCTAATATTCTTCACATTTTGAAGAATGCAGATGCTAACTTTGCAACTATTCCTCTAGTTCTTTCATTGGTACTGTACAAACTTTCTGCTTTTGACATATTTTTCGTGATTTTCTGCTTCAGTCAACCAATTAAGAATATTTTTTATGTTTTCGAACTCGTCATATGCATTTTAGATTTTGACATTACTTATCAATGTATAATTTGGGATTGCCTAACTGCCGGGAATCTGACAAAAACAAACATGATTATCTTAATTGGGTCAGCCGGCAAGAAAGTTCAAGCCATATGAAATTCAGGTTTGTTTGTTTGATTTAATATTACCCTTAAGCAAGCAATTGGGCTCGTTGAAGCTCACAACTGGGATGCAGTGATTCAATCCCTGCAGTCTGGGCAAAATCTTTGAACCCCCCCTGCATTTGCCTTTATTAATCATTTCTACGAGATAATAGTCTCTGTCAGGATTTATTGCTGTGCAGATACTTGATGTTTTAAAGTCAACACTATTCTCATTCACATGATTCACTTGATCCATGAACGAGGGCGAAGTGAATGAGCTAGAAATATGGCAAAGGGATGGGAAAAAAATAATTTGACTTTTGGTTAACATCTATAGTTAACCTCAAAACTGTTTCTCATAATAATTTACAGTTATTGGTAATTTCATAGCTTTGTATGCTTTAATTAACTTTCTTTTAATTTTGACTAGAATCCTTTAAAGTTCACCATTATCTTTCAAAAAAGATTTTCATTCGTCATGCAAACATTACTTTTTCTTACATCTTTTGAGCTTCTTTGTCACTATTTTGTAGAGAAAGGTAATCATTTCACATTATAAAAGCACAGAAGATCGAATCTAAAGAATAAAAACAATCTTAAAAGGGCACCTGAGAGACAAAAAGTGAATAATCACCGTGGTATGAATATTAAGTATCGCAGTGATTTTTCTAGTCAACTTTCAATTCAAATCATTTATTCAAAAGCTGGTAGTGAGAATAAAAGTTTTAAGTTGTTTTTTTTGTTGAACTAAAACTTTTGCAGTGACAATTTCAGATATTTTGTTTAGAAGGTTAAGATGGTTTTTCTGGAAAGTTCTCACAGTTACATCTAGAAACAAACTTCAATGACAAATAGAAATCCAAGAATTTGGATCAAATTGAGGATCAATTAGTGCCATAATGAAAGATAAACTAAGTCATTGCAAAAAAACCTCCTTCAAAATCCTTCAATGGCTCATTTCCATTTCAAAACAAATGTGTTTTCTATATTTTTACCATTTTAGTTAGATGCTAAATTTGAATCAATAGGCATCACAAACATTTTCTTTACAGAGTTGAAACTGCTTTTGATTTCTGATGTATTGCCTTGGAGGATGTTCGGTTAAAATTCCATGGTTGCGATGCATCTCAGCGCAAAAAATTTAGATAAGTTAAAAGTGCAATTTAATTATCTTGAGAGGGTGTCTGTTTAAATAGAGCTTTAAATCCAACATAATCTTCTATTTTTCTCAACGCAGAGGAAACAAATAACAAGGGAAATTTTAATGTGTTGATGAGATAGAATATGAGCTTCATCTTTCTGAAGCTTTCTCTATTTTAGATAAATGGAATCCGTTGCCTTTGAGAAATTGTTCTCATTTTTGCAATTCATAAATATTTTTGAAAATTTCTATGCATATGAATTTCTTATACATGTAAGAGTTGTCCAAATTTAAAATTTGAGAATTCCATTAAAAATGTCTTCAAGACAGCTGAATTTTTTTAAAGGCTGTATTCATGTATCAGTGATTTGAATCCATAAATAATTTTAAATTGATAAATTTTTTCTGAAGAATCAAACCAAATTGGTTCTTCGAATTCTTCTCAATCAATTTTTCTCCCAATCTGTGATTCTAATTGAGGAAATTGAATGTCTCCCTTGATTGTTAGCACAAAAAATCTTAAAGCACCATTGGAAACCTTACATTTTTGTAAAGACTTGGAGAAAGAATTTTTTTTTTAATTTTTGATTATTAAATTGACTTTTTTATTGTGTATGATTGATGCAAATCTTACGTTTCATCACAACAAACCATTTTTGAAACAGACATTCTCAAAAATCTAATTTAGTCCTATTGTCTTTTGACTTACTGTTTCCAAAAGCATGATTCAGGAAAAATTTCTTAAGATTCGAAATAGTGAGTATAAATTTGTTAGAGCCAACAATTAATGAAATTGAGGAATTTTCGTCAGAGTTTTTGCGGATAATGATGATTCATTTATGTACAAAGTTATCTGTAAAGCTTGGAAGGCAAAATTAGTTTTTGTCAATATAGTCTGAGAATTTTTCACCAAACTAAGATGACCATAAAGCTTTCTAATGATATGTTTTAGACTCAGAGTGAGTAAAAAGTTTATGCTGAAAAGTTGTGGTCTCATGCTGAAACAAAAACTAAGATTTTTTAGCAAATACTTGATGATTTTATTAACCTTTGCTCTCAGCTTTTGAAAAGTCCAATTTATTTATAATCATGAGGTCGCCATGGCCTAATGGTTATGACATCTGACTGTGGACTGGGAGGCTGGGTTTCAATCCCCGGTCAGGGCAAATCTTTGACCCCATTATTTATCTAAAAATAATCATCTAACATGATGGTTACCACAGTCAGGATGGATAGTTGTGCTGATCGATCACATGAACAAAAAACCTGATTTAATTATTAAAAACACAAAATAATTACATCAGAATTTCCAAAATTTAACCAGGGATAGTTCAGGTGACTGCAAGACACAATAATAGTGTAGGGAATTGTTGTAAAGTCTAATACTTAGGTTTTAGAAGAATCTGTTCCTCAACCAACTATAAGCTGTCAATCAATTAAGCTGATGAGCTAAGTCTGCCACGGCATTGTTCCACTGTATTATCTTTCATCATCACACCTTTGAAGGTCAGACTGACGGAAAATTTCATAACCTATCTCTAGAAACTATTATGGTACACAAAACTTTTCTAATTTTCAAACAAAACCACTACAACTTTTCAAAAGTACTGTCAGTAAATATAAATGTCATATTTTGCAAAGGACACTTTGGTTATCCAAAGGTCTTACATTCATATTTGTTCCAAAACCATAGATAAATATCAGTCGATGAGGTAAAAAATGAAGAAGCCAGAAGGTGATCACTATGAATGTAAAATACACATTTTAAAGCAAATGGACAATAATTTAATTAGGCTTTTTATTAGTGCATGTGAAACAAAAGATTTCATTTATTTTGCAAGGATACAAGGATAAAAGTTAAGTGCTAAAACAATTTTGTAAAAGCGATGAGAAATAGTGACTGTCCAGCGAGCATTTTCTGCAATATCTCATGCAGATTTTTGTGGTGTCATTTCAATTTCACAGTTGTTGGTCTTGTCTTAATGCAAAAAATTCAATCTTTTAATAGGGTTATTATTGGCTAATGCAGGAAGCAACCAACAAGGAATTTAGGTAAACCCTATACTTGGTCGGTTTTTTTATTCTTAAACAAGCTGTGTGGGCACAAACCTCCTCTTCCCAAAGGTTGCTGGGTGGTTCAACATCTGCTTCTTTCCAGTAAACTTTTTTATTTTATGGTCTTCATTAAGAATCCTAGAATTCATTTAAGTGTTTTGATTGTTTTGGTTAAATCTTAAAGGGACACATTCACAATCTAAGAAATTTTATCCACAGTAATAGACTGCATTATTGAGTCATTTGGATTAATAAAGTCTAAAAAATTACTAACAATTTTTGAGCAATTAAACCTAATAAACATTTTGAGGCTTTAAAAATGCTCTTGAACTATAACATAAAAACTTGTCCTGTAGCATGTTTATCCTTATGCTTTCCAAAGCAAACGTATGAAATGCATGAGAATAAAACTTTCGTCAAAGATTAGAGGACATGAACGAGTCTAAACTTCTGATTTTTAAATCCCTCACATTTGTAAACACTTAAACACGCCCGAGGATTTTATAGTCCAATCACAAAATGCTTTAAAACAATGCAATGAATTTCCTCTCACCTGGCAGTTTCTGGTAGATTTTGAAGTAAACCTTCCTCAGGGTTTGTTAGGAGTAACAAACTTATCTCATTTCTAAGCCTAAATGCAAAAGCATCTATTGATCTTTTGTCTGCTCTCCCAAAACAGTTTGTGAATCATATTAGTACATTACCTTGCCTTGAGGTCATCAACAAAAGAATCAAGTCCGCCAACGTGTTTTGGTCCCTCATCTATTGAGGACATCTAAAAGGAAACTTATACCTTTTGATTTTCTTCACAATTTATATACTCATAAAATAGAAAAATTATGTGTCATACAAATTTTTAACCAATAAGCCTAGCTCTTATTTTTCTTAACTAATTTTTCAACGTGTTGCTAAAATAATTTTTGTTACAGAATTATAAATTTGAAAAAACTTGTAAAACTTTATCAAGCCTTTCAATCAAACTTTAGTAATTACAAAATTTAAAGGAAAACAATTTTTACAACAAAAGTCTTCCTTGTCGTCGCTCATTCATCATTTGAAAGTTTTCAAAAAGTTCTCTTGCATTGCAATGAAGAATTCTTTTTTAAAGTTTATGTAAATATATCAAGCAAAAACTGAAACTTTTACTGGCGATTTCAAAAAAATGTGCTTAGCATGTAGGGCTCAATATAAGTATCAAAAAGGTGTCTTACCTCAAAAGCCCCCTTGTTCATTGGATAGGCCTTGAATGGATCAGGATTTTGGAGGACATTAAGATCTGAAAAAGTGGTTTCGATAGCAGGCCTGTAGTTAAAGGGTCTCCCTCTCTCAGTTTTTATTGTCTTTGACTTCACCATCGGATTGAAGATCTCAAACGCATTGTCTTTGTAAGCAGAAGGTGCCCATGAGGTATGAGTTCTGAAATCATTGCTTTGTCTTAAAAACTAATCTGTTTGTGTGTATTTCCAAGGATAGAAACCTAAATCGCCTGGCATTAGAGTCAGAATGAACTGACATGAGTGGACTTGCCTCCACATTTAAAGTAATAATGTGGACAACAACAATGGCCAAAGCTCCTGTTGAAAATAATGGGAACATTTTCCCATGGACTTGAGAGTTCCTATAAATGATTTAGAATTTTTGAAATAATTCTGAGTGCAACAAAATAGCTTATTTTAATATTTTCTTTGAACAGTATACATGTATAACCTTGCTTTTTAATAACTTAAAATGATGACAATAGGCAAGGAAACTTACCAAGTTTCAGCTTTAATGTTCACAGTGTCTCCTATTAAATGGGAACCGTTTGGCTTCTGTAAACCTACTTTTCTCCTCTTCAAAATTATTCTGATGCTATTTCTCTTGAGAGCGTCGTATAAGATTGAATCAGAGCTACAAAGTATTCATCAAGGACAGATAAATGACCCTTTTTTGAAAAAAATGGAATAAATATTGAACTGATTATTTTCAGTTTGCCTATCATGCTGTTTACCGTCAAGATCTTAAAATTTGATGACTCCAACACTATATCCTGTGTGTGTACTAGAACCTCACCAAAAAGCCTAAATATCACTTGATGTTGTCTCTTGGCTTAGTCAGTTGTCACCCTGTCAGTTAGCAGTCTACAGGTCCATTATTGTACACCTAGATAGTCAAGTAAGAATTTTTTAAAGCATCCAGGAAAGCAAAGTCATGAAGATGCTGGCCCAGGGTGGGAATCTTTTATTATTTTTTTGGCTGCGCGAGGTCAAAATTTGCTTAGAGGTGCTGGGATTTGAATCCATAGCCTTCAATCTCCAGCCAGGTAGGTACCATGGAAATGTACCAGGACATTCCCTCTCATAAAAAAATGATTTGAGAAAATTTAAAAACCTTATGTGGTTGCATGATTTTGAGCTTTTTGACCCTTTCAGAGGTTCACAAATCAAAGTTGTCTATTTTTAGACTGTTTTAGGAGACATGAAGAAATGCTATTCAAAAAGCTTTGTCTCTTGCCTCTGTAAACTAAGAATTTGGAATTAATTCAAATCATGATCATGATCATAATCTAACTTAAAAAAGACTCCAACTTTTTTTGTTTCTATGGAAGTTGTTAATCTCCCAAAGATCTGTTATTCAAATTAAACAGAAAAGTAATTTCATACTTTTTATCAGAAAAATCTCAAGTATTGATGGAAATAAGGACACTTTTTTAAACTGGATTGAAAAGTGCTATATAAAAAATCAATTGCAAACTTTTGGCAGCTTTAAATTTAAATCTTTTTTAGAAATTTTAGCGAATACTTTATCAAACCTTTTCCATGAACGTTTTCATTCAATTAACGATATTAAATAGTTTTTAATCAAGAAAGTCAGGTCGGGTCAGGGCTAGTGATGGGTCCGGGTCAAATTTTTTTGACCCGGGTCAGGTCGGGTCAATTTTTGTGGCTCGGGTAGGGTCGGGTCAGCCATTTATGGTTGTGGCTTAAATTTGCAAAATTTTCCCCTAAAAATGTCAAATTTTTCAATTTTTTACCCTTGATCAAAAAAATCTCTTCGGGTCGGGTCAAAAAGTACCCAGGTCAAAGGTTGGTCAGCCTCTTATTTATTGCGGGTCAAAAGTAAGCTCGGGTCAGGTCAGGGCCCATCTCAAGTACATTTTAATTTGAAACCATCATTTGTATGCACAAATAGATTATTGATGATTAGTTTTCAGCACCCAGAAATACCAGAGGAAATGGTGTATCCTTGACAAAAAATAAATAGTTATATGTTTAAAACAATGATGAATTTGGCACAGTAAATTTCTTAAGTGTTTCTGCATGAATTTTATAATTATTTCCTCCATTATGTAAAAAACCACAATTGCTTTAACTAAAAACTCCAAATTATTTTTGAATAATTGTTCATCGATGCTAGAGATGGGCCCTGACCCGACCCGAGCTTACGTTTGACCCGCAGTAAATAAGAGGCTGACCCGGCTTTGACCCAGGTACTTTCCGACCCGAAGCAATTTTTTTTGATCCTAAGGGAAAAAAATTGAAAAATTTGACATTTTTAGGGGAAATTTTCCAAATTCTAACCCAAGCCATAAATGGCTGACCCGACCCAACCCGGGTCAAAAATTGACCCATCACTAATTGATGCCTCTTGCAACATAATTATTGAAGACACTCTGATCCTGGCTTTGGAACCTTTCTTATTGTTAATTCAATCTGGGGTCCAGGAGGGGTTGATGGAAGGCCCCCTACAATCCTAAAGTTCTGATACAGATCATTTATTTACTCATATTACTCGCTGATACCTTGAAGGAAGGTTGTAAATTAAAGTATACAGATGTAAAGGTTGAAAAAGAAACCAGGAGTTTGAATTAAGCTTAAACGATTTATTTTGTGAATGATAGAATTATAGAAAACAAAACAAGTTTTTGAACTGAATTGCACTCTTCAAAGATATATTTGTTTAGATTTTTTCCCATTTCATTTTGTTTGTTGACAAATTCCTTCATCTAATTATCCATGTTTAAATGAGATACTTCTGCTAGAGTTGTTTGCCATTGCAAAGTACATCACACTGAATCGAAAGATTGAAACAGTCGGAGACTTTTTTACCTAGCTTTACAGTTGTGCTAACACAACACATTCAAATGCTTTTTAGTCTGTTCATTTGATTTGAAATTTAATTAAAAGCTGAATGTGTTTAGTGTAACTCAGTTATAGAGTTATCATTTTCCTGTGAAATGTCCAATTGAAAAGTGCAATTATAAACAATTTTTTATTGATTACCAAATACATATTGAGTTTGAAATATTTCAGAATAAATCAATACCTTGGCTTAAGAACATCTGAGACTCTTTTCTATGACAGTTCAAAAAAAGAAAGTAGGATGACAATCCATTAAAAATAGAATGTTATAGATTATGGGTACATTGGGCCAAAGATTGAATACTAAAAGACACTTCTAAACAATTGATATTCTTGCATTAGTGACATTATATACCCTGCAAGTTATAACCAACCAACTTGCATATAGGATACCAGGATTTTTGTATAGTCTATTGTAAAAGGCATATCAAATGCTATAAGACAATGAGTCCGAAACAAAAGATTTGATTTGATTAACCCCCACACTTTACATACCCAATTTTTTGCATCAGTGAATGCCAGGATTCCTTTGTTGGTTGCATTACAAGCCTTTTTTGGCTGGGTATTAAGGGTTTTTAATGATGTTTTTTACCAACCCAGGGTCAAAGGTTGGTGCCTGGGATCGAACCACAGACAGTTCAGTCATTATTAAATTGAACCAAATTCCCAGCTGAGTACTGTACCGTTAGGCTATACGGCGACCCCACTTCAAATTTCCATGATCCAGTTCCCTAGATCTAAACTTTCCACATTATCAAAACAACACAACCTATCCAAATTAACTTCCTAGCTATCCCTCATAGTCCTTTACCTTTCCTAGATGACCCTCACACCCATGCTGACAGTAAAAGAGCAGAAGATGGCATGAAGTGTCCCCCTGCAAACTCACCACACAATCACAAACTACCTATTTCCAGTCGATAAACTTTTATGAATTCTTCTTCTAGTCGCTTCAAGTCCCCCCATCCTCAACATCCCTGAGGTACATTCTCCTCCCTGTCAATATTTCTTTTCCCCAACATTTCCATTCACTCCACTACACTTCAGAGAATGGACTTTTACTCTTTCTATCTGTTCGTATTTTTTTAACACTCTTACCCTGCACATATCACAAAACCAACTTACTGCTCTCTAACCAATTTAATTCTTACCAACCCTTTGAACCCCTCCACAATCACCTGCACTCAGCCACCTTTGACACTAAGCTCCCATTATTATGCAATCCCTGATTGCCCCACTCTGAAACTCATCCAACAAACTCTAGAATGCAATTTTCTTAATTCAGAGCACACTTTCCTGTGCAACCTTGGTACCCTCTCTTCCCACCATCAACAAGCTGAAACCCAACAGACATTCCATCAAGGCTATCTGGAAAACGGCCAGCGAGTTAGTTGCGCTATCTTTTATGAACGTTGAATTTTTTTTATCTAAAATTGAATATGTGAACCTGGCAATAAGCAAAAAAAAATTTAACCTTTATCTCATTCTGTTGCCTAAATTAATCATTTCTATGAGATGATTATCTCAGTCAAGTTTGATTGTTGCGCAGAAACCTGATTAGAATGATCTCTTTCTTGTTTATTCACATTCAACCAAAAATCAAGTCCCTACAAGAAACAGTATTCAGTTAAACCAACTGTTGAATTAAATTTTTAAATCTCTCATAAGACATAATACAGAATGAAACTTTCTTAAAATCGAGAATTGATCAAATATACAACAAGTATACAAACAAAATTGAGAAAGTATAATTGAACTCTCATTTGATTTTAAATCCTTATTTTCGTAGAAATAGAAAATATTGGTATTTCCAGACTCTGGGAATCCACTCCTTTTCTCTTTCAGCTCTTCAGATCTTGAAAATAATTTTTTTTATCAATTCTGGACTTTTGAAAGTGTGTTTTTGACTCACTCACTTAACAGAAAGTAAGGAAAATCTGCCAAATAAGATTTCTATTTCAGTTTCCAGGTAGGTTGTATCGTAAACTGCAAACAACTTTGTGAAATACCTTTCAAAATTTCCATCAAAATATCATTCGTAACATGTAACAACATCCAAAATCTATCCATGGTTTTGAGGCCCATTCAACACCATTATGATTAGTTTAAGCGATCAGAAAATGCTTGAGCAACTTCATCCAAATTGTCTTTGTTATCTTAGATTCTTATAGAAGCTAAAATTTCGATATTTTGAATACTGAAAATTCACAAAATCAAAAGTATTTAATATTAAAATAAGATTCACTTATAATAGTTGTAAAAATTGAATAATTTTCTATTATCAGTGTTAGATAAGTCTGTTAATAGAAAATTTGAGAGCAGCATTTGAAAAGTTAACATAATAGTTGGTGTAAAAATGTTTAAAGAATGCATTAGAAACTAATAATGAATAGAGAATGTCAATAAAATAATTGTCAATAATTGTTTGAATATCCCAGACAGTAATGCTAATCACGGTAAATTAAAGAATGTCTTTTTAATATGTCCTCTTATTTGTTGCTTCGTTTTATTCTTAGTCCAGTCATCGCCAAGTTTTTCAATCAGTGGTTTCATCCTGTTTTTGATTCATTGTCAAAGAATTGGGGCATTGAATTTCTTCTTGTTGTGAAATGGTTTTCCATTATCGAATTATAGAGTCTCATTGGGATTTTGTTACAATGGTGGTCATGATGACAGATCCAAGAGCATACTTTGTGAATGCATTTGGGGGAGCTCTGTCAAGCGTGTCCAACATATCTCTGTGATAGAGTCTTTCCCAGTCTTTTACTACCCTCAAACATTGTAATGAAGTACATCCATTTTCAGCCTATCCTTCTTGAGTAATGCATCATTCCAGACTGGGACTCCTTGGTACAAGGCTTTGTAGTACTGAGGTGTAATAACTTTCACGAATTGTTCTTGAGTCATTTTGGGTCTGATTATCTTTGGATCTGAAATCATTCTTTGTGATTTTTTGACTAGATTTGCGACATGGGGTAGCCATTTAAGACCCTTGTCGAAAGTGATCCCAAGAAAGGATTCACCTGTGACCGTGATACTATGAGCAACAGGAATTTTCATGTTGGCCATTATCATCAATTCCGTCTTTGATTTATTCACAACCATGCCCAGCGAGTCCAGATATGTGAAGTGCTTTTCCATGATCGTCTGTGTCTCTTGACTTATGCCTTGCCTAGAAACTGATGTGCTAATGACATAACTTGTTGTAATGGATCCTTCCAGACTTTGCTGCCAACTCTTTGCAGTTGTGCAAGAAAAGCGAAGATCCAAGTACTGAACCTTGGATTCACTATTTTAACATTTTTTTGTTATTCAAAGCATATGACTAGAAATAAAAAATATTTATAAAATCTTCAGGATGTTCGTGTAAATTTTAAAAAAAGTTGGTTTAAGAAGAACACTTAATTTAGAAATATAAAAACCTTGGAGGTATGAAATTCATTTGAAATGACGTCAATCATTAAATTATGTTGAAACAACTAGATCTTTTGAGAAAAGTCAGAAGCGTTAAATTCCTTAAAGATGCGAGGACAATAAATTTCCAATGAACATTATATGCTTAATGAAAAGATCAAAATTTTGATTTTGAGTAAACAATTTTTCAGGAAAAGGAAAAATATTTGTTGAACACCACTATTCTACAAAGTAAATTGGATTTCCTTTCAAATGTGACTTGAGTTGAAATTGTTTTCGCTTAGTTCTTTTATTACTTAATTTTGCTATACATAAGTTGATCTTCAGAGTATTTTTTTTGAAGATACTACCAAAAAAGGCTGGTCAAGAAATAATGCAATCAAACTTGACTAATATTGGATAACTTAATGATGTTTTGATGAAGGACCAGCCTGGCTAAAAATGGGAAATCTTTGTGAACCCTCATACGTGCATCAGACAAGGAGATCTGATTGGAAATAATCTATTAAGAGCCATACAACAAATAGTTCTTTCAGAAAATCATCATCTTGTGAATATTTGAATACAATAACGTTGCTCTGTTGTAAATCAGTAAACATTTTCTACGGAATAGAAATATCAAAAAAATCAATCTGCAACAAATTTTATTTCTTATTGTTATTATTTGCTCGACAAGATTAAGCTTTGTTAAAAAAACAAAAATTCTTCATTCAAATAAAAGCATATGTAAAAAAAATTAGTCATAATTGAAACATAAGCTTACTAATTCCTAGATTTTATCATATCCTAGCAACATAAAAGCATTCTTCACTTAATTACACAAGCATCGAAAACTTTATAAGACATTCATTTTCGTAAAAACCTTGAGACAAAAACAACACAAATTTTTTTTTGGATCCAATATGTCCAAATAGCTTAACGACGGTGCAGATCAAAACTTTAATAGGATATCGCCTGAAAATGAATTTGTCCAAAGTTTTACATCGGTATAGAATAGGATTTTATTGATAAAAAGCTCACTTTCAGATCCGAGATTGTTCCTTCCACAAAAGTGTCTCGCTTCAATTTCCGATGCTGACTTCTGCTTTCGTAAAAAACGTGACTTTGGCTGACATTTTAGGTTTGTAGTTTCACAATCAGAATGAACTGTCACCTTACATAGTTTACACATCAAGCCTTGTCGAGTGTGGCCTAAAATTTGAGACAAAAAATCAAGCCTGTTGTTTTATAAAACAACATGATGACTAAAAAGAAAACTCAGAAACTAAACAATTTAGAATCAAGTTAAGAATTGACAATAATGTAGAGGATGATAATGATGACTTTTCTTCAAATCCTCTCAAAGAAGCTGTTTCCCAAGGGCAATCCTTTAATCAAAACACCTTGGTATATTTCAGGGACATTTTTCATTTGATAATCCAGCATTTTCAGTTTTCCTATACTTTCACTAATTAATTTTTTATATTAAAACATTTTTTCATGTATCAAAAGTTTTTCATTCTGGCTTTATCTTTTTCATACTTTGTTGGTGAATTTGGATAATATGCCTTTTTTGGGATTAAAACCAGGCCCTTGTCCCTCAGTATCGACTTAAAGCCACTGGACATGATAGTTGTTGCTCTTAAAATCCAAAAAATCCACTTTCTTTGACAGATGTCAAATAGCTCAATTTTTGTCCTTTTAAGAAAACTTTGCACTTTTTTTGCAAAGTATTTTTTATTACAATCAAAACACAATACCTTTTGTATGTACCTTGTTGATTTTTATGACAATCAAAATTAATTTTTATTGTTCATACCTTTTAGAATTTTTGAACACACATCACAGGTTATAATCTTCCTGTAAGTGTACTCCTGAAATATGTGACCACTGTCGCCCTGAGCTTGGGTTGAAAAAGACATGCTCTCCTTGTAAATCTTTTGTCGGCTGAAAATAATATAAACAATCAATTCAATTTTATGTAAAACCTATATTTTAGAGTTCAAACATCCACGATTCGGAGAGACTTCTTCACACATGGTTTACATTCATCTAAAATTATACTTTTATTATAGGGAAAAGCATCAATAGTTTTTCCATATTTAAGAAGCTCATTTGTTAAGTATTTTTGTTATCAAGCTTTTACCTTCGAAGTTTCCAATGATTTGGAAAACTTTTTGATTCAATATTAATCACACTGATTCCTTTTCCAGGAAAGAAGAAACTTTTTACACGGAAACTTCATTCGGCTCTAACCTAAGAACTTTTTGATAACATGGAACTTTTTTGCTAATAGAAGTTGCCCAACTCAAAAATATTTTGATAAAGAGCTGCAGGTTTTACTTTTGTGAATGACTGTTTACAAAAATAAAAAAAAAGAGTTACAATTGGTTATTGAAAACCTTTTATGTGGACTCGTCAATGTTAGATTGAGTTACAGACTAGACTTTCTGGTTACAGTTTTTAGTCATTTGAAGTAAATATATATTGTGTTGGTAAAGTACTGCTTATTCTAACATTAAATCAAGGTAATAAGAATGGCATTTAAAAAAATTCAGACCAATCTGTAAAGATCTGTTCTAACCAAGCATCCATTTTTTGATCAAAGAGCTCAAAATGTTAATTTTCAAAGTAAGTGAATTTCCTTTTATGTGTGAATCAATTATTCTTTCAGTTATCCCCAATCAAGATTTTTCGAATCCCGTTTTGTTTTCAAGATGTTTCACAATCTGGCGGGGCCAACAGACTAGAGATGGGCCCAGACCCGACCCGAGCATACTTTTGAGCCGCAGTAAATAAGGGGCCGACCTGCTTTTGACCCGTCTGCTTTTTGACCCAATCCAAAGAGATTTTTTTTAATCGAAGGGAAAAAAATTGAAAATTTGACATTTTTAGGGGAAACTTTCCAAACCCAAATCACAGATGTTCAAAAGTTCAATTTACATGGGATGTAGAAGGATGAACACACCTAGGTTCCATGACAAGTCTAGGGGAACATCAAGTTGTTAAACTGACTGACTTGCTTAAATGGCTTAAAGGACTGGCTTGGAAAGAACTTAAGAAACAATGATATTTGAATAATGATCAAGAAATATTTCAACTTTTACTTTGAGCCCTAAAGTGCATAAAGTGACCTTCTAAGAATCATTATTTTATTCCTGACATAATGAATTTTTGCATTGAATTAATGTGATACCTCTGATTTATTTTTCTGACATATAGAGTAATGATTAGTAGATAGATTTGGAGCAATTAATTATTTAGTATCGGAGCTCATCCTTCCATAAAAATTAATTACGCATAAAGTCGATCCAAAGTCTGATTTAATTATCTAGAGGTTATTAATAAAGGTAACCGGGGGATCCAAGGCTTTCTCTGGACAAGGATCTGACCCTAAACCTCACAGTTCTTGACTTTGGCTACCCATTATACCTCAAAGATTCAGTTTTTTTCATTTTCAATACTATTTGAGTTAAAACAGTATCAAGAACTTTTACTAAAATATTAAAGCAGCTTTTAAAAATACCTTTGATCCAAAGAATGCTGTTTTCCAACTTTGATGCTTTTAAATGCCCGAATCCATTTATTCTTCATGCTTTCACCAACATTGTTAGATGCTAAATCTGAATTAGGTCCAGATCCACTGATACAAATGGCTTTGGAATCAACCTTTGAAAATATAGAAAGAATCAAGATAACCTTTTAGTATGGGAAAGAGCAAACAAAAGATAATGGTTTCATCATGTTAAGCAAACAAATTTGCTTGTGTAAATTTCATTAAAAGTTCACTTTTTGATGCAAAAAAAATAAAATTGAAAATCTAGAAAAAAAGATATGAAGCGTCCGCATACGTACAGATTTGTTTTAGAGTCAAAGTCAATTAAGGATCCAATTCTCATCGAAAGAAAGATTCCTAACAAGTGAGACAACAACTTGATTGTCACGTTTCCGGAGGTACACAAGAGCAACTCAATAAGAAAAGCTTTAGACGATTGTTCCAATTAGAATGGAAATCGTTTGGTGATCGATTCTGTCCGTCAAGATAACAATGTTGAATGTTGTCTCTAATTGGGGGCCTAACCTTTATTAACATGAGCTTAAAAATAAGCCACTTGACTGATTTTAGTTAGACATCATCATCAACAAAAGATCTTTTTTTGTCTGAAATATCTCAGAAAAGCAGCAGAGAAAGTTTGGAAAAATAGCTTTGATTATATCTTCATTTATTTAATTAAAAAATACTATCGGTAAATGAAAATAAGAAGAAAAGGTCACATTACAAAAGATATTTACACAAATAAAGTTATCAATTATGGGTATATCTCCTGAAAACAAGTTGTTGGAAAGTAGGAGCCACAAATATATAAAAAGTCCAACCGAACCTCCTTGCCAAGACGGTGTTTCAAGAAGTTTATATTTGAAGTGCCAAATACAACATTGTTGTTCCACGTTGTTGTAGACATGATTAAACTGTTGTTGTTTATACTTTAAGGTTGAAGATAAACTGTTGAGGTAACTTTTTGTTTGAAAATATGGGGAAGAGAGAAAAGATTGAGAGAAGGCGTGACCATATAGAAAGTAAAAGACTTTGCTTGGCGTGGTAAAAAAAGAAGATGCTAGGCTAATTAAAAAGTTTTTTTGAGCTATCATTAAGCTATCAAATAATAAGTATGAGATAAGAAGGTGATCTTTTATTTCATATCAAAATACTAGAGATGGGCCCTGACCCGACCCGACCTGAGGTTACTAATGACCCGCAGTAAATAAGAGGCCAACCTGCCTTTGACCAGGGTACTTTTTGACCCGACCCGAAGAGATTTTTTTATCCAATGGG
>Ga0194133_10004919_pt1 | contig 17391 bp, 2 predicted proteins | sample TA2KigOf40mmetaG_FD_155448 | JGI IMG/M metagenome (GOLD analysis project Ga0194133, IMG submission 155448) | Freshwater microbial communities from Lake Tanganyika, Tanzania - TA2015055 Kigoma Offshore 40m | ecosystem: Environmental > Aquatic > Freshwater > Lake | place: Tanzania: Lake Tanganyika... | reverse complement strand
CATGAAACATCCTGACGCTCTCCAACCGTAAGCCTACATAGATAAATAGATAAACGTTTATTCCTTTGACATTTTACAATGCATTCTTAGGAATATTTTTTCAATTTCTGATTTGCATAAAGAAAGAAGCCTGAAGTCTTTCCTCAACGACCCTTATTTTTTAGGAGGAAAAACCCGGATTTTCCATGTGGACTTTAAGGAAAGTTTTTTTTTTAGTAGATAACAGTACTTTGCTAATCCATCGTAAAACTGCTCAAACAAAGAGTATATAAGTTACTAACTAACCAACTAACCTTTGGTTCTAAGCAATTTTATTGTCGTTTGATCTTCATTTCAAAAAAAATAGAACGGACCAAAAAAAGTATGCCTTGAATGAGCTACACTCGCAAGGGTTGCTATAAAAATTGCAAAAAATATTTCAACATTAAAAAAGGAGGTTAACAAAACAGCTGAAAATTGATCAAGATGCTTCACATCAAAGGTACTTGGTCTTTATCTATGCATCAGACCATTTCACTGTTTTATGGAAGGGGAGTTAGCTCACATTCTTGGGTAAATATTGAATAAAGGTAAGGCAGAGTTTGCTTTCAGTAAATTTTAGGAATAAAGACTGATAAATAATATAGTCAACGCAACAAAAATGAACATTTAATCACGTTTTGTGTGACCAAGAGTTTCTCATAACTTGTGTGATGCCATCATCACTTTTCCTTGAGACCAGGGGAATCAGGAAAACTAAAATTACAGTCAGAGCAGAGAAAATGAAGAAAAGAATTAAGAAAATGTAAACTCATCAAGTATCATCCATTTTGCTAAAATGAGGGAAAACAAGCAAAACAGTGGTATGGGAAAAAATATAAAAAGAGGACACAATGGCTGCTTTTGAACTATTTTTAGGTAAAAATAAACCAATAGAAGTTTTTGGCTGCTTGCTGAAAATGGGAATAGTCCTAAGGTTTACTTTTGTTATTTATCTCACATCAATTGACTTTTTCTTTCTAAAAAGATAAAAAATTTATGTATGAAATGTCAAGATAACAAAAAATAAAAAAAAAGAGCTGATTACACTGAACATTTACTTTTATCCTTGAAGTGTCAGAATCATCATACAATCAAAGTAATCTTTGGGTATGATAAATCTGAGCTTGGAGTGTAAAAAAATGAGACTTTCTTTCTTATTTTATCAAAATTACAAAAGATTTTTAGGTTTCAGTCTTTTGAACGTCATCTCATATTTTTTTCAAGACCAACTTGTAAAATTGTCAAATAACTGTCAAAATGTTACGGTATCTTGATGCCAAACCTTGTTAGTGCCAACAGGAATATAAGAGAAAAGCTTTTAACCCCTAAAAAATGCTGCGAAGGTTATATGTAAGTTCAAAATGTGATGTGATCTTATAAATTCATCAAGATCAAAAATTGCGAATAAGAGTTACCCATATCCATTTTTAGACTTTGGAGCAGCTTTGTTATTGCAAAAATAGTGTTTCTGACTGGTTGCCCTTGTCTTCTTAACAAAAGAGCCCTTTTAATAGTTAAAGAAACCAATTCTCACATTAATCAAGTGTCTCATCGACTTGAAAAGGAAACTTTGCAAGAATGTCAAGGGCAGTCCATGATTTTAGATTCTTCTACCTCAATTAACTCAAAGAAATAAAGTCAGGCATGAAAGGCCGAGCAAGGCACAATATTGTGTTTTGAATTGCCTTGAAATACTAAGTAAAAATGCAAATTAGAGGTGAGTCTTGGTCTGACCCAACCAGAGCATACTTTGATCCGACCTGTTTTTGCCTTTGAGGCGATTTTTTTAGGCTCAAATTATGCTAAGCAAAAGTTTAATGGGCCCAGGATATTTTAGGCTTCTTGAGTTAACTTGGTTTGAGTCAATCTTGATGGAAATGGAAATAATTTTTGCCAATGCCATAGGTAGGCTAAACTTAAATAAGACTTTAAAGCATCTTCAACAGCCAAAAAATATTTCCCACACAAACTATATAATGTTAAACTTCTTTGCCAATCATTTGATTTATTGCAACACTTTCACTTTGAGCCTAGTTTTTAAAAACTTTCTTTTTTATAAATGTAATATTATCTATTTGCTTTTCAGACCTCATTTGTTTACAAAAGCTGTAGTGAACCCTGATGGCACTTAATTCACCAAGATTTGAGGATCTCCTGGATGACTCAAAGAACATATTGGAGAGTGCGCATTTGCGTACTAGCAGCTATTTTGGGTATAAAGAGTAATTTCAGAGAGCAAAAAATTTACAACATTTTTAATTTTTTAAAATATAAAAATCTTTTTCTCAAAATTAGCATGCTTTTTTTGTCCTGATCGACGCCATACATTGAGACATCTGAGAATTTTCAATTAAAAAGTCTATTTTGGAAAATTCTCTGAATCTTCTTTTCTTCTTAGCCTGATTGGACATTTTTGTGTTGAAGATTCGACAGTTTTGCAAATCAGACTTTTTATTTCCTTTTTAAAGTGAAGTATTATATGGCTTAATGAGTTTGATTACATTGAAAAATTGGTATTATCAAAAACTCATCTGTTTTACTTAAATATTTTGTTTTAGGACTTTATCTTGTTGTTTCTGCGTTGATTTCTACTCAGGTAATTCTATTAAGATTTTCTTATTCAGACAATGCATAATCAGCAGAAAAAATTGCTTTGAGACTCTTTTATAATGATCAAAAGCAGAATTTTTTATAAGTTCTTCTCAACTTGAGGAGAGAGTATTTCTTTTTAAAAGTCAGAATTTTGAATAGAAAAGTTTTAGATTTTATTTCCCAACCTATTTTTTCTTCTTCTGATGAGATGAAATAAAAATTTAATTTTATCTTGACATTTCTTGAAATTCATTTAGAGCCTACAATTTCCTTCAGGACATTTCGAAATAAAAGAAGGTGGAAAGTCACAAGTTTTGTCTAGGTAATTTGAAAGATTTCAGAATTCAATATTAGGCCTTTAAATATTAGTGAATAGCTCCTTAACGGGCTATTATGTTATTGATATTGATTTATAGACTCTTTCTTAATTTATCAAAATAGACAATTACTTTCTAAGAGTCATAGAATTAACCATTAAACAATCTTTTTGTACTATATTGTATCTCATTTACGGGTGTGATGACGATTAAAATTTTAAGACTCGCCTACATGCACAGTTCCAAAGTAAGATATGATTTGTGTATTTTGCCATCATTAAGTCAGTAGGTTGAAAAGCCGATCGCATAGGCCGGAGGGTTTTTCCCCCCGGTGGAGCCATCCCCCAACTGCAATTTTGGTAATATCAATACTCAATGAAGACTCTTTTATTTCCTTTATTTATTTCTTTTCAGTCCAAAGATCAAAATCCGGGTTTTTACCTCCCAAAACATAAAGGTCTTTGCGATTAAGTCTCCAGGCTTATAATTGCTTCTCATTGAAAATCTTGAGAAAATATTTCCTAACAATGCATGTATTTACATGTCAAAGGAAAATAAACGATTCAATTCAATTCAATTCAATTAGACCATTGGAGACTTAAAATGCACATGCCAGCACTGAGAGGGAAAAACCCGGATTTTATTTATTTCCAGCCCTAACAATCGATTTTACATGCTCCACCAGGGGGTAACCTCAAACATGTGCATACTGGTTATCGTTGGTGGACAGGGTAAAGGTTATGCGTCATTAATATTTTATAGAGTCAATAATATAGCTCAGCACTGTTGATATTACTGGTTTGGAGGCTGCAGGTATTTCGGATGGCTCATTCCTTCTTAAAGGCAAAGCTAGTGGCATTTTCAAAGCACCACCTTTCCTTGAAGTATGTCAAGAAATATAAAATCAAGGGTTAACCTGGCTTCAAGACAACTATAAAGATAAAAATAATCTTGGCTTTCTTAATAATAAAAAAGGGTAATTTTTTTCAGGCTTTTACTTCATAAATGGTTTTTCATAATTGTTTGTGACATCAATGGGATTTAATCAAATTGTTTGTGCTCTCAATATGGATCTAATCTATCACAAAAATGCTCAAACACTATTTCCCATAAGCTTAATGATGGTTTAAATCAGCCAGAAAGCAGTAAAAAAATCATTCCATTTGATTTTTTTTATTTCAGACCAATAGATCTAGTTCCATCCATTTTCATTCAAGGCGATTTTGAAGAGTTCAGAGAACAGCATAAATATCCACAGGGGGAAAACTTGGACCTTGCTATTCGTCCACGAAATCTAGCTGGTGTAATTGAAGTCAGCAAACTTTTGACATCCGGAAACATAAGGTATTGTAATATTTTCACACTTTTATGAAATTTAAAATTATTTTGGTACAGAATTGAATCTGCTTGTATGTTATCTGTATCTTACAAATAGACGCAGAGGTTTTCATGTAAAGGTGATGGAAATTAATGAAACCCCAAACAGGATATCAGTGCTTTGAATAATGTCTTATAAGCTCACATTTCTTGCGTTTGATCCAGGCTTGGGCCCACAAGAGAATGACACTTAGTTATCTTTTCCTGGATATAGATCAAAGTTTTCCATTGGGTATACGTTTTAATAAAAAATAAGAATCAAGGGTAGAGCTGACCTCATAAGCACACTAATAATTTGATAAATTTGTCTTTAATTTAGAAGGGAATTTATATTCCTCTGGTTGAGTTGGTTCAGGTCTACGCATACCTTCATGCGGTTAATAAGCCTGATTTATATAAATTGAGTAGAAGGGCATTTTTTGTGCAGGGAAAAATGCCAAACCCTCCCAAGCAACCCCTTCCCCCCCTTCAACCCCCTTACCCCCAATTAACAAAATAATAGTACCAAAAGGGAATTTATTGCTAATCTAATCTGCGGGAAGTAATTCCTATTTGCCATGTTGTTGTAGATGAATGACCATAAGGCACTTTACTGGGAACTAAGATTCGAGGTTGCTGGTTCAACCCTTAGCCATATACCAGTAATTTTTAAAACCAAATTTGAAAAAAAAATCAACAAGGCAACCATAGTCAGGGTAATAGAAAAATGCAAAGAAAATAATTAAGATTAGGCTTTGTAGGGAAGCAACAAAAACATGATTTTATAGAGATGGGCCCTGACCTGACCCGACCCGAGCTTACTTTTGACCAGCAGTAAATAAGGGGCCGACCCACCTTTGACCAAAGTACTTTTTGACCTGACCCGAAGAGAAAAAAATTGAAAAATTTGACATTTTTAGGGGGAAATTTTCCAAACCCAAACCATCAATTGCTGACCCGACCCGACCTGATCCGAGCCAAAAAAAATGACCAGACCGGGTCAAAAAATTTTGACCTGGATCCATCACTAAATTTTTAGCACATTAGTGCCCAACAAATCTAACTTTATCTTCACTTCAATCTTAGATCTGGGAAAGCAATAGAGTGGTGTAATCAACTTGGGTTCAAGGCAGCCCCTGGCCCTATCGTAGCCCTAGCTTCATTCCCAGGATCTGGAAATACATGGATCAGATATTTGCTTCAACAGGTATATTTTGTATGTATTTCACCTTGAATTGTGTTTTAATTTAACTTCTTTCATCAAAGGCAACTGGAATCTTGACAGGGTCTGTTTACAAAGATTTTGCTTTACTAAAAAATGGCTTTCCTGCAGAGAGCATCATAAATGGATCCGTTTTGGTAGTTAAAACACATGAATTTGGAATTGAAGCCAGGCAAGAAGAATCTTCAAAAAAACATCAATAATTTATTCTGCATATCTAAAAAGGATAAAATTCCTTTCAAAATTTTAATAAGTAGGGGAAAAACTTTCAATCATTTTTGGGGATATGTTGAACAAGCTTTACTTGCCTTTCACCAAGTTTAGAAAAAGTACTTTTATTCCAAGTTTTAATATGAGCAAAACAAAGAAGTTCTTAGAATGGAAAAAATCTTTTCAAAAAATTACATTTGCAGGAAACCTTTCGAAAAAGCTATTCTTTTGGTACGAGATCCCTTTTCATCTCTAATTGCAGAATTTAATCGCAGATCAGGTATTTAAAGATATTAGAAATAAGAAAAGTAATTTTTAGCAGCCTTGAGATGACCATTAAGGAGGTTTTTTGTTTTTATTGATTCATTTATCAAATTTAAAAATCAATTTATGTTATAATTGTAACAGATGTGTGTGCTTTGTAACTTTATATAGAAGTTGCATTTCCACAGGACTTGTCTTTTTTTCCAAATGAATGTAGAAAGTAATGAAAAGCATACTGTTTTTACAATGCACCAAATTGGCTTCTACCATAAACTATACTTTTGCTTCCTTCCACATTTTATTCTTGACAATATTTGAAAATTTATGAGCTTTCCTCTTCATTAGATGAGGAGAAAGAAAAAGGATTTTCTTATACCTTTTTTTTAAGACTTTGTACCGCCAGCAAATGTTCAACATTTCCTTTTTGAAAATACATCCAGAAACCAGCAGTTCCGAGGGGTTAAGGGTAAATCAAAATGTCGTGATCCTTAACAGTAACAAAACTTTTGGATAAGCGAAAAAATTATCTTTTGACATGGCAGAAAACTCACAAGAGCAAAATTTATGCCTAGATGAGAGTCCTTTCAAATATGGACACTTTATCCTATTATTCCATTAGCTACACCATGTTAAAACACTAGGTATGAGCTTCTTATTTTTGTACTTCTCGAGGCAGTTCAATATTCATTTTACATCAAATAGAATTTAGCCTAATGAGGTATGAGATCTAATCTAGACGAAAAAGGCGAATGAGCTTCCAACTGTACATAACATAATCAAAAATTAGGAGAAAAGGATGCAATTTTACACATTTGCCTTTTGGGAAAATTGTAAAACTGATGTTTTTGGTATTTAAGGAAAGTACCCTTCTACTTTTTTAATACAAGAATTATTCCTACTCATGACTAACTGTAGATAAATAATAAGTTTCGAAACATGTTTCAATTGTCTGGTCCATAATCCCACTGTGGGTCTGCTATTCAAAACAACGATTTTTTTCTTTTTTTCCAAGCCTAAAAACAACCTAGGGAGGCCTAATTTGCAAGCCTGTAATATATGTCATGTAAACCTCTTTAGATTTGTGTGATTCTATAATTAAACCACTTGCTTTCTAATGTAATGTTAATTTGATTCCCTCACTTTTGTGCTTTTCACTTTACCAATAGGTGGTCATGTTGGACATGCTTCAGTTGACAAGTACAAAAAAAACTCAGGTCGTCACTGGAAAGGATTTTTCTACGGGATGGCCAACGATTGGGAGAAGATGAACCTTGATTGGTATTTGGGATTTGCTCCTAATCTTCGTATTGTTTTGTTTTACGAACAAATGATTGAGAATCCGGACGGTGAATTACGAAGACTCCTTGATTTTCTTGGCGCTGCCATCTCAAACACTACAATGAAATGTGTTATGGATAAGAAAGAAGGAATCTATAAGCGAGCCAAAAGATTATTAAGTTTCAATCCATTTGATGAAAGTATGAAAAGATATTTGGACGAAAGAAGGAATCGTGTTTATAATATTCTCAAAGGAGGGGAACTTATTTCTAAGACAGAATTAAAATCTGAATATGAAAATATCACAGCAATAGACATGGGAAAAATTAAATAAGTTGATAGATTTTTTGCTTTTATTTAAGGTATATTGGATTCTTAATTTGGCCTTTATATTGACTAAACGTTGTGATAAATTAAGAATAGTCAGCCAAATTATTTTAGTTCAATATCTAAATTCTAGCTTAGAGAATTTATTTCTTGTACCTGATTTTAAAATTTTAGTTTAATCAAATATTTAAGTGAACCAAAAACTTTGTGTTTTGTGTATTGCTGTGTGGCGTCATGATAAATAAATTTATTATAATAAAAGTACAATATTTATGTATTTTTGGAAGACTTGTGTGACAACCAGATCTGACACTTCTTTGGTGTCTGGATATATTTTTTATGTTGCATCACAAAGAATTGCTTTCAGCATCAATGATCAAGCTGCAATCTCTTGGCCGATAAATAAAGTTTGTTCATGCTGTTTCTGTTTGTAAAAGAATCAATTCCACTCTTGTTGATATTTATGAAACAATCTGTTCAAAATAAAAAGATTCAAACGTACTTTTAAGAATGTTTGGCCACACTCATTTCAAATAACTGAGATTGTTTTTCTCTCTTGTGAAGTTGTGAAGGGGCCACAAAAGCATCAGCTTCAATATTTCATATTGTAGGTTTTTGTACAAGTTTCATATTCTTACAAGGATGGATGTTGTGGTGTGATTGAGGGTTTGTTGTATGTTGTTGTATCAAAAGAAAGTGAAAAATCTGGGTAAAAATTGAAAATACAATCCCAAACATTCAATGGCTTTTTGGTACATTTAGTTTCATCAACACAAAGGCAAAAAATTATTGATTAGTTTCTTAATGTTAAAACCACAGAACCTCACATGCATGAAGCCTTTCATTATTCAACTGATTGGTAGATAAATATTTTCACTATGCTGCGATTCATCAGTTTCTCAAATTTCTATGGAACTTGCTGAAGGATTATTTTTTGCTACCTTTTTCTATTTTTGACTTTAAGCAACCAAATTTTACCTGATTTTTTTCAACCTTGTGCAAATTGTCATGCACAACTCACTGAGACTGAGACTGAGTAAATATCTGACCTGGAAAGGTTTTACTCCAAGGAGGAACGTAGCACTTGGGTTGCAGATACTCCCTAGAGGTTAAGGCACTCAGAAACTCAGAAGCAAGGGATATTGTGGCCAAGTTGCATCTATTTTTTGGGTTCAAACTTTTACACCTTCAACCTTTCAAAAATGTTTTTTAGTTTTGTTTTGTTGCATCATATTTGTTTAATCAGATAGACTTCAACAGTAGATCTTACCATTAAATAACTACAACCTAATATACGTACTTAATGTGACATCAAAAGATCTTATTATTTATGCACGATGAAATTTCATTTTTTCAAAAATCTTTTAAAGTGCGCCTTGCGAATTTTTTTTCATGAAAGGCATACTGTTTTTTTGACTGGGACTCACTTATCATTTTTTTGGCAACCCAGGGTCAAAGGTTGCCTGGACCCGTCGGGGTTCGAACCCCGGACCCGTCGGGGTTCTAACCCCGGACCCTCAGATTCCCAGCCTGATGCCTGCCATAACCACTCGGCCATGGCGACCCTTTTTTTTACAATTAGAGTGAGTTTAATGTGGAAGATTTCGAAACAAGTTTTAATCCAAAATTCATTAAAATTATGACTGCTTTAAATTCAGAACTTTGCTTCTATTTGTGAGATTAAAGTTCCTTCTTCTTAAAAACTTTTTCTTTGTCTAAACTCTTTTAGGTGGTAACTTTAAGTTGTAAAAGTTGATCCTCAAAGCTCTTTCATCAAGAAAAAGTTTTAAAATGTGAAAGAATCCCAATGTCATTCAGGAAAAAGACTTTTGTTCTACTCATTCCATGTGACACTTAATATATAGTACATTAACATTTGATACGATTTAAATTGATCTATATATAAGTTATTTGCCTGATGGTTTCACCAAAATAGCTGTCTTGGCAGTGAGTACTCAATCTTCTCTTTTCAGTGGAGTTAAGGCATGCAAGCCATTCTTCTGATCTATAATAGGGCCTAGAAAAGTATAGAAATGAATAAATATAGCGAAATTCCCTTTTTAAGGCATTTATACAAGACATTTAGGGCTGGTTTCGAGGACAGAAAGCGGTCAATTACTTTTTTCTGCTTGTAGGCTCCAGTTATATTCCAAGGGCCAAGTCTCAGCAAAAGTGTATTTGATTTTAACCCGGAGACAAATACAGCAGTCTTGTAGCTCCTCTAGTAGATTCCCAGATTGAAATTGGGTCTTAGGTAACACTAAGAAGGGATTTGAAAGACACTCATTTGTCAGAAACCTCAATGATCTCCTTCACAAATATCAACAGGCTATTTGGCTCTGTACCTTTAGGTTCGAGTGACCCCAGTAAAATTTTGTTCATTAATATAATGAAAGAAATTTGTCTTGTGATGGTTCAGCATTGTGCAAATGAATTTTATAAGGCCTATATATAGTAAGAAAAAATTACAGTTTATTCAACTTCTCAGAGAAAATTGTTAATGAAAAAATAAAATTTCTCAAGATTTTCTTTCCACAAAAAATTTTCAAGATTCTTTTGAGTGACTCTAGCAAGTTAGATTCTTCCTTAAAAAACGTTGAGTGTTTTTCAAGATGAAAGTAAGAGGAAGCTGCTTTCTATATAGAAATTGACAAGAGAAGGACTCTGTTTTCGACATGCTCTAATTCCAAAATTGAAAGTCGAAAAACTTAACAAAAGATTTCAGCTTCCTCTCCATCAAGAAAAACTAATTACATTCTTATATTATCCACTTTTGTGGTTTTTTTGTGGAAGATTGTTGTGCGGGAAAGTGGTTGGAAGGAAATATTTATTGCACTTTTTTCTCCATTTTCTAAAAATCTTTTCATATGAACCACACACAATCTTTCAATTATGGACCAATTGTATTGAGGCAGGATTTTTAGCCTCACATTTTCTTTTCCAAAAGTAAAGAGAGTGTTTGAAAAAAGACTTCCTTGGCAATTAAACCACAAAATGAAAGCTCTTTTTCATGGAGCACACAAAATAGCAACAAAGCAAGTATTAACAAAATAAGTGCTTTTTAAACCCACATGAGCATCAAAATGATAAAGAGTGAGTGAAAAAAAACCATCTTCTTTTATTTTCTTTGCCAGAACGTTAATGTGAGGCAAAAAAGTAAGACATGGTATTCTTGACATGTTAGTCCGCCAAAAGAAATTAATGAAGACAAAAACCTTCCTAATCTTTAAAATAAATAAAATTCACAAGATGGTCTTAAAAAGGATTTTTTACTAAATTTTAATTCGTACTTACCTACATTCTTCATTAGGGCTTCACCCAACATCAAAATTAATTGGTACATTTTTTAAAATGTCAATAATCAAATTTAAATACACAATCAATGTTAATAAATTCAGTGTCTGTGAAAGTATTAATACAAATAGGGGTCGCTGCATAAAAGAACTGGGAGACTGGGGTTCAATCCCAGGTCTGGGTAAAATCTTTGACCCCTGGATTTGCCTTAATTTATCATTTCCAGTAGATGATTATCTCAGTCAGGATTGATTGTTGTGCAGAAAACTTGATTAAAAATTATTTGTCTCTTGATCTTTGACTCATAATTATCAAATACAATCAAGTGACTGTGAGACACAACTTTCAGTGATTATCTCAGTCAGGATTGATTGTTGTGCAGAAAACTTGATTAAAAATTATCTGTCTCTTGATCTTTGACTCATAATTATCAAATACAATCAAGTGACTGTGAGACACAACTTTCAGTGATAGGAATTGTTGTAAAGTCAACACTACTAGATGTTAAAAAAATCAGTTCCTTGACAAAAAGATGTCAATCAATCAATGTTATTATGTTTCTCAACTGTCAATAACCACTAAAAATGGTCTCTTTTTTAAAGTGAGGCCTAATTAGAGATGGGCCCTGACCCGACCCGACCCGGGTCAAAATTTTTGACCCGGATCCATCACTACCCCGAATGTAGTTCTTACAGCGATGGCTTGACCGACCCAGTTAAATTCAAGATTGTTTAAATGTTTTAGTCAATTATTATTATTATTATTAATATATATAAAAGCCTTAACCGCGAAAACGTAACGTGGAAAATGTAACGCCGCGATGACGCATCAACTTACAACTTCAACAGCTCCCACAACATTAAAACTAGAAAAAAGTTTATAAAACAACATTTTTAGTTAAGTATTTAAACAATAAATGTTATTTTACATTTTTTTTCTATTTTTGTCTAAAACTTGAGATATTTGAGGATATAAATTGAAACGAAACATTTTTTGACGCGAATTTGTTTTTTTGAAAAAATGTAAACAAACAGCTGAAAGGGTTGTGACAAATTGTTGAAAAAAAACCCAAATATTGTCAACTGAAATTATTTCCAGTGTTCTAAAAGGTTTTTTAAAATACTTTTTTTAACCACCCCAATAAATGAATAAAATGAATGGTTCATTTTCAAGTTTCAAATTATGACCTCCCCTTCTTGACCTCCTTCAAATAAAAAAATCACTTTTTCAAATAGTATTTTTGATCTTATCTTCTATAAAGATGGTACTTTTTAGCTAAAGTTGGGTTTTAGATAAATTAGTATATTTTTAACTACATTGATAAGTTTGAATAAAGAAAGTATATCCTAAAAGTAGTAGGATGGGCCCGGGTCAAATTTTTGTTGCTCGGTTTGGGTCAGCCATCTTTGGTTTGGGTATGGATTTGGAAAATTTCCACTAAAAATGCCATCGGGTTGGGTCAAAAAGTACCCGGGTCAGAGCCGGGTCAGCCTCTTATTTACTGTGGGTCAAAAGTATGTTTGGGTCAGGTCAGGCCCCATCACTAAAAAGTAGTAATAAACTTAAACTAGCAGGGAGGAAGGGCAACCAAATAGATCTCTCAACTCAAAATTATAAGGAGGTTATTTAGTTGCAAATATGATAAAAATCAAAAAATGCCTAGCTTAAGCCAAAAATACTCATCATTATAAAAGCTTTGAATTGAATAAGCCAAAAATACTCATACCTCTTCAATCAAAATGAAAACAAAAAGGAGCATTTTTTAACCAGGTTTAACACTTCTTTAATTTAAATTGATTTTTTTCAATTTTGTATTTAGTCAAGGTTGACTACAGTTTTTTTGGAGTAGGTTCGGTTTTTTTGGTGTAAGTTTGTATTTTTGTCATAATTTTGGTTTTTTTGGAGTAAGTTCCGTTTTTTAGACAATTTATCCCTACCCCAGCTGAAATCAAAATTGGGTCATCCCAAAAAAGTTTTAAATCAGGTACCCAGAGGCGGGGTTTTTAGTTGCTTAAGTTTGAACTTAACAAAGTTCATCAAGTTTTTGGACGGGAACAAGGGTGCAGGAGGGGGCGGCTTGCCGCTCAAAAACCTACTAGTTTTTTATATATTTGTCTGTCAATTTTTCTTACAGAACTATCCATGAACTTTGCCCTTTCTGGTACTCTGTCATTATATAGGATGATATTCAAAGGCCCTCACCCAGTCTACTGTCAAATTTATTGAAGTTTACGATGGTAGTTGACGCAGATATGTATTGTGACCATATACATAGAATACATAGACCGAGCACTGGGCAAAAAAATCGTACTTTTGCACCGTAGTAAAATCAATGGGTGCTCAAACAGCTGAATCTGTGCGGCCAAGCTGGGTCAGCTGTTGGAGCACCCATTGATTTTATTAAGGTGCAAATTTTCCCTACATGCACGGCAGGGCATGGTACTGAATGTTTGGTCTATATATTCTATGTCTGATTGTGACTACATCCTCGGCAGTGCCCTCTTTGAGATGATATCAAGTATAGTTCTTGGTATTTTCCTTTTAGGGTCTGTAACTGCAGAAAACTATGAGCTCTTTTGTTTGATTTTCCTATGCTTATAAAATCTAAGTTGTTTTTGCGGTGTATGTTCTTGAGAAATACCTAAAAATTATACAAAGAATGCTCTAACACCATCCCAAAAATGGTTTTAACGAGAACTCTGCGGCCACACTTTTCAAAAGCATCTCAGAGTTTTGTGCCCTGTAAAATAAAGCCTGTATAGCTGGAAAAATTGTACCAAATTAAAAAAGAAGATTAGTTTTAGTTTTGTATCCCAAAAATCTTCAGCTCTGTACCATTTATAATTTGCATTTAATAAATTACATTCTAAAGATGTGAAAATTGGCTATCCATACCTCCCCCTTCATCACCAGGCCAACCAAGGTGCTCATTACAATCAAATAAATCTTTGTAGGTGAAATTTTTGAGCATCAAAATCTAAAAAGTTTGTATTTTCATGTTCAATTTTGTTCGAGTCTTCATCTTTATTACGGCCAATAATCGTTGTTTCTCGGTCGTTAAGTCTACAAACAAAGATGAAAGATTGTTTTTACTAAGGTGAAATTAATGAGTTAAAGTAAGCAGTTGAAGCCAAGAAAGGCAATTTTCTTTACCTTTCAAAATAAAGGTAGAGATAAGAAGTAGTTACACAATTATTCGAAAGCCTCTATTTCCAGAGACTGCATGGCAAGCTTTTTTGTTAGGCTAAAAATTTGTAAGAAAATTCGGTTTTCCAAAGTTTATATCCTTTTGGGATTCAAACTGAATTTTAATCGAAAGCATTATCGCAAGAAAAGAAAAGATTCGTTTGAACATTCTCATAAGATCTGATACTTAAAACGCCAATCCAAAAATCTATTTGAAAATCTAGTTTTATGAGGAATTAGATGAAAAATTGTACTTTAACCAAACAAAAAATTTTAAATGTTGAAAATAAAATCCGTTTTGGTTGGAAAACAATCGTTTTGTTTCAGTAAAGAAAAAGAATTTTGATGATTTATTCAACCTAAAAAGGAAAGTCAAGTTGTATTACTGAAAGTACATAAACCCTTGAGGGCATATAATAATTACAAATCAGATGTGCAACTTATTGTCAAGGTCTAAAGTGATTTTTTTTAATTTATACAAAAAGTTTAGATTTTTCAATAATGCTTGAGGTGGTAAAAGATGTTTGTCATCTCTATCTATCCCCACAGTTTTAAAGGTAAAAATTGGCAGGATATCCATTAAGGTTAGGCTGGCGAACTTGCATTGGGCGAAAAATCATAGTATCGATCGATAAGTGAAATCCAGAAAAGGAGTTAACGGAGCAATTAATGCAACTGTGGTCCCCTATCAGAGGAATATCAAGAATTTGCCATCAAAAAATCTTTTGGATTCCTTTATGTCATTAGATAATCAGCTGGCTGCCCTCTGCCGTCTTCTTGTTATCCAACGAGCAGAAAATGTTATAAAACATCACTTTTAACCATCTTGATATCGGAAAATCTTAAACCTGGTCTAACCAGAGTTTTAATTTTCCAGATTCAGAATTACAAAGACCAAAACAAGCATTTAAAGTTTGGAAAGTTTGATTGAAAACTCACGCAACCTCAACATTTAAAATTTTTAATCAGGTGATCGATTATTAAGATTTATTTACAAAAGCAAAAAAAATCTAATCCCAGCATGTAAACAGGATTTAATAATTCTAAAATCTTTTTAATTTGATAAATTCTACTGTTAGGTGAAAATTGGATCTTGAAAATTCGCTTATAAGGATAATCCATAGACTGTCCGGATTTAAACACCTCTTGTCAACTAAATTCAAAAGATTCAGAATTAATTTTATTTACTTATTGAACAATCAATCACTGACAAATTTCAATTGAAATGCTGTGGCTGAGTGGTCATGTCATCAAGTTGGGAATCTGAGGGTCTGCAGTTCAAACCCAGGCGACTATAGGCAGCTTTAGGCCCCGGGTTGTCTGAAAAATAACAAATGGGTAATTCCCAGTCAATATAATTATGGCATCAATGGAAAAAATTTGCAAGGATAAAAGATTAAAGAAACAATAGATTTTCTTGTATTTGTTTTAATATTACCCTGAAGGTATAATCTATACTAACTTGCAGCCCGACCGAAAATATGGGGTCCCATGTGAGTGCTTAATGGTGTACCCACCTTTGTTTGGTGTGTTGCAAGGGTGTAAAGTTGTGTCTCATTTTTTTGAAAATTTCAGGGGAATGTGTAGTGTGTCTCCACCATTGTTCTGGCTGTTTAGGTGGCTAAAAAATGTGGACCACACTTTACAACCTACACTTTTTCAAAAGTTGTGTCTGGGCAACAGAAGAAGTACAGAAACACACTTTTCATGAACTTTTTTGTGACACCATTTCAGGCCAAAACCAAGGGTGCCTTTGATGGTGTTATGTGAACCAGAAGAAGGGTGTAAACACCATTCCTTATAAAAAAAGGAAATAAAGGTTTTGACCAGTTTTTTGAAAATATTTCGAATATTTGATAATATATGTAACATGTTTCAACGAAATTCAAATCCCAACATCAAAACCTGTAACATTTGTATTAAACATTGCAAAATCTGCTTAGAATTAAATTTTTTTTGACAAAATAGTCAGTGGTATTTTTTCATACATTTTTATGCAGTGAGAGACCTCACTCAGTATCTGACAGGTATGTGTAATTTTTATTTCCTTTTAATTTAACTGTCTTGTATCTATTTACAAGTTGAATAGTGGGATCCTTAATGTCCGGTTAGGTTTGGTCCCAAATTATTTTGACATTTAGTCAATGAAAATAACTAAGGGACACCATTCAGTGTCTTAACAAGAAGATGCAAAAAACATTGGAGACACCATTGTAAAGGGTCAGATTTTGGATCAAAAAAGCACCCCTCCTTGTCCCCAGTGTAGCACAAATTAGTTCTTGCAATGGACCAGTGGATGCACCCTTAAAACCCTGGTCTGACCAAGAATATAATGTGAAGCATTAAAGCACCTTTAACCATGAAACCTTTCACTGCCAAAATAAAGGTGTAAAAGTGACATGTTTACCGCCAAAAACAGAGGGGGTACACCATTATCACTTTGGAGTAGAAAATAAAGGTGGATACACTTTCTTATTTTCGGTTGGGAGTGTACGCCAGGATTTTTGTAAAGTTCTATTATTTGTACGTGGCATGTTATAAGACGATGAGTCACATATAAAATATTTGATTTGATATGATTTTTGATTGACTGTAAAAATGTAAGTAGTTGGTGAACTTTACAGTAAATTTACGTATCCTTTAAAAGAAATAAAGAAATAGTTAAGGTTTCTATATATTTGGGATCAAAATCTAAGTTTCTAGTTGGGTAATGAAAGAGGCCAACAATTGCCTCAAGCAATATACACTATCCTAATATCTTGAGGCAAAAAGCCAAATAACATGGATTCTGTTTCTGTAAATCAGCAATGTAAAAAGAGCAAAGTAAATTTAATGAGAAACTTTTTATCTTCATTTGCTTATCTTTTTGGCTTCTCTAATGAATTTTCTGGTTGAAAAAATATACTTTTTAAAAGAAGTATGACCAGAATTATGTTTGAAAATAAAAGTTTGTTTTTTTAGTTTAAGCCCAAGCTTTCTATTCAGTAATTTTTGAGTCATACCCTTGCTTTTGGACTTTTTGTCATTAGTTTGGGTGATTCCACTCAAAGAAGACAAAAATGCTCTTGGCAGTATGCTCAAGTCAATTTTGAAGATAAGTATGTTTTCATCTTAAAAAAAGAACCTTAGATGCCTTTTTTACAAAAAAAATATATTTCAAAATTTACTGATGACACGAAAAAAGCATGAAAAACTTGAGTATAATTAAAACTTTCAAATAAAATGAACTGAACGCAAAAATTATTGATTTTTTTTACCTAGGCCTGAATTGGCAGAAATAGAATTTGATTCTTGGTGTTTTTCAAAGGAATAATCTAGCATGGT
>Ga0194133_10004918_pt1 | contig 17391 bp, 13 predicted proteins | sample TA2KigOf40mmetaG_FD_155448 | JGI IMG/M metagenome (GOLD analysis project Ga0194133, IMG submission 155448) | Freshwater microbial communities from Lake Tanganyika, Tanzania - TA2015055 Kigoma Offshore 40m | ecosystem: Environmental > Aquatic > Freshwater > Lake | place: Tanzania: Lake... | reverse complement strand
GGCTGTTAAGACTCCGAAAGAATTTGTTGAAGACAAATTCTTACGCTAAAAATATAAAAATTCATTTTTATATTTTTACCTTTAACTTTTATATTTTTATCCGTCGGATAAAGGATAATAGAATTCATCATATACATCAATCATATTATAATTACCTTTAATAAATTGTGGGACAATTAATATTTGACTATCTGGATATTCAAACTCTTGTGGATAAAAATTATTTTCAAAATCTTTAATTCTGAATACAACAGTACCTTTTTCATTCGTATATGTATAATTACGTTTTACTTTTCCAGAAGATGTAGTATTTGCACTTAATACATAACCAATCCCCCCAATTTTATATTTATCAAAAACTTTAATATTTGCATATTTTTCAAAACTTTCATAATTTTGATTAATTAAATTATTATTATTTAATTTATTATTTGGATTATCAATTAAATTATTAAATTTGCCAGGTTGTATATCAATAATATTATTATTTTTATTATTTTTAATGTTTTTAATATTTATAATATTTTTATTATTTTTATTATTATCGATATTATTATTATCATTATTATTAAGATTAAGATTAAGATTATTTTTAAATTCATTTAATTTATTATCGACAATTGCACAAGTTTTTTTATCAAATACATTAATAAAATCATCAATCTTATTATTAATTTCATTAATATATACTTTTTCATCATTAATCATATTAAGAAGTTTATCATCAGTATTTTTAATAAGTTTATTATTAATATCAATTGAGTCATCAATAGAATTATAAATATCTAAAATAGATTTGTCATTGTTGTTTATACATTTTTTAATTTGATTTATATCGTCAGTTAGATGACGGATTGTATCATAAAAATTTTTTGTCAAGTCTTCACATGTATTTGTTAAACCTATAATTTGACCAGAGAGAGTTTTTATTGTCTCTTGCATTGAATTAATTTGTTCATTATATTGTATTAAATCAAGTGCCGTTTCATATTGTGATTTATTTAATTTATCAAGATTTTGATGTAATATTCTATCACAAATATCACATATTTGAACACCATTCCACATATATCCATTATCAATAATACAATGTTTGCGACATTTTGATAAATCAAGATTAATATCTTGTTTGGTCCATCTAACAAAAGATGGTTTTTCTTTGTTGGAGCATGAATCATTTAATTGAACACAAATCGAATCGATAAATTTTTCACTCATTTATATTATAATATTATATTTTATTTAAGTATTATAATATAATCTGTTCAATAGAATATTTATTCAATTTTTTTATTGTGATATGAATAAATTAAAATTTTTCATTTTCTTTTTATATTCCATAAAATCATATGATGATATATTAGAATCAAAAGTCATTTTTTTATAAACATTATTTAACATTTTGACAGGTTGATTATTTAATTTTTGTAATAATTTATGTAATCGTTTTTTAGTTTCTCCTGTATCATAATATGTTAATTTGAAATTTAGATTATATATTTCTACATCAAAATCTGGTTCGTATTCTGTATCTTCATGAGCTGTTGGAATATAAGTAACATTTTTATCGAGACGAGGATATACAATCCCAAAACCATCATCTTTTATATTCTTAATAGCTGATGCTACCACATAAAAATATGCATATTCTCTTGGATATAATTGAGGATTTCTAAATGTATTTACTCTTTGAACAAAGTTTGCTGGTTTATTAAATTTTGTCCAATCGATTCTTTCTAATAATTGATCTAGAGATGTGGCTACGGAGATATTATAATTTCCAATCTTATGTACTTCAAGTGGAGCTGAATTTGATAAACTATAACTACGTTTAGCGCCAAAAGAATTTGTAATATATTGTGGTAATGGCTTTAATGATTTTATATTAGTTCTTAATTCTTTCATATCGTCGGTTGTAATATCAACTAATCCTATTTTTGATGAAGATGTATGTGGATTAACGGGAAATGGTACAACCATAATTGAATTAGCATTATCATTATTATTTTGAATTATTTTATTAAATTCATCAGAAGACTGAAAAGAAGCAAAATTACCACTGGATGTATTGTTGAATGTATTGTTGAATGTATTGTTGAATGGATTGTTGAATGTATTGTTGAATGGATTGTTGAATGGATTGTTGAATGGATTGTTGAATGGATTGTTGAATGGATTGTTGAATGGATTGTTGAATGGATTGTTGAATGGATTGTTGAATGGATTGTTAAATGAATTAGATAATAAAGAACCGTTGAACGGTTGTGTTAGATTCACTGTATGTGAAAATCTATCGTTATATTTATCATTATTTCTATTATAATTTAATCCATCATTTTCATGTAAATCAAAATTATTAACATAAATAAAAAAATTATATTTATCTCCATCCATTACAACTGGTATATTCATTAACTTTGTAGTATCTGGCTGAGACTCTCCAGAAATTATTACACACATTTTTATATATTATATAAAAATTTAAAATTTACACAATAAAAACGCAATTAAAAATTGAAACTAAATAATAATTAAGTTATCCAGTATATTAAATATCTTTTATATATACAATGTTCAAGATTGTTGAAGAATCTGATTTTCAATACTTTGTCGAGCCAACTGAAGAATATTATAAAGAATATTCTGATAAATTTATCAAGGAAATATGCCCAAAATATTCATATGGACATTTAAACAAAATATGTTTCTGTAGGATTTATTATGATATTGATTCAGATGTTTTACATTTGAGTCATTTCAATAATTATATTCGTGAATATTATACAAAAAACAAAAACAAATTTAAAGACTCGATTTTTAAAGGTCTTGGTGTACGTATGTTAAAGACAATCTTGATAAATCTAATCAAATCAGGTTTATCAAATAATACAAAGATTTTATTGGATATGGTAGATATGCGAAATAAAAAACTAATTGATTTTTACAAAAATTTGTCTTTCTGTCTTGTTGATGAGGATAACTTTTATAGTAATATAAATAATGTTTTGGAAAAATTGATTAATATTCAACCTATTAAATAAAGTTTGTGTTAAAATTATTTAATAATTTATTTATAATATAATAATAAAATAAATGACAAATATAGATTTAACAAATATAACACTAGAAGAAAATTGTGATTTTGTGGATGCTATGTTTATTTTCCAAGATTTTATATCTGAAAGTAATATTTTAGAAACTGAAATAAACTTACATGATTTATTAAATGATTATTCTGAAAAAATTCATAATTTAAAAAAATATAATAATTTTGAGAAAGATTCTTTATTTATATTATTGTATTCATCCATAATGTTATATAATGATTTAGCTAACCCATATGTAAAAAATAAAATGAAATTAAAACAATTTATAAAAATGTTAAATGGATGTAATTCTAACAATAATTTTCCAATAGAATTATTGAATGATATATACAAAAGAATATATAATAAAATAAAAATGGATATATCAAATAATATTATTGAATTAGATAATTTAGAAGTAAGTATAAACAAAAAAAATAAAACTTGTATTATTTTATAACTTGGTATATTTTATCATATGTATGTCAAAATCATTAAATGTATAATATATATTTCGTATATGAAAACGAATACTTAGATCAAATAATCTCTTCTGACATTCAACACATGGTAATGAATTTCCTCCGTTTGTCCTTATAATAACTAAATCAATAGTAATCTTACGTCTTACACGTCCCATTTTAGAAATTAGCTTTGTAAATGCATCAATTTCAGCATGAGTTGTTGTATTGTTTTTGATATTATAATAATTTGATCCAAAAATTAAAGGATTTCCATTTATATCAAGAATAGCACACATATGATTTGACTTTGTTAAATCATGATATGGACTTGACATTTGTTCTCTTCTCTTTATTATCATAAAATTTACTATATCATATATATACTTGGGATTTTTTTGTTCATTTAAGACATTTAAGACATTCAAAACACAACTTTGGATGAGTAGGATTTCTAGAAAATAAAGCAATCTTGTGAGACATAATATATACTATAGTATACCTAAAAATATAATAATATAACACAATTTAATATTATTTTCAATTTTTTTAGATGATTTTAGTTAATAGGTAAAATATATAAAAATAATATTATAATTTTATAATATACATATGATAATAAAGAATGCAATAAAATTAATAATAATGGTTATAATGTTAATATTATATACATTTTCGAATGGTAATTTTAATAATTTATTAAATACATATATTAATGGATTTAATATAAAAATTCGGGTATATGGTAGAAAAAATTTAAATAATTTAACTAAAGAAAAATGTATAATAATGAGTAATCATTTAAATGGTATAGATTTTGCTATAGTAAAACATATTATAAATTATTATACTAGACAACAAAAAAATGTTTATACAATAGTAAAACATAATCTATTTGGGGACAAGACAGATAAAAACATAGTATCTCATATGTTGGGTTTTATAAAATCTGATTTATATGATAAATTACGCTTTATACCATATGAACGTGGAAATAAAGACAGTGGTGATATAATTAAAAAAAAAATAATAAAAACTGTTAATAAAAAAAATACAATATTATTATTTCCAGATGGAGAAACACGAAAAGATGGAATACCGTGTGATTTTAAACCAGGATCTTTTAGAATTTGTGCTGAAAATAAAATAAAAATTTTACCAATAACATTAAAATATAAAGAAAATATAGGTATTGGACGTAAAGATCCGGTAAATATTGATAAATGGTTTAATATTAATGCGTGTATATATATACATCCCTTAATATATGATGATGAATGGGATGTTTTACGTACAAAAGTATTTGAAACAATAAAAAAACCGCTAAAATAATAATAAAAACTTTGTAAAGGTTGTGATGGAATATGATGATTATTTGATACCGTTAAAATTTAATCATATGTAATAGTTTCGTACTTATTATTAATCAAAAACAATATACAATTATCACATATATAAAAAGTATTATTCGCTTGGATTTTTGTAGAACCAGATATTGGATATATAGTTTTTGAATTTCTTGCTATAAAATTATAATTATTCACATATTTGGTTAGTATCCCAGTATTTGATTTATATAAACCATCCATAGAATCATCTATAAAACTTAATTTATAATCTCCTGTATTTAGATCTGCAGCTACAGAGTTACTAACTGTAAATACTATTATATTTGAATCATCATTGATAAAATAATTACCAGATGATACGGAAATAGAAACAGGAGATGATTCTCCTGATGTTATCCTTTATCCGTCGGCTAAAAATATAAAAGTTAAAGGAGTCTTAACTGCCTAGGTGTTTAAACACCTATTAGGCTGTTAAGGGATACTAAATATTTTAGTGTTTTTATCAAATGAATATAAATAAATCCCATTAACTGTAAAAATACTATCTTGTCCATTTACTATCCCTTAACAGCCTAATAGGTGTTTAAACACCTATGACAGTTAAGACTCCGAAAGAATTTGTTGAAGACAAATTCTTACGCTAAAAATATAAAAATTCATTTTTATATTTTTACCTTTAACTTTTATATTTTTAGCCGTCGGATAAAGGATATTTAACAAAGTATTATTTATATTATGATAATATATTCCATTCAATACAGTTTGTACACCAGATTCAACATTATAATAATATCCTGAAGCCCATCCGTCAGCTGAACCAGTAAAATTAACTTGATAATTTCCTGTCACTAAAGTAGCATCGTTATTTGTTACAGTTTTTAATTTAAAATCATCAGATGAATCTATCCAATATTTATCTTCAGGCATGGTTCCTAATACTGTTGCATTTATTGTTTCTAAAGTATCTGTTATTACTGAGGCTTGTGTAATATTATTATATTCATCACCTTGTTTATATAAAGTGAATGATGTTCCGTCTATATTTGATGATGGTTGTATATTATTAACACTTTTTTGTAATGATAAAAAAAAATTTACATATATTTTTGAAATAGACATATATATATATATATTATTATATTTTTAAATAAATTATTTTTGATTATTTTCATTATTTCTATCATCCATTGCTTTATCATATGCTTCTCTAATTTCTTTTATCCTTTATCCGACGGATAAGGGATATGCGGAACAGGTGGAGCACACAAAGATTTGTGTCCACGTAAAAAAGAAAAAGAAGAAAAAGGAGAAAAAGAAGAAAAAGGAGAAAAAGAAGAAAAAGAAGAAAAAGAAGAAAAAGAAGAAAAAGAAGAAAAAGAAGAAAAAGAATACACTGTAAAAGATTGTAAAGAATCGAATGGATTTTTAGACGTTATTATTAAAAGTGAAGACAATGAGATAGTATTTAATTTTATTGAAACTAAAACAGAAGAAACAGGACAAGAAGGCGGATATTATAATAAATATATGAAATATAAAACAAAGTATCTAAAATTAAAACAAATTATCTAAAATTACATATTTTGTTTTAGTTTAATATATTTCATTTTATATTTTAAATATTTTTGTTTATATCCAATATCATTATATTGATTTATTAATATATCAATAACATCTATAATTTTTCTATAATTTTCTTGCCTAGAATATTTAGATGCTTCATTATAATTATCAATAACCAAAGGATATAATATATAACATAATAAAATAATTAGAATATACTCAGACTCATTTAAAATAGTAATATCATTTATATAATTTATTGTTTCTTTTATTCTATTAATAATATTATCTCTATTAATATAATTATACATTTTAATTATTGCATGAACATAACCTTCACAGTTTTTAGGTAAATTTTGATTTTTGTGTATACACGTAAGTAAATCATATAGTGTATTTGGTATTTCTTTAATATTTTTTATTAAATCAAATAATAAATCTATACTTTTCCTATAGTTTATATTTGTAAAATCTGATTTTCTAAATAAATATTGTACAATATCAAATAATCCATATAAATATAATAAATCAAAATTTATATCTATATTATTATTTTTTAAATTTTCTAGAAAATAAATAGGTACATATGTACCAGCACTATAATGTAAACGAACTTTTTGTTTTAAATCAATAAGTTCAGATGTTTTCATAATTGTAACATTATCATAATCTATAACTACATAATCAAAAGTATCTAAATCAATTCCAGCGTTCCCTATTTTTAAATCTCGATATGTTAATCCATTATCTTGTAATTTTATTAAAAATTTATATAAATTCTGTAAATATAACATACGTTCTATAAATGTAAGATTTATTATTTTATTTTCATCACCATATACTCTAGTTATTGAATAATAACCCATATATTCACCATTAAATAATATATCACCATATAAAAATAAGTCGATAATATTGTCTGGAAATAAATTTTTATGATTTATCCACATTTCAATAAATTTACTTTGTTCATCATTTGATATATCTATATCACCTATTTGGACATCATCTTTTATTTTGTTTATGCGTGAACCTTTTGATATACGTAAAATTAAATTTTCTTTGTATTTTTCTATTTTATTTGTGTAATTGATTGGTAAATTTACATCATATGAATCCAACGCAATGCTATATACTGCAGTTATACCACCTGCTCCTAAATATTTATTTCCAGCAGATGATTTTTTATTTTTTTCTGTAAATCTAAATGATAATTGTTTGTCTAATGATTCAATATAATAATTTTTAATATTTATATCATTTAATCCTATTTTAGTAATAACTCCAAATGGTTCAAATCCACCATTTTGATTTTGTTTAATATTTAATGTTTTTCTTGGAACAGGTAAATTCATTATATATATTATATATTAATATTATAAAAAATGAAAATTAAATAGATTATAAACTAAATCACTTTGTATTATATAATTAATATAAAAATGTTTGGTAAATCGTCTTGTGCTTCTTCTGCTCCTGCTTTTGGCACGTCTGCAGCACCTGCTAGTTTTGCGGTACCTGCTTTTAATGCTATATCATCAAATGCATTTAATGATTTTGTACAATCACAACATAACAATGTAAATGTTGGTAATAAATTTACTGGAAAATGTACATCAGCTATTCAAACAGTTCCAGCAGAATCACGTGATTATTTTAAGGCAGCTATATCAGTTATGTCAGTTTGTAAAACTGGTTATTCAATAGTTATTGAAACCGATAAAACTATTATAAATGATCATCTTGACAACAATACCCGAAAAATGTTATGCACCTTGCCAAATTTACGCATTATTCGTGTACGTAATATTCTAAATGCTACATCTTCAGCTTTTGGTTTTGGTGTAACACCAAGTTATCGAGATATTGATGCTTATCTCATTTGTAGTAAATCATATGGATTTCTTCCACAATTTCCAAATGATTCTATTCAATGTTCAACATATGATATGAAATATAAATCATATACACAACTAAATCTTATTGGTAAACTGGATATTGAAAAAAATAATTATTCTCTTGATTTTACAGACTATTTTATGGAACGCGTAATTGCTAAACCATCTGAACCAACTGAAACAACTAATATTGAACGACAATCTGAAGGTGTTGCAAAAACTCATCGAACCAAAACAAAAACTATTCCAATTTCTAAACAATTTGTTTTTCCAACTGGATTCAACTAAATTTTATTAAGTTTTATTTATCAGGATAAAAGAGAATCTTTTCTAAAAAGTGAAGATGAATTAATGAATAATGGTGAAAGAATAAGTTTTACTTTTAGAACTATTGCTACGTTTATAGATAATAATGGAAAACTAAGTGGACAAGGTGCACCTAATAATAATTTAATTGATAATACCAAAAATGATGAATTAGATATGTTAAAAGCGTTTAGTAGAGAAAAATCATGATCCTAATTTTAATTGGGTTGAACATTATGGAAATAGATTTAATGCAATAAATTTTAAAATATTGTCTAAGAGTTAAATAAAATATATTTATATTACATTAAATCTTGTGTATCGATTTCTCTATTGTATACTTTATAATCACATTCACTCAGTAAAGTACCATCAAGATTATATTCTTTATAAAAGCCAAAATATTTACCATCTTTAATATTACATTCTATATGTAATCCCCCACCTTTTTTATATTCAAAATATTTTTTATATATTCCATCAATAATACCATTTTTGTATGTAATTTCCACTTTATATTTTTTACTACATCTTCCTAAATTATTGTAAATACATAATCCATCACGTTTATCCATATTATAATTTTCAATAATATTTATTCCGCCATTATATTCTTTAGCAAATCCATGTTTTTTTCCATTAACATATTCTATTTGCATTTCTATAGAATTACCATAATCATTATAATATCGCACATATAGACCTTCTATTAAACCATTTATATGAAAATATTTTTCCTTTATCAATCCAGATGGATAATATGATATATAATCCCCCGAATATCCATTTGGATATTTATTATATAATTTATATTTCATAAAAATGTTACTTAATGCTCTTTCACATGTTTTATAATAATATCTTCTTTCTGTGTATATATTATTTTTTTTATAATATTTAGTCCATTTATTATCTGTATCATATGAAAAAGATTCGTAAATTCTATAACATGCTTCATCAATATGATATATAATTTCATCAAGTTCTGTATCATCGAGATAATTTATAATTTGTATAATTTCATAATGTTGTGTTTCATGACGCATATTATTTAGAGTTATACTTTTTAAATATGTATAAAAAATATCTATATCATCCAAAACTTTTATTTTGATAATATAATTATTTATCGGAATATATCCAATATTATTGGACATATTATCAGACATAATATCAGACATATTATCAGACATAATTGATTTAATAAATAAATAAATCATATTAAAAATAATTGAATTGTATTTTCAATTTTTTTTATCCCTTAACAGCCTAATAGGTGTTTAAACACCTAGGCAGTTAATACTCCTTTAACTTTTATATTTTTAGCCGTCGGATAAAGGATAATAAGCAAATAATAAAGAATAATAAAAAATTAAATTAAAACTTCAATAGAAATATCAATTACTTATGCTTTGCTTAAGTTTCAGATATTTCTGTTTCTGTGAAACTTCAATAGAAATATCAATTACTTATGCTTTGCTTAAGTTTCAGATATTTCTGTTTCTGTGAAACTTCAATAGAAATATCAATTACTTATGCTTTGCTTAAGTTTCAGATATTTCTGTTTATATTTCATATACTTTTGCATATAATCTATTTTTTTAGTTCCACCTAATAGCTCTGTTTTAGTTTCATTAGTAGTTGTAATTTCATTTAATTTAATAGGTAAAAACAATAGATTTAAACTATCTTTGATAGAAATATCATTTCTATTGAAAAATTTAATCAATGATATTATTAAGTTTGCTGTCTTTTCATCAGAAATATTTATTTTTATATATTCTTTAATTTTTATATATATACCATTACTAAAATCATTTATTTGTTTATCATCGGTAAATGGTGGCAAATTTTCTATTTTTAAATTTTTATCTATATATTCATTATATAATCTTACACCTGTATATATATCATTAAAGTTTAATATATTGTTAAATAACTGAAGAAATTGCAATAATAATTTGTCTGAATTTAATGTTTTTCTTTTATTTTCTGGTTTCCCAACTGTTTTATGTTTTATAGATTTATCATCTATTGCTAAAAGCATAAGATTCAATATATATTCTTTTTTATCATTAAATAAATTTAATATATTATTAAAATCATCATAAATTAATGGTATATATGGTATTATAAATCTACTTATTAGTTTACTTTCAATTGATGATTTTAATAAAGTATTGTTATTTAATTTATCTTTTTCAATATTTATTTTCATTAATAATACACCCATATTATCATAAATGTAAATATCTTGTAAACTTTCCATTTCTTTAATAATTTTATCATAATTTTCATGTGTGTTTATTATTTCTTCTAATTTTTTATCTTTAATATCTTTTAATTTTTTTATTGTGTCAATATATGTATCTTTATTTATATTTTTTATTAGTTGATCATTAATATCAGAGATGGTTGATTTATTTATTATTTTAGTTAATTCATCTTTAAAATCTTTTATTCTTGTGTTCTTTATATTTATAATTTTTTTATAATGATCAATAATTTTAATACCTTCTAAATATGGTATAACAAAAACGTTATGTATTTTTTCTGCGTTTTCTGTAATTTTATCATTTATTAAAATAATATATGGTGGATTATAATATTTAATGTTTACAGAAAAATATATATTATCTGGAGAATTTTCAAATTCTCCATTAACATAATATTTACCTTCTTCTTTGTCTTCTTTGCCTTCCATTATTATTTTTGCACCCATAGATTCCGGATCAAAATATTTTATAATATTATCAAGAACACATATATAATTAATATCATCTGGTAAAATTTCTCGATTTATATTACTTGATTGTTTTAATTGTTGTTGTTGTTGTTGTTGTTGTTGTTGTTGTTGTTGTTGTTGTTGTTGTTGTTGTTGTTGTTGTTGTTGTTGTTGTTGTTGTTGTTGTGGTTGAGTTATATTATATAATTTAATATTTTTTAATGCATCATAAATATTTTTATTTTTTTCAAATAATGAGACATAATTTTCTATTTCTATTTGTACATTAGATTTTTTATTTAATATATATTCATCTGTATTAAATGCTGTATTAAACTCTTTATTTGGATACATAAATGGATTATTAATATTAAAATAATCAGAAATATTTTCATAAGGTTTATTTAATATATTTCTTTTAATACTTCTTAAATTTTGTAATTTCATAAACTCGGTCTGCGATTCTATAACTTTCTTTTCTTCTAATTTAAACCAATCAAATAAATCATTTTTATTAAAATCTGGTTTATTTAGATTCTTTTTAATTTTTTCTTGTATCTTATTTGTAATTATAAATGTAATGGTATGTCTCCCCTCAGGGTTATCACTTATTGCAAGTTTTCTCATTCTAAAAATACCTTGTGCGACATCACGTTCTCTTGAATCTTTTCCAATTAATGCTAAACCAATACTGCCTAATGGTATCTTTGCATCTATACCAGTGATATGCTGATTATCATAATAATAAAATGTATCATAATTTTTTTCATCATATATACCATTAAAATCATCTATAATACCATTACTTATGCTTTTTGGTGCATGATTTTTATCTTCGGATTCCCAATATATAAATCTATTAATATATTTTTTATGTTCAATTACAATATTATAGATATCCATAATAGATAAACCTACTAATACACCACCAATATCTATCATAACATTACATTTATCATTAGATGATTTTATTATTTCCTCAAGATATTCCTTATTTGAATCATAATCTTGAATTAAATTAAAATTACTTTGTTCATAAGCTTTTTTAATTAAAGTTATTGTTTTTGGTTGTTCTGGTAGAATTTGCATTTTCATATTATCGGAAATATCAATAAAATTTGGTATGGATGGAGTTCCGGTAAAACCTGATTTATATCTATTATTAAAAGACATTATCAAATCTAGACCTGCAATATTTAATTGAGATTTATATATTAGTATTTCATTTTTACAGATTTCTTTTATTAATGTTTTAAAAATATAATCATTTCTAAATAATTTATTAATATCAATAGAAGTTAATTGAGAATATGAATAAAGATCATCTAAACTTGGATTTTTTATTGTTGAATTATATGCAATAAATAAAGGATGATGATTTATAATTTTATCATCATTATATGATGTATATGTTTTAATAATATATTTAATAATTTTATCTTTTATTTTAAATGATATATCTTTATTATTATGTTTTTGTAATAGATAATCTATTATTGTTAATCCTAAAATTAATAAAGGATTTGTAAATTGTGAATTTATAGATGGAACATCGTTATATAAGAATGGTACTATTATATTTATACCTTCACTTATTATATTTTTTTTAACATTATCTGTTTTAATATCTGTTTTGATATCAGATTTACTACATATTGAATGTTCTGGGTTTACTTTATCTTTTAATTCTTGAGTTATTTCTTGAGTTAATTCTTGAGTTCTTGGGTGTGTACCATAATTTTTTTTATTAATTAATGTTAATATTGAGTCTAATGGTTCATTTAAAAAATTTGTGATCATATATAATAGATTTTTTTCTTTAGATGATTTTTGTAAAAGTTCATCAATATTCATATTAATAAGACCATTTGCTTTAAGTTTTTCTGTAATTTTGTTTTTAACATAATCTTTAATTTTTATAATAATATCAGAATTATTATCAATAATATTAAAATGAGGATTAAATGTATATGCTTCTGGATATTCTGTTAATATTTCAATAAAAATTGGTTCTCTTTTATCTGTTATAAAAATATTATATAATATATCATAAATTAAATCATAAAATATATCAAATTCTTCAAAAGTTTGAATATCATCAGATGGAAAGTTAAGTTCGGATATCATTGGATTTAAAATAAAATCAATTTCATCAAAAATATAAACATTTTTATCATAATTTTCTTTTATTGTATTATAATTATTTAGAAATCCACATTTCATTGAAGAATCACTCATTATATAGACAGTAAATTTTTCAGATCTATTACCAAGTGAATCGGTATATTCACAATATTTAAATCTATCTTCTTTTATTTTTTTAACAACAATTGGATAATTTAATTGTAATAATTCAGATAATATTTTATAAGATTGGTCTACTAAAGACTCAGGTAATACCAGATATAATTTTGGTATATTTTCATCTGGCTTAGTTAAATTAGTTATTGTTTTTGCAATAATTTGTAAATAGCGTAATATTACTAATGGTGTTATCATTTTTGTTTTACCGCCACCCATAACTAAATTGTGAATTCTACCATATTGGTCAGGGTTGTCTTGTAATTGTGGAAATGTAATATTTTTAAAAATATTGCCTCCTGTTTGAGTTGAATATATTTGTTTTGAAATATCTTTTGTAATTTCATCTACTAATTCTATTTGTTCTTTTCTTGCGAAATATCCAAGACAATATTGATAAAAAAATTCTATTGGATTTATAGAAGTTATTGTTTTAATATAGGGTATATCTGATTTATAATCTTCATTCTTCTCGTAAAAATCTTTTAATTTATTATAATATAATGTAAATGCAGTATTGGCAAATTTATCATCTAATAATGAATACATAAAGTATTCTCTTAAAGATGCATATTTTTTATCTCCAAAATAATAATTCTTAATAAATTCATCCCAATTAGCAGAATCAGTTTTTATAAACGGTTTAATATATGATTCTAATTTATATGTTTGTTCTTCAGAAATATCATAATCTTTTAATTCATCTGATTTAATATCGGTATACAACTTTAGATTTTTTAAGATTTCTTTAATAGCTTCTGGTTTATCATATTTTTTATATGAATTAAATAGTCCAATTAATTGTTTGTTATTCGACGATTCTACACTATATATTTGTTTATTTAATTTAATCATATGAAACTTTTTTTTATAATTATCTGATATTTCAAACATTCCTATATGAAAATTATCATTACATTGTAATAACATTAAATTATTTGCACCATGACAATACATGTTTAATAAAAATAAATTATCTTTTTCTAAATTATTAGATATAACGTATTTTTCATTCATAATAATATATAATTTTGACTCGTACTCAAGAAAATATAATGATACATCAAAATCAATAATATCAATATATGTTATTTTATTTGTTTGTTTATTTTTAAATATTAAAATATTATCAGGTGATGTAAAATCTAACAGTTTAAAATAAACATCTTTTAATATGTTATTTTTGAGTATATCATTAATAGAAGTTAATATTGCTGTATTATCAGTTGATTTAGTTATAATCATTTCTGATAAATGTGACACAACAGTATTACCATCAGATTTTATTAGGACATTAAGATCGTAATTAAGATATCTATTTTTATTTCTATTTATTATTGTAAATTCTCTTTCGAATATAAAGAATTGTATTAAAACACCAATAATATTCTTATAAATTTCATTATCTATTGACGTATTATAAAATTTTTCAATTCCAGACAAGTCCGAAATTTTGTCAAAATCATTATATTTAAATATAATTTTATCTTTTATATTTTGTAATGTATTTTCTGGATTTAAATAATTTCTTGTTTTAATAGAATCATCAATAGGAAAATCATAATTATTTAATAAATTTATGTTTAATAAACTTTTATTATTATGTAAAAGATATGGTATTACAGTATAAATGTCATTCTCATAATAAATTCCTTCATATGATTCATTAAATTTTATTTTGTTTTTATATTCCTTATCTTGATATGTAATTGAATCTATCAATTTAAAATCGCCTTTATATAATGGTATTTTATAAGTTTGATATGTTATTGTTATATCATTTATTTTTTCGGTCTCTTCGTTATTCTGATTTATAAATAAATATTCATTGTCAATATATATTTTTTGTTTTTTATCTAAATTTGGTTTTGTTAAATATGCTGTTTGTATAAGAGTATCATCTTTTTCTTTATTTACTGTTTTTAAATGAAGACTTAAATTTTTATATTCGCATACATAATCACCATTATATTTATATTCTCCATTTTCATTTTTATATTGTTTATACATATTCGTACCGGTAATTATATTAAAATTAATATAATAGGTAAACACTATATCATAATATAAAATTTTATCAATAGACAAAGAATAATCTAAATTTTGTTCTTTATTATATAAATTTAAGATTAATTGTTGTTGTGTTTTTTTATCATCTTGATGTTCAGTAATAGCCAGATTAATTTCACTATATTTTGAAATACTTGAATTAAAAGTTTCTCTTGTATTAAATATTTTAAAGAAATAATTTTTATAAAATTCTAAATCAAAATTATATTTTGATGGGGTTTTTTCTGTTTGTTTCAATAATATTAATAAATGTGTTTTTATAAAAAATAATTGTGTTATAAAATCAAATGATTTTATTTTATTTTCAAAAATATTATCTTTATTATCTTTTATTATTTTTTGTAATTCTTCAATACTTTTTAAATCTTTAAAATCAGCTACAATATATTTTTCATTTTCATTTTTGTTGATATTATTTATGATAAATTCAATAAGCCTATCTTTATTTAAATCTTTTACAATTATATCAACTAAATTATTGCTTTGTTCTTTTAATAATAATTTATTTTCATCAATATTTAATAAAAGATCATTAAAAGTTTTTTGTAAGATTTTATCGGAAATATAATTTACTATATATGATAAAATAAATATTATCTTATGAAATAATATTTTATTTATTTTAGTTTGTGTAGTTTGTAATTCATTTATAAAATCTCCTATTTTTTTAATATTACTAGAATCTAAAAGAGTATTCATATATGATTTTTGTAATCTAACAGAATCAGTATTTATTATGTTAACATTACCTTGTTTGTTATATTCAATAGGTTTATATTCTATAGGTTTATATTCTATATTTTTTTTATCAATATAACCATAAATAAAATATATAAGCATATTTGTAGTATCGTCTATATATATTGTATTTCTTGTATCAATATAATTTATTAAATTTGTAAATGTTGATAAATTATTATTTAATAAATTAAATATTTTTTTATCTTCATCACTACTTTTTTCTAATTCTGATACATTACTTAATTGTTTTAATGTATTAATTTCAAAATAATTATTTGATTTAAATAATTCTGGTAAAAATGTATATTTATATATACAAAATTTAGTATCCATTAATTTAAAATCTATTTTGTCTGAAGATTTTAACAATCCCATAATCATTTCTAATTTTTTTGATTTTATTATAACACCTTCACCTTCATCATCACCTACATCCTCATCATCTTTATCATCATCATCTTCATCTTCATCATCTTCATCATCTTCATTATCGTCGTCTTCTCCTCCGCCTTTTTGGGATATTTCAACATTTTGATAACCTTTAGTCTTTAAAAAATCTTTAAAATTTTGAAAATTATTTGGTTTATTTATATATGTTGTTTCATTTTGTTCTAATAATTTTTGCCATTCAATAAATGTATTTATATCTTTCGGTATATTTATAACAATTCTATGCCAGAAATCTAGATATTTTTTTTCCGGTATTTTTTTTTTGATATTATAATATTCTGTCCATATTCTATTAAAATATGTTTTTTTACCTTCTTTTTTTTTTCCATTGGTATCATTTGAAATAGTAAATGAACTCCAATATATCTCTAATTTTTTCTGTATTTCTAGTAGTAAGCTTTGAGATGGTTGAGATGGTTGAGATGGTTGAGATGATTGAGA
>Ga0194133_10004915_pt1 | contig 17399 bp, 6 predicted proteins | sample TA2KigOf40mmetaG_FD_155448 | JGI IMG/M metagenome (GOLD analysis project Ga0194133, IMG submission 155448) | Freshwater microbial communities from Lake Tanganyika, Tanzania - TA2015055 Kigoma Offshore 40m | ecosystem: Environmental > Aquatic > Freshwater > Lake | place: Tanzania: Lake Tanganyika... | reverse complement strand
CCTGAGCTGTCAGAATGATGGGAAACTTTGTTCCATAAGGTAGGCTATTGTTCCCTGCCAATCGAGTGACACACCTAAGGATTCCTCGCTTGTCAACGAAGGGTAGAAGCTTTTTCAGGAGCCCTTTATGGGGCTTACCCTTCTCTTTTGCCTCCATGATTTTTTCCAAAAAAATTTAGTCATTCTTGCTCAGTCAGTTAAGCAGTCAAGGAAGAAAAAAAAAATTATTTTCAACTTGTGTTCTCTTTCTTGGGTGGACATTGGAATAAAGTTTCTGGGAAAAAGAGGTTTTTCTCAAAGAGGTCTGGTGATAAAGTTTTTCTATCTAAGATCTGGAGGTTTTCCATTTAGGATCCAAGTTAGAGGTAACTTGTGTCAAAAGTGAGGAGGTTTCAGGGTCCTATAAAACTAACAGCAATTAGCTTCTGAGGTGAAGCTGAAGGTAAGCAGTTGAAGATTTCCAGTCTCAGAGGTGAGGCTGAAGTTCGGACGACAGTTAGTCCTGGAGTATAAGTCTGACTGGATTCGAGAAATCCGGCCGGATCCATCTGGTGGCCTTAAGAGGTGAAGAAGAGTTGATTGTGTGGTCGTGGGATGAGGCCTCCCCCCCAAGCCAATCCGTATTTTTTGATGTTTTATTTTATTTTTAGTGTTTTATTTATTTATCTATTTATTTGATTAACAAAAGGTTACACTTTGTTGGGCATAAAAAGTATTCGATAAGGGATACATCTATAAAATTGTTAACATCAAACATCAGAGCTTTCAAGCTTTGGTCAAGACATCAAGGTTGTCAGGAGCTGGTTTGCAAAAGGTCACTGAGTTATTTTGGGGTTGGAAGCTGAACAATTTCAATGATTTGACCAAAACTGTCCTATAAGATGTTTAAAAGGGATTTTCATTATAAATCTCACAACTATAGCTTGTTGAGAAGTGGATTTTCCAGTTTTTAATGAGTGGAGTTGTCAAAATTTTTAAAGTGTAACAGGAAAAATAATCTCTTATTTGCATTAAGTGCGCTCAAATCTTATTCGAAAAAATGTTTTCTTCAAGGGCTTTGAAAAAGAACTTAAAATAATATAAAGTAACTCTAACTAACCCAAATCTATAAACAATCCTCCTTCTTATGAAATAAAAAGACTTGATGTCGAAATACTCATAGTGCTTTATTGTCATTAGTAAATACTTTATCTCAATTTTATAATATGCTTCAAAATATACTTTAAATCTAACTATCTGCCTTGGTTACTTACGTCTAAGCACAAAGGAAAATAAATAGGTAACATTCCAAGGGCATGCAAGCCTTTTTATGGACATGAGAAAAGGGAGCTTTCTGATCAGGAGTGCTCGAAGATCAAACGTGGATGGAAAGGTTGTGCGATCAAAAGTGGTAAAATATTGTAATCTTAAAGCTAAGTATGGGAATCCGTAAGGGCTATCTACATATTTTTAAAACATTTACTGAAATTTATTAATATTCTCATCGATTATCTTTATATTCCAGAAAATAGTTACAACAAAGTAAATACATATGATGAAAAGTAAATAGTGGACATGTCTAAAAGTTGAGGAAAATGGTGAAGGGGTAAACATGTTAACAACCCGTGTAAACATGTGAACACATGAAAAGGAATACATGAACATATAGTGATCATGTTATGGAACATAAATGTACAGAACATCATTTGGGAGTAAATACAATAAAAGTACCGTACCTTTACTTAAATATACTGTATCACTAAAACACTTTCCTCGGTTTTCCCACTTTAGAATTGTCCAACAGTTTGAGCTTGCTGACTGGTGGAAATGGTTTAGGAAACCTAGCCATAGGAAGAGTGTGAGGCTGGTAGCGGGTATAAAATACCAACAGGTAAGCAAAAGGATATGGTTAAGTGCAGAGCGATGATAAATTTAGAGTGCTCACGACTCACGACATGAAAGATGAGTAGACCTGCAAGGAGTCAGCTGTTATGAGAGTTATTTACTATCTTGTGCCTTGAGGGCATATAAAAAAAATTCTTAAAAGCATCTGAGTACCTGATGGAAGTCCAGCTTGCAGAATCTTGATCAGCAGCGAAGCAGGAGCAAATCTTCCCCAGAGAGAAAGTGGTAATCTTTTTGTAACTGCATCAATGGTTGGGCGACTAACCCGCTGTTTGAGGTCCTTAATGATTTGCTTTGAATTGTAGTGCAGGGACTCAACCAATTGCAGTTCCGTTCCATTTTTCCAATATGTAGTGTAAGCCAGACAGAGGAGGCGTAATACATGACTGACAAGGTTTGGGCTATGACAATTGAAATAGTTTGCTGAAAGCTGAGTTTCCTTCTGATCATTTTTAAGCCTCCAACGAGATTGATGATGCAATTCTTTAATTTTTGAAATGAAATGGCAAATGGCAGTTAGAAAACATTAAAAACACCCTGAGTGGCTAGTAGAATGAATGAAAGATTTATTTGGCTAATTCGTATATGCAATAAATGCATTTTACTTTGTATGAACCGGTCATTATGTAAAGTTCTTTAATAAAATGTTTCAAATTGTCAAAAGTTCACTTTTGTCATTCACATGTTTTCGCAATTGGTGGCTTCATTTCGTGATTTGTAGGTTCTTTTTCAATCCAATCCGCAAGCCATTGTCAGAAACCATCAGCCAATCCATGTCGATATCATTTATCACATCTGCCATGCGGTTGCACAGCAGTTGTTTTCCAACTTTCCTGACCTTGTTGCTGTAAAACTTAAACCTCCCAGGTCTTCTTCTCTTTTTGTATGAGTTGGTGAGAACCTCAGTCTTCAGTTCTGTTGGTGTTTGCTCACAATGGCTTTAATGCCGATACTTGAAATGCTGTGCCGATGAGATTAAAGGAGAGCTTTTTTATTTTTGTATATGTTCTCCCTTTCATGTATGCTTCATTTATTTGCAAAGGGCCCTTGGTGGTAATCAATAAAGTAGTCAAAATGCAACTTCAGCATAAATTATATTCGAAGGTGTTTGTAATTGATCCATTCAAAAATATTTTTTCATTATGGAAACTTTATTTTCGTATTGGAAAACTAGACATCAATTTTTAATGCCAACATGAATTTTACTTTCATTTGCTGTCAAGAAGGCTATTTTTCGATTTTATTTATGACTTTACAAGAAAAATGGGTCATAGGAAAATGGAAATCGATCTTTGAATATCAGGAAAGTTTTTAACACGTGCAATGATTAAAAGTTTTGTTTCAAGTGTATTTGGATTAAGTATGAAATGAAGTGAACAAAACACAAGTGTTTGGATTCAAATGGTAAAAAAAACTTAATAAAATTACAAAACATGGAAAAACATTTGAAAAACAAATTTTTAGTTTTTACCTTTCAACCATCGTTTCTGTTTGCACATAATTTTTAGATGCTTTCAAATTTGTTTTTCGTAGATTAAACTACTATGGAAGGCATTCGGCAAAAGTAATGAAAAAGCAATAAGAATCTAATGAACAAATGAAAACATAAGCGAATTGGATCATCTCTAGATGGAATAAAGTTTCAATCAAGACAACTATGCTGACAACATAAGAAAGAATAAGTGATGTAACTAAAGTTTTTGAGGAAAGCTTTAACAAAGTGATGGTGATCAACTTAAAGTTGAGAATCAGGATTGAAAATCATCATGAGCTCAAGAAGTAAGCAGCTAAGGCTGTTTTTCTTGTTGATTATTCTGATCTCTTTGGGATACATTTTGATTGAGTTCAGGCAGTCAAATTCTGTAAGCTTTGATTCCAAGGATAAAATAAATTCGGCTTCAATTAAAGAATCCTCATGCAATAATATTTCACCTTCAAGAATCAGTAAATATGATGGTCCAATTGACAAAAGTATAAGGATTTCACACTCCGACCCAAAGGTGTATAAGGGACCTGTTGTAGAGGGCTGGGGTCCAAATGTTTCACGTGATGTCAAAATCTTTGCACGACCTAATGAGGATACAACTTTGCTGAAACCATCTTTCCATAATGAAAGATGGTGTGAATCAACCAAAATGATCATACTCCAACATTCCAGGCCAGATGGTTTTGCAAATAGAATGGACAATCGCAGAACATGGATGAATTTCATGAAAGAAATTGTTGAAATCAGATCCTTTTTTGTCATTGGCCATCCATCAGGACCTAAAGCAGCTAGAATCCAAGAGAGAATTGTTAAAGAACATCAAATTTATGGAGACATTTTGCAAATTGACTTTATTGAGCATCCAAACAATAATACTTTAAAGACAATTTTAGCACTCAAATTTATTTTAAGTGTGAATTCGAAAACAAAGCCTGCTTATGTGATGAAAACTGATGATGATGTGTACTTGAATTTGCCTTTGTACAAAAAGATTTTGTTTGGAGAAAAGAAAATGATCATGTTAGACAAAAGTGCTCCAATGATTGGATTTTTGTATCTCATTTCAGATGTTTTAGTCATTCCACCAGGTTTAAATGGACTTTATCTTTTTTTTGAAATATTTCTAAGCTTTATTTCTTTGCATTAACTTTCAGAAAAATTGAATGAAACTTACACAGACTACCTTATTTGCCCAAGTTACATGTACAATGAGACCAGTTATCCTACTTTTACATCTGGGTCTGGGTACATTATACCCTGGTGGGCTATTCATTGCATCTACCAAGAGTCTTTTTCTTTGCCCTACTTCTTCATTGAGGATGTTTATATTGGTGGTTTTTTGGCAGATCGTTGCAAAATAAAGAAAATTGAAATAACTGGATACAACCCTCTTGGCAAGGAAGAAAGTGCAATAACATTCAAAGAAGATTTGCTCATTCATTATGTGGATCATAGTAACAAATTCAATATTCATCGAATAATGACTGGAAGTCAAAATAAGGAATTGGAAAACATTTGAAAAACAAAAACTTCAGACAGCTGTTTTTCAAAGATCAAAAATGGCTTAGAAGGACCCTTGAGCTTTCAAATGTTTTATCATAAAAAGCTAATTTTGAAACTAAAGTTTTTTGAATCGAGCTTAAGCATAAAAATCTCTAATTAGAACAGATTTAGTTTTATGAAAATAAAAAACATCTGTGTTTGAATAAAAGAAAGATTTTCATTGAAAAATTTAATTAAAAAAGCTTACTGCAACAGGTGAAAAAAGATACTTGAAACCTTTCTGAATAAATCCCAAATCAGACTTTGAAAAAATACCTCAAAACTGCAGCAATGACCAGAAATTTATCAGTTTTGGCGAATTTACTTTGAGTAAACAGAGGGAACAACACTGAGAATCTAACTGAAATATTGCTGGAATGTTATGTATATATTATTACAAGGTAGGAAGGTTCAAGAACATGGATTTTACTGACCTTCTGGGAATACAATCAAATCCATGTGTGAGGACTTTGAAGAAAGATTCATCTGATCTTTCATGACCAGATAGTTGTCCATATAATAATCATTATACTTCTAAATTCTAGAAGAACCAACTATAAATGAAAAATGATAAATCATGATAATGATGATACAAAATAAAAGGTTACTACAGAGAATACATTTTACATTATATTTATTTTAGATTATCAACAAGGGTCTTTATTACTTAGCACAATAACTAGCTGTGAAAAAACATAGGCTCAGAGTTTGATTCCCAGATTGGACAAAAACATTTGACCTTTGGCCAATGCCTTCATTTCATAGTGATTATCTCAGGCAGAGACAACTTTGGGTTTAAATATCCTTGAAAAGACACCAAAAATGTTCAAATCAAAAATTAAACTTTTCTGATTCTATCAGTTGATTAAGTTGACTGTTTAAGCTTTATTTCCCTTTTTGGCTTTACTTTTCAATGCTAGATCTCTGGCACATTCGATCTGGTTTGTTGTAAAACTTTCAATCCTGCTTGTAGTTGTTCAATGGACCATTTTAAATCTAAGAAATAAAAATGTTCATTACCCCATTTGTAAATTTTGATAAAGTCTACAAGACTTTTACTGTCTGGATTTCTCTTAAAAACTTATATGGAATGGAAAAGTGCAAATGGCATGACCAAGTTACTTTTTTAAAAAGATAAGAAAATGTTCAACAGTTCTGCCCATATAAATTAAATTAAAAATATAAATGATTTTCATAAAAATGGCACCTACTTTATCTTTGAAAGTACCTAAGTCAGGATTTTTGACTGGCAATAAATGGAATATATATTGCCATAATTAATTAATTGTCAAATGAACCACATATCATCGAAGGAACAGCTATGCAAAGCCACAGGTATCAGTTGAAGAGATTGGATTTTAGGTAGTTTGGGACACAAATATTTTATAGGACGAAAATGGGTCGATTCCAGATTGTTGGATATTAAACCACAGCAGTTTAAATTAAGCTTGTCAGAAGATTATAGCTGACTCTTTCAGGATTAATAACGGAAAACAGTCCCAAATTATTATTACTAAGCCATTTTTTGATAAACTATTTAAAAATTGAATAATTCTGTTTAAATCTCCTAAATCCAAGTCCAGGACCCAACTTGATTATTCACAATGGGTTATAAAGAGTTTTCTTCATTCTTTTTTGAGTTCTGCTCCATTTAAAAATAGAATATCAAAGCATTGAAGCTAATCTTAAAAAACCAGGGCAAACATAAAGTTGTTTGATGTCCAAAAGTAACAAAGTTTTCAAAAAGCATAACTTTTGACACTAATAGGCAACATTTCATCTCGAGGGATCAGGATAGAAAATTCTGATATCAATCAATGCCACTCTATTTACAAATTTTGCGATATGTTAACCAATCTTAAAGATGATATTATACCCTTTTGACTTTCTAAGATACTGTTTAAAACACTACTCCTATCCAACATTATTTTCAATCTCAATTTTTTTATTTTGGACCAAATTTTTGAATGGCAAAGACACAATAGGATTTATTATTGCTCATTTTTTATTAGAATTTTGGAGATTTTCTTATCCTTTAAAGTTTTTAAAGTACCAATAAGTAAATTTTGGCTCACCAAAAATTGCTATTTTAATGCTTTTTATCTTGAAATGGTCTAACAACTCAATCATCGTTCACTCGATCATTAAACCTTAAATATGAAAAATGAGCGTTCGCTGTAGTTCAAAAATTGCTCTTTTTGCTTGCATCACTTTAGAGTCACAAATAGTTAGTTAAAGATGCGAAAAACATAAATTGAAATTCCCCGAAAAAGAAAGCTTTGAGGCATGAAAACCTTAACATTGTTATTGTTGGTATTGTCATCTGTCATTCAAGTGGGTATTGGAAAACATCATGAGGGAAAATTGAAAACTTCTTTGACTTGATTTCAATGTTTCTTGATATATCTCCAATACTCACTTAATTGGTAATACTCTAAAATGTAATTATTGACTTGTAAAGAGAATAAAAATGCCAATGTACATCAGCAAATTTAGGCACAAATATTACCTACATTTGTTTTTCTTGACTTAGAAATTGCCAACAATGTCTTTGAGATGTCTGAAAAGTGAGTAAACAAAAGGAGTAACAAAAATTAATATGCTTGTACAAATCAATTCATGAAAGAATGCCTTTTTTTAATTGATTGTCGTCCAATTTTCTTTGTGGAATTGTCAAAAATCCCATAATTCTCATATTTTTTCTTTTTTTTCATTAAAAATCTCAAAAGTACCCGGGTCAAAGATGGGTCGGGCTCTTATTTACTGCGGGTAAAAAGTATGTTCAGGTCGGGTTTGGTAAGGGCCAATCTCAAATCATCCTTGCCATTATTTGTGGAGCATTTTCTTTCAATTTTCGAATAGTAAATCCTGGTTTTTTCCCTTTAACATCAGGTACTTGAATAGAAAGTCTCCCATGGCTTTCACTGTCATCAACCCTCGCCCCAAACAGTTACTATAGTTAAACATTTGTATTGTTAAAGATTTATTTCTAAAAAGTATATTGTATTTATGAAAGAATCATATTGAATCAATATCAATCAATCAATTACTGACAGCTCAGACTTAGAATTGTTAAAATGGTAATCTTTACAAGCTGACCACAAAAAAAGTTCAAAACTCTTAAATGAAGAGAATTATAAGTAAAAATTTATATTTCCATTTGATGAACTAGAACAAACCTGGACACCCATAAAATATGGTGCCAACAGAAATATCTTGGTAAAGAATACAAAAACATAAAATATCCAGTCTTCCAGTGCTATCCACATCTGATTCCAGAGCACACTTGATCAACGAGCTCCACTTCCTATGTTGATATTATACGCTTGCGAGCCAAACCACATCAACTAGTTATTTTTCACTATACATAGACGCAAGATTGTGCAGAATAATTATAGGTGCTTAGATTAAAGTTTAGTATGCAAGTTTATATCATTTTATTTTACATTAATAAGGTGCATTCATTTTCTCCGAATGTTACTTTTTAAGTTTACCATCATAAGTGGCACGTGTGATTATATTGGGTCAATGCTATGCCCCTTATGGGATCTCATAAGGTTTTTTCATTTGCACACTCAGGGATAGTCTACATTTATTGAAGGGTCAATATCTAGACTGAGTTACAGTTCTAATAAATTAAAATAGTATCAAAGACCCAGCAACTTGAATACAACATAAGTTGTGCAAAAATGGTGGTTAGGTGATTTTTTGATTGATCTTTTCAGGTTCAGGATGTCATCAAATGAGCAAACGAAGGACTCAATCAAGAAGTTCTATTTTTATTTGGTTGTTTATGCTTGTGAATTTTTTGCTGGTAATTCTTATCTTGGTGAGTAGTAACAGATTATAAAGCCCAGCGCAATTGAAAATGTTCTCCTATTGGTGAGTTTCACATTTCTCTGCCTCATGGCTCTCTCCATCTTTTCTTGGGTTCAACCAAACAACTTCACTATATAAGAAGATCCATCTCCATATGTTCGATCCTTGTTTAATTTGCTGATCATGAGTCCATGCAGGTACAAAAAGACTTAAAATCAAAATATAAAGTAGGGTGGTGAAGCATTGCTTGTTCAAGGGCCTGAGTTGAATTCTTCTTACAAAGAAAAATTACACAAAGTTTTTTGATTTTGCTCGAAATTTCTAAATGACAGATGAGTAAAGGAAGACAACCAATTTAAATTCATCAATATTGGTTTTAGGATTAGGGTATAAAATGCTAAATTTTTATTTGTTTCAGAATATTTTGTCATCGCTCTGGCGATTTCTTTAAGCCACTTGTTTTCACCCTCTGTTTTGTGGTGTTGATCAACAATATTTGCCAAGCTGCACCTCACAGTAGCAATGATCGAGATTCCAACAAGGTATGGAAGTTCTTTCTTTAAAGTCAAACTCAATCTTCAAACACTAAATCTACTGTTAATGGTGTTAACAGAAAGTAGAGCTATTTTTCATTCGTCCAAAAATGATTTTTAATTTAAATTTTGAATAATTTTGTCATGTTTTTTTCATGGATATTTGACTTTCAGACTTTCCTGGTTGAGATATTTGCAATGAATTGACTAATTTAGGCAAAGTCATTTAGCCCTGAACATCCATTCTATGGAGTTCAGAGAACTGAACAAAAAATGAATTTTAACAGCAGGTTTTTTGAAAAGGCTCATTGATGTGTAATGATCAAGTATTAGTTTGTAATACAAGCAATAAATATAATTTGACAATATATAAATATAAAATGTAAAGCTACTCAACCAAAAGAAGTTAAGTTAACAAGAAAGAATATATAATTTTTGCTTATTAAAAAAGTTTGCAAGCTGACCCTGATAATTTGTGGGTGGGAATTGTAATTTTTGAACCCAAACGTGAAGGTAAGTTCAAAAAGATGGTGACAATTGTTACTCACAAAGAATCCCTTTAGATTATCCATATTAATGCTTGTGTGGAGAAAAAATTAAATGGACATATGGAGTCAATGATCATGAACTTAGACAGAACTTTAAAAAGACATATTTTATCTGCGATAAAATTTGACATTACTTGAATTTACTGTAATTATGCAAAAATGTGATGTCATTGATTTTGAAAAGCAGGTCAATCTATTTGGTTATAATAAATGATGAAACGAAAAAACATAGTCATCATGGTGGATTGGATTTCTTAAAAAACCTTTAAAAATTTGTAAACAAGAATAGTGAAAAGCTTTTACATTTCTATTAATTTTTGAAACTCAGTAAGGTACTAAAAATTAACCAAAAACTTTTAGCTGCCCATCTTAAAATTACAAATGATTGAATTTTCTCCAAGTATATATCTGCATCTATATGTGGATGCGATTCTAATGCTGACATAAAATTTATTTTGGTGATAACATCTTCAAGGTTTATATGTTTCAAATTATGCATTTTTCACCATCTGCAGAATTAGTTATGACCAATAAAAGAGGGGATTTGCATGGCCTGAATCAGAACAATGTGAGTTTTTTGTGGTCATTTCATTTTGTGGTCAATGTGAATTTTGTACTTGCTTTGATTTTATTAAAATTAGATTATCAATAATTGTTTAGTGCTTTTAAATTATATTTTTGCTACGTTGGATTCCCACCCAAAAAGTCAGTAATTTTGAACATAAAACTTATCAAAGTCTTGATATTAGAGTCCTGTATCATGATTTGTGAGTTTAAAAATACATATTAAAGTATAATAATGCCTAAAATCGAAGAATGTATTGCTAAGTGTCATATGAATTAATCAATAAATCGACGACAGGAAATAATCTTTTTGTCACATTTGCTATTGACATTCTTTAAATTGTTCTCAACATGGTTATGACAAGCTGGAAATAATGTTAACTGCAATTGAAAAAATTGTGGAAAAATTTCCGTTGGTTCTTGGGAAAAAGTTAGTTGAAATAGCTTAAGATTACTACTTGGACAACAAGAAAGACAAAGTAAATATAAATGTGCCATTTATCTATCATAAATGCAATCTTTCATACATAAATTACCAAAGAGACAAAGCTGGATCGAGCCACAGGGGTTGTTTAAGGCAATGACCCAAAATGCTTTTGGTTTGCTTAAAACAGATACAAAATGTTTGATCATAAATGCTTGGATAGGAAAGTTTTTGTTAGGAAAAATAATCACAAAATGGTCATTGGATAGATCTTAATAATCAAATATATTGTAATATATGATAAGTGCTTGGCCAAGTGGTCAAAAGCAACAGCCTGGGAACTAAGATCTGAGATCATCGGTTCAAGCTACGGCATGCCAATAACTTTTCACCCAGGATTGTAAAAACAACATCCAGGCACCTTCTGGCAAGGTGATAAAAATCTGCAGTGACTCAGATAAATAATATTACCTTAGGTAATTTGTCACCTGAGTTTGATTATTATTATTATGATTATTGCAGTATTTGCTCAAACACCCAATTTTTTGCACTACGATATTTTTCACTTTTCAAGCTCAATGTCTTTTCAAACAGGATTCCGTTAGTTTGTCTTTCCTTCCTTGTAATGTAAGTCATTCCTAACAGGCTGCCTTAGTTTTCATTCCTTCTGTTTCAGTTTTGTCCTTTGTCCAAGAGGTAAGCTATTTTTATTGATCCGTTTCTTTACCTCCCTTTTGTATATAAAGTCCCTTGTTTCTATAAATATAAACAGTTCTGTATTGATTCTTTTCTTGATTGGGAAAGTCATCACTGGGATTTTGCTTATCTTGCTCAACTCATCATCGCTTGCAAGTTTATGCCCTCAGTTCAACTCCTCCTGATGCACCTTACTCGCTTTTATTGGTTAAAACCTGTACTTTCTCTTTAAAACTTTTTGAGAGGCTTTCTCTGACCCAGAGCCCACTTTAAAATTCTTTAGTTAAACTAATGCTCTAGGTGGCTTGTAATTGTAAGTGCAACTCGAGACTAACGTACTTATTTTAGTAATAAGTTGCTTAAATCCCAGAATAATGAAAAAACATCAATGTGACTTAGTAAATCTCTAACTTATTTTAAATATTCAAAGCTGAAATTTTTTGAAGACTAACAACTGAATGTCATAAGCATATTAAAATAAGATGCAGTGAAATATTTGCCTTTGAAAACATGTCTAAAATTGTCACATTCATGTTGTCGATTTTGTTGACATTTCCTAGTAACTTTCCTATTATCTATGTTTTTTTCCCACTCTTTCCCATTAGGTTTTGTGCAAAATTTTCAAGACAGCGTCAACCCAATTTGCACCAAGACTCAATTTTTGTCATGAGTTGGAATAAAGAGCAAAATATTTTCTAAAAGAAAAGAAACATAATTTATCAAGTATTTTGAAGAGTTTTTTCTGAGCTCTCCTTCATCCAGAAAAATGCAAATGTGATATGGAATGAAATTCAGATGATGACGACAAAAGCAGGAGTGTAAAAAGTGTTTCTTGAAAGTAATTTTTTTCATTCCCTTGATAGTAACACCTTTTTTTGATTCTTTTCACCAAGTGTTTTCATTAATGTGGAGTATATTTTACTCATGACAGTGCATTAGACAGTTTTTTGCAATACTTTGTTCAGTGGAATGTTGGATAGAATCTCTTGAAATAAAAATTCCACTTTTTTGATATTAAGATTTGACCTTTAATTCCTTTTAAAAGCATTCAGCCACCTAAAAAACTGAAAATTGGGATTTCAAAAATCCTTTCCAGCACAGATGTTCATTTTTGATAATTAGTGCCACCTCTGAAAGTGCAAGCTGGTCAAGTTGTGTTGTTTAAGAAAGAGAGTTGAGCAATAATTTAGTGCTGAATCAACCAATAAATGTTTTATACTTTAAATAAAAGCATTAGCAAATAGAAGCTTGATTAATGATAATCTTGAGGCTAAAAGGTTGAAGTTTTGATTTTCAGACCATATATTTGGTACTTTGCCTTTTATTCTTCTCTTTCAAATCCATTTTGGTGCATTGACAATGGCACACTATAGTAACAAGTCATGCAATTAATTCCTCTCCATTCTAAGTTGCAACATCATTTCAAAATTGTTAGTCATCAGGAAGGAAATATCATGGTTTTGGTGAAAAGCAGAATTCTTAAAATTTTAGCATTTAGACTAGTTTGTCTCCACTAGTGGCATCAAGGTCTTAAAAAACTATTGTTCCATGTTCTCTCAATTGTTAAGGGTAAAACATCAAAGGAAACAGAATTACTTTTTATAAGTAACTTAGAATTTGATATTTTTCAAGTTTTTCCATCAAATGCAATCTGTAAAATTTGATGTACTTTAGGACTCAACCAACATGAAGGTCTCCAAATGGACCCCTGGAGATGTTAGCCTAACTCCATTGGCCCCTAATAGGATGGGAAAGTGGCCAGCAGGGTAAAAATCTGACTTTTGATCAGTTTTCAATAAACATTCTAATGAATTAGCAAACTAACTTTCAAACTTTGCTTAGGAGTAGTGATGGGTCCGGGTTAAAAATATTTGACCGGGGTCAGGTCAGCCATCTTTGGTTTGGGTTTGGAAAATTTTCCCTTAAAATCTCAAATTTTTTCACTTCGGATAAAAAAAATCTCAGCAGGTTGAGTCAAAAAGTATGTGGGTCAAAGACAGGCCTGTCTCTTATTTACTACAAGTCAAAAGTATACTCAGGTCGCATTAGGGCCCATCTCTACTAGGGAGTCAGGGTGGTCAAATGATATGAAGATGGAATTCTATCCCAGCAAACCGGGTTCATCTCCCGCCCGGGTAAAAACCCACAAAAACTACCTATATCACTTTAATGACTGCGAGTTGCAAAGTGTACTTAAATTTATTTTTTTTTAAAAACCTGGAGGAAAGGCCTCTTATAATTAACAATTACACAGCTGTAATTATGATGATTTATTTTTTAAATGCTTTTTTTCAATAGTGTGCCTTGCAATTCGAGTTCATTTTTAAGGCCCTTTATGTGGTTTTTTGGGTATGTAACCCCGGGTAGGAGTCAAACCTGGGTAGCAAAATGGGAATATAGGCGCCTACCCTTCTTAACCAACCTGTTTGTAAATTAGAAAAAGGATAACTCTTTTGATGAATACTACAAAGATGAACATTAAAATTATTTATTTTTATTTATTTTGCAAGACCTCGACTTCGAAGGGCTGTCTCACTTATAAGGTAATTGCTTTCACTTTGCTAAACACTAAAAAAATTAAAGTTTATTTATTTCTTTTCAAGGCTGAAAAAAGACAATGCTGATCACGAAGACTATGATTATGAAGAAGAGAATGACAGTAACCAACAGTAAGTCGATTTTTACCAAAGGACAAGCACCTTAACTGATTATTTTCCTTTCAGCTTTCTTGACAAAAATTCAGGTTCTATGACGAGGCTTCGACGAGGAATGAATCCAAGAGTGTCGCTCATAAGGTTGAGGAGAACACCAGTTTCCATGCTAAGGTTAATCAATATTTATGAAAGTACAAAAAAATAATTGAAATTCAGTTGCTTTTGATATTGAAACAGGCTCAGAAGAAGGATTTCTCAGCTGAGATTGAAGAAAAGTGAAAAACTGCCTTTTGAATGTGATTGGATGTGCCAAGAAGAAGCTTTAAACAATGTAATTCGAAATTTATAGTTAAACTTATTATAAACTGTTATCTTTTCTTTAATTGAAAACATCAAAGGTAAAAAAATAAGATTTCATTTTGATTCCAAGGTTGGCACAGATGATGAGTTTCTGAGACATCTATCATTGGAAGATATGGAGAATCCTTAGGTAAGATTAGCTTGAAAGTGTATTTATTATTTAAAGCTTTGAAAAAAGGTTTTTAAAACTCTGGTAATTCCTGCTTTTTCAATAGGGTTTAAATAATTCTTGTTTTTACAGATCACCAATCGTTTTCTCCGCTGTTTCCAGACATTGAATTCAGTTACAACTTCTTGCTAAAGTTTCAAATTCCCTGAATTTTTTTCATTTTCTTCATAAAATGATTGGCAACCACGATGGCACCTTCAGCTTTCCCCAAGGCAAGCTTAGCTGGGTTAACACAACCAGACTTTCTTGAAAAGTTTTCTAAATGATATTGTGAATGAATCTCAAACAAGATCCTTCTTACGAAGAAAAAGCCCAAATTTGTAAATCACCAACGTTTGGAAATAAAGGTTTTCGAGACTAAAAAAGATTTTTGAGACTAAAAAAGATTTTTTGAAGTGGAAAAAATGGCGATGTTATGTTTTAGGAGTTAGAACAAATTGTCCAAAGTCTATGGCCCATATAAAATTGTAACTTGTGACTTTGTGATCAATTTAAAGTAAAAAATATTAAAAGTAATATTTAGCTAGGGAAAATGTTGTTTCGCCTAATGTCATTTCGCCAAATGTCATTTTGCCAACGTCGTTTCGCCTACTACGTCAATTCGCCTAATGCTGTTTTGACTACTGTCGTTTCACCTAATGCGCGTATGCGCGCGCTCGTGCAGCCCCACAGGGTTAGGTTTACGCGCGTGCGCAGGTTAGGTTAGGTTAGCAATATTTTTTTTTGTTACACGCACGCAGGTTAGGTTAGGTTAGGTTAGATTAGCAATTTTTTTTTTCGTTACGCACACGTGCACGCTTACACGCATTAGGCAAAACGACGTAGGCGAATCGACGTAGTAGGCAAAACGTCCGTTAGGCGAAACGACATAGACTCATTTAGTTATAGGACTGAATAACTTTCTTCTTATGCTCTAGCTTACTCATAGTTATAGAAAGGGGGAATGTGTTTGCCACGCAAAGCAATTCTCAAGAGAACAAAAAACTGTGAAATACAAATACTACATTAAGACCAATCTTCTCTGCTCTGTAATCAATGGCGTCATTGCCCAGGACTGCATCGAATGAACGAATGCTGTAGGGGAGAAAAAGATGGGAAGCATGCCGGGATGTCCCGGTACAATCACTTTGGCCTGGACTCTCCTTGTCATTTGCCCCGCTATTGCCGCTTCCCAGCTTCTTCTCCAGTTCTTCTTTGTTTGAAATTGGCGTCCATCCTGCTACAATGTCCCAACTTGACATAATTTGATATGAAATTTGCAAATAAAAAACTTCCGTTCAGCCCTGAAGATTTGGCAGAATATCAAAGAAGTTAATAAAACTCTTGTGTCGACCCAACTCTAATATTAATTTCTTTAAGCCCAGTTACGATTGTCCCAACTTTGAACTGAAGTTGCAGCTCTCAACTTTCCGTGAAAAACATCTAAAATGACAGCCTCGGGCTGTGAAAGAAAACTAGTTCCGTATTGCTTAGCATTACATTTGCTTCAATAAACTTTGCAGCCCCAACTGTTGTTTTTTGATTGGCCCATCAACAGCTGACACATAAACCCTGGGCGGGTGGGTGGGTGGGTAGGTGTTTGGCTCAATTAATCAAAAATCTCAGTTTGAAAAACAAAAAAACTAATGAAGCCTGAATGCCCTCAGGGCCTGCACAGTCCCTGGGGCCTTTAGGATTTGAAGCGTGGCCTCACCTGTTTCTAAGAAAAGATCAACTAAAGTGAGCTATACTGCAATACATTTCTTGACTCAGTGATGAAATAGATTCATTGAAACCCCAGCACCTCCTAAATCAACCTTTGACCCTTGGCTATTGTCATACCAACAAGAAATTACCCAGCTAGTTATCGTAAATCTGTTACACCTTTGAGTTTTCAAGAATCCAAAGCCTGTGTTTATCATCATCGTCAAATTTCTTATCTGGTGTCTGGTATATCACTTATGTGAGCTCTATTTACCTATCCTGATAAAAATGCCTGATAGAGTAGGGTTGATAGGATCGTAGGTTGAGAATCTGAAGTTAAGTTGAAAAAGATTCAAAGACAGCGATGTTGTTTCTCTTTATGGTCAAGGTCTGACAGATAGTGTACCTTTAATGACTAAAAATGTTGCAAGGCATACTTTAAAGAAAACCTTTTTGTTTTGATAAAAAATACATATATATAAGTATACTTATGGAGCAATTAATTGATCAACTCATATTTCTGAAAGCATTTCAAAACTTCAAAAAGAAAGTTGATGAAGATTTTCGCATCTTGAAGTGAAGTTTATTAAAAAAAGACAAAATCTTATTTTCAACAAACCTTATTTTCTTCCTTACATCTAAGCACTTTGCCATAATCATTCAAAGAACACATTAGATTTAGATTTCGATTAGATTTAAAAGTTTTATTCTCAGGAATAAGCTATACATGTCTTGCAATATTAAATAGAGATATTTTGGGTAGGGTTGCGTTGGGGAGCTAGGACTTTGCTCTGTTAAGCATAGTTTAGAAGGAAAAACTTAAATTTTAACCTCACACACAACCACTCGCTCACTTGACTGCCCAGTTACTAGGGGTAAAAAACCTTCTGGGCGAACAGAGCATTCTTGCAAGTGGTGGTAAGAGGTATTTAATCATTGAAAGGATTTTGTTGGCTTTTTATCATTTGCAGAGATCAAGCCATGAAAAGCTTCTTTTCTAGATTACATTTTGAGCAATAGTGATGATATTTGATTTG
>Ga0194133_10004914_pt1 | contig 17403 bp, 9 predicted proteins | sample TA2KigOf40mmetaG_FD_155448 | JGI IMG/M metagenome (GOLD analysis project Ga0194133, IMG submission 155448) | Freshwater microbial communities from Lake Tanganyika, Tanzania - TA2015055 Kigoma Offshore 40m | ecosystem: Environmental > Aquatic > Freshwater > Lake | place: Tanzania: Lake Tanganyika... | reverse complement strand
AAAATCATTTCCATCCATGAGTCTTTTGCATTGGTCCAAAATTTTGTACTTTTTGTAAAAAATACCCTTATAAGTGAGGACTGAGATCCCATCTGAATTTACTTATGTGGTATTTAGTTAGATCAAATAGGGTTTCAAAACTAAGTTTCCTTCTGTGTGTCTTCTATTCCATGCTTTTTTTATTTTTCTTCTTCAGAATCCTTTGTCTTGAGCAATTTGGACACTTCTTTATTGCAGCTTTACCACATGAGGCCATGTTAATCCAATGCCACTGAAAAATATTTGATATTTGAGTAATCTTTCCATTCCTCAGTCTTAAAGTAAGTAAGTCTTTCTATATTGATTTAAAAAGGGTTTTGTTATCTACCTGTTGAGTTATGCTACAATAAGTTCCTCTTTTGATCAGGCTCCCCTCTTGCCTCCAAATTTTTGGCATCCTGTCTTCTCTTGGGAAATCACATTGAGGGCCATGAGGTTGGATTTCTTGCTTGCATTGGTACAGACTTTGGGTATGATAGCCTTGGTGTGCCTGACAAAGTTCTGACAGGGTAGGTGGGTCACCAATTTGGCCTGACCAATCACAATCTTCTTCAGAAAACAGCCTTAGCCCTGAAATTTTATTATTGGTTGAGAAAGGCATGAGACTGGAAACAAAGTGATTAACTTACCCTCAAGCTCATTGGCAATTGTAACAATCAGGACCTTGTGCTCTAACTTGATCCTCTCTAGGAAACTTTTCAGCAGAGATGCTTCAGGCAAAATTTTTGCAAGACCATTTACAAATATTTTAAAGCCCTTGATCAAATTATGAACCTCAGATAGTGTGATTGGTCCATTTGTTGAACTTGACATCAAGTTGTGGAACTGCTCCATCATTGAGGGAAGCACCATAAGATCCAACTCATTTTTCATGTAGATTGAGTTGGCAGAGGGCACCTTGTCTGAAAGCCTGTGACTAAAAGGACACTTTGGGGCCTTTTTACCCCAAAGCCAAGGGCAGACACAATGAAGGTACCACTGATCAAACAAGCCCATAGATGATGAACATTTTTTGTTAGATACTGAACACTTTGGATTGCCAGACAGGAACCCTAAGTCTGGGAGTCCCCACATCAATTGTTCAAAGGAATGTTTTTTGCCTTTCTCAGAGTTGTGTCTCATAAAAAGAGTACCTTTTGGCTGTTGAACAAAGTTGGCATTCCTCTTGTTTCTAATTGAGATGCTCAATCCAGCTTTACTTTCATCTATACTACCCACACTAAGACTAGGAATACTGATGCCACTATTGATTGAACCCTGAGCCATTCCAGAGAGAGGTTTCTGGTTCAGAATTTTAAGAGCTGTAGTGGCCAAACTGGTTTTCATTTTTGGAGTTGGGGATGTGGATGTTGTAGCAAGTATTGTTTGCAAAATATTTTGAAGTTGATTCTTAATATTTCCTAGTTGGCTGGTGAGATTTGCTTTCAAACTTTCAGAGATGTTCCAGGGAAAATGTCCTGGGTTGAGTGTTCCTGTGTTTCCAATAGATGGATTTTTAGACCAATCAATGAGAGAAGAGAGGAGACTTTTTGTTGTTGCAGTAATTGTAGTTAAATGCTCAATTGGGGAAAGTTTTGAAGAACTTGGAATACCAAGTGGTATAGAGGAAGAGCCATGGGAATTTGCCTGCCTTGGTGTTGACCAATTTATCTTTGTTGAAGAGTTTAAACCAGAGTTTTCACTTTGGTCTGAAGTTTCACTTGCTACTGTAGTTATGGTTGATTTTCCTCTTGCAGTTGTTAGGCTTGAAGCAGTGGTATGATATCCCATAGTATTACTACTAGACTGGGGAGCTGGATTAATAGTAGGGTGATAAAATGTGGTTGTGTCTGGCAGTGAGGGGCCAAAAGATTCTGGATCTGTAGATTGATGTGATGAAGTTGTTTGGCTTGAAGCAGTTGAATGATGTGCCAAATCATTACTACCAAATTGAGAACCAATTATTGAATAAGTAGAAAATCTGCTTGTATCTGATAGCTTAGAATTTGAGGTTACAAAATCTGTGATGATTTGATTTAAAGTTGATTCTTGTATCCCTGTTGTGGTCTCAAAAGGAAGTTGTTTATCTGAAGTCACCAAAGAGTTTAACAGGGTTGTTGGATTGCCTGTAATTTCATTCTGAGGGGATGATGATTGAGTTTCTTCTGGGAGGGTTATTTTATCAGAATGGGTTGTCTGGTCACTGAATGTTGGATTGGAGTTGGGCAAAGAAGGACTTGTGAAAGGTGAACTTAAGGGCTCTTTGCCTTGAGTCATTAAAGGTACTTCTAAGGGCTCACTGCCTTGACTGGACCCTGATGATGCAGTTGATGAGGCAGCTTGACTTGAAATAGAAGCAGAAGGACCTTTTGTCTTTAGTGTCTCAAGTTTACTTGAAGGAGAGGTTCTTGTTGAAGGAAACCCATTTCCATTTGAATTTGATGTCCCTTGATTGCCAATTGTGGGGGTTGATCCTGCCAAAGAGGCTGTGTAAAAGGTTGAGGTTATTAGCTCCTTGCCAGACAAAGGACTGGGTTTTGCTGTAGAGGTCAAATTATCTGGACCCTTTGTCCATGTCTGTCCTTGTAAAATTGATTGTGATGGAGCACTTTGATTTTTTGATTGTGTGTCAGAGGAGAAATCATGAGTATGAGATGGTGTAAAGCTGGAACTTAGAACTGTATTCTTGCTAATAAAAAAGTTAGAAGAAGTTGTAGAATTTTGAGGTTTGCTTGGGGTAGATAATGTTGTTGAGATGACAGGGCTAGAAGAAGCTGAGCTATGAAGTGGAAGCTTGGTTGTTATTCCATTGAAAAGGGGAGAAAAATTTGGGGTTGGAAAGGGTGGTTTACTTGGATTGGATAATGTTGATAGTATTGAAGTGACCATGCTTGTAACCCTTTCAATATTCAGTGTTTCTGTTGTTTTGAGTGGATAATTTGATGAAAAGGGAGATGTAGACCCTAATGGTGGCTGAGTTGGCAGGGTTGATTTGGAAGTTTGTAGAGATCCCACACTCTCTGAGGTTAACATATTCATTATCAATCTCTCTGTTTCACCCATCTGGTTGTTGAATTTTGAAGGAACAGCCTCTGTGGTTTGTTGTGATGAATTATTTGACAATGATATTAGGGGTTGTCCAAGGGTTGTACTAACAGACACCAACAATGTACTTTTCTGACCCAAAGTGATTGGCAATTGGGTTGTAGCTGTCTTTGGAATTTCTTTCTCTGTCTTTGAAGTTGTGATCAAATTAAAATAAGTGGTTGGGAGTGCCTTTGAAGATGTGGACTTTTGTTCAGGCAATGATTCTGATGGTTCTCTAGAAGGTATTGTAGGGTTTTTTGACACACCTTCTTTTGTATATTTTGTTATCTTCTCAGGTTGTGAAGTGGATGGCTCTTGATGGCCTTCAATTTTCAAAGGATATGTTGAAAAAATACTTTGTTTTGAAGTTTTGTCAATCTTTTCATGGGACTCCTCTAAAGTACTTATTTGAGAAGTAAGTAGTGATGAGGCTGTTGAAGGAGTTCCTGTTCCACTCTTTGAGGCTGCCTTGTAATTTTCTGTAGTTCCCATAGTGCCCAATGTTGAGAATAGTGAACCAATGGAGTTTTGTAGGTCTTGAAGTAATTCAAACTTATTTTGATTGATTTCTTCTGAACTTGAATGGGAAGAACTGTCTTTAGAATGAGCATGATGATGATAATGATGGTGTTTGTGGTGTTTGTGGTGGTTGTTGTGTTTGTGGTGCTCTGAGTTTTTAGAGGGAATATCTAAAAACAAACTTTTCATGATTTCTTGTAAGACTTTCTCAGCCTTTGGCTTTTTCTCCTCAGAAATGTTCTGAAGGAAATATAAAATCCAAGGGTTTATTAAAAGGCTTTCCAACAATTTTGCTTCTTCCATTTCTTCATCAGAATCAAAAGTTTCATCTGAGTCAGTTGTATAATCATCTTCTAGGATAAAAATTTCTTTGGATTTGGGAAACTGGTTTCAGAAAATAGCTTTTTTTTACCTGGTTCACCCTGCTCTTCTAAGCTTTCACCTACACTGAAAGCTTTCATTCCACTCAAAAGATTTTTGATTATAAGAGGACAAAACTTTCCAAACTCTGGATCCTCAAGAAGCTCCTTTGAAATTTCTGCATTAGTTTCAGCCACAACTTGAATGTTTTTGAGAGTTGTTTTCAGACTTTCAACCTCTGTGGTTACATTTGTCCAGAGATTTTTGACCTCACCAAAAATTTTCATTATTGGTGAGAAGAGAGCTAGAGGACATGATGGTTTAGGAATTGTATAATCTTTGTATGTAGAAGAACATCTTGGCTCAGTTTCTTCATCTACTACATATTTGTGGGTCTGAATGACTGAAAAAGCTACACTTTTTGGGCCCATGGGAGGGCCAAGATGAAACTCTCCATTTTGAAAGTAAATGTTGGCATTTCTCTTAGATGAAGAGCATCCTCCAGATTGTTGTTTCAAAATAAGAGCATTATCTCCTAAAGCATAAAAATATGAGAAAACTGTTTTCATAATTTTTTAAATTCAAATTTGTTACCCAGTGTCCCAAAGTCTCCTAAAACTATGCAGGAAGGTTGTTGACTTTCAACTGTTGAAGTAATCTGAGCTTTAAAATCTAATCTGTTGTTAGACCTGTTACCATCTGGACAAAGGTCAAGGGGGTCAAGTAACAAGGATATCACACAAGTTCCTGAAAAAAATAACTTTCAATAGGTATTTAGGTCGCAGGGGTAAAGAATTACTTTACAAACCTGATAAACCCTTTGGAACCTTTGTTTTATTCAGCTCAACTTCCATGGTAGTTAGATTGAGGATGTTTCCACTGTGAAGTAATACAGGATCCCCTTAATAAAACTAATATTAGGTTTACCAAAATACTGAGTGATGAAATTTTCTCTCACTACCTAATAAGTCTGAAGAGTTTGAATATGGGTTTCTTAGATGTTCTTCATGGCAATTCTGAAGTGAGGAAAATTCATTAAAAAGCCCCTGAATTTAAAGACACAATTGAAATAGTTTGATTACCTGAGGGCATTGAACCTGAGCATAAACCTGCAAGGCACAATTGAAGTTTCCAAAGGTAGAAATTGATGCTGAAACAATTCCTAAACTAGCAAAAGGATTTGTAGTGCCAGCAAACAAAGTCTTCTCTACTATGAATTAAAAATTTCATTAACATAGAGAAAAAACCTCAAAAGATGAAAAAATCTGACCTTTTTGAAAAGTTTTTTCTGTTAAAAATCTAATCTCCACACTTTCTGAACAGACAATTTCTGATTGCTTGGATGTGAAGTCCATAAATTGGCCAGTTGATTGTGAATATAAGACAACTACTATGAATCCAGGTCCACAAGCCATAGAAGATGAAAGTCTAAGGGAATCCAGTTTTTGCTGGCCATTTTTGATGTTAGAAATTAGCCTAATGACCTCCAAGTTTGTCTGATTTTTGAAGTTCAGTTTAGTGTCTGGCAGGTCCCTCATTCCATGCTGGGAATAAAAAAAATATGGTTAAATAAAGTTTCAGCATACTATATTTTTCAAAGTAAAAGAAAAATTAAGCTCTTTAGACAATGACCTGGAAGTAAATGATGAGACTTGCTGGATCTGACAAACCATTGATGAAAACATCCATGCCTGGAAAAAAAGGGAATTTGAATTTTCAAGTGAAAGCCATTTGTGAAATCTTCTTAATGACCTGAGCATGTTTCAGAAAGTTTTGACCCAGGGGTAAATCTTAGTAGATTACATGTGTCACTATCTGAACCCTTCAGGGAACTGCATCTTATGGGTTCCAGATATTTTGTTGGCAGACATGTCACCATTGTTAGAAGTACAAAGATTTCATAAACCACAAGTGAAAACATTGTTTCACTTGACAAGTACAATCAAAAGACTGATGAAAATATGTCAAAAGGGTCTTTTTTATACATTTTGTCCTTCATTCAAATGAATTTTAAATCATAATTTGCATGCAAAAAAAAGTTTTTCTTTTGTTTGATATAGACCTTAAATATTTAAGACCTTGATAGAGGTCTTAATTATATGAACATCAATCAGCATTAGTGACAAAATATTGAACTTTCATTGAAAAATTCATCAAATTCAAATGCCACACAACTATACTTTAAATTTGAAGGACATTCATGATTTTACATTCTTTCTCTGAAGACCTCCCTTTGAAAAACAACTTTTTTGCTTAAATGACCTTCAAGTACAGTTTGGCCCAAGATAATGGATTGTTTTTTAATTCAGTTTAAAATTAGGTTGAATGCCTTCATGATTCAATGGAGCTTTTCAGTTCTTTCAGTGGGTGAAAGTACAAATTTGGTTGCATTTTTAGACAATTTTCTTAAATTTCACATCTCTTGCAAAATAAATTATTAAAGGCCTTTCCTACCCTAGCTGTTTAATTATCAATCAATATCTTTGGTACTTTCAAGTGTCCAGAATCAAAGTTTGCCCAAGATGCCATGATTTGACCTCAGATTCCAGACAGATGGTATTTTTACTAAGCCTTAAAACTAAATTGATTGTTAAGTCCATTCAATCTTGAATCAACTTGTTATCTCAGTACCATTCCTTTAAATTCAAACAATCCATTAATGGAGATCTGATGGAGAGAGCGAGAGTGTGTGGAAATCTGATGAAGATTTGTCGAAACCCAATAATGGTCTTCCCAGTCAAGAAAAGAATCAATACTGAACTGTTTTTGATGGGGATAGGAGCTTTATATACACAAGGGTCGGATCAAGGAAATTGATCGAACTTCTGAGAGAGAGGTAGGGAAAACTGGCTCAGATGCCAGGATAAGTGGGAATGAAAACTAGTAATGGTAGCCTGTTTGAAATGAGTAACTATGAAGTTGTGAATGAGAATGTGATTGCCGGTTAGCCCAGTACTCAGTCCAAACAGAATATATTTGCTTAATATAGAAAGACTCAAGGCTAGGCTGGACCAAGCGCGAAGGGCACCCCCTCCGGGGCCCCAGCTGGACTGCAATAACGGGAGTCTGGATACTTCGGTAAGTCTGATTACCGAAATAAGGCATTCCTGTGGGCAGCAGCAGCCAGCCCAATATCAGGATTCTATCCCCATAGCGGTAGGATCGGATCAATCAGTACCTGGAAAGTGGCGGGAAAATCGGTGTTTCAAAGAGCCGAAGCCAAGTCGACCTTACTGGGGGTCACCGGGCTTAGTGTACCACAACATAGAACTTAGAACAGCAGCCTGTTTGAAATGACTTTACCATTTCTAGAAAATATTGTAAGGTGAAATGGGGTTAATAACTAATCATTATTGAGCATATGTTATGATACTATTTTCCACATGAGATTCAAGAGCCCAATTGAGCACTGAACTCCACCTTTGAATGCTGATAAATGGCTAGCCCCCTAAAAATCTTCCTTAGTTCTTCTCCCTGATTCTCGCCCACAAGAAAAGTGTTTGATAATTATATAGGTGAGTGATATGCTGTGGTTGATGAAGTGATGAGCCAGTGGATGAGAAGACTGTGGTTGAAACTGATAGTGAAACCCAGTGATGACCTCCCCAATCAAGGAAAGAATCAAATGACCTTCCCAATCAAGAAAAGAATCAACACTGAACTGTTTATTGATGGAAAACAGGGGCTTTATATACAAAATAGATAAGGTGGATCAGATCAAGAAATGCTGGACCTCTTAGAAGAGGGTAGAAAAATGCTGAACCTCATTCTGGGGGCAGAATAAAAAGGCGGGAAACTGAAAATGCGGGTGTGAAAACAGCGGCAACCTGCTTAGGTAGACTTACAATTACTTGGAAGGAAAACTAAACAACGGCAGCCTGTTTGAAACGACTTTGAACTGCAAAAGTGAAAAATATCGTAGCACGAAAAAGAGGGTACTTGAGCAATTACTATGATAATATAGTCCATAGATTTCAGCTAAGTATGCAAGTCTGTGCTTTCACTTACATTTAGTTACTAGTACTTATGAGAATAAAACAAGTGGTACTATTTTACTTATAGGATAAGGTCAATAATACAAATACCAAGTCAACTTTACAGAGATAGAAAAAGGTGAAACTCTGTGTAAATGGATTGCAAAACAACAAACTTAAAAAATTTCTTTTAGATTGGAGTATTTTAATAATTCAGGGCTACAATCTGAGGGCAAATCTTGTACCTTTTATAACCATCTAAAAATATTAATGTAAAAAATACTTGCTCTTCCTTAAATCATTCCACAATTTTTATTTAGGCAAAAAAATTGTTTCTCACCATTCACATGAAAAAGTGATGTAATGCTTAAAAATTTATTCAAAATACTGTAAAAGATATCTGTACACACTAGGAATCTCAGGATGAATATAGAAGGTTTGGAACAATATTGCAAAATCGTATTTTTTGGACTGATCGATACGATTCAATGTTTGAAGAAGTTCGAATCAACCATATTCTTTTGTCCTTCCGAAAGATTTCGAAATTTTTTGGAGCTGATTCTGAGGTTTTTAAGAAAAAACAAGAAGAGAAAAAATAGGGTTTTTTTTGTCCATGGAGAAAAACTTGGAAGGCAACTTTTTTGTGTGTGATTTTTAGCCTGAATTTTATTCGAATTCGGACTCGCTATTGCTCTCCATGTGCTTTATCATATTATCATAGTCAGTCAGCTGCATTTCAAATGAATTTATCTCTTCTTCGATGTGCTGTAGCTGAGATCCAATCGAAAAGTCGACATCCTCGTCTGGTTGAGGTTTAGAAGGTGACCTAAGCCCAACTGAAATTGGAGGATCTTTGAAGAAAATTCCCAAGTCGGCAGCAGATCTAAAACAGAATTTATTTATGAGCAACAATCCTTCATGATAATTTATTTCATGGAGATTTTTACCCTAGACTCGATTGTGCCATATCCCCGAAATTGCCCGCCTTGCCAGCCGTGGAAAAAGGTGTCCTGAGGTCCAAAAGGACAAATTCATCTCCTCTGATGTTTGGCTTGGTCTAAAATAAGATTTAAATTGTAAACTGGCAAGGTTGATTTGTGAAAACCTGTGATTTACCTCCTCAGAAGGATTTTCATCGAAAGATATCTTTCTCGCCACGTTACTTCCGAATGGAGCTTTTGATTTAGGGTCTATTTCCAAGTGCTTAAGTTTGTTTTCTAGGCCGACACTTGGGGCTGGTGATTGAGGGGTTAACTTTTCCACGTTGTCAATATGGCTGCACTCCTCAACAGTGAAGAGTTCCATCAGAGCACTTTCTTCATCCTCTCGACTCTCGTTGCAAATTCCACTTGAGACTTTTCGAGGAAGAATATCTCTCTTAGTGGCAAAAGCACCCAGTTTGTAATTTTCAGAGTCAGTGTCGTCTGATGCAGCTGATTGATTAGTGCCTAAAATAATAATGTTGATTGTACGGATTGAGGTGAGACATGATTTTAGAGGGTCATATGCCTGATCTAGGCCTGAATTGAAATTTCCTGCCAAGGCTCTCGTTTGAAGAGTGGTGATCTGCAGAGTGGAGGCGGCGATTTTGACGTTGTATGGATGGAGATGTGAACTGGAAATTTATTAAAACCGAATAAAATTGGAAGACCATTTTCACATGATTTATTTCAACTTACTTGGGGCTGAAATAGCATACCCTCAGGGGGTGATGTGGCAAAAATTCTCATGGCTTCCTGGCTCTCGTCTGAAGTCACACCATGGTCAGAACCCTCGGAATTTGTGTGAGGATTGATGGGTCTCAAATTTGAGCTTGGCCTTTGGGTTGGATTTGAAGATGATTCGAGATCAGAGAAGTGATCTGATTTCACCATGATTGCTTGACCTGAGTACGAGTCCAAACCGAAGGTGGATGTGGGCGGGCTTATGGTCATTTGTGTTCTGTAATCGACACTCAGGCAAATCTTTCCTAACTGGGTTTCTATTTCACCAACCTGTGTGAATAAAAATAAATTTACAATTTGAAACAACTATGTTCTAGAACATAGGTCAGTGCAGCCTAGCCTAGCTGGCTAACAACAGCATGAAGTAATCTTTAAACTTTAATATCTCAAGTTCTAGACATCAGATCCAAAAAACTTTCAAAACATAAAAGATGTACAATGAAATTATCTATCTAAAAATATGCTCAATAGCACTTATGGTTACAGAGTTCTTATTAGCCGCTCCCCTGGTCAAAATTTTGGAAATTAAAACCGATAATTTTTAGATATCAAAATTATCTATCCAAAAACCTAAAAATATTCCAAATAGCTCAAAAAATGAGGGAGGAGATGTATTTTAAAGTGAACACCTCTGATCCCTATTGAGCCCAAATATGGACATCACAGATGGACGGACATCCGCCAAAAACCGCTAGCCTATTGACTTTTCTAAACTCACCACTTCGCTCACTGGCGGACAAATTTACAATTTGAAACAATGTTTATCATATGAAAATTTCATATTACCCGACACGTTTGAAAGCCATTTCCAAGCTGACTGCTACTATGTTCTCCAGAGAAAATTTTATAACACATGACAAAAGTATCAGGGCCCTGGAATTGTGTGTAAAAGTGAATAGTGTTCTTTTTTTCAGAGTTAATTCAAACCTGTCGCCGGGATAATTTGTAAGCTGGAAGAGCTCTGGTAACACAAAGTAAACTTCTGAGGAGGATTCCCATTCGTGTATAAATTGTATTGACAGACCTGGACCAACTGAAGTGTTAGAAAATACCTAAATCACAATCTTTTACTTGTCCTTACATTGTGCTCGAATCAGAATCTTCCCTCACACTGAGAAGCCAGTTTTCTAGAACGAGGCTTTCACCCTCAGTGGTTTTCAATGACATCTCAACACAGAGAGGATGACTCCAGATGCTTGCACCTGTTTGGAAGCCCACTTTGAAACACCATACCTTTTGAAAAAAGTGTGCTATTTTTTTTACCTTGTGAATAGCCGAAAGCTTTTTTTGCATTGTGGTTTATTTCACTGTTGTCCTAATTAAATGAAGCAATGTTAGCTTTTTTTTCAACCTTATAAATTAATTTTTGATTGAATCTTACTGTTATTTCCACACAGAACCAACTGTTTCTGTTTGGTTTTGGCTTCGACTGAGTCACAATTTTGCATCCTTGTCTGGACTGGATGATCACATGGCAGATTCTCAGGTAGAGGTACTTGGAAAATTTCTCGATTTCTTTGACAGCATCCATCGTGTTTGAGATCTTAAAAATGAAAGATTTTCATAAGTTGCAGGTTTTTTAAGCATCAAGTTCATAATTGCAGTTTATTATAAGCACAAGTTTCTTAAAATTAAATTGAAAAAAGTCTGACAAACAGTTGCGTGGCTTTGGTAGAAATAAAACAAAGTAACAAATAATAATCTTTAAAAGTAATACTTAAGTAAGAACGTGACTAGAATTTTGAATCAGCCATAAATGGTAGTCAGTAGGTCAATGCTGATGACTAGAAATTGAGATCTGATAAGAAAGCAAAGGGTTTCTTGATAAAAGTTTTAGCTGCACAGTTTACAAAATCCTATCTTATCGAAACTGGCTTCAGTCAAATGCTTGAAAATGAGACCACTTAAAAGATTGATCAGTTAAGTCTTTCATTTATATCATGGATTGTCATTTTGCATGATGCACTCAAACAAAAATTCATAAAAGCATTTCTTTTAGTTTGGGATTTCGGTAGCTCTACCGAACTAGATCCACTAATTAAAGACTGTATGGCAAATCAAAAAACTAGAAAACAAGTGTCAGTGCAAAGTTTGTGCAAATCATTTTAGTTAAGCCAGTCCATTGCAATTGTAACAATTGCTAGGACTGAGAACAAGTTTAGAATGGCACTTGTTCTCCAGCATTCGGCTGAAGCCAGCCCATTTCATTTGGGCACAAGACCCCTTGAGGAGGGATAGGCTTCCCTCGTAGAGGGCTCATTAGGTGCTTTGTCCTTCCAACAATTCTTGGCATTTTTTTTCGAAAAACTACTTCCACTTGTGTGCTTGCGAAAACCTCGCACTGGCGCCTGACCAACTTTGGCATTCAGCGCAGACACGTCAACTTCTATATCTGGTTCCACGTTGTGCATTGCTGCATCCAATGCAGCCTGAACCCTGGGAGCCACGGTGGGTCCTTCGTAGTCTCGTGTGGTGCGTCCTCCGCGATCTAAGCTCAGCCTCATGATATTTTCACCTCGATATCGGATACCACCAAGTCCAATTAGGCTCCCTACATTTTCATAAAATTGTTTCACTTGAATTTTCAATAACACAATGAAACTGTACCATGGCCATTATCAGACGATGCAGAGGAATTAGAACTAGCCGACATCATTCTTGCATAATCACTGATTGGACGTCGAGATCCTACTGCTGATACAGGACGCTTTGTAATGGCTGACTTTGCAAGCATGGTCTCAAAATTTTGGCTCAACTTCCAAGAGTCTTCCTCGTCGTCGTAAGAACACCTTTACAAAATGTTAACATCAATTCATTTACATTTTTCTACAGAAAAAAAAGTAGTTTTTACCTTGATATCAGCTTCACTTTCTCACCAGGGGGTATAAAGTTTTCAATTATCAAGACTTTAAGCTTTAGTTCTTTCAACAATTGCTGCTGAGTTTCTTCCTATTCATTATATTCAACAGAATTTCAAGATCATAAATTTAACACTAGATTTGAAATGAAGTACCAGGTCCCTCCTATCTCTATTGAATTCTTCAGTAACATCATTTATGTCCTGCTTGACTGCCTGGAGTTTAGTGAACAGCTTTCGAAGTTTCCTAGTCTTGGTCTCAACCTGAAAAATCAAGCATTGAGTCAAACAGTTCTGAATTCAGAAGATTTTTATGTACCTCTTGCTGTAAAGAGGTATAGGTTCTTCCAAGTTCCTCGCCAATTTCTTCTTGGGCTTCCAGCTGCTGTGCAGTCTCTTTTTCCACACGTCTTACCTCTGCCAAGTCAGCACGACGCTTCTCTAACATTCGTTGTTGTTCATTTGTTCGTTCCACCATATTGACTGATCCTGAAAAAAAATGTTTTCTAAATGTCAAAGTAAATTTGAAAGATTTCAACAAATGGATAAGAACTTACCTGTCCCAGAAATGAGCTTCGATTCTAGAGCTTTGATTTTAGACATCATACCCTCTTGATCTTCTTTTTCTTTCTTGAGTTTCTCTTCTTTTAAAGCCAAGTCTTCCAAAAGCTTTCGTTTTTCTGCAGCCAAAAGTGTGGTATCATTTTCAAGAAGATCACGTTCAATGGTTAAGCGTGTTTCCATCTAATATATAAATTTATTAGAGAGCTCTAAGAAAATATTTTAATAAAACTTTGAAAAACCTGCTCTGGTTCAATTGAGGGTTCAGGAGAGCTCACAGTAGAGTTGTCGGTTTCGGATGATCTATCCATGGAAGAGTTAGCGCGATCTTCTTGGTCAAGATCTCCGTCACCACTTATCATTCCTGTCTTTGGAGAAGACTTTTTCTTGGTTTTCTTCTTGTCGCTGCCAGACATTCTATTTTTTTTAAAAAGAACTTGATTGATGTTCTTTTAAGGTTTATTTGGTTCTTACCTGTTTGACAACTGAGCTTTGAGCCTTGCAATTTCTTCTTGAAATTCACGAAGTAAGGCATCCTTGGGATCTTCGTTGATTCTCGGTTTATTTTTTATATTCTTAGCTCGATTGGCATACCGAAGAGTGGTTAGAGTTTCGTCGTAATTAAAACTAATAAAAAAGAAAAGGTTTATCGAAAGATTACATATGTCGAGATGGAAACAGTTTCTATGAAATTTTTTTTGGATAAACTGGACTTTAAGTACCTGGCAGGGCCGATATTTGCAACCATTACAGTTTTGGCATTCCCTCCTAAGGAATCTTGTAACAGTCTGGTTAACTTTGAATCTCGGTATGGAATGTGAGAAGTCTTTGCATCGACGAGTGCTGAAATAACATTGCCAAGAGCAGATAAAGACAAGTTTATCTTGGTGGCCTCTTTCAGCCTTTCCCCTGTGGCTCCAGTTTTAGCTTGCCTTTCTGATCCGGCCAAGTCAACCAGATTTAACTTGCCGACTCGAATGTGAGATTCATTCTTTAAGATTTAAAAAAAGTAGTTTCAACCATGCTATGTCAATTAAAATTTATAGGCAGATACTTTACCTGCTCTGTCGGACATGAACACTCGATTGTGATTATGAAAATGGCATGAGATCTCGAAGAATGTTCATTCATATTGGTCGAGCTCACAGATCTAAAAGAGAAGTTCTTGTCGTTAGCACACTTCTTTTACTTTGAAAATTTAAAGAAGTTCAGACCGATTTGCATTTCCAACACTCATCACTCTTTCTATTTCAGATCTACTTTTGCAGACAAACGATGTCAAGTCCTTAACGTATACACCTGTATCGGGTCGTTCACGGAGATCCAATCTTTTTGTTAGATGTTCTTTAGAAAGCAAGTCACTAAAAAGAAATTTCTAATTCGTTAACAAATAAGATTTCAAAATGATGCAATTCTCACCGTATTTCTTCTTGGTATATTTCTAAGTATGAGGCAGTGACCAAATATTTTTCTTCTCTTGGAGCCGACCTTATAAGAAAGAAAGATAACTACTTGTACAACATTTTATGTACGAGGCCGAATATTAAATACAACTGAAATATTTATAATAAACCCTATGACGATAAAACAAAAGCATTTGTTTACTCTACATTATTTTTGAAATGAAAAATATCGGATTTAATGTTCAGACCAAACTTATTCGATATTCAAAGTAATTCAAAGCTCTCACCTAATATGATCATCAAAAATGTGTGTGAATGTTCTTGGTATAACACCCATGTTCTCTGCATCGTCCTTGATCCCCTCCATTGTGAAAGTCTTTCCTGTACCAGTCTGACCATAAGCAAAAATAGTACCATTAAATCCCATCAAGACGGAATTAACCTGAAAAAACATGTAATTTATGCATACTATTTTAGAGAAATGCGGCAGTGAGAATTTCGTACCAAGGGAGCAAAAGTCTCTTCGTACAGCTCTGCCTGCTTTGAATTCCAGTCGTATACATAATCAAAGGTGAACGACTTGGGCGGATCGGTGGGTGCACTCTTCGGATGGCGAATATCCACCTGGAATAAAGCAAAAAAAGAGTCATTGAAATATCAATTGAAAAAATGTATAAAGAAAAGCTCTTTCTACTTGGCTCAAATAGCCATTGTCAAAGAAATAAGATATATAAAGAAAAGTGAATGGTTCTAATTTACCAGCCCCGTTTTTGTTATCATGTTGACACATCCACCAACAAATGCGTTTGCTCCTGTAGAGCTAGGGGTAGACGTATGGCTTTCATGCTTATCCTTTTTCTGGCCTGACCTTTCGCCAGCCTCTTCCAACTCCTGTGAAATGACATCAGCAAAATGACTTAATGAAATACCAAATTATATCTGGTGATGGGAAAAGTATTTTACCTGCTCGATTTCTTTAGAGTTTAGGGGTCGACATCTCACTACCACAAGAATGCTTTCTTCATTTTTCACCATTTTTTGCTCGATTCGAAAAAAGTCTTTGTCTTAATCATATATACTGTACAAAAACTGGGTTTTTTAACTTTAGCACACCGATGAGAACCTCCAGGTGATCCTGATTTTTCTGGGACGAATGAAAAAAATTGACACGGTTTAGAATAAAATTGCCATTATGAAATCAACACCATTTGTTTTGTTTGAGAACTTTAGGTTATTTTTTCAAAGGAATGTCATTTTGTTTGTCAACACGCTGATAGCCAATCCACTTATTATGTTGCTATGCACCAGGCATAGATATCTAAAATTGATCCTCTTTACCAAAACTAAAGGATTCAACAGAAAAACAAATGGAGTTAATACAATTTTTCTGCAGAAAAAAATCAGAAAGCATAAGCTTTGAAATTATTTGTATTATTTACTAATAATTTAGCTGAACAAGCTCATGTTTTATTCATAGCCTTTAATGAGGTGCTCATTTTTCACCAGGTAAGCAGACCTGCAATTCCCCAGCCCACCTGCATTTATCAGAAAGACATGGTTTTCATTTTATAAATTATAATCTCAAATGTGTGGTGCTTTTACATTACTCAGTCAAATACACTTAAATGTACGTGTATTCCTTTTTTTACAGATTCAAAAAGCCCCTCCTACGTGACAATCGCAACATGCAAGACACTGATCTGAGCTCTTTTTTTTAAGTCTTCCGTCTCTTAATAAATAATTCCTCTCTCTTTTAAAGGCATTTTAGATTTGCAGCTAAGATCAGCGGTGCACCTCTTTTGTCTGATCTGAGCCAACAACAATTTTTAGCAAACAAATTGTGTCAAAAAATTTGGAAAATTCAAAAAATGACCCTTCCAAGAATTTTACAAGTTTCAACCATTTAATTAGCAAATTTAACTTGGCCATTTTTAATTTTTTATAGATGTAAACAGATCATAAATAATCTGATAATTTCACAATTTTTTAAATAGTATTGAAACGATCAAGCAAGCATCGTGAAAAGACGTCTCTTGACTACGGGATACACATTGACAGCAAAAAAAGGGACACAAATCATTTTGAGAAATAATCGTTTTCATGTGACTCGGATTGCATCCATTTTCAATAAAATTATAATTTTTATAATCAAATTACTTTGAATACCTTTAGTCCCCTTTGTCGGTTACACACGATTTTCTTTGTTTTCGTAGAGTTCTGTGCCTTCTGTGGCCGCTGGGGCAGCAGCTAACGCACAGAGCTCGCTCGGTAGATTGGTTCTTTTTGGCCTCCGCGCTCTCCCGTTCGTCGCTGTCTGGCGCTGTTTCCTGCTGTCCCACTCAAACTCAGTCACTCTGGCGGGGGTTTAATTAGAAATTGGTTAGACCTCATCCCGGCATTTCAACTTTTTTATTATTTCACAAACTTTTGGACTTTTTGTGGTCAAAGAACAGAGCCAGAGGGAGTGCAACAGATCGGGTCACAAAATTGTCGTGCCCAAACTTTACTTATTGTCTCTTTTTTGCGGTAAATTTGAACTGAAAGGTCGAGGTGCTGCCGGTAATTGGTGTTTTTTGTCCTCTGAAAAAAAAGATGGCGTCTGACGACGATGACCGCGGAAGCTTTAGTGGAGACCAAGGCGAAGAGGTAAGCCGAATCGGGGATCCCTTCGTGGTCTTGTACCGCAAAAGGGGGATTTGTTTCTGACACTATTTGCCTTATCTGACAATAACTCGAGTCGTCAAAGAAGCTGACCTGAGTAATAAAAAGTTACGTCTTAAAGTGAATATTTTTGGAGGTCTAATTAAATCGTGTGAGTTTATGGTACGTTCTGTTAAATGTGTATGATCATTTAAAAAAGGATCCAGTAAATACTTGATTTCACTTGTGTAGATTATAGA
>Ga0194133_10004912_pt1 | contig 17403 bp, 23 predicted proteins | sample TA2KigOf40mmetaG_FD_155448 | JGI IMG/M metagenome (GOLD analysis project Ga0194133, IMG submission 155448) | Freshwater microbial communities from Lake Tanganyika, Tanzania - TA2015055 Kigoma Offshore 40m | ecosystem: Environmental > Aquatic > Freshwater > Lake | place: Tanzania: Lake... | reverse complement strand
TATTTAGATTTTATTGAGATTGCGAATGGATTTAAAACACTTGTCAAATGGTATAAAAGATTACTAGAATTAGGCTACCAATCATAGAAACTATAATAGAGAGGTGTCTTATCCCATAAGACAGCACGAACACCATCAATGTTTGCACTCTTGCCATACCATCTTATTCTGCTTTTAAATCCTGTTCTAAAAGCTGGATTTGCTATTTCTGTACCAGCTTTCTTATTCTCATATATATGCACATTAGATGCACCTATCATCTCTACTATTAAAATAGCTTTGCCTATGATCTCAATCACTTCATAAAAATGATTATTTGTATTGCCATCATAAGTATCACTTCTAGCGAAAAGAATATCACCTGTCTTTATTGTTATCATTTTTTTCCTAAAGTTGCAATGAGTGTTCATCCATAAGTGTTTATACCTTGAACTTAACAAAAAGGAAAATGATTATGTTAAATCATATTATTGAAAGTCTTAATCAAGACTTGTCTGCAAATGACATCAACTTATCTATTGTACATCAGAATGATTTAGTGGCTTATGGTGTAGTCCAAAAAGACAATATGTTCTTTTCTATTACTATTAAAGAACACCTAGTGAAAATCAGTGAAGAGTTTTATAACCACCAAGCAGATGAGATTGCATACAAAGAAATCTTATCTTTAACACATCAAGGTCAAATGGAATTTGTTGCAAAAAAGATTAAAACTTTTTTTTGAAAACTTGCAAAGAAAGCTAATCGACAAGTGTTCTATATATGTAGGAAATGACAAACAAAGGAAAAACAAAAAATGACTACTGAAACAACAACCACAAAAACAAAGGGAAAGAAAATGACTAAAGTAGAATGGAAGCTAGTAAATGCTCCACAAACAGTGCCCAACAAGGATTTGACTGAACTTGAATATGTATGTAAATACAGAAATGAAACTTTTATGCTTGTCAACAAGCACTATTCTTATGGCAATCAAAAATATGTAGAATTGTACATAGTAAAAAACTATGTAAAAACACACATCACAACTATTTTCTCATTTATCTATAGGCATGATGATTATAGATATCAGACTGTGGATTTTGATGGGATTAAGATCAAATTCAATGAAAATGGCTGGGCTTTTTCTCAACCTTTACCCTGGGTAGAAATTCAAGAGAAAGCAATTAAGTATATTGATGCAATTTCTAATGACTAACTTTTTTTTGAAAAGTTGCAATAAAAGCCAAACGACAAGTGTTCTATATATGTAGGAAATGATAACTCACAAAAAAGGAAAATCACTATGTTAGATCAAGTCATCATCAAAAACATCATTGCTAAAAAAGGAAATAAATCCAAATGAGAAAAATTACACCAACCAACACAGGTTTAATCATTCATTTGATACCATTCATCAATCAACACTTTTCAGATATTCTTTATGATATGGAAGGTGCAATTGTAAATCCTGATATTGCAGGTGGCAAATTCATCTGTAATAAAGGTAAATCTGAGTCTTTAGACATCATTTTTTGGTTAGAGCAACCACAGATATTAGAAATTGAACATAAAATTAAGCATCTTCAAAATGGTGTCTTAGTTTCATCTTCTAAAACTACAAATCAATCTTTTAAAGTTAATCAAATTGATCAAATGAGATCATATTTACTATCTTTAGCAGAACTAAAGGAAACCACAATATGAATAACAATGATATTTTCTTTTATGAGAAATACATCAAACCTAAACACACTGATCCTGTTTTAGATCGAGTAAAAGCATGGCAACATGAAATTAAAGATATGCTACCAGCTAATCATTTTACAGTAAATGATCTAAATGAGATTTGCCATAGGTTTGGATTTTATCAATACCATTTGGTCAACCATTTGATTGAACTTAATATGATTCAAAGACTAGACACAAATCTTTTTAAGAAAAAAGATTAACTTTTTAAAAACAATTTTCAAACAAAGGATAAACATTATGTTTAATAGTTTAAACACATTTGCAAATGAAGAATTAGACAGCCTAGATATTCTTATGAATTTATCAGAGTCTAATACTTTTGACATCCAAGACCTTGATCTTCTCTTGAAGAATGACCTTCAAAAACAAGGTATTACTCAAAAGAAAATTACAATTAAGAATCTTAATTGTGTTTCTTGTGTATATGAACAAAAAACATCAAGGATGACATCTACAATCAAACTTTCTTTAGTATTGTCAGCTACTGAACTTGATGTTGGTCATATTATAGTAAAAGTAGGAACTGATATTAAAGTTCTAAATTCTCTTAATGGTTCTAGTACTAGATCATTTTACCTTGATATGCACATTCAATCTGGTGGATCAGATTCATATGCAAAAGACCTTGTTGCTAAACTTACTGACCATGTAGAGGAAGCTATTATGATGGCTCTTCCATATCATCCCTAGATAGAAAAGTTTTTTATTAAAATTCTGTAGAAACTCACTCTTAATAATATAAGACTATTATCACTAACCAAAGGAAACTTTAAATGGATTACATTATTGCAAGTTTGCATTTTGTCATTGCATCTACTGAACACTCATATTTTTTCTCAAGAGAAAATTTTGTGGATGGTATCTTAGCACAAGATGTTTTTAATGAGATTTGTCAATCGATAACTGAATTGACAAACACACCAGCACCTACTTTAAATGATGATCTAAACACAAATCAGGTCATCAATGCTTTAATGTCTTATCCCTTAGCAATAGGTTATACACTTTGCACTAACTTTGAATCCCATAAAAAGGGATGGACTACTCAACCATATACAGAAGAAGAAAATCCAAAGGAAGAAGAAAATGGCTAGAAGAAGAACAGTTAGTAAAGCTGAACACCTTGCCTATGAGGTTTTAAAAGACCATACAACAGGCGAAAGATTTCAGTTCTATACCGAAAAAGCTAATTGGTACGATATCTTTCAAACCATATATGGTTATAGAGGTGGTCGACTTATTAGTCCCTACGATCTCGATAAAACTGAATATGTAAAGTTCTTTAAGTTGATGCCTAAGTATAAGCCCATTCTTGAAGAAATGGCTAAAGAAGCAAACAAAGCTCGCAAAGCTATTGAGAGATATGATGAAATCAAACTTGCCTTTGTTAAGGAAGTCAAAGAGCAAGTCTTTGAGAACCCAAAGATTAATTTTGAGTCAGCATACCTTGTTAGGACAGATGAACAAGAAGTTATCTACCAAGATTTGAAAGCTAATCCAGATAAAATCCCTCCTCTTAAAGACCGTAAGACAGAACTAGAAACACAACTTGCAGGTATGCCACAAGACAGAGCATCTGCACCTTTAAGAAAACCTTTTAAAGAAGAACTCGAAAGCATCATTAACCAACTTAAACTCTTTAATGAAGCATAAGGACAAACAAAATGGCTACAAAGAGAAAAATCTCTAAAAAAGAAGAACTTGCATATCCTGTATTAGAAGAAATTACAGGTGGTGCTAAAAATGGTTATCGAACCAAAAGTGGTGATTGGTATCAAATGTATTCAACCTATTCAGGTGCATTTGGTTATCGTAGAGTTTGGGCAAGACTTATTAAGCCATATCAACTAAATTATGGCGACTTTGCAAAGTTTTTACAAGCTATGCCTGAATACAAAGAAGTTTTTGAAGAGATGACTAAACAATGTGAAATTGCTGATAATGCCATTAAGACCTTCGATTTACTCAGAGAGAAATTTGTTGAAGATATTAAATCCAAATTTGTCAATCCAAATGCTAATTTTGAAACTGAATACATTGTCATGTCAGATGAAGAAGAAGCTATCTGTAGTGAATTAAAAGGCAATACAGATAAACTCAATGCTCTTAAGGCTCGTGCGATTGAATTACAAGAAAAACTTGAAGGTCTACCAAAAGATCGTGCATCTGCACCTTTAAGAAAACCTTTAAAAGAGGAACTTGAAGAAATCACAAAAAATCTCAAACTCATTGGAGAAATTTAAAAATGGCAAAGAGAAAAATCTCTAAAAAAGAAGAACTTGCGTACCAGCTATTAGAAGATCAAACACAAGGTCGTGAAAAAGGATTCTATTGGTTTAAGTATGATTGGGGAAAAATCAATGAATATCATTATTCTTTCAATCGTTATTCTGTTTCCTGTAAGAATTGGCATCTCACTGTAGATACTAGACAAGTCGCAAACTCATTTCCTGAATACCTTGATCTAGCTAACAAGCTAAATGATAAACTTGAGTTAATGAAGGATACTATTGATGAAATCAATCGAGTAAGAGAACAGTATCTTAATGCTCTCAAAACACACATCAAAGACTATTCTAAAATTCACTTAGCTTATGAAGTTCTCACAGATGAAGAAGAAAAGATGATTGCAGAATATCAAGCTGATCCAGCTAAAATGACAGATTTGTTAAACAAGATTGAAACCTTGATTAAAGAAATTGATGCAGTACCAAAAGGCAAATCTAAAAAAGATTTACAAGCACAACTTACACAATTACAGGATCTTTACAATTCTGTAAAAGGATAAGATAAATGGCAATTAGAAGTATTACCAAAAAGGAAGAAGTAGTTTATAAGCTACTTGAACCACATAGTAGTGGTAGACAACATAACTTCGATTGTGAAGATTTTGAATGGGACGAAGCTAGATATAAATATCGATCTTGGCTTAGAAGGAGGAATCTAGGTTCTTTCTATGTTGCATCAAAAGATTTAGAACTTTGTAAAAAAGAAGTACCTGAACTTCTTCCTAAGTTAGAAGCATTTGCACAAGCAACTCAAAATCTAAAAAAAGCACAAGATCAATTTGAGCAGTATCGATGGGAACTTATTAAAGCAGGAAAGTCTTTATGTAAAGATCATAGAGCTGTGCATAGAGCATATAATTTACTCACACCACAGGAAGAATTATTATATGCAGAATACAAAGCTGATCCATCTAAAGTGCAAGACTTGTTAAGTAAGATTGAAACCTTGACTAAAGAATTAGATGCAGTACCAAAAGGTAGAGCAAATGCACAAAAGAGAAGAGAATTAAATTCTGAACTTGACCAACTAAGAAAGATTTACCATATTATCCTATGATGCAATTTAAACATTCCATAGAATGGATTTTATTAAACCTAAATTTAAGTTATGCTATGACATTAGTAGCAAATCCTGAACCCTTTGAAGAACTCCGTGATAAAGGAAGACTTGAAGATTGGTTTGAAGATGAAATCAATGAACAAGAAATGATGCCTGTGTATCATATAGAATTTCCTAATCTTCCTATTCAAATATATGTGCATGAAACAGTAGATATGTTTGATAAGCATGAAAAAGGTGAAGAAAGAAATGAAGAAGATAACATTGAAGGTGATGATTATTATTTTCAGAACATTTATGAAATTCAGATATATGATTTAAAAGATGAGTATATAGATGGAAAGGCAACTTTTTCATTAGATGATCTAGGAAATTTAATAAAAAAATATGTATAGTATCTAAAAAAGGATGCTAATAAATGAAGAAGAAAATTATTGAAGTAAATACTAAAAAAGAGATGGATGCTTGGACTACTTATTCTTATATCACAGAACCATCACTTGAGATTAAACATTTAAAGGGAATGGAAGATACGATTTGTTTTCAAGGCAGTGGTGCAAGTAGAAGGCGAGTAGCACCATATTATATTCCACCACTTAAAAATACTGATCCTGAAGTATTAACTTTGATTACAGAATATCATGCAAGTTTATTTAAGCTAGAAGAAGCATATAAAGAATGGGATAATAAAAGAGTGGATATGCTTGCGAAATTAAGATTGATGTCAGGCATTTTGCCAAAGCCTTATGAAGATATCGCAGTGATTATTAAAGATCCGTCTAAGTGATTACATTGCACACTCAATCTGTGTTTGTAGAAAATCTAAAACCAATCTTACATCATCATTACCATCAAGAGTAACAGTTTGCTGTGTTTCAACAACATATTCATTAAGAGTTTCATCAAAAATCTCAATATCAATTTTGACATATGAATTTTTGGTTTCTAAGTCTAAACTTGCAACAAGGTGCAAGTTGCCATTATAACCATCAAGAACATTAAGTTCTAATACACTATCTTGCCAGCCATCTAGGTTTTGAAATGCAAGATAAACTTTATCTAAAAGATCGGATTGGATCATTTTTCATTTTCCTTTTTTGAGGTGTTTGAGTGTCTTATAAGATTTTTAAAAAAAGTTGCAATAAACATCAATCCATAAGTGTTTCATAAGAGATATATCTTAAAGAAAGGATTATCTATATGCAGACCTTTTTACCTTATGCTGATTTCACAGCTACTGCAAAAACACTAGATAGACAAAGATTAGGAAAGCAAAGAGTTGAGGCTTTTCAAATCTTGACTACAAATATGAAAAGACAAACAGGTACTTTAACAAAAGGTGCTTGGTTAAATCATCCTATTGTAATCATGTGGAATGGTTATGAATATGCTTTATGTCAATATGCGATTGCGATCTGTGATGAATGGATTGCCAGAGGATATAAAGATACAATGAGAGAAAGATTTGTATCTATGATCAATAACTTTCAAAACAAAGAAATGCCTGCATGGTTAGGTAATGAAGAATTGCATCTAAGTCATAGATCAAAACTCATTCAAAAGTTGCCTACACATTATGCAGACTTGTTTAAAGAAACACCTACCAACTTAGAATATGTATGGATCAAGTAAAATGGAAAGACTACTAAACCTGTTAAAAGATAGGCAATACACAATCACAGCAGATAACAATATTGTTTTGTCATATCCACAAAAGGATAAGCAATACAAATATGAGATTGTGATTGAGATGCTGGATGAGAACACCATTAAGGTAAGTCATTATTCTATATTCAGTACAATGTTATTAGATATTAGAACTTGCAGTAAAGAAGATATATTAGAGATAGACAGTATATCTGCTATTTAGTAGCTTTCTCAAATGCTTTATTAAAGACCTGTTCATAAGCATCTTTATCATTTAAAATAAATCTCAAATCTCTAAATCTTTCAAAATGCAGTTCAGGATTTCTACTCATTACAAAATCCATCATCTTTCTTTCTAGTCCTTCGGGTTCAGCTGTATCAAGGCAAATTGTAATGTCTATATCCTGTAATGGTTCAAAATAATAAATCATCATCTTTTGAATTTTGATCCAATCTAAACCACCTCGTCCACAACCTAGCTTTGGGAAAGCAATGGATTTAATACCTAAAGATTTATAATTGCGAACGAAATGATGTAAACCTTGATCAATCCATTCTGTTTTAGAAGGTGTTTTCCAATGATCTTTTGTAGGAAAGTTTAATACATTGCTATAAAGATATGGTTTGCCTAATTCTACTTGACCTTTGGCACAGCGATCATAATAGTCTTTATACATATCAGGAAATCGCAGTTTAAATTCTAATGCAATGCCTGCACTCATGATACCAACAGTATTGACTGCATTGACGATTACCTGTGCATCTACATTAAAGATAGACTTGTTAGTAATTTCATACATGATTATTCCTTTTTGAAATACACATATCTTATATTAATCTATATCAAATCTTACATCATCTTCCGTAGTATCTGTAAATAAATCGTATTCTATTTCAAATCCTTCTTTTATAGTGATTGTTAGACCACATGGGATTTTTTCTATTTGCCTGCCATTGACCTTTATATATATGAAGCCTTTTGATCTATGACTTGTGATTTCATATTCAAATAAATAGCTAGTTAGGCTGGTTGGTATATATAAGTACTCACCTCTTTTAAGATGATATGTTTTTTGTTTCTTATCGAATTTATGTTTCATTCTTTCAAATCCACCTTTCAAAGATTGGATAAAAAATAAAATAAAAAAAGTTTAGGAATGTTGCAATGAAACTTAAATGGCAAGTGTTTATATTATGTCATTGATGGTTAACTTAACAAAGGAAAAAACAAATGACAAAACTTAAAATGCTTAATGATCTTAAGATCAATCTTTCCAATATGGAAATCTCTTTTTCTCAAGTTGTAGCTTGCAAGTCAATCAAAGTAGTGATTGGAAAAGATGCTCCTATTGATCTAGTAGTGTCTTGTGAAAAAGATGAAGTTGGTGTTTATCTCAAAGTTCATGTGAATGATGCAAATGATCTTTTTTGTAATTTCACAAGTAATTCAGATACTGAGTTCACAAGTGCAAAGACACTAGCTAAAAAGATCAAGTTTATGACTAAACAATATGCCAAATTTGATAACCTTTAAGGAGTACATAAAAATGGAAAACAAAAAACAAGTCATTCAAGATTTCTTATCTCATGGTAAAAGTGTTGTAGTAGTGAATAGCACAGTAGATGGTGTTAAGTTGCCACAACACTTAATGGATCAATTTCATATTAGACTTTCTTTAAGTTTGAAATTCCCACATCCTATTCTTTTCAAAGATACAGGTATTGAAACCAAACTCAATTTTGCAGATAGACAACAAGATGTCTTTTTGCCATACAGTTCTATTTATGGTGTATCTAATTCAAATGATCCTTTTGAACATAATTATGTATGGGAAGAAGATGCACCTATTGAATTGTTAGACCAAGCTGAAGAATTTGCTCTACAGTTAGAACAAATTCTTCATGAAGAAAATAAATACTTAGATTTTCAGAAAGAGTTGAAAAAGCTAAAAATCAAGTCTTAATACTATAAGATACAATAGCATTTCATAAAGGAGAATAAAATGCTATTGCAATACCAATCAGATATTCGTAAGAATGCTTTCAAAGAGTCTTTGAAAAAAATGCTTTCATCAATAGATGAGAATTTAAGTTTGCAGGAATTGAGCAGTCCTGAGATTTTAATCTTAAAAAGTAAAAATCGTTATTTGGCATCGATTGAAACTAAAAACTTTGAAAGTGATTTAAGTTCACTTAATAATAAATCTCTATCTCTTATAAGAGATAACAATAACCATATCATTACAAATTATCGTGAAATAGATGTGTATAAAAAAGGTCAATTACAATACACACTTTCTTTTTTAGATGAAAAAGGAAATTTAAGTACTAAAACTACTTTAATGCCTTCTACTCTATACACAGGAAATAAAGCAGTTCAAATGTTAGAAAAAACAGTACAAGATTTTAAAGCTGATCCATTGGTTTGCAATAAACCATCTGACTTGGCAATCCTTTTAGCTGTTAAAACTAAAATGCTAAAAGAAATCGTATCTAATTGCTTATCTAATAAAAAAGATAGAGAAATTACAAAACTAGAACAAGAATTTGAAGCATATAAAAAACTTATGCCTGATCTTGATGTTTCTAGGTTTTCAGATTTCTATGCACAAACCATCACTTATGGTCTTTTTATTGTTAGGTATCTCAATTCAGTTTCTCAAATCGGATCTTCTTTTTTAGAAGAAGCCTTTAGTATCTTATCATCAAAAAAGATTGATGATCGTATTACTGAAATCTATAATGATATTCAAGCACTACTACTTCAAATAGATTTGACTAATATTGTTTGGGAATATTCAGGTGATGTTGTCATTCATTTCTATGAAACTTTTCTTGAACACTATGATGCCAAATTAAGAAAAGAATTTGGTGCTTGGTACACACCTGACTATATTGTAGAGTATCAAGTAAAATCTACAAATGCTCTATTAAAGCATATTGGATATTCTAAAGGTTATCTAGATGACATCAATATTTTAGATCCAGCTACAGGCACTAGCAATTATCTCAATTCTATTCTGAAAGTAGCTTATTCCGAATATAATCAAAACACTGCTTTATGGAATACTCTTGTAAATTCTAAACTATTAAATAATCTTTATGGTTTTGAAATTATGATGACACCTTTCATCATTGCTCAAATGAGATTAGTAGAAACCTTAAGAAATACAGGTTTTATTTTTAATGAAAACACACCTGCTCTTAATTTATTTCTTACCAACACTTTAGATCCACCTAAAAAATTTGAATCTCAAGACCTTTTTCAATACTCGGATTACTTATATGAAATCAATAGTATGTCTAAAAAAGTCTTAGAAATCAGAAATAAAAAGTTTGCCTGCATCATAGGTAATCCACCTTATAATGGTCTTTCTACAAATAGATCAGATTATATTAATGATCTTATGCTTGAATATAAACCAACAGATAGAAATATTAATGATGCTCTTAATGATGACTATCTCAAATTCATTCGCTTGGCTCAACACTTCATAGAACAAAATAAAAAAGGTGTTGTTTCTTTCATCACCAATAACTCATTTCTTAAAAATGTATCTTATGAGAAACTAAGACATTCTCTACTCTTATCTTTTGACGAAATCTATATTATCAATTTACATGGCGATCAAAAGAATGATGAGAATGTTTTTGATATTACCATTGGTGTTGCTATGTATTTCTTAGTAAAGAAATCCAACTCTAAAAAGAATACTTTAGCTAATACTTATTATTATGAAATCATTGGTAAAAAAGAAGATAAGAAAGATTTCTGCCTAAACCATATTCTCAATCCTAAAACTAAATCCAATTTCCAAAAACTAAACTTTGAACTTAATTCTTCTTTCCTTTTCATTCCTACTCATGAATCAAGTTCAAAGTATTTTTCCAACTCTTTTAATATTGACTCTTTCTTTAAAGTCAAAGCCTGTGGTGTTAAGACAGGTGCAGATGATCAATACATCAATACTTTACCTGTCTTTGATCCTAATAAAACTTTAGATTTCGCTTATCGTCCAATGGATAATAGACATATCCATTGGTGTAATGGTATTAATAGCAAAGCTAAAAAAGTTACTGATCTAAAAACACTCAATAGCAATTTCTACATTGGTTATTCTTCTAGTGTTAGAGACTCTCATGATTTTTCCCATACCTTTGTTTTTAATAACTTTTGCGATTCAGGTTTCTTTGCTGGTAAATCCTCTTGCCATTTTGCACCTCTTTATATTCCACTTGAAGATAACTTTGATTTAAGTTCAGAAACCTTTACACATAACTTTAATGAAAGTGACTTTAAACAGTTCTTAGAAATTGATCCTAATGTCAATCCTATTGATGTCATTGACTATATTTATGGTGTCCTTAATGATCAAGAATACCTTAAAGAAAATAATCAAATGCTCAAATTAAATTATCCTAGAATTCCTTTCCCTTTAGATAAAGAACATCTACATTATTTTATTTCTTTTGGTGCATCTCTTAGAAAAATCCATTTAAGTCTTAAACCTTCTCAACCTATATCTTCAATCAAAGATGTCTTTTTTGACACTACTCAAATGAAAACAGATATTGTTATTTCTAAAGTTTCTTTTGATATTGATCGTATTAAGATCAACGATTCTCAATATTTCTTAGCTAGTAAATCCATTTGGGAATTTAAAATAGGTGCAAGTCGTCCTGCTAAAGATTGGCTTGAAAGTAGAACAGGTCAAACTCTCTCTTTTAATGATATTGACTTTTATGTAAATATCCTTGCTGTCATTAAAGAAACTCTTATCCTTACTCAATCCAAATTCTTATCTCTTGATATTCAAACCACTGAAGAAAATACTCTCTTTTAATTTTTCTTTTATATCTAATCTCTTAATAAACTTAAACATCAAATTTATAAAGAGAGTTCATTATGAAAACTTTACTACTCGTTATGCTTATTCTTACTGCCTGTAGTGGTGATGAAAAGAAAGAAACATCAGCTACACAATCAGATATGCAATCTACAGATGCTACTTTAATTGATATGATTATTACAGATATTGCTTTGTCTAGTATTGATATGACTGCTGGCAATGAAAGTGATATGGCTATTGAAAGTGACAGTAGTATTAGTGATATGGCATCTACTTTTGATATGTCTGCACAAGATGGTGATATGGTTATTGTAGATATGGCAGTACAAACTACTGATATGGCAAGTAAATAATTTTTGATATATTATAAGTCTTTGCGAAAGGACTTATAAAAATGAAACTTCCTATTAATCTCGCTTGGGGTAAATTATCTAAAGATAAATCCGAATGGCATCCCATTATCCACCATACATTAGATGTGATGGCGGTAGCTTATGAAATCCTGCCTATATCTTTTCCTTACCTTGACGATACTCAAATTAAACAATTACTCTTTTTTGTTGGTTTACACGATATAGGTAAATATAATGATGGCTTTCAAAATAAAGCAATATCCAATTCACCAACAGGACATCTAAAACCTGCTTTTTCTCTTCTTTCTGAAAAACACCTTGAAGATATTCTTTTAAATCCTTTAGCTGATTTTACAATCTCTTGGTTTAATGATCCTATTTGGTTAGATGCTTTATTTAAAGCAGTCATTTCTCATCATGGTCAGCCTTTAAATTTAAACGAATTTACGATTGATGATATTACCTGTTGGCAACTACCTAAACACACGCACCATGTTCACACTCATTTAAATATCTTAAAAGATGTATTAGATTTAAAACAAACCACTACACTTCATCTTACTAATAAGTTTTTATTTTTGTTTTCAGGTCTTGTACAATTTGCTGACTGGATTGGATCAAATTCTTTTCTTTTCCCTTATATCAATATAGAGCATCAATCATTAGAAAATGATTTATTAAACTCATGTGTATTAAGATTTGCATTTGCTCGCAAACAAGCTAACCAATTCTTAAAAAATCTAGGATGGATCAATATGGATAAGTCTTATCTAAAAGAAATTTTAGATACCAAAGACTTTTCTAAAATCCTACCTTTTAAAGATTTATATGCGTATCAAAATCTTATCTTTGACACAGAACTTAAAGATAAGATTGAAATCCTAGAAATACAAACAGGTGGTGGAAAAACTGAAATTGCTCTTTTAAGAGCATTACAACATTATGTTGCAGGCAATGTAAATTCTATTGTTTTTGCTTTACCTAGTATTGCATCTGCTAGACAAATCCACCAAAGATTAAATGATATTTTATTAAAAGCATTTCCTGCTTTTTGTCCACAGATCGTTTTAGCTACTTCTTTAGATACAGGTAAATTTTATCATCACATTAAAAAAGCTGAATCTCAAATCAATTGGGATTCTTTAAATGAAAATGGCATTTGGGATGATACTGATCCTGCACATATTTATTCAAAATTATGGTCTACTGACTATTCTAAAAAATTCTTATCTGCCACTTTTGTGATTTGCACAATAGATCAAGTTCTTATGGCAGGTCTTCAAATTAAACATTCTACTATGCTAGGTTTTCTTTTATCTCGCAGTTTTCTTATTATAGATGAAGTTCATGCTTCAGATACCTATGCTATGAAACTTTTAGAAAGTATTTTAAAAGATCATGGTGGCAGGTCTTTATTGTTATCTGCAACTTTAACAAATGATGTTAAAAATAGACTACTCAATCTATCTCATACAAATGATGTTTTTTCTATTCCTTATCCTTTATTTAATCAAACACCTTTACCAGCATTAGAAGAAAAAGAATTTGAAGTCTTTTTAGAACATGATTTAGATTATGTTTTTTTAAGCGATATGGTTTTAAATATGGCGAATAAAGGCAACAAGGTTTGTGTTATTAAAAACACTGTGCGGTATTGTGTAGAATTTCAAAGAGTTTTAGAACAAAGAGCAACATCTTTAGGTTTGGATCATTTGTTATTTAAAGTGAAAGGTTTAAATACACCTTTTCATGCTAGGTATTCCACAGGCAGTCGTTTAGAAATAACAAAACAAGTAGAACATACTTTTGATAAACACTCTAAAGATAAAGGTATGGTTATTGTTGCTACACAAGTCATTCAGCAATCCTTAGATATAGATTTTGATTATATGGTAACAGATTTATGTCCAATGGATTTATTAATTCAAAGAGCAGGTAGATTACAAAGACATAAGAAAACAAGACAAACTAAACTTGCTTGTTTGGTAGTTTTAACACCTGTGAGTTTAGTAGATGCGAATAGGAATACTTTAAATAGTTTAGGCATAGGTACAATTTATAAAAATTTTGTGCAACTTGAAGCTGTCTTAATAAACATTAAAGAAAATTCACATTTTGAAATCAATAAGCAATCAAGATGGAGGATTGAGAATACCTTAGGAAAAGGTATTGCAGAAGATTATGTATTTGCTCGAATAGGTAAAGACAAGTTAGATATTTTAAAAGAAAAAAGTAAAGCATCTAACACGGAAGAGCATAAGCATAAGGCTATGGATCATTTATATAGCAGATCTTTTGATTATCTTACCTTTGCATATAATCCAGCATTAAAGAATATCAAGACTAGAATAGGTGAAGATACAATAGTCATTCATTTTAAAGATGCGAATGGTGAGTATTTACATTTAGAAGATATCTTTGGTGGTTTCTTTAACACCTTAACTGTGCAATTAAGAGATTTGAATGAAAAAGGTTTAGATTTAACAAAAGAAATTATTGGTCTTGCTGTTCGTGATCAAAATAAAATCTTTGATGTTGAATATGTCATTTCTATCGCATCATCTGTCTTTACATATACTCGCTTTGGTTTACTTAAAATCTCTTGACATTTTAACATATAATGTCTATACCTCTTTACAGAGTCTACCCTATGTGTGTAGGGATTAACCTGCCAAAAGATTTTTAGTCAAATAGTTTTTTTCGTCTACCCTATGTGTGTAGGGATTTATCCATTCGGTAAAACCTGCTTGTTGTTGCTTTCGTGTCTACCCTATGTATGTAGGGATTTACCTATGTGATTCAGAAGCTTAAAACCTTATGGAATGTCTACCCTATGTGTGTAGGGATTTTCCTTTCAGTGCAATCTATGCGAGTGATTATGTTGTGTTTACCCTATGTATGTAGGGATTTACCTCAAATCCCATGCTCTCTTAACTCTACCCTATGTATGTAGGGATTAACCTGTAGAAAGAATTTTGTTGGGAGACCCTAATTTGTCTACCCTATGTATGTAGGGATTTTCCTAAAAGATGTTTTTCCACTGCCTGTTTTGACTATCCTGTCATGTGCAGGGATTAAAAAAATATTGAAAATTATTGACATATTTGTATAATTTTAGACAAACCTTTTTGACATTAAGGATGCTAAAATTGGCATATAGTCTTTTAAAAGAAAAAACATTTACTATTAAATACCACTTCCAAAATACACCTGCTCTACACCTTAACCTGCCTGAACTATGTTTTGCTCTATACCAAAATAAACCTTTCTACTTTCCCAAACTACAAGCACACCAAAAACATGGTCTTTACTCTTTCCTTGCTAACCTTATTGCTCTTTGCCTAGATGATAATGATCCTTTTTCTCTTTCTGTTGAACTATGGACTACTCTTCTTCAAAACTTAAATCCTTATGCTTTCGATCTATTTGTAGATGACCTTTCTCTACCTGCTTTCTTTCAAAATCCTACAAGTGATCTTGTAGATGATAATACGAACCATCCTGATCTTATTGACTATCACCACACTAAAAAAGATTGGGATTTAAAACTCAATCGTGTTGACTCGCAAAGTATTGAACATTGGATTTACTATCTTATTAATATTCAAACCATGTCCAATTATGGTGGTCGTGGAAATTATGGAACTATTAAATCTGCTTTCGGATCTAGCACTAGAATTTGTGCATCTTTTATTAATGCTCCTTTTTTCCATACTAGAATACAAAGAGATGTACCTTTACTTATCGCTTATGCCAAAGAAAATGCTTTAGATCTATCTTTAACAGGACATAAACTTTTATGGACTATTCCAAGAGATAGTAATACTCAAATTTCCTTAACTGATTGCCATCCTTTATTTATTGACTGTGCTAGAATTTATAGACTTGTTTATAAAGAAGGCAAAATTTCTATCTTAAAGAAAATTACCAAAGGCACTTTCATTAAAGATGAAAGTCAAAAAGGTGTAGTAGGTGATTTTTGGTTGCCTGTTAAAGAAACACAAGCTATTCATTTAAGCAGTGGTTTTAATTCTCAACTTACTTATGATATACTAGAAAATAAAACATACAAAACACCAGCTGTTGTCTATTTACCTAAAGAAACTCAAAATCTACAACAAGGTTTTTTATACCTTGAAGGTATGGTTAGTGGTGGCAACTGTAAAACTGCATCTTTTGCTCGTAAATATATTGTCATGTCTAAAGGTGTTCTTAGTCGCTTTGCTCAAGCTAAAACAGATCTTGTTTTACAGGAAAAAATCCAAAACATTGCTAAAAGATATTTAGCCTATGTAGATAAATTCTATTGGTCTTTGGTAGAAAAACCTATCCGATATATTCAAAAAACTTATGATGTTAAAGCATATAAATATTTATATGACAGCCATGTAGATGAAAGTTTTTTTTATTTCTTATCTGAACAAATAGAAAAAGATGATCCTGCAATAGAAGAAAATTGGATCAAAGATTTAGACAAAATTTGCTATGACATTAGAGAACTGATCTATCAAAAATCTTTTTCTCAAGGGATTTTTAGATTTGAAAACTATGCCAAACTAAATAAAGAAACATACCAACAAAGAAAATACCTAAACATTAAAGCAATTGAGGTTAAACCACATATGAAAGTATCTGATATTAAAATGAGAAATCAAGTGTATGCTAGAATACAACAAGCACTACAAGTGATTATGTCTAATACTCATGATAACTCTTTCTTATCTCAACTAAGAAAAAAACAAGATCCAAGTTTCAATCCAGCTTTTCAAAAAATTAAGTTTGCTGTTTTTAATAACTATAACCTAACTGAAAAAGAAGAAAAGATTTGGTCTATGCTTTTCGCACGGATGAGTAAATGCACACCTTCCGATAAGGTGATTCCTTTCGGTGATCTTTTAAGCAAAGCTGAATTGAATAATATAAGACTGCATAGACTTCTTACCTTAACAGGTGATGCTTTAATATCAGAATTAAATTCAGCTTTAAATCTTGTATTATCAAGAGGTTTCTCTGAATCACTCATCTCATGGTCGGATGTTGCTTTATTACTTTTATCTGAAGATACAGAAGATGAACTACTTACTCGCAAAATGATTGCAGATTCATATTTTAGGAATGAATACAAAGGAAAAAAAGATGCCTAAATTTCTCTCTATACACACACTCACTTCCTATACTAACACTTCTTTTAACCATGATGAATCAGGTGAATCAAAAACCTGTATGGTTGGTGGTGTTATTCGTGGTCGTATTTCTTCACAATGCTTAAAATACCATTGGCAAAGATCACCTTTAATGGTTGCTCTTGATCTTCAATCTAATGCAGATAAACACCATCGTACTAGAAAAGCATTTGAACTCATTTTTGAATCTTTAAAAAAAGAAGGTTTTGAAGAAAAGAAGATTTTAGAAAGTCTTTCTCTTTTAATGCTCGCTTTCAAATCAGGTAAATCTTCAAAATCTGATGATGATGA
>Ga0194133_10004911_pt1 | contig 17403 bp, 8 predicted proteins | sample TA2KigOf40mmetaG_FD_155448 | JGI IMG/M metagenome (GOLD analysis project Ga0194133, IMG submission 155448) | Freshwater microbial communities from Lake Tanganyika, Tanzania - TA2015055 Kigoma Offshore 40m | ecosystem: Environmental > Aquatic > Freshwater > Lake | place: Tanzania: Lake Tanganyika... | reverse complement strand
ATTCGACGACATGAGAAGGAACATCGCACAATCAAATTATATATTTGTGTGAACAATAAAAAAGAAGCAATAGAAAAGTTCAATAAACAACATCGTTCGAGTGCGATTTTACTGAAATACATAAACCCTGGAGGAAAATATGAACACATTTATGACTCGGAAGACCTGCGACGGTTTTATTTCAACCTTAAAAAGGTATTGGAACAATACAATTACTTAAAAACGTCAGAAGATGTTGCCCGTTTCAATACTGAATATTTAAAAACATTAAAAGCCGCGTTTGTGCCTCGCTTTCATCAGAAATTATTTATAAGTAAAATTAATGAATTGATTGACGCCCGCAAAAGGCATATATTAGTCGGTGCGATACCGAGGTCAGGTAAATCATATATTATGGCGGGGACAATACTTGAATATGTGAAGAAACACGAAAGCTCTGCTGGCGGTAAAAAGATGAACTTTTTATTGATGACCCCCGCGCCAAACGAAACATTTCCAGAATATAAATCGATTTTTGAGAATTACATCGACTTTGATAAGAACAAAATAGAAACAAAACTTTACAACGAACAAGGTCTAACACCCGCGTCTGATAAACATACCGTTCATATTATTTCAAAGCAAAGATTAGGATATATTGAAGGAAAGAAATCAGCCGCAGGTTCTTCTGATGACGTCGCGGATGACGTCGATTCGGTATCTCATGTAGAACAAGATGACGATGACGAAAAATATATACAAAAAATCAGAGAAAATTTCATAAAAATATTCAAAGATATTCCGCATTTTGATATCGTATTTTTAGATGAAGCGCATTTCGGAATGTCTACAAAACGAGCACAAAAAATAGTAGAAGAATTAACCAGAACATTTGATGAACACAAAAATACAACTCAGATTTATGTCACGGCGACATACCGTAGACCACTTAAAGAATACAAGGTACCTGATGACTGTAAAATGACATGGGATTTAACCGATATTGAGGTAATGAAACACTTAGGTGAATCAAAATATCCAATCATCGACAATAAAATAGAAAAACAGTTCGGTAAGAAAATATATACCGAAACACTCGAATATTATGGAGATAAAACGGGTTTATTGATTGCGCCCAAACTTAAAAAAGATTACGCCAAATACCCCAAACCATATTTACTTACACCTTTATGGGACAAGGAATTCGTCAAAGTGGAAAAAAGTAAAATAGGGAATACCGAATTTGGTTGGAATATGGATAATTTATTCAGCACAAAGGGTGGCTCATTTGAAAACGTAGAACAAGTTAAAGAAATGATGCGGTATTATTTCGGGTATCCTGATAAAGAAAAAAATTACGAAGAACAGTCTTTTTATAGGACGAGAGGTATTATACCTCGTATTCGGAATATCTGTGCGAATGAATGTCGAACACAGCAACAAAAGCATAAAACCACGCAATTATGGTTTTTACCTGTAGGAACGGGGAGGATACAGGATAAAATCAGCGCGTTAATAACTCTATTAACTGATGTCAGCGAGTTTAAAGATATCGCAAACACGTATCACTTTTATGCGGCAGTTGAAGTTGATAGTCCCGTAGACACCAAACATGTCACGTATATGAAAGACCCTAAAAAAATCAAAAAGGAAATAGAAGAACTCGAGCAAGTATTACGCGGAGTTATAGAACCTGATCACAAAATATCAGGAGACAACCTGATTATATTGGCCGGTCAACGATTACAACTAGGTATATCACTTCGTAATGTAGATATTGTAACATTATGGAACTCAATAAAAAGTTCCGACGCGATATTTCAAATGTTGTTTCGTTCGATGACCGAAGTGGATGGTCCAAAATGCGACGACGGTGACGGCGAAGGGGGCGAGGGGGGCGAGGGCGACGCCAAAAAAAAAAGACAAGACTATTGCGGTGAGAAAAAATTCGGGTTTATGGTTGATATGGACCCCCAACGAGCACTTATAAATGTCAGTTTGTTTAGTGATATAACCACAAAACCCAAAAACGAAGAGGAAGTACAGCATTATAAAGAAATAACCGACTTAATCAATATCGACGACGATGTCTTACATGACCGATTTGGTGACGATGACTCCGCACGAAAAGAGTTTGTTAATGAATTATTTGATAAATTATATTCATCTTGGAATAAGAGTGTCGAAAATACAAAAGAAATTATTGGAAAGTTTGAGCTGGATATGGATAAGTTGAATAAATTAAAAGAACAACTGAAAAGAATATACACTGATAAGTCGAAAAAAACCGACGATACCGTATCTGGACCGGACGACGAAAGTAAGTTTGACAAAAAAAAAGGCCGTGAAAAGGAAGGCGAATCAGGCGAATCAGGCGAATCAGGCGAACCAGCCAAAAAAAAAGGAAAGAAGACAAAACCGGAGATCGAAATAAATCTAAAGGATAAAGCTACCGAAATTATAAGTGAATACGTATCATTATTGAATATTTTTACACTTTATAGAGACGATGGAACCACATGTATATTATCTGATACATCAAAAGACAACGCAAAGGCCAAAGTTATAACTGATATTCGTAAATTAAAGGATCTCGTATTCGAAAAGGATAGAGATATTTTTTTACAAATTCTTAAAGGGCGACTTACAGGTGATAATAATGATGAACCAGATGATAACGGCATATATGAAGAATTAGTAAATAAAATATTAGATACTATTAGTGATGATAGTGATAATTTAACCATAAATAAAATATCTATGATTCAAAAAAAGAAATATTACACGATTCATGAACCAGACGAGTTATTAGAATACATAAATGAGAATATAAAGCCAAAGGACCAAGAACGCAAAGAAAATGGGGAAGTATTTACACCAGTTTGGTTAGTAAAACAAATGCTAGATGAATTAGATAACGCCTATATAAAACAACACGGTCGAAGTATATTTTCAGAAAAAGACTTTAAATGGTTAGATCCAGCGGTTGGTATTGGCAATTTTCCGATTATTGTTTATCAGCGCCTAATGGGGAAGAAGGATGAAAACGGAAAATGGGAAGGAGGACTTAGTTTGGCTATACCGGATGAAGAAAAACGAAGAAAACACATATTGGAAAATATGTTGTATATGGTTGAAATAAGCGCAAAGAGTATTTATATATTGAATAAAATATTCTGTGGGAAATACGGTGGTGGTGACGGTGACGGTGGCGGTGACGGTGACGGTAACGGTGGCGGTGACGGTGGCGGTGGCGATTATAAATTGAATATACATACCGGTTCATTTTTAAACGGTAACTGTAAGTATGATTTTACATTCGATGTTATAATGGGCAATCCTCCATATAATCCACCAAAAACCGCCACTGGTTCTTCTGGAAATAATATTTGGCCACAATTTGTTATAAAGTCATTTTATTTACTAAAAGAGCATGGTTTTCTACTCTTTATTCATCCACCTGGCTGGAAAAAACCGACCGATGATGAATTCAACTATGATAAACTTGAAATACAAAATGGAGAATACTACAATTATGATAAAAAAACAGGTAAGCAAACCTCAATAAAGCAAATACGGCAAGGACAAGTATGGAGTGTTTTTAAAGTAAAAGGAGTATTTCATTTTATTTATACAAATGACCAAAAAAATAAAAAAACAGAAGATATAAAAGCCAAAAAATACATACCGCATTTCCCAGCGGTTGACTATTATGTATATGAAAAAAATGGCGCTAGTAGTGTTATATGTTCTACTAAAAATATCTTTGCTGGAGAAATAAAAGAATCAGAGAATGTAAAAATCAATTATGAACTTAAATATTTACCTAATTTGATAACAAATCAAACGTTGGATGTTTTACATAAAGTGACATCAAAGGATGGTATGAAACCTGTGTTCAAGCGGTATAGAGATAGTTCTGGTTTTTCATTAGATCCAGATAAGGGCAAATATAAGTATATTTATACATTCAATAAAAAAAATGAGGAAAAATTTCAATATTCCGATAAAGAAGCTGAAAATCTTAATAAAGATAAGGTTATAATGAATTTCGATGGAGGAATTGACTGTTACACCGTAAAATTTGTAAAAAAAGAAGATCAAATTGGTTCTTATGATAAGAGTATGTATTTAGAAGTAGCGTCGCGTTCAGACGGAGAACGTATTGAGAAGTTTTTTAAGTCAGATATTGTCAAATTCATATTTCTTATTACACAATACGGTTCTGGCCAAAGAACCCAAAATGAGCCGATTGTAGCAAACTCAATCACAATACCACCCAAAGAAGAAAAAGATTATTACAAGTTTTTTGGAATCGAAGACCAAAAAAAATACATAGAAGACGCGTTATCACATTATTATAACAAACAAACAAAATCCATAAAAGAAACTAAGGATACTGAGAAACCGATTGCTGATACTACTGCTACTACTACTACTGCTGTTGCTGATAATCATGTTATGGATGACGATGAGACGGATACGGATGATGATATTGCGGCAGTTGCTTCTAGTGCTACTCCAAAAAAAAAAGGCAAAAAAAATACGGAAAAGAAGGAAAAACGTGAGAAAAAGCCATCTTCATCGGCGACGAAAAAAATCACGCAAGTGGCGTCAAAATTGGCAAAGGCAGATGCGTCGGCGGGCACAGCGGAGAAGCCTGCCAAAAAAGGGAAAGCGGCAACTAGTTCAAAAAAGGCGAAATCATCCATAAAGGTTACAGAAGGGGGAGGGAGGGGCAGCAAACGAAACCGTAGAACCATAAAAAAACGTAAAAGAAATATAGAATAAAAACATTATCATTAGCAATATATACACCATCGTTATAATGTCATGCGTCAATCCTATATTTTATTCAAATATAACGCAACCGTCCAGAACAAGAAGCGCGGTAGCTCCAATTCATAATTTTCCATTAGAAAAACGACGAATAACGCGTAAAACATTATTAAACCCATACAATCATATTTACAATACGCAGGGTTTATCCGCATCAGACTTCAGAGAAGCCGACGCAGACGCAGGCAAGTACTACTATATTCATATCGATTCATATGATACGTCGCCAAAAACTACAAATATCATAAACGAGGTAAGTCCACTTCTTGTAAATCCAGCGGAATTTGAACCAGGTGCGTATTATACATACATGGTGGTCGATATCGTTGGAAAGGACCGCGATACAAACAAAACGGTTGTGTTATCACATACGCGGGCGCCAGAGTTATACGCAACAAAGACGACCAATATGTATGAATTCGGAACCAAACACCACCAAATTATGTATAGAAAAGCGAACCAAGATGAAGAGTTATTCGCGGAACTCGCAAAAAAATACAAGAAGGTCGAATATCGAATTTATGCCGCAGGAGAAATAATGTGTGTAAATGAAAACAGGTTAATTTTTAATTTTATTTCTGGAACGTATAAAATGAAAAAACATATGACAGCAACCCGCGTGGAATATGAGAAAGCATATTTTACATATATGATACGTAAATTCGCACCAAAATATAACACGATTCTGTATCAACGAACCGCACTCATAACAGAGGAAGTATTACCCTTAACCAGACAAGAACTCTCGCGTTTACGGCGACATAATGTGCCGTTATTTATGTTTGATCAACAAGAAAAATGTAATCGAATGCGAAATGTGATCATGCAGCGTAAACCACCATATAATGAAAGTATACAGGAAATATATACAAGAATACGCGAACAAACCTGGTAAAATCGACCATCGACCTGAAAAGTATATACTTACACATTCATTATCCGCGTAATATCGGTACGACACAATGGGCACGTATTCTTTGTCATCTTGGAATAGCACGCCGAACAACATACTTGGTGCTCACATGGCGAAAACCGCGCATTTACGCGGTACTTAAAACATAATATACACTGATGTTCTTCATCGGTGGTTTCTTCTAATTCTGGAAGATGTGCGATTGATAATTGCTGTGACGGTACAGTCCCCGGTGCTCCTTCTACGTTAAGTTGCGCATATGGCGGTGGAGTAACGATAATCCCAGAATCCATCGTAAGCCGCGTATAAAATCCGAGATATCCGGTCCTCGCATATTCGTTGTCGCAGATTCGCACACGTGTTCGAAACTCGTCGTTTCTCTCTAAAAAAACACTATTATTATCATTTCGCGATATATTAAATACGATATTCGGCGAAATATTGTCAACATGTATCGTAACAATTTGATTGGGAAGGATATTGTGGTCATTTGATAGATGAAAAGTCCCGGGCGACATATAAGACTTTTTTATCGAGCGATGACGATCATATACGAAATCACGATACGCCCATGCCTGATACGAACGAGCCGGTAACCAATTTGCGCGTGCCATTCCGGGATTATCAACGATGAAAACATAAATATCATTCATGTCGATAATCGGGATTGCTCTTCCAGCGTCTTCCATCGCTTCATGAATATGTCGAGATATTGTAATATTATTTGCCAAATTATTTCGCTGACCTACACCGATACCATTTCCAATACCAGTACCAGTACCGTCAGTAATCGCCGGAATATCTTCAATATGCGCAACATATGTTGGTAGGTATGGGTCATTGTCTGGACGATATACGATGTAAGAACTCGTAAGATATGGTTCTTCTCTATAATAATGAAGTCGTTCTTTATAATCAGCATACGCCTCCCGAATTCCCGGTGTTACAGCTAATGAAGAGGATGACCATACGGTGGTCCCGGGAACGCGAACATAAATATCCATATTATAACTAACGTATTATAACTAACGTATTATAGCATAATCGGTTTATGTTATTTAGATTTGCGGTGCGATGTATTGTAATCTCACTTAAACATATTTATTGTACATAATGTATTAGACATATATTTACTTGAAACCGATGAATACTTTACGCAGAAACAATATCCATATGATTACACTTGATGTGCGTATTTCTTGCGACACATTCTGGGACTATAAATTTAATATCCCGATACGAATCGATGATTATTATAATCAAGATATTAATAATAATAATAATAATAATAATAATAATAATAATCGACGAAACAACGTTAATATTCATAGCAATACATGCGAAATCGGTAATATTGGGCGAACTGATCCGATGTTTGAACGTCTTGAGACGTATCTCGTTGATTATGTAATTCAGTTTATTTACGACGACCTCGTCCAAAAACGCCAGCAGAGGGATATTCCTATTCTTTTGAAGAAGGCGCGAAAGTTTCATATTCACGGACGTACTCTAGAGGACTTGCTATTTCCACAGAGTAACGACACTACAAATACGCATTCGATGCCGGAGAATACTGTATATATATGTACGCACTGCTAACACGAATATTACCAACGATGACTCATTCATTCTCTATTCGCTTCCGCCACCCGACATAAAATTGTGTAACAATACATCATTATTCGTGTTTTTAACTTCTCCTGTCAAAATCGAATCCTCGTACATTCGACGTAATACATCGGGTGGAGCGTTCGAACCAATTTTTAATAAATGATGGTCATATAAATATTTGCGTATTTCGCCGATTGTCTTCTGTTTTAATGTAAGGTGCTGACTTTGAATATGCCGTTGTGTCTGTTTATTTTTTAACAACACACCGACAACATCATCATGTTTTCCAATTCTAAAACGTTTTTTATGTGTTTTACGTATTTTAACACGCATGCCCGCGATTTGTTCAGGGTTTATTGCCTCCCCATTCTGTTCAGCGAGACTACCACCTTGTTGTTCGTTTTTCATCGTATCTGGGGTTTCACCTCCAACCATATCTTTGAAAGTATCTACCGGTTTTTTCAACATTTTTGTAGCCCATTCGCGAAATGTCGGTTTGTTACCATTTTTAAGACAGCCATGTGGTGGTTCTTCTTTTATAAAAATAGAAGGGAGATAGTCTTCTGGATTTTTAGGAATATGTAATGGTGGGTCGTTAGGGGTGGTTACATCTAACGGCATCGATGTTTCAGACGCTATCGTATTGTTGTACATATCAGCAAGTTGGGTTATATTCGGCGGCGGTGGTGGCGGTGGTGGTGGCGGAAAAGGAGAAGACATACTCTGCTCTGGATGTTGCTGTTGCTGTTGCTGCGATATTTCTGGTATAAAAGACGATGGCAGAGAGGTATTTATTGGTAACGGATCAAGTGAAATTGTAGGTGTTACAATCTGTGAAGATTGAGGCGAAAGAATCACCGGTAAACCAAGCAATCCGGTATTTGTTAATATTTCACCGTTTTGTAATGTTTCGGCAACTTGATTGAGCATTTGAGCCTCGGCTGTTTTTGCTTCTGGATATCCTCTTGTACTCGATTGAGATGATTGATGTCGTTTTTGCGTGTGCTGCTGCTGTTCGCGTCGCTTCATAGCCAATTTACGAAGAAAGTCTATAGATTGTGTAAAATTATCAGACGCTGACGCCGACGCTGATGCCGACGCTGATGCCGACGCTGATGGTATTACGTCACTACCATCTGTACCTGTTTTATCATTTTGATGTTCTCTAGACCGCTCTCTTGTTCGTTGATGTTGTTTGATTCTCTCGAGTAGTGTTTTCTTAAGCGTACTTGGTTGGATAATTGAACTCGGTCGTATTCTTCGTTCACCGGACCCACTACTATTCCTTTTTGACTTTCGTTTTGATCCACCACTAGCACCGCTACCAATTAAAGATGTCGATGCGATAGTAATACTTTTTTTTTCACTCATCTTGTGTAATATCTTATATATAACTTATAAGATACTACGAGTATATATTTATAAATATAACGTTTTCATATATGGCCCGCCACATCCTCCTTCATTACGTGCTTTTACTTCCGGATTTTCAATAAATAATTTGAAACCGTTCTCTAAATCAGCGAATGTTATGATTTTTTTCTCAGATATCGGAAGGCAAAATACACGACGACTGTGAGCAATTTTTGTCTTTGTGAATAATGTTTCCATATCTCGGCCATATGTAGTAAAATACTCCATTCGTGAAGCGAACCATGATAAGGGTATTAGGTCAGAGTCCTTTTTTGCGATACACCAGCCATAATCTTTCACCTGTTTTTCGTAAATCGATTTCAACTCACATGGCTTGTAAGCGTCTAATTTGAATCGCCATGTAAATCGTGAATTTAAACCTTCATTCAAACTGAAAAAACAATCGTTGAGCTCCTTTTCATACCCAGCGATAATAACCATCCAGTTGTGTTTATGTTCGCTAAGTGCCTCACAAAGAGTATCAACGCATTCCTTAGCAAAACTATCTCTCTTTTCCGAATTACCGAGTGAATATGCTTCATCTATGAATAATACGCCGCCAAGAGACGCCTTAATCATATCCTTCGTCTTAATAGCGGTTTGCCCTAAATATCCCGCAACTAGATCATTTCTACTTACTTTTTTGAAGATTTTCTTACTTAAAATACCAAGATTACTAAAAATACGTCCGATGATTTTTGCGACTTCTGTTTTTCCAGAACCGGGCGGGCCATAGATTACTGTGTGCATGAAATCGCCCTTGGTAGGTAATGCGAAGTCGTCAGTATTGGCTCCGTTACAACACGTATTCGACCATGAAGTTTTTTTTGTATTAAACGGAAACGCGTTGGAAGTAAACGGAACCGATGATACAGACGCAGCATCTGTCGCCGTATTCGAAAAATTGAACGAAGGTCCCGGAAATGACGGTGCGAAAGGATTAAATATCGTAGAATTCGGTTTGTTTTCTATTTTTTCTTCGATCGGCTTCTTTTTCGTTTCTGGGATATGAAGATCCTGTAAATAATAAAGGATTTGATCAACGATCGTTCGTTTGATTGTTTCCATTCCAACCATACTTGACAAATCAGTCAACGGTTCGCGAATTGCGTGTATTGCTGACATATTAATATTATATTTCTTGTCTTCTGCCAAAGGATACTTATCACAAAGCGCAATCAAGTCGTCTATATGGTCGATTTTTTCACATATGTTTATGGATTCAATATGTTCAGGTTGTGAATGAGTGGTGCCCGTGTCATTTGAGTTAAACGCTGTAGATGAATATGAATGCGATCCTCCTACTCCTCCGTCAGTTTTTGTTTCTACCATTTTAATAGGAAATATAGACGTCCATAATGTAGGAAATGGTGTTGAAAATAATGAATTGGATGGAACAAATGGATTAAATGTCATATTCATGAATGGATTAATTTGCGTTGTTCCCTGCTGGTGGTGCTGAGGACCTTGTGTCGTTTTTTTTGTTTCAAGCAATGGCGCAGGCACAGGCGCAGAGGCAGAGGCAGGCACAGAGGCAGAGGCAGGCGCAGAGGCAGGCGCAGAGGCAGGCACAGGAGTAAAGTTGAAAATACCTTTATCATCAATATATGAATAGGGGGTGTTTGTTTTATGAAAATATTCATGTAATTGTTGTTCCATTTTATTCACCTGCTTACTATTTTCTGCTCGGTCCTTTTCATACTGCTTCAATAGTTCTTGACGCATGTCAACATTCTTAGGGGGTGATTGCGTTCTCGATTGATTTGCCTTTTTATGAGAGACTGAATTGTTTATTACAGAAGAAGGATCCGATTGGTTTTGTCGAGATGAATGATACCAACGGCGCTTTCTTCGCGGTTTATTGTTATTGTTATTGTTATTGTTATTGTTATTGTTAGATGGTGTGTTCGTAGTATTCATGATAATATATCGTAAGATACAAGCAGTCGAGACGTTTTTATCAGTCTCCCGTTAGTGTAATATAATAATCACAGAACGGTTTATATCGATTTATGTATTCACAAATAGAAATATCATTTGAAAACAACATAAAAATAAATTGAAAATAGAATATAGCTTACCCTCATATATAACAAGGAGGGTAAATTCAACACATTATTGTTATTACAAATGCCAAAACTTATTCGTAAGCCGAAACAGACTGTCGAACCAGAAAAGGAAATAATTACGGTCAATAACAATAATGACGACGACGCCGCCGTCGACGTCGAGCATCAGCAAATACAGCAAAAATATGAAGAGTTGAATCCGAGATATGCGAAAGATACACAATTTTCAGAAGAAACACGCAAACAACAAGACGATATCTTTCTCCAAGAAAAAATAAGAAGTAGAATAGGAAATTATATCGAGGAACCATGGACGATTATTGGTTCCTATTTTGAAGGCAAACATCTGGAACAACTCGTTCGCCATCAAATCGAGTCGTATAACGATATGATTAATGTTCAATTGAAACGAACGGTGGATATGTTCAATCCGGTGAAAATTGCTTCCGATCAAGACTACGATAAAACAACCCGAAAATACCGTCTGGAAGTAGAAGTGAATTTTACAAATTTGTATATGTCACGTCCGCAAATTCACGAAAATACTGGTGCGACTAAAATACTCTTTCCTCAAGAGGCGCGCTTACGTAATTTCACATATGCGTCGATGATGACGGTTGATATGAATGTGAAATATATCGTTCGCGGTTCAAACACAACGACGACGGAGAACAGCGGCGGCAGCGGCGAGCCCATCGCGATCCATCACAAAGTGTTTCCAAAAATTCAGATCGGGAAGATGCCGATCATGTTGAAATCATGTATATGTGTCCTCACACAGCACGGTCACCTTGATCATAACGTTACGGGAGAATGCCCATATGACGCTGGCGGCTACTTCATTATCAACGGAAGCGAAAAAACGGTCCTTGGTCAAGAGCGCGCGGCTGAAAATAAGGTACTCTGTTATAACGTCGCGAAAAACAATAACAAATGGCGATATATTGCCGAGATAAAATCGATTCCGGACTCGAAATGTATTTCACCGAAACAAATCAATATGATGGTTGTCGCAAAACAAAACGGATTTGGACATCCGCTCGTCATTCAAATACCCAGAATGAAACAACCTATATCTTTGTTCATCGTGTTTCGCGCACTAGGTGTATTATCTGATCGCGAGATCTGCGAATACATCGTGTATAATATTGTTGAAAACCCAACAGATCAAGATGGCACAGAGAAAGGCACATCTGCGATTAGCGCGAAATTATTGGAGGCACTTCAGGCGTCGATCATCGACGCAAATGGTATTATGACACAAGAAGACGCGATACGATACTTTACATCGCAGGTTATCTTTACACCGATCAATATGGATAAGGAAACTGGTGCGATGAAGAAACGTGAATTCGCACAGGAAGTTCTCCATAACGACCTCTTTCCCCACTGCAATACCGACAAGCAACGAATCTTCTTCCTCGGATATATGGCGCATAAACTATTGTGCGCATTCTTTGAAATCAGCAAACAGGACGACCGCGATTCTTACTTGAATAAGCGTGTGGATCTTACTGGATCACTTTTGAACAATCTATTTCGAAATTATTTCAACAAGCTTGTCAAAGATATGTCAAAACAAGTCGTCCGTGAAATCAATACCGGGTCATGGCGGTCAACCGAAGATTACTTGGGTATTATCAACGACACCAATATGTATAAAATCATTAAATCGACGACAATCGAGAATGGACTGAAACGCGCATTATCCACGGGTGATTTCGGAATCAAGAGTATGACGAGCGCTAAGGTTGGTGTTGCGCAGGTATTGAACCGTCTTACATATTCATCAAGTCTGAGTCATCTTCGTCGGTTGAATACACCTATCGACAAAAGCGGAAAACTCGTCCCCCCGCGTAAGCTACATAATACGTCATGGGGGTTTCTTTGCCCGGCTGAGACACCGGAAGGTGGAAGTATCGGTGTCGTGAAAAACATCAGTTATCTTAGTCATGTGACGATTCACAGTAATCCGGCGTCGCTTCATGCGTATATCGACGACTATATCGAGCGCGTGGAAACGTTGACTCCACGGCAAACCTTTCGTCAGGTGAAAGTATTTGTAAACGGAATATGGGTAGGTATTACGCGCGATCCGATGAGACTCTACAAAGAGTTCAAGCTTATGAAATGGCGTGGAATTATCAATATTTATACATCGGTTGTATTTGATTATCCGAATGCCGAAATTCGGATATGTAATGACGCGGGTCGGATGATGCGACCGTTGTTGTTGGTGAATCCTGAAACAAATGATCTCTATATTACGCGTGATATGATACAGAGGGTTGCGGCGCATGAGATAGGTTGGGATGACCTACTAACGCATATTGCGAGCGGATGCGAGCACAGCGGTAGTGATAAGAGCGGATGCGAGCACAGCGGCGATGGTGCCGAGGCCAACGCACATGGCGTTATCGAATATATCGACCCAGATGAACAGGCGTTTAGTATGATTGCGATGCGTCCGCATCATTTATATCGGAATGAAACGGATACCACGAACCCGTATATGTATAAGTATTCACACTGCGAGATTCATCCGAGCACGATTTTCGGGATTTTGGCGTCATGTATTCCGTTTCCGGAGCATAATCAGGCACCTAGGAATACGTATCAGTGCTTAGATATCAACGAGACAGTTCAAATGAGTGACGGTCGTCGTGTTCCAATCAAGGATGTCAAAGTAGGTGATGAAGTAATGACGTATCATCCGACTACATTTGAAGTCAGCAAGACCCGTGTCGTGAATCATTTCATCCAAGAAAACACACAACCTGTCTATAAGATTACCACCATATCTGGACGCGAAATCATCGCAACGGAAGACCACAAGTTCTCAACCAACGCTGGATGGAAAACTGTGAAGGAGTTGATTCAAGACCGCGAATTGCGGGTGGGTGTCTTTGACCTCACATTTTACAATTGGGATGTGACGTTTGCTCGCATCCATAGCATCGTCCCAGTAAGCAATCGTCTTGTCTCTGATATCGAAGTTGAAAGTGAAAATCATTCGTTTATTGCTGGTGATGGTTTTGCGAGTTCGAACTGCGCCATGGGTAAGCAAGCCATCGGCATCTACGTGACCAACTACCAGCGCCGTATGGACAAGACCGCGTATGTTCTTACTTACCCCCACCGCCCCCTCGTGGATACCCGCCTTATGCAAATGATCCAACTTGCGGAAATCCCCTCTGGCGCACCCCTTATCGTCGCAATCATGTCATATACTGGCTACAACCAGGAAGATTCGGTCCTCGTAAATCAGGGCGCGATTGACCGCGGAATGTTCTCTGCGACCATCTACCATACTGAGAAAGATGAGGACAAGAAGATCAACGGTGATGAAGAGATCCGATGCCACCCCGATGCTTCCAAGACGAAGGGCATGAAGTTCGGGAATTATGATAAACTGAATCAACGCGGCGTGATGCCCGCGAATACCTTCATCGAAAACCGCGATATTATTATGGGCAAGGTGATTCCGATCAAAGACAACCGAAACGATCCAACCAAACTCGTGAAATATGAGGACATCAGCCGCGTGTATCACACATCAGAGGAATGTTATGTGGATAAAAGTTATATCGACAGCAACGGTGAAGGATATTGCTTCTGTAAGGTTCGCGTTCGCGCATTTCGCAAACCGGTGATTGGCGATAAGGTGTCTAGTAGAATGGGACAGAAAGGAACGATCGGGAATATCATTCCTGAGCGAGATATGCCATTCACCAAAGACGGGATCCGCCCAGATATCATTATCAATCCACATGCGATTCCGTCTCGTATGACGATCGGGCAGCTGAAGGAGACCCTTCTCGGTAAAGTTCTCGTGAATTTAGGGTTATTTGGCGACGGCACATCGTTTGGCGAGTATGATATCAAAGATATAAGCAAAGAGCTTTTGAAGGTGGGATTCGAAATGAACGGCAACGAACTTCTTTACAACGGACTTACTGGCGAACAAATTAAATCGGATATCTTCATCGGACCGGTATTTTACCAACGACTGAAACATATGGTGAATGACAAGCAACATAGTCGCTCGATTGGACCGATGGTGAATTTCACGCACCAGCCTGCGGAAGGACGTAGTCGTGATGGTGGCTTACGTTTTGGCGAGATGGAGCGTGATGCCATGGTTGGGCATGGTGCGTCGCGATTTACCAAGGGACGTATGTATGACTGTTCCGACAAATACGAGGTTCATGTATGCCGGAAATGCGGGATTATCGCGTCGTATAATGAAGAACGGAGTATTCACTTTTGTAAGACGTGTGACAATCGGTCGGACTTTGCGTTGGTTCAGATACCGTATGCGTGTAAGTTGCTCTTTCAAGAGCTGGCGACGATGAATGTGGCGCCGAGGATTATGACATAGATATTGCTCATCGCTCCGACGCTTGTGCTATCTAATTTAGGATATAATAACAATAACAATAACAATAACAATAACAATAACAATAAGTAAATAAACATTTTTTATCTATTCTATTCATATTACGGAAATTTGAATACCATGGATTTTTCATCGTCATCGAACGCTGACACTCACGCTTACGCGGTGCCAGCTCTATCATTTGCCGCTACCCCCGACGCAAAAGTTGCGCCAATCGTAGTTGCGGGTGCCGCTTTTGTAGGAAAAACGATCGCTGGTGGAGTGATCGGCGGCGCCGCATCATGGGGCGTGAATCGCGCCCTTGACAACCGTTTTCCCGCCAGAAGATAGACGATATTTATCAAATATATTATAATTTTATAACTTATAATATATAATACAAACCAAATGAATTTTTCTTTAGGAGGTGGTGTAAAAGGTATTTTTCCTCATCCGGTTTCAAATGGAACGCTCAAAGGAAGTTCCGAATTAGAGACGATGCGTTTTACTCTTCGTAAGGCGTGGAACGGCGCAGCCGCTAGTGAAAAGTTGGGTGGTCGTGCTCCTGCCGCGACTCCTTTTCGTGTCGTAAATAATGCGGGCGACTATCTTTCTCGTCAATACTATACTTCTGGTGGTTCGAATCAGGTTACATCCGCGAGGCAAAGTATCACTTCTGGTTGGCGCGGTTTAGCTGGCGGTGTTCATGTTCAGGCCGATAACACCGGCATTCCTTCCGCCACTTGTAATACCAAATTCGTTTATGACGGTTCGGATTACACCCGTTTTCGCAAGCAAATGGCGATGAACCGCAACTATAACGATGCAGGTTTTGGTGGGGCAAATAATGCCGCACAGTCTGCCATCCGCGCAATCCGCCGTTAATCATTCACGGGACGACACGACACATTCGATAAAATCACACATTACACCGACATGTGATTTTATCATATACTTAATCAACGGTTCTGAAATTTAGGCGGAACAACATATCCTTGTGCCCTCGCGCGTGAAAGTGCCTCGCGGACATCATTTACATTCGGCGCTTTATATTGTATATTTTCCGTTTCCTTCACGCGCATCGAACTTTTTCCAATCGCCTGTAATTTAAGCCGTTCCATCCGCGACGACGCGTCATGGCGATTGTAGATGAGTTTTTGTTTGGTTACATTAGCGGCGGCAGCTGTATCGGTGATGCGTGGGTAGTGTGTGCGCATATATGCCGCGCGATTGCTAGAAAAAGTGGAGTCGTCAGCAGATGGGTAGAACTTTTTCGGCATGACGCCGGTTTGTAATGTCAGGACATGCATCATCGCCTTGTAGGTTAAGCCGAGACGACGAGTATATAGTATCATTTTCAGTCCTCCACCGCTTACTGTAGAAAGTGTGACACCCTTGTTGTCTGCTGTATTTTGCCATGTGCTGACATTCGGGTCGATGTATGTCAAAACAGTCGTTCCATTTACCATAACCGTCCATGTATTGGCAGCGTTCTTGTTATAAATCACCCGAACAGGATACCAAGTATTTTCACCTGTTCCTCTTGGTCCGGGTGCGGTAGTGCTTTTTAGAACAGCAGCTCCGCTTGTATTTAATATATAGACACCTTGCCCGGATAATCCGTTATTCGTATAACCGTCCCAGAAATTAAAAAAAATCGACAGCGTCATCGTGCTTCCAAACCGGATTTGGTAGTTATCGCCGCCAACTCCTGCGGTTGCTGTCCAAAATATCTCGGTATTGAATTCGAAAGAATTAAGTTCTGGATTGATTAAAAAATCGGCGTAAGATATTGATCCTGTGCTGCTTGTTTCTCCATTAATAAGCCGAAGTTGAACATTCGGGTCGGTTCCGGTGAATGGTTGCGCCGCCGCTGTTCCGCTTTTGGTGACTTTGTTATACCAATTCGACGCATTTAGACTTTCAAATGTTTTTTCGATTCGCGCCATTTTATTTTTTAAAGATTATTGTGATGGATACTATTATTTATTGTATAGATAATAGTCCTAAATGAATGATTCCGTTCTGTTCCGTGAGATTTAGGAATAAACTTTTTTATTTAATTATTGTATAACGCAAATTTTATAAATGTTGAACAAGTATCTTGTTGAATTCATCGGAAGTGTCTTCTTCCTTTATGTCATCATCGCCACTGGCAACGCTATCGCGATCGGTGCTGCGTTGGCCATCGCTATTATGCT
>Ga0194133_10004908_pt1 | contig 17417 bp, 8 predicted proteins | sample TA2KigOf40mmetaG_FD_155448 | JGI IMG/M metagenome (GOLD analysis project Ga0194133, IMG submission 155448) | Freshwater microbial communities from Lake Tanganyika, Tanzania - TA2015055 Kigoma Offshore 40m | ecosystem: Environmental > Aquatic > Freshwater > Lake | place: Tanzania: Lake Tanganyika... | reverse complement strand
GGAGTCACAGGGTCAGAGATTTTTTTTTACTTTTCTCAGGAGAGTGAATTTGGGAATTTGTCATGGGAGAAAACCTAAGTTGAGAAAACCTCAAAGTGTTGCAGAATAAATAAACTATTTAAAATCAATTTTTATCAAAGTTAGATTTTGTTAACTTATGTGGACTCAATACAATTCTAGAAATAACTTTCCAATTTTCTGAATGACTCAAAGTTTTATAAAGTTTTTGACAAAAGTATCACTTTTTTCAGGAAAAAAGTCATCACTGAATGAGTTGATAACTAATATAGACATGAAGTCACTTAAAAACATCATCTCATCCACAACTTTAGGAACATACATGATTGTTGCATCTGTATTGATAACTTGTTTGGTTTTCACTTGCATTTGCTGCAGGAAAAGAAAAGGTTTAACATCTACTAAACATTTTTGACTTTCTTATAATAAATGAAGTAAAATTAAAATTTAAGGAGCCAAAGCTACAAGGAAAACAAGTCCAAAAGACAATTCCAAGCTGGACCTTGGAGACCTTCTAGGAAGATCCAAGGATGGATTCCAGCCTCTCAAAACTGATGATGATTCTGACATTGAAGACTTTACAGTTCCATCATTGAGGGCCTAAATGTTTCATTCTAACTTTCACTTTCTGTCTCAGAAAATGTTGTGAACACTGCTTGAGTTGAAAGTGTTCATTGAACAATGAATATTCACTTTTTGCAATTTTGATCTGAAGGCTTTAATGTTGCTAAAGTGAATTTAGATCGAACCAACTGTGATTTAAAGTCATTTTGTAAAACAGATACATACAAATAGAATATAGTGCAGTTGTTTAAATTAATTTTTCAATTGTGAAAATATACACACTTTGAAATCATTATTTTCAAGAAGCCAAATTGATGTGTCCTATAAATAGGCCTAAATAAAAATCTTGAAATATATGGCAGTTTCTCTTCAATCCACAAAGTTCGGGTCTGGAATTGGCCAGAAAAATTTGAAGTTTGGTCCCAAGTCCATTAGGGATATTAAGTATAGAGTCAAACTAAATCATTATGTTTACTAGATGGATTTGAATTGTTTAAAGGCAAGCCACCCTACTAAAATGAAGCCATAGCAAGGTGCAATGGTGGTCTTTCTCCATTCAAACAGGATTGTATATGTAGAGATGTTTTAATGAGAACTTTCTTACATCTCTCTAGCTTTCTCTATTTCAAAGATAAAGGTGTGAGGCTGCTAATCTGATCTCAGTCGGGTCAGGCGGGACAACTGATTGTTGTTGAAAATCTCAATTGATACTCCAATGAATCTGGCCCAATTCATTGAATCTGTTCTCTTTCGACCCATCCATTCTTTTTGCTGTACTCCCCAGACAGACCATTAGGTGTTTTAACTCATTCTGCCCTCTAATCTCTTAGAGAAATGCCTTCTATCTTGAGGTTGATCTTTCTGCTGGTGGTTTTCACCTTTCTATATCATTTCAAGGTGAGATGTTTTTTACCTGGATATGGTACCTTCTAGCACCCTTCCACCTACGAGTGGTTCCTTGAGCTGCGTGAAGAGGCTCTTGACCTCGAATTACTTGAGAATAGCCTTCAGGCTGAATTAGACGCTATGCCTGGCTCCTCTGATGAGTAGTCTGAATGAATGAGCTTCTGAGATAAACAAGCTTATTTTTTAGAATAAACCTTTTTGCCCTGTTTCATTAGGGTGGGCTGGCTGGGTTCCAATTTTTCAACAATGTTTCTCTTTGAAAAATCAAACTGTGAGTGACCTCAGATTCCTCTTAATCTGAGGTTGCAGCCGACAGTGCTGCACTGGCCCTCCCAGCCTGATGGCCCGACCCTGGAACCTGGCTCTCAGGGTTGTGCCATCGACAACTAACACCTTTATCTAATTTGATTTGAGCTAGAGCTCCATAAGAATGTAAGCTTTTTCTTTTTGTCTTTTTTATATTCTGATAAAAAACCTTTAACTCTGTCTTAAACAAACTACTTGTAAATTACATATTTGACTTTGCTGGTCGTGATAATCACATGTTTACATGGCCAAGGATTTGTTAAGTTTGGAGTCACATCCTGCCTCCAATACTGAGGATATCAATGAAGAAACTGATTGTGGCATTTAAAGAGTTTATTAAATAAAGATTCAAAGTAAGCAATAATTGTTCTCTTTAAAGAATCAGTCTGGTGGACTCCTGAAGCTGAGATCTTATTTTGCTCACCCAATCACTAAAATCTAATACCATAAAAGGCTACGTATTTTGAAGTGTATTGTTTTTTGAATGGAGATCGTAGGTTAGTTCAAGTTTTTAATGACTAGGTTTATAAGATCAAAAAAAATTTCAATGAGGTGTTCCTGTCACGACAAAAATGCTTTTTTGACAACTCAAACTTCAATTTTCCTCTCTGTTGTCTTATTGTAGCCTGTATCAGTCATATTTCTGCAACAAAACAATTTTGACTTTAAAAAATTATAATAACATACATTCAATAACCGTAATTCCCCTCTATTTCACTTTACATTATTTTAAACCCTCTTGGCACATTAAGTTGTTTCAAACTGGCAACCTTTAATAGTTTTCATTCACACCTAAAATAGTTCATTTCAAACAGGCTGCAGTTATTGGTTTTCATTCCCACCTATTTGTTGGTATCTGAGCCAATTTATGTTTACCTCTCTCTCAGAGGTCCGATCAATTCCTTGATCTGTCCCTTATGTATATAAAGTTTCTGTTTCCCATCAATAAACAATTCAGTACTGATTCTTTTGTTTATTGGGAAGGTCATTATTGGGTTTTTGGCCATCACTACATAAACTAACTACATAAACGCTCATCGTAAACAGATCACAGCACCACACACGTTAAATATAAAATTGGTTTTCACATGTAAATTTTATATCTACCTTTTTAAAGTCATTTGTCTGAATTTTTCCATTTGCTCAAGTTCTTTTTGTTTCCTCAAGTAAGCCAACTGCTGCTCAACCTTCAGCCTGAAATAGATTGATCCAATTTTTACTCATGAAACTATCAAGTGTGTAAATATAAACTATTAAATTACTGACTTCTCTTCTCATTTACAATACTATCAATTTCAAATGTATAAGAATCGAAGAATGAAAGGGATTATTGGAACCCATTCTGAGCACTGAAGGGGAATACAAAGAGTGCCAACATATAAAAAAAAACCACCTCGGATATATGAAACCCAACAGAGCTATATGTATAAACCCGACCAAAAATAACCTCACCCTTTTTAGGAAATAGCGACATAACGAGTATATTTCTGGAGACAACACCCATATTAGAGTATTTTTGCCAGTGTGAAAAGACACCATTTACAATAGCTGGTATTCAAGAGTAAATATTAATTAATTAAAATTGGCGAGAAAAAGTACAAAAGCTGTCATAAGTTTCCTGCTTTTGGGTGCATTCCTACAAAGTAAAAATAGTACAAATACACAGTCTTATTTTTGGTCGGAAAAAGGTTCACATTAAACTATTGATTTGTGGCAGAAACTTACCACTCATCATATTCCTCTCGACTCATTTCTGTAACAGGCGGACGCTTCCAAGCAGCACAAATCTCTCGAAGATGAATATCATGGCCATATGGTCCACAGGCATCAGCTAATAGCAAATTTTATTTTGTTTCATCACCATATCATTTGTACACAAATAAACAAAAAGTACAGTCTTGAAAACCTAAGTTGAAAATTGCAGTGGCCGGCTCATTGCCATGGCAACTGGATGGGGATCGGAGGGTCGTGGGTTCAAATCCAGACAAACCTCCAGTCAACCCTTAACCACGGGTTGCCCCAAAAATACAAAAAATAAGATTTCCAGTCTGAAATAAGCGTCTTCACGACATTGATTTGCTAGGCGCTACTCACACACAAAAATGATACAGAGTAGAGCAACTCTTCCAAAATCTATAAAACTTTTATTCTGATAGAGGCTTTTAATTTCAGAGTAAGACTTCAACTAAAAAGAGAAGCAACATTTCTTACTTTGTATCTGTATTAAACCAACTCATTAAAGAGTGTTACTTGAAATGCATATCCTTGCATGTATAGGCAGGATATATCAGTGTTTGGAACATATGAGCAACATTGAGATCAAGATCCGAACAAGAAATGTGATACAAGGGAAACTCATATCCCTAAAAGATACCCAAGGCAGCACATTTTACTGTTTTATTTGTATTTTTGGATGACTTGTGCTTCCTTATGTGTATCCTTCATATATTACACCTCTGAGTCATTGGGATTCCCTCGACTCAAGTTTATTATCTGTTGCCTAATATAGCGATCATCAATTTATACTTTCTACCGGTGCATTTAGCCTCATAGTGAGGGGTGTAAAAATGATAATAGTGATAATCTGAAATTAAGTTGAATAAAAATTTAAAGGCAGCTACACTGTTTCTCTTCACAGACAAGGTCTGATAAATGATGTCATGGTTGCATGTAACTAATCAATAGTTTAATTACACTTTGAAGCTATAACATGAAAACAATCCCAAAACTTACTTTCTAAAGGTAAGTTGATTCTAGCTTTCTTAAACTGACATCTTTGTCCAGCATATCCTTCAGTGCACCTCAAAAAATATCAAAGTTAATTTAAAGAATAATCATCTAATAGCTTCAGTTATCTTACTTGCAAATTAGTTCTCCTATCATCTCATAGTAAAAGCATTTCCCATCATTCAAGCAAAATGATTCAATTGGGCATGATGAAGGTGGAGGATCAGGTGCTAGAAATAGTTCATCTTGTATAGTCAAGCTCTCAAGGATGAAATGAATAAGGAGAAAAACAAACCAGTAAACCTAACAACAAGACTTGAAGTTTGGCTGTCTTCTCCAAGAATATTTTTAGCACTGTAAATTTCATAAATAATAGTTTTAACTTGGGTTCATAGGTCCACTTACACTACCATTTTTTCCAAAGATATCCAAAGAAAGGTGAGAATACATAAAAAATTTCACACAACCTCCACAGTTTAAGAGTTGAATTTTTAGTAGTGAAAGTTTGAACTTTACAAAGATTTGAGAATGCAAACAAACTTCACAAACTTTGTACTTTTCACAATTCACAGTTTGATCCTAATAATATTTTGGGCTTTATTTACCTTGCTTTCTGAAATTCAAACTAAATTTATTGTTGATGATTTTAGCATTTCGGGTGCTTTTTCAATACAAACCATCATAAAGTGTATATTTTGAATATTTAAATGCATTTGTTGTACACTTCATGACTTTGATGGTGCTTTGAAGAGTTTAAATCAGAAAACCTAGGTAATGTTTGAGCTTTTTAAGGGTTGAAACATTCCAAAGCTTAGATTTCCAACTTTATAAAGTCTGTTTACATTTTTAAATCTCTGTTAAAGCTCAAACCTTCTTGATTAAAAAACCTACTTTATATAGAGAAATTTATTTTAAACAATAGATATCTTTAACTTCTGTCTCAGATTTGTACAAGGACTGTTCATCTAGTGTTTTTAAGGCCTGTTGTTCATAAAAGCTGTATGAATTTGCCAGACTGATGTGGAATTCTCCACCAAATTTTTTGGATATACTACCATAAAAAAGCTGTTTAGCTCTTCTGTGATGTATTCAAAGTTTCTGTGAATATCTTAGGAAAAACTATGCTTATATAAATGGACCTCAAGATGAATAATTGTGGAAAACAAATCTATAAACCTGCACGAGTACTTTCCAGAATCTCTTCTGTGAACATCAGTTATTCTTAATTGTGAACGTTTCCTTTTGCAAAATTAAGTTCAAGTTAGATAAGGAATTCAATTCATTTGGTTTAAGCCTCACTTTTTGCTCTTTATACTGAATCTGAAATCTTGTTTCAATTGGATGCCATTTTTGTGCCATGTGACTGTTGGACTTGGCATTCCAGAGAGTTTACATTTGAACTTGACATTGCTCCCTTCTGTGGCTGTTAAACTTGGGCGAAGATCTGAGACTTTGGCTGGACTTGCTGAAAAAGTTTATTTTATTGACTAGCAGTTATTAAGAGCGGCTTAGCTGCCCACCCCCCTCCCTGCCTGCGTGACGGAACAGACATTTGGGTTTAGTATACATTAACTAGAACATTCAGGAGCAGCTAAGCTGCCCCCCTTTTTGCGGTTTTTTATCGTAGTGTTTTTTGCCACGCCCCCTTTGTGCCTCCGTGATGGGACTGATGTTAGGGTTTTATAGATAAACTAGCATATTCAGGAGCGGCTAAGCCGCCCCCACCCCTTTTCACCTTTTTTGTTTTTATTTTTTTGCCACGCCCCTTCCCGCCCCCGTGACGGGACAGACGTTAGGGTTTTATATATATTAATGATTGGTCTAAAACTCCATCAACAGTCAACTATTCTTCTCTGCACTGCACTCTCCCACATTGTATTGCTTTGTTCGTGCAGTATTCCCCCGGACCACTATGTATTCCATAAGAATATCATACCATCTCTTTGTTCAATTCCACCAACAATACTTTCCCTTGTACCCCTCAACCCTCAAACTTAAAAGGCTCTCTGGTTTTGGCCCAAAGCTTAATTTACATGGCAATGAATCAAACCCTATTATGATGGTAAAATTCCTTTAGACTCATCCACTAGGATGTAATTTGTAGTCTCCCTAAAACCCTGAAACTAAGGGGATTAGGTTTTCCTTAGACTTTAGGTCACGGCACTTATTTCACAAGAAAGCGAAGCGAGCTACAAGTTTAGTTTTTTCGTTTGCATTGGATCTCTATAGGAATGCCCATCCGTCTGTGACTTTTATAGTATGTTTGTACCTACCTACCTACCTATGTATGTGCCTGTGTCCTTCTTTCACACTTGAGCAGCCAGACCAATCTCCACCAAATTTTGTACAGACCTCCACACCAACTCAGGGAAAATTCTTAACACAGGTATGACCCTGCCAACCCAACTCCTTAACCGAAGGGTACCCCATACTACAAAACCGAAACAGACCACAGGAGGAAAAACTTTGCTTTACAAAAAATGCATTAAATTTTTCCCGGGCAGCACCAGCCGCGGTTGGCTAGTATTTAAAATTTGAGAGATCTTCATATTTGCACTCATCTATTAAGTATCATTTTTGGTTTATTTACCACATGTTGGGCATGAATACTTTTTCAAAAGCCTCCTAGTTTTCTTTGTGTAATCATCAGGCAAAGCAAAAGGGACATAACGACCTGTAATTAAAAAGAAAATCAAATGAATACATTTGTCTAACTTCTAAAGCCTCTATAAAGGTTCCTATTTTCCTTGGCTGATCTTCTTCATATATATAAGATACTTTTTGCCTGCTTGAACATTGAATCGGACTGGTACGCAAGGTGGTAAGACAACACTCCTTACTGGGCGAGGGTTATTTGTGCTCTCTGAGAAAAGCTGAAAAAGTTGTAGGTAATAATAAACATTTTTTGTTTGTACATGTTTTAACAAAAAGTGGATAATACCTCTCTATGTTTAACAGGCTGATCCTCGTTGATCTCTATTTCAAGTTCTTGCTGTTTTGTATGTAGATCGTGAGTCTCATTTGATAAAGTCTAAAGCAGGAGAAAATCATAAAACTTTTGATTTCCAATTTCTTTTTGTGAAAAGTAGATCAAACCTCTTTGTGCTTTGGTTGTCGATCCGCAATGTTTTCCTCGTTATATCTAACATCAGACTCACGCTCTTCTGTATAGAAGCCATAGGTGTTATACACTGAAAACTGAAAGAACGCTTGTACTTGATATTTTGATGCCCATTTATTCAGCTTTTCTTTATTTGGATGGGTGAAGAAGATGCAAGGTGCCTAATCCTCAGTCATTTTATGTATGGCAGAATAATCTTTTTAATGTATGTCTTTTTATAAAAAATATTTTTTAAGTATGCCTTGCAACAGTTTAAGTCATTTTTTAAGACACACTAGGTGGTTTTTAGCTTCTTTTTTCAATATTTTTCTTTTGCTGGTTACCCCGGGCGGGAGTCAAACCTGGGCTGCCGGGATGGAAATCCGGCAAGTAACCAACTTGACCAACCTGACTCACCTTGCAAAATTTATAGTTTATAGTGGCTACATACTGGTTCTTGAAATGTTAAAATGTAAATTGGATCAAACCTCTGTTTGTTTAATATTATTTGCCTCGTCATCCTCAATGCCAGATCCATTTTGTTTTGTATGTGGACCGTAAGTTTCATTTGAGGAAAGCTGCAATGAAAGAAAATCTCTAAACTTTCTTTTACAAATTGTTTAACTGAAAAGTTTTGTAAACCTCTCTCCGTCTCCGTCGTTTATCATCATTATTGTCCTCATCATCCTCATCATCAAAGTCATGTTCTATGCGCTTTCTGCTTGAAGACATGTGAAGCTCTGTTTGAAAAACAAGCCTCACATGTTTATGTTGTTTGGTTGGGAGCTTCCCCTTATAAATCTTGAAAACTCTAAATGTAACATGATAAACTGAGTTGAGGACATTACTCTTTGTATTCAGTTGACCTAATAAAAAAATATTGATTGAAGAAAAGGCAGAAATATAGCTGATGTGTTTTGCCTCTTACCTTGGAAAACAATAGGTGAGAGAACAATTTTCTCCTCAGTTTTGAGAAAAGGAGGTTCAATTGGTAAACAAGAAGTTGCTTGAGTTGCCTGCATTTCATCCTCTAAAATCTGGTCATTTTTTAGAAATAAATCTTGTGCTTTGGTTGATGCTGACAAAGAAGATGGTGAACATGTTGACAAATGTGGAAATAAAAAAAGAAGTGCAATGACAGATCTTAAACTCCATTTTGGTTGATGCATTTTTCTTGCACTTTTGAATGTTGTAAGCAGGAAAAATCTGAAAATCAACATTTACAAACTTTTACTTTTAATATGGGTATTCAGATATAGGATGTCTTTAATCAACCCAGATGGGAAGTTACACAAAGTCACCCTCACACTTTCCTTTCATCCTTGGTTGCAAGATCATTTTAAAAAAATATAATTTTACCAACCCAAATATAAAAATTATCTTCAAACACTTTTGACTCTTTAATGCTGATATTTTACTAGTTTTCATGATGAAACAATCCAGCCAGACAGGGATTACTCACTATCTCTTCATTTATGAATACTTGTCTGGCAGGCTGACTGTGTATATGCAGATTGAGTGTATGATAAAAAGGTGTGGGCCCTGAACCCTTGTTGGGTTATAGGGACAAGGGTTACCTGTTTGAGATAAAGATCTAAGGTTATAGGTTCAATCCATGACCATACCAGCAATTTTTCAATTCCGGAGTGGAAAAAAATCAATAAGGCATCCTCAGTCAGTATACTTATAATATGCAGTGACCACATGTGTGTAAAGTGGAACTCAAATGAAGGTGTTTATCACGTCTCAACATTGTCGGAATCTATACTGAACCACATTATATTATAATTTTTGTTATAGGTATTCTTATGTTTAGAGTCAAAGGTATCTAGGATTAAGACTAAGTAGCTTTGAAGCAAGAGGTACTGATTTGGTTGCTGAAAAGGTTTGGAGTTGCAGAGTGCCCTAAGGCGGGGTTAAGATTTGAGGCTACCCATTTGTTGACATTTTTTTGAATTTCTGTGGCAACCTAAGGTCAAAGTTTAAAGAAACCACTATTCTCATATCCCATGGAAGCAAATCTTTTTATGAAGAGAATAATTGAGGGGTAAATTAAATCTCAAAACATGTTCAATTCAGATAATCATTTTTTTGCTTACCTTTTCTGATTCCTTGCAAATGGCTTGGGTTGTACTTTACTTAAGCACTTAATGCACAAAGTGTCTGTCTCGTAACACATTTTGATCATCTTTAAGTCTCTGTCCAATTGGATAAATCTTTCCATTGACAGTGGAAATTTTCCATACAGTCAGACAATCAATTCCATTCCATTTTCTAAAATGATTAAAATGGGTTTTTTCAGTTTCAAAAGATAAACAGAGTAATTTTATTTTCCAAAGATGAAATTTTCCAACGTGGTATATAACCAATCGCCTAGACTGATTGAAAACTTGGAGAAAACTGTGTGACTAAGGCAGCATCTTAAATACAGGTTTTAGACAGGCCATTTTGAGGCGTTTTGGTTGTCTAGACGGCCAGATTTCATTCTTCCTTTTGTCATTTTTGCAAAATCAGGCTTGATGCAAAAACCTTCTTTTCAACAATGAAAGGTCCTGAAATATCTGGCATGGACATGCAGCCAAAAATAATTTCTTTTCAAAATATATTTTTTGGTTATTTTAGATATAAAAAAAGATTGCTCTGAGAGCCAAAACATCTAGATAAATTGTGACCCTTTCTGGGGTTGGAAAACAAAAACAGAGCAATGGATATGGGAAGTGGGATGGCATGGGTGCCTAAAGGCTGGGGGACTGGCTAGGATAAGGCTTTTTGACATTTTTAATTACCATGACATTTACAATATCCAGAAGTGACCCTAAAGTTATTATTATGTCTGTGGCAGGACTCTCATAAAGGTGCAAAAGAATTAAAAATTTTGTCCTGTTTGAGAATTTTTAATTCTTTTGCACACCAGGGGTCAGTGGTTGCTTGGCATTTTTGGATGGCATAATTCTTTATTCTTAGCTGTATAATAATTTTGTAACGTACGCTCAATGATTGTTATGACCCCATTTCACTTTACAATATTTAAACATTCTTTTCCACATAAATGTCATGCTTCTGTTAATAAGTTTTCATTTTAATTAAAGTTGTTCATTTCAAACAGGCTACGGTTATTGGTTTTCATTCCCACCTATTTTTTGCATACTGAGCCACACAGACAGGTGCAATAAATTACACAGTGTTATCCACTTTGTCAAGTCATTTTGGGCTATTATTTATGTTCTGACTGTGAGTGGATTTTTGATCTTTTTTGTAATCCTTTGTAAGAGCCCACAGCAATAGCTCTCAGTTCTTCATTGGTTGCCTTTACTCCTACTCGCAATAATAACCCTCTGGCCAATTCTACAATTAGACACCTAATAAAAAGATTTAACTGGTATCAAGAGTCTTAATTTGTCATTCTGGTGATAGTTTGGCACGAATTTTTTTGTTTGTAATTTGTCTAAGATTCAGCAAAGCTCTCCATGCACGGCTATATACTATAATCTCCTCCAACGCATATGACGCCCTCATTCAATGAAAAAATCCCACCTTTTTTCAAAAGCTTGTCTCAGAAACTATTAAAATGTTTGCAAAAGTCTGCACATTGATCAAATCATTACGGTTTTTTTATCTGTGTTCACAATTTATGCAGTCATAACAACTTTATTTCTGTGGTGTAGGTCATGTTGCTAATTGTTATAATCCTATTTCTCTTTCACACATGCAGTTACAAAAACTTTATGCAGTGAACAATAAGGTCACATGATCTTTAGTTACTGGGTCACCTTTGCTGGTATAAAGCAAACAACATGTCAGCAAGTAGTAGCTTTAAAAGAACATGGGGACTGGTTGCTCAACCCTAAACTTTTGATGATCTGGACTTCATCAATTTGCATTAAAATACATTGAAAGGTAAGGTCTTCAGGATGGAGTCTCAACAAATCTAAGGTTTGAGCTCAATCTCCAGCCATCTATGCAATTTTTTGACCCCGGATTGCACAAAAAATCAACGAGGTCAGTGAGGGTAATAGTAATCTTCATATAGAGATGATTCTAAAGTCTATGGCTCTTAAAAAATGTCAATCGAATGAGTCTCTACTGCACAAGATTTTTATTATTGTGTTAGACTGTGTCTACCCATCTTTATTCCCAATAGCAGCCACAGGTTAGGGTCAAGGCATTAAAACCTTTATTTTAATTGCAAAAAGTGTGTGGCCTAGAGGTGACATCATCTAGCTTTCAGTAAACTAAACCTCTAGTTATTGCCTTAAAACATAACCTAAAAATTAAGGATTGTGGGTTTGCAATAACCTAAAAGTTAAGGACATTGAATGTGAAAGAAGATTTATAGTTTGGGTCTGAGGCCAAGCCAACTACATTTTATCCTGAAAAGCTTAAAACATCAAGTTAGTGATGGGTCCAGGTCAAAAATTTTTGACCTGGGTCTGGTCGGGTCGGGCCAGGTAAGCCATTTATGGTTTGGTTTTGAATTTGGAAAATATCCCCTAAAAATGTCAAATTTTTCAATTTTTTCCCTTCGAGTCAAAAAAATCTCTTTGGGTTGGGTCAAAAAGTACCCAGGTCAATTGCGGGTCAGCCTCTCATATACTGCGGGTCAAAAGTAAGCTCGGGTCGGGTCAGGGCCCATCTCTACATCAAGAATGGTAACTTATTCTACCAGATGGGTTAATCCTACACCATGTACCTAAAAGGTTAATACCTATCCTCTGTCAGAACTCAAACCTCTTTTTTGACCTATATTGAGAAACTTCAAGATAAGAAGGAAATTTTTTGAACTTGCCAGAAATGATAGTGGTTGCTGATTCACCATAAATTAGCTGTCACAATTTAACACTACTATTTTGATGTAACCACACACTTTTTGATATGAGGTCTCTTTCTCAACTGAAAATAGAATCAGTTTTCGGGCAGATTTTGTGGCTTAAAAAATCCCTTCTCTGTGGAACTATTTTAGTTGGACTGGCATGTGTTCGTCCGAGAGATATTCTATTTGTGTGGGTAGGGATGGGGTGGGTAGGCGAACTGGAGGCGGGTGGGTGTTGTAAAGGTGGATTCTCATTCTGGAAATATAAAAAGACATGTTTTCACCACTTACAAATGAAAAAAAATGTTGTTAACGATTTATTCAATCATACTTTATTTTTAAGCAAGTAATTAAATGCACATATTTGAAGGAGAAGAAAAAGTAGAGGAAAAATAGAAATCTTAATCCTCTTTATGAAATGTGATACTTTGGAGTTTTAAGTGGGTTGGCAGGAGACTCTTTTTTTCCTGTTGAAACAAGATACTTTGAATGACAATGACACATGTGGTATTATTATTATTATGTTCCTAGAAGCTCAATCATCACATCAAACATAAAATTGTGCTGTTATTATTCAAAAAAAGAAATTTTTTTCTTAAAATCTTCAGCAGGACAAAAAAAGGATTTCTTAAAAAATTTGAAAAGGATAAAATGTATATCTATATATTTATAGAAACGTGAAAAAAAGAAAGTTTGATGTTTGTTTCACTGTGAAAATTGGTCAATTTTTTTATATTATTTTCAGCTAAAATAAACAGTAGTTTTAAACTTTCTTCAATTTTGATTTGATGACTGTAAAAAGTTTACTTTTTGAAGCAATATTTTCAGAATGGTGAGTATTTAATTGTAATTTCTTTTTTCAGTGATTTTGTTCTGTCAGTCTTTGTGATTTATAGGTGAATCTTGGTGACGTTGCACTGTGTGTGTGTGTGTGTGTGTGTGTGTGAGGTGTGTGGGGTGTGTGTTAAAATGGGCTGAAAGTATCCTACCCAATAATTAGACCTCAAAAAAGCATAACCCCTTCAAAGGTGTCTGACGGATCTAGATTGAGTGAGTACAAGGTGAAATTACATCAGATCAAGACAGGCAAAATGGGAGGTGAGGTGGTGGGGAAGGAAAAAGGGATAAAGCTTTTTTTTACATTTTTATTTTCATGACAAGTTTTGTTGATGATTAAGAGTTGAGTTTCTAAGATATGTTTCAGAATATCAGTTTTCAAAGCTTTGTCATTTCATTCTGCTTTGGAGTTGTCCAACTGAGTGGTATCACATTCAAAGGTTTGTAGATGCTGTGAAAAGAAATGAAAAATTAATGTGTATGATTGTCTTTGAAAGTTTATTGTTGCAGCCAAATGGTTAAGGTGCTCTGCTGAGGAAAAGATCTTTGGGTTCTGTTTAACATGCACTATCTTAAGCAGATATTTTTACATATACCCCAGGTTGAAGAGACCACCTAAGTACTCAACGCCTTGCTTCAAGTGGAGACTGCGGTGCTCTACTTATATAGGGGTCGCCGTGGCTGCAAGGTCATAGGCACCTGACTGAGAACTGAACTAAGATCTAAGGTTGTGGGTTCAATCCCCAGCTGTCGGCCACCCATGCCAGCAACTTTTCAACCCCGGATTACAAAACAAAATAAACAAGCCACTCTCAGTCAGGGTAATAGTAATCTGCAGTGACCATAAACTTCAATGGTTGAACTCTTACAAAGATGTTGATTGTGCATTAACATCGAATGAGTTCATACTGCACAAGATGATTGTTATTACCCTGAGGTGCCGCATAAGCGTGTTGATTATTGAGAAAACTTAGTGCTGATTTTCCTAAACCAGAAAAGAATCAGGACTGAAATGTTTATTGTTGGATGCCAGCCCTATATTTAGGAATTTAGGACTAGGATCAGCAATGTAACCAATGGGATGACCAAAGGGAATGGCAGCCTCAGTTTGAAGGTTTTGGAAGGACGCGTCAATTGTTTGTTGGTGGGGCTATTGTGACATGTGGATAAGTGTGGTAATGAAAGACAGTTTGATGGGCTGCCTTGAAATGATTTATAATGGAAATGCTAAAGAACTGAGGATTTTCAATACATTATTAAAAATCCTCAATACTTTATGCTTATGGTTAATGTTTGATGTCTAGGCTTATTTGACCTATAGCCATATGATTGTCAAGTCTTTATTCCCCAAAGAGCTACAATTTTTTCCCTCCTTAAGCTTTTTTCATTCTCACCAATGGGAAAAATCAAGGCCAAGAGCCTAAAAGATCAGGCTTTTCTGATTAAAAGTAGAAAAAACATGTATTTATTTTTATGGGTTCACTGACTCCTGACAAACTTTCCTGATTGTAATCACACAAAATAATTGGTTTTTCTAATAGGACCAGCTTTTTTGTTCTGAATTACAGAATGCATATACTGTAGGCTTTTTGTTTTGTTTAACAACTCAAAACATCTTTTAACATTTTTAAACTTTTCAGAAAAAAGTTTGAAATGAAAATAATATGATAAGAAACAGAATTTTTTTTTCATTTAACAATTTATCTGACTGATTTTTTTTTTAATTTTTAAGTGCTTTCATTATCTAAGGCTTGGCGCTTTAAAAAGTTTAAAGGGCTTTGATAACTGAGTGTCTGACAAAGTTTCCTACTGCTTTGTGTAAACCCCATTTACCAAAGATTATACTTTCAGTAGTGCTCAAAAATGATTCAGCTTGGAATTGTACAGCAACCTCCAGCACTCCCTTCTCACCTTATCTCACTTTTTTCAAATCTCTGAAGTATATAAGGGAGGTCTGATTGAATCAGGGGTAATTATAGGGAGGGTTTCTCTGTATCAAAGGTGGAGGAACCTACTCCCAATTGGAGAACATGACTTGTAAGTCATTTAGCAAGAGTGGGGATTGGTTCATCTAAAGAATGTCAGGGTTCAGAGCCCAACATATATACAGTTAAAGGCTCTATTTTGTAATTCATCAGCATCATTGCAGGATACTTTTTCCAAAAGATCTCAAAAATCAGCTAGTTCATTTAACCATTTGGCTGCATATGGTAACTCCTTTGTTTAATGCATTAATCAAGCCAGATAAAGTAGCTACCTGTACGATGAAAATGGAACTCCTACGATGAAAAGATTTGTTCTTTCATAAGTGAGTCTCCACAACCCTTTGTGAAATCCTCTTGCATCGAGATCCCAAATTTGGAAACATTTGGCAAACTGAAGCCATGCAGAGTAATCTTTGGCACTCACCATTGAGATAAACAGTACATTAGAGTCATAGTGGTGATTCACATTGATGTCTTTGTGACTTTTCCTTCCAGTGCAATTAGTAAGATAGTCAGTTTGAACAATCACATGACCTGACTTTAATTTTGAATGAACAAGATCCTCATATTGATCTTGAATCAGGCTTAAAATAAACATAGTTAAAGTGTTATCAATTTAATCACACAAAATCTAAAAAAAACCTTTGAACTTGGTCCAATAAAACTTCTCTTTCTGTGCTGAAAGCATGTTTACGAAAATAGGTTTCTTGAAAGTATGAATTCATGTTTAATCCTGTGGAACCAAAGTGGAAGGTCCTGGAAATGTCTGCAAAATGATTAAAGGCATTGCATGCATTGCTTTGACCAAAACAAGTGTCCACTTTTGGTGGATATAACAGAGGATGAATAAATTTAGAGCCTTAAAATTCTTGAGATAACTGGACTAGTACAAATTCAGCTGTTGGGACTTTTTGTAATGACAAATTTTTTTTATGAAATTCTGGATGTCAATTTGCCCTCAAAATTAAACATTCTTTCAGCCATGAGGAAAAACTATCCATGCCAGTATGGAAACCCTGAATTTTTTCACCTCAGCCTTTAGGGACATGAGCAACCTACATTCATATCAAATCTATAGGTATAGTTTTTAAAGATTTACTGCTCATTCAGCAACATTCACCCAAGCATTTTCTTGACAAATCTTAGTTTGAACAATTATTTTGATTCTGTGCCTAAGAAAAGAAACTTTTTCAGAACCTAGTTGAGCTTTTATGGCCATCAATTGCAGAATGAAAGAGAGGTTTAGAGTTTTTTTTAACGCCCAATTATTTGTGTGCCTACATAATATATAAGAATAGGTGCCATTCCCTTATGCTAACATTAATTCAACGCAAATCTCTTTTATTTGTGTTCAACATGTTTACCCAGCTACTTTGACTTGTGTTAAGAATTAAATGAGATTTGCTGTTTAAATTAACAAGCACATACCTTTACCTACAGGGTTAAAGGACTGAAATTCAAAACATCAGTACCCTATCCAAATGAGGCTACTCATGTAATGATGAATCAAGTATTTTAGCCAAAATATAACTTACTTTACCTTACTTTGAAAGGATATTGGTTGTTAACTTACCTGGGATAATGCATTCACGACCTTTCCGGACAACTTCCGTTCTCATCCACATGTCCCAATCCCACATCTAAAATAGCTTTCATCAACATGAGAAATTGAAAGGGTTTTAATAGCTTCACCTTTTCAGCAGTGGGCCATTGATTTTCCAATTCATCTTTGAACAGAGATTTCTTCATCATCCACCCTAAACCTGGCATTGTTTCAATTCGATAAAGTTGCCTGGATTTGATTTGAACACTTGGGCAACTATGATTTTTAAGATAAAAGAATAAACATATTTTACCTTGGATTTTCAGCTGAATGTAAATAACCTTGGTCATTCCAAGCTGAAATGCAATAAAGTGATGGATCTTCATCAAGTAAATGAAGAGTCTGAGAAAAGTAAGAGAAGAAGTCTGGAGAAACATCCTTAAAAAAATTCTTTGCTTATAGAACTATTTTCTAAAGTACTTTGAAAAAACTGTAAAATCACTAAGGAAATGAAATTGTAACTTTATTGCTCTCAATATTATTTTAATAGAAAATCATAAAAAATGTAGACCATCCTTCCAATCCGCTAAGAATGTACTTTTACAGTCTTTAATATCGGTA